>Ga0123353_10016912_pt1 | contig 10686 bp, 10 predicted proteins | sample TergutLab28metaG_3_FD_92763 | JGI IMG/M metagenome (GOLD analysis project Ga0123353, IMG submission 92763) | Labiotermes labralis P3 segment gut microbial communities from Petit-Saut dam, French Guiana - Lab288 P3 | ecosystem: Host-associated > Arthropoda: Insects > Digestive system > Gut ... | reverse complement strand
CAGACCGCGAAAGACGACGAAGCCTTACTGTCAGGAGGATGACAAAGGTCTGCGGGATTTTAGCCGCATAGACGCGAAACGGGGTTTTTAGAGGTTGCCTTAATAAAAGGATATAAAATTGTCATTTTCATCAGATGTAAAAAAAGAATTATGCTCCGTTGAGCTTCCCCCTTGCTGCGCTTTGGCGGAGGGCTATGGGCTGATGCTGTTCGGCAGGGCGTTTTCCGGGCGCGAGATAAGCCTTTTGACGGAAAACGCGGACGTCGCCAAAATTTATGCCTGCGCGGCTGAAGCGGTTACGGGCGTTTCGCCTATATTAAAAAAGACAAAAGCCGGAAAATATATCATAAAGGTTGAAAACCCTGAATGCCGTCAAAAAATCCTCACGAAATTCGGATATACGGGAAAAGAAACGGGCCTGCGGATAAACAGGGCGATTTTTTCGGGCGAATGCTGCTTCGGCTCATTTATAAGAGGGGCGTTCCTGGTGTGCGGCATCATAACCTCGCCGGAAAAGGAATACCACCTCGCGTTTTCCGTTTCGCGGCGTTTATTATATAATGATTTTTTAAAGCTTTTCGACGAATTCGACGACATCAGCCCGAAAGAAGCGCGGCGCAACGGCGCGTATTTGGCGTATTTCAAGGACAGCGGCAGTATTGAGGATATGCTGACCCTCATGGGCGCGACAAACTCGTCGCTGGAGCTGATGAGCGTAAAAATGATGAAAAATATCCGCAACCGCGTAAACAGGCGGACAAATTTCGACAACGCCAATATCGACAGGAGCGTAAACGCGGCGCTGGCACAGCTTGACGCCATAAGATATATCAAAAAGCACAGGGGGTTCGATTTTTTGCCGCCGGAGCTTCGCGAGCTGGCTGTATTGAGACTGGAAAACCCTGAATGCAGCCTACGCGAAATATGCGAAAAGCTCGAAAAGCCCATATCCCGCTCGGGGGTTAACCACAGGTTTAAAAAGATTGTTGAAATCTATAAAGAAATGCATAATTAAAAAGGGGGGGTTTTATGTGCGTCGCGGTTCCGGGGAAACTGGTTCAAATGGACGGCGGCAGGGGGAAAGCCGATATACGCGGAAATATATTGCCTGTGGAGCTTGGGGTCGTAAAAGCCAAAATCGGCGATTATATTTTGATACACGCGGGATGCGCCATAAACGTGCTTCGAAAATCAGAAGCTGATGAAATAAACGAATTGTTCGATTTAATAGATGAGTATGGAAAATAAACTTGATAAAATTATTCGGTTTATAAAAAATTATGACGGCCCGCCAATCCGCTTGATGGAGGTCTGCGGCACCCATACACGGCAGATATCCCATTTCGGGATACAGTCGCTGCTGCCGCCGAACATATCCCTCATTTCGGGGCCGGGCTGCCCGGTTTGCGTCACACCCGCCGGGTTTATCGACCGCGCCGCGGAGCTTTCCATGCGGCCGGGCTGCACGGCGCTTAGCTTCGGCGACATGATGCGCGTACCCGGACGGGAAACGTCGCTTTTACAGGCCAAAGCGGCGGGCGGCAGCGTTATGCTGATATATTCGCCGTCGGACGTTTTGACATACGCCAAAAAAGAGCCCGGCCGGCTGTTTTATGTGGCAGCGGTGGGTTTTGAAACCACATTGCCGTCATATGCGCTTTTAGTCCGGAAACTAGCGGATGAAAACATAAAAAACGTGCGGTTGTTTACCGCTGTCAAAGCGCTGGTCCCCGCGCTTGAACGGCTTTGCCGAAACAGCCCGCAAATTAACGGATTTATAGGCCCCGGCCACGTCAGCGCGGTCATAGGCTGCGGCGGGTATGAGCCGCTTTGCGAAAAATACGGCATACCTTTGGCTGTGGCGGGGTTCGGCTATGAGCATCTTATCGCTGCTGTCGCCGACCTTATACGGCAGGCCGGGCGCGGCACAAGCGAAGTCCATAATTTATATCCGAACGCCGTATCCCGGCAGGGCAATATTGACGCTTTGGAATTGATTGGCAAATTTTTTGTGCGCGAGCCTTCCGTCTGGCGTGGGCTGGGCGAAATAGAGGCGTCAGGCTACAGCCTCGCGCACGGTTACGCGGATTTTGACGCGGGGATTGATCTAGGGCAGGATGAAGCTGAACCGGACGGCTGCCTGTGCGGCGAGGTCATAACAGGCCGTGCCCGCCCCGCCGAATGCTGCCATTTCGGGAAAACCTGCACCCCGGAGCATCCTCTGGGACCGTGCATGGCATCAGAGGAGGGGGCTTGCGGGATTTACAGGGAATCATGGTACGGGAATCAGGGATAAGATTCCGAACGGGGCGGCTGATTTTGTTTAATATGACAGAATAAGCCAACCTGAATAAATCATTGGAGGAATTATAAATGAAAAAATCTGACATAGGCCTCGTAGGCCTCGCCGTTATGGGTGAAAATTTATGCATGAATATGGAGAGCAAGGGTTTTTCCGTGGCCGTCTACAACAGGACGGCTGACAAGGTGATAAACTTTACCGAAGGCAGAGCGAAAGGACTTAACATCGTCGGGGCGTTTTCGCCGGAGGAGCTTGTGGAAAAGCTTGAAAAACCTCGGAAAGTGATGCTTATGGTCAAAGCGGGGCAGCCCGTGGACGACTTCATAGAAAGGCTTATGCCTTTACTTGAAAAAGGCGATATTATCATCGACGGAGGGAACTCGCACTTCCCCGATACCATCAGAAGGACGGCTTATGTCGAGAGCAAAGGGCTTTTGTATATAGGCACGGGGGTTTCGGGCGGCGAGGAAGGCGCACTGAAAGGCCCTTCCATGATGCCCGGCGGCTCGCCCGCCGCGTGGCCGCACGTAAAGCCCATTTTTCAGGCAATCTGCGCCAAAGTTGACGATGGCTCGCCCTGCTGTGACTGGGTAGGGGAGAACGGCGCGGGGCATTTTGTGAAAATGGTGCATAACGGCATAGAATACGGCGATATGCAGCTTATCTGCGAGGCCTACCAGCTTATGCGCGATTTGCTCGGCATGTCCGCATACGAAATGCACGAAGTATTCAAAGAATGGAACGAAACGGAGCTTGACAGCTACCTTATCGAGATAACGCGGGATATTTTGGCTTATAAAGACGGTGACGGCCTGCCTATAATCGACAAAATCCTCGACACGGCGGGCCAAAAGGGCACGGGCAAGTGGACGGGCGTGGCGGCCCTTGACGAAGGGGTGCCGCTGACGCTCATAGGCGAAGCCGTGTTCGCCCGCTGCCTCAGCGCTATGAAGGACGAACGGGTCGAGGCCTCGAAAGCGCTGAAAGGCCCCGCTATAAACTATTTGAACGACAAAAAAGCCTTTATCAATGACCTGAAAAACGCCCTGTACTGCGCAAAAATCATATCCTACGCCCAAGGCTATACGCTTATGGGGGCTGCTGCGGCAACCTATAACTGGAACCTGAACTACGGCGGAATAGCCCTGATGTGGCGCGGCGGCTGCATCATAAGAAGCGTGTTTTTAGGTAAAATCAAAGAGGCGTTTGATAAAAACCCCTGCTTGGCAAACCTCCTGCTTGACCCCTATTTTAAGGAAATAATTGAAAAGGGGCAAGGCGGCTGGCGGCAGGTCTGCGCGGACGCCATGATGAACGGCATACCCGTCCCCGCGCTGTCCTCGGCGCTGTGCTATTACGACGCTTTCCGCTGCGAAAAACTGCCCGCGAACCTCCTGCAGGCCCAGCGGGACTATTTCGGGGCGCATACCTATGAACGCCTTGACAGGCCCCGCGGGGAGTTCTTCCACACCAACTGGACGGGGCGCGGCGGGGATACGGCGGCGTCGGAATATATTGTATAAGGAAGAAAACAATTTGACATTAAGAAATGACATACGAAACATAGCGATAATCGCCCACGTTGACCACGGAAAGACCACGCTGGTGGATAAATTGCTGCGGCAGAGCGGGATTTTCCGCGAAAACGAGCAGGTGGCGGAGCGGGTCATGGACAGGGGCGACCTTGAACGCGAGCGGGGCATCACGATATTATCAAAAAACACCGCCGTGCATTACGGCGGCGTGAAAATCAATATAGTCGACACCCCGGGCCACGCGGATTTCGGCGGCGAGGTGGAGCGCATCATGATGATGGTGGACGGCGCCCTCCTGCTCGTTGACGCTTTCGAGGGCTGTATGCCGCAGACGCGGTTCGTGCTTACAAAGGCACTGAATTTAAAAAAGAAGATAATAGTCGTAATAAATAAAATAGACCGTCCGGGGGCGCGGCCCGCGGAAGTTTTGGACGGGGTTTTCGACCTTTTCATCGAACTCGGGGCAGACGACGAACAGCTTGACTTCCCTGTTGTATACGCTTCGTCCCGGGACGGCTTCGCCTTAACTGCCCCTGATGATGAAGGCATTGATATGCGTCCGCTTTTTGATTCTATTATCGAAAATATTGCGCCGCCTGAGGCAGATGCGGACGCACCTTTGCAAATACTGTTTTCCAGCCTCGATTACGACGATTATGTGGGGCGCATCGGCATAGGCAGGGTCGAGCGCGGCGTGGTCAAAACGGGACAGGCCGTAACACTTTGCAAAACGGATAGCAAAACGGAAAATGTTAAAATATCGAGGCTTTACCAGTTTGAGGGCTTGAAACGCGTTGAGGTAAGCGAGGCGAAAGCGGGCGATCTGATCGCCGTTTCGGGAATTGAGGACCTGAATATCGGGGAAACGGCCTGCGACCCCGGCTGTATTGAGCCGCTTCCGTTCATTAAAATAGACGAGCCGACTATATCCATGAATTTCCTTGTCAACGACAGCCCTTTAGCGGGGAAAGACGGGAAATTCGTAACCTCGCGGAATATCCGCGCACGGCTTTTCAAAGAGGTCGAAACCAACGTCAGCATGAGGGTCGAGGAAACGGAAACAACCGACTGCTTCAAGGTTTCGGGGCGGGGCGAGCTTCATCTGTCGATACTTATCGAAACCATGCGGCGGCAGGGCTACGAATTCGCGGTGTCCCGCCCGCAGGTCATATTAAAAGAGGAAAACGGCGTTATTTTAGAGCCTATCGAGCTTTTGATAGTGGAAACGCCCGAAAACTACGTGGGCGCGGTGATGGAAAAAATAGGCTCGCGCAAGGGCGAGCTTGAAAACATGGGGACCCGCGAGGGCGGCATGACCCACCTAGAATTTAAGATGCCCGCGAGGGGGCTTATCGGCTACCGCTCTGAATTTTTGACGGACACCAACGGCAACGGCATCATGAACAACCTTTTTTCGGGCTACGAGCCGTATAAGGGCGATTTCAATATGCGCGAAAAAGGCTCCATCGTCGCCCACGAGGCGGGGGACAGCACGTCCTACGGCCTTTATGGCACCCAGGACAGGGGCAGGCTTTTCATCGGCCCCGGCGTCCCCGTTTACGAGGGGATGATAGTGGGCGAATGCTCGAAATCGGAGGATTTGGTATGCAATATCTGCAAAAAGAAGCAGATGACCAACACCCGCGCGTCGGGGAGCGACGAGGCGCTGAGGCTGACGCCCCATTCCGTATTGAGCCTTGAGCAGTGCATGGAATTTTTGAAGGACGACGAATTATTGGAGGTCACGCCGCATAGTTTAAGGCTTCGGAAAAGGGTTTTATCAAAAGAATTGCGGTTGAAACAGTACAGCAAGAAGAAAAATTCATAAAAGTGAAAGGATAAAATTTATGAAAAAAGAAGTATTAATCGAAACCTCGGCCCGCCATGCCCATGTCAGCAAGGCGGATTTGGAAACCCTGTTCGGCGGGGGCTATTCCCTCACGTTCAAAAAAGACCTGTCCCAGCCGGGTCAGTTCGTCTGCGAGGAAAGGATAGCCGTGGCGGGGCCGAAAGGCTCGTTCCCGTCGGTGGTCATTTTAGGCCCCGTGCGTCCCGATACCCAAGTCGAGGTTTCCGCCTCGGACGCCCGCGTTTTGGGCATTGACGCGGTCGTAAAAGAATCGGGGGACATAGCGGGTACCCCCGGCTTAAAACTGACCGGGCCGAAGGGCTCCGTTGATATCAAAAACGGGGCTATCGTAGCGAAAAGGCATATCCATATGACCCCGGAGGACGCAAAAAAATACGATTTGGCAGACCGCCAAATCGTAAATGTAAAAATAGACAGCGAAAGCAGAAGCCTTGTTTTCGGCGATGTCGTGGTGAGGGTGCATCCCAATTTCAAGCTGGCTATGCACATTGATACGGATGAGTGCAATGCTGTGATGGCGGCACCGGGAGCGGTTGGGGTAATTGAGAATTGAGGATTTTCAATTATTCATACCTCAGCGCCTCAATCGGATCCAATTTCGCCGCCTTATTGGCCGGGTAATAGCCGAAAAACACGCCTATTGCCATTGAGAACAGGACGGCAAGGACGACCGTCCCGGCAGATGGCAGGCCGGGGAAGCCCAAGGCCAGCGAACCCGCGTACCCGCCCGCGAAGCCTAAAACCACTCCTATGACGCCGCCTACGCCGCAGATTATCACGGCTTCCACTATAAACTGCATGCGGATTGCGGCGTTTCTCGCCCCAAGCGCTTTGCGGGTGCCTATTTCGCGGGTGCGCTCCATGACCGACACCAGCATGATGTTCATAACGCCTATGCCGCCGACCAAAAGGGATATCCCGGCGATAACGGCTATCGCCAGCTGCATCGTCCCCATCATTGAGTTTACCGTTTCCATCGACGTCTCCATCGCGTTCGCGCTCACTTCGCAGCGGGCGTTGTTTTTGTAATACGCGTTAAAGAAATCTTTAACCGTTTCCGAAAAAGCGATGGAGTCCGTGTCGCTGTTTGCCATAACCGTAAACGACTGGTAGCCGCTGACGGATGACGAATTCAACTGCTGTGTGGAAACCGGGATGTAAAGGTCTGTGGTTTCTTCGCTGCGGGGTCCCATGAACATCCTGAAAGCGGCAAAAGGCCCCTCCTCGTATTTATAGACGCCGACTATCAGGTAGGTCTGTATCCCCAGCCCGTCGTCTATCCTGACTTCCTTTCCCAAAGGGTCGACGTCTTTTGAAAATATGTTTTCCGTCAGCCGGTCGGACACGACCGCTACGTAACGGCGCGATTTTATGTCGTCGGTGCGCAAAAACCTGCCGTTCTGGACTGCGACATTATTGACCGCGCCATACCCGTCGTTTACTCCGATTATATTTACATTGGCGTATTTCCTGCCCTCCCGCGCCGTGCCGGGGCCGCCGCTTTTGGATACGCTGACGGATTCCACCTTTTCGCCGTGCATATTAAGGAACGACTCCAGCATTTCGTCCGTGATATAGTCGTTTTCGTTGAGGCTCGACGAAGGCATGTGCCTGTCCGAGTTCCTCTGCGTCACCCTCACGTTGATATTCGAGACGCCGAAGCTCGACATATCCGAGGTCACGGAAGCGGACATGGAGTTGCCCACGGTCACGATGGCCAAAACGGAGCCGATGCCGATGATTATGCCAAGCATGGTCAGCAGGGCGCGTACTTTATTGGCAAAAAGCCCCTCAAAGGCCAGTTTTATGTTTTCGATCAGTAGCATTTTCTTCACCTTTTTTAAAGTTGAGAATTTAGAGCTGAGAGTTGAGAGTTTCGGTCGCGTTTAAATCTTCATTTGGAAATTTAAATCGGTGTCCGCGAATCCATAAAATAATAAAACATATAATTTTTGATTTTAAGAACTTCTTTAATTAAGCCGGGTAATAAAATTAAAAATAGCTATTTCTATCTACCCGACATTAACTCTCAACTCTCAACTCTCAATTCTTTCAAACCTTCCGTCACTGAGCGTCAAAATCCTGTCCGTCCGCGCAGCGAGTTTTGTATTGTGCGTGATAAGCACAACAGTCTTGCCGTGGTTTTTATTAAGATCGGCGAATATATCCATAACCAGCTCCCCCGTTTTGCTGTCCAAAGCGCCTGTGGGCTCGTCGGCCAGTATTATCGCGGGGTTGTTCGCCATCGCCCGCGCAATGGCCACGCGCTGTTTCTGTCCGCCCGACAGCTCGCTGGGCTTATGGGTCATCCTGTCCTCCATGTCAACCATTTTCAGAAGCTCCTTCGCCCGGCTTGTCCTTTCCGTCATGCCCAGGCCGTTGTAAAGCATGGGCAGCTCTATGTTCCGGAGGGCGCTGCTGCGGGGGATTAGATTGAATGTCTGGAATACGAAGCCTATCTTGATGTTCCGGATGTCCGAAAGCTCGTTGTCCGTCAGTTCGCTTATATCCTCGCCATCCAGGACGTATGAGCCGGAAGTCGGCCTGTCGAGGGCGCCGATAATGTTCATCAGCGTCGATTTGCCCGATCCCGACTGGCCCACGATGGATATGAACTCGCCCTCGTAAACCTGCAAATCTATCTCGTGCAGTATCTCAAGCTCGTTCGGCAGGCCGATGTAGAAGGATTTTATTATGCTGTGCATGTCGATAATGGTTTTCATCTGATAATTCCTCTTCATATTTATAGGGGTTAGGGGGAAGGGATTAGGGATTAGTTTTTTTATAATAAGCCGAACTCTGTCTATTAATACATTTCTAACCCCTAATCCCTCATATTGATTTGCTGCCCGTCCGTAACGGCCGACGCGTCGTTGATTATCACCATGCCCTCCGACAGCCCGGCCCCTTTTATCTCGGTATATAAATCCGTCCCCGTCCCCAAAACAACGGGGACCGATACGGCCTTATATTTTCCCGAACCGTCCTTTTGGGCGGTAAATATATTGCTTTTGCCGTCCTCGTCTGTTATTACCGCGTCATATGAAGCGTAATAGACGTTCTCTCGTTTTTCCAGAATAATTTCAAGCCTTGCGTTCATTCCGATGCGAAGCTCCGTTTGGCCGGATGTCAGTTCAATCTCCACGTCGAACTCCACGTCGGCGCCGGGGATGATTTCGCCGTTCGCGCCTTTGCGCGCTGCGGGGTTTATATAGGACAGCCGGCCTTCGTAAACCTTATCCTCAAAGGAATCGCTTTTTATAAGAACGTTCATGCCGGTCTGTATCCTGCCGATGTCGTATTCCTTGACCGCTCCGGTTATTATAAGGTTTTCCGTATCCTCGACAACGAACAGCAGGCCGCTGCCCGGCGCGCCCTCGGCAGCATACGAAGCCGTGACCGTCCCTGATATGGGGGCGGTGACTTTTGCCTCCGCGAGCTGGTTTTCCAGCCTTTTTACAGAAATTTCCTTCGCGTCGTTCGACATTGAATTTTTGATTGCGTCAACGTTGTTTTTCAGTTTCGATATCTCCTGATCAACGGATATCCTGACCGCGTCGAGAGATTTTTGGGCATTGTCGTAAGCCGTCTGCGCTTTTTTCAATTCGGATTCGGGCAGGCCCGCGCTGTTTTCCTTCACCGCGTCCAAAGCGATTTTTGCGGTACTCAGCGCGTTTTCCGCGTTTACTATCTGCGGGTTAGTGCCGTTTTCAAGGCTTTTTACGGCTTCATTATACGCCTGTTCGCTTGAATTAAGCTGGTTTAAGCTGTTTTGCTCGGCGGCTGAAAGCTCGGAACGGAGCTGTTTGATGTTCATCTCCAAATCCGCAGTGTCAAGGCGGCACAGAACGTCCCCTTTTTCAACGGAATCGCCGGGCTTCGCTTCAATGCTTTTCACGGGGTAGCCAAGGGCGGAATATACCTTCTTTTTACCGGCGCTTTCAACCTTGCCCTTGATATTCAGGCTCCCGGTCAATTCGCCGTGCTTCAGCGCAGAGGTTTCCGCAAAAGCGGTATTCCTCTCATTCATGGACCGCCGCGCAAAAAACCCGCCTAAAATCAGGGGAATCAATATCACAGTGATTATTATTATCTTTTTTAACGGGGATTTTTTCTTTTTTCCGGTTTTAGGTTTCTTTTTTCCTGTGTCAACGTTATTGACGTTGGTTTTTTTCTCTTCCATTTTTATGACTGTCCTTTCGATGGCAAAATATCCGTTTCATATGATTCATTGCAATTTGAAATTATGTCCGCCAACCTGCCCGTTATACGGACATATTCCTTTGCGTCCCGTTCGCCCAACATACAGAGCATTTTCGCGGTAAGCCCGATTATCGCTTTATCGTTTTTTTCCGCCGCAGACCTTCCCTCTTCAGTTATTTCAATCAATATTTTCCTGCGGTCACTCTTGTCGATCTTCCTGGTAATCCAGCCTTTTTCTTCCAAATTGTTTAGCGCCTGCGCGACCCTCGCGGAGCTGACGTTCATTTCGCGCTTTATGGCGCCGGGAAGGACGGCGCCGCCCTGAAGCGCGATAAAATGAAGCGCAAACGCCTCGCCCTGCAAAGCCCCGTCAATATTTTTCTGAGGCTTTGCCTTGCGGAGCGAATGCATTTTATTAAACAGCTCCAAAGCCAATTTTTCGTAATCCACTTAGATACCCTCATCGATTATTTGCTAATGCTGTTATATGATAATACAATTAATATATATTGTCAAGAGGTTATAAAATTTTTTACAAATATTTCACAAAATCTTTTAACAAATTATATTTCAGGCGTGATTCGCATGAACGGCAAAACATCGTCCCTGCGGGCTGCGAGTTTTTTAACCCGGCGCTTATTTATGTTTATGAATGTAAAAATATGTTGATTTTTTATCAATGTTTTGTTATAATCATGCCGTTATGATTTCCGTTATCAGAAATATATTGTTTTCCCTAAGGAAAATATATAAAATTATAACCATTGCCGTCTTTT
>Ga0123353_10016907_pt1 | contig 10686 bp, 6 predicted proteins | sample TergutLab28metaG_3_FD_92763 | JGI IMG/M metagenome (GOLD analysis project Ga0123353, IMG submission 92763) | Labiotermes labralis P3 segment gut microbial communities from Petit-Saut dam, French Guiana - Lab288 P3 | ecosystem: Host-associated > Arthropoda: Insects > Digestive system > Gut ... | reverse complement strand
TGACGGAAGGACATCGTTGGATATCCGTGAGGTGGAGGTGTGCAGCATTACCGATAGCTTCAGACATATGTTCTTCTTCACGGTGCGTACGCTCTTGCTGCGGGACATCTTCATCAGATACATCGGAAAACGGAATCTCTCATGCGATGATGTGTTGGATCTCCTCGACACGTTCACGCCCGATGACATCATGTCACCGGCGTACGCCCAGAATCTGTAATACTGTCTCCTGCTGACCCGTCCCATGTAGACGTCGGCGCGTGCCAGTTTCTCGTACCCTCTGGTAAGGTCGCCCTTGTCCGCGAACTCACGGGGCATGTTCTCGTCTATCCACAGCATTATGTGGTCCGGTGTCTCGTCGACGTCCATCATCATCCTGCGTGCCTTTACGGCGTCCTTTTCCCTGAACACGGCGTTCATCAGGTCGTACATCTCCTTTCTGACGATGCGGTCGGATAGGTTCGCAGCATCACCGTCCGTGACGGTGTCGCGGCCGAGCGCCAGCGACTCCAGGTTCCTGACGGCCGCCCTCATGTCGCCGTTGGAGTTCTTTGCGATGGTGCTCAGCGCTTCCTCGCTCACCGAGATGTTCTCGCTTTTTGCGATCGTGCCCAGTGCCTTCACTATCTCGGTGGAGCGGGGACGCATGAACGTTATCTGAAGCGTTCCGGATTTGATCGCGTCGCTCTTCCTGCTGAGCTCGTAGAAATCATTCACGATCAATATCACCGGCTGCTTAGCACTCCTTATCAGTTCGGATATCGCCGGCAGCGCCCCCCTGTCCTCACGTCCGAAGAGATTGTCCGCCTCGTCCAGAACTATCAGTTTCCTGCCTCCCTCCTTCACATCCAGGTATGATCCGCTGTCGGAGAATGTGTTGAAGTTGGCTCCTTTCAACGCCACGCTGCGTATCGCATCACCGGTCCTCTGATCGGATGCGTTCATCTCCACAAGGTCCCAGCCCATCTCGTTCGCCAAGGCGATGGCGGCCGATGTCTTCCCGACACCCGGGCTTCCCATGAGCACCGCCGCCCTTTTGTCGGGCGTCCCGCTATTCCAGGATGCGGCCCAGCCCCTGAGGTCCGAGACGGCCTTCGGGTTGCCTATGATCCTCGACAGGCCGTCCGGCCGGTACTTCTCGGTCCAGTCCTCTGACATCTGACCTCTAAATGCGGTATGGCATTAAACTCTTGCTACCCGTGCGGTCAGAGGGGTCTCATGCGGTACGCATCACCGTCACGAACGACGCTTACGGGTGATGCGTAAAGGTTGCTGACGACACCGTCGTTCAGAAGTTCATTCTTCCTCCCGTCGGCGAATATGCTGCCGTTCCTCATCATCACCACTCTGTCTATGCGGGACGGTATGTCCTCCAGATCGTGCGTTATCATTATGATGCCGGTACCGCCGGCGATCAGGGAGTCGAACATCCCTCTGAACTGTTCTTTTATCACAATGTCCAGTCCGGTCATCGGTTCGTCTAGGAGCAGCATCTCCGGTCCGGGAGCCAGGGCGCGTGCGATGAGTGTCCTTCTAACCTCGCCTAACGACATCTTCCCTATCTCATGTGAAAGCTTATCCGAGATGCCCGCCCGTGCCGCGGCGACGTCCGCGGCAGCGGCCATCTCCTCTGTGACGATGTGATCCCTGTAAATGTCCGTTGTTCTGAAGAAACCTGAGAGTATCACCGCACCGGCGGTCATCGATCCGCTGAAACGGTGCTGAAGCTCAGTTGATACAAAACCCATCCGTTTCCTCAGGTCGAATATGTTCCACCTGTCCTTTCCGAACAGCCTGCAGACCGTTCCTTCATCAGAATATGGCCTCAGGTCGCTTTTGAGCAGTTTCATGAGCGACGTCTTCCCGGAACCGTTCGGACCTATGACGGCGACGCTCTCCCCGATACATATGCTCAATGATATGCGATCCAGTATCCTGACCCCGTTCCTCACGAGCGACACGTTCTCCAGTTCGGCGGCGTATCCGTTCACGTTCGTATATCCTCGGTACAGTATTCAATATTGCCTATCCTGCGGCATCCTCGGTCTCTATCGGCTCTTTGCTGAACCATGTCATGAACGCCCCCGCCGCCGCCAGGAGGAAGCACACCACGAACGCATATCTTATCGCGCTGATGAAGTCCTCCACCCTGTCGGGTATGTGCGTGTCCGTTCCCATCGTGACGGCGATCATGCACATTATTATCGCAACGGAGGTCATCATGCCCACCTGCCTCATCACAGATATCACGCCTGACGATTCACTGTAGTTCTTGGCGGCCACGTTGCTCATTATCATATTGGTGTTGGGCGACGAGAACAGCGCATATCCCAGGCCGGTGAACAGCAGTATCGCATATATCCTCAGCATTTCCGTGTCAGCGGCCAGCGTGGTCATCAGACCGGTGCCGCAGCACATCATTATCATTCCCGCGGTTGTGAGGACACGCGGATCGATCTTATCCGACATACGACCTGCGAACGGTGTGACGACCGCTTGGACGACAGGCTGCATCAGTATCACGAGCCCCGCGGCCGCGGCGTTCATGCCGCCGACGTTTTGCAGGTAGAGGCTCATCGTGTAGATGACGGCATAAGACGATCCGTAGTTGAGGAACGCGGCCAGCGTGGAGCGTCTGAATATCTTTCCCTTGAAAAGGCCCACCATGAGGACGGGATACTCATCCTTGGTCTCGAAGCCGAAGAAGATTATCAGTATCACGACACCGGCGGCTATGAACGCCGCCGAGAGCATGGACGGTACGGTCAGGACGCCGTACATGAGCGCAACTATACCGATACCGTAAAGCAGCGAACCCTTCAGGTCGAACGGTTCACCCTCGGACGTCTTGAAATCCTTTTTGAAGAAGAATATCACCAGTAACGCCGAGACCGAGAACGGTATCAGCGAGAGGAACATGTACCTCCACCCGAACATCTCCGTTATCACGCCGCCCAGCGCCGGACCCATGGAGGCACCGATGTATATGCACATGGTGTTCAGCGCAAGCGGAAGTCCCCTACTCGCCTTCGGATACACCTGCGCTATCATGGATATGCTGGTGGACGAGATGCACGCGGTCCCAAGACCGGTGACGAGCCTCCATGCGAGCAGTATCTCGAATGACGAGGAATACGCTGACATCAGCGATGAGAAGAGAACGATGATCACACCGATGATGAACATCATCTTCTTTCCGTAAAGGTCGGAAAGGCGGGACATCGGCACCATGAACGCTACCGATGACAGGAAATATGCCATCACCAGCCATCCCTGGGTGTGGGCGCTTATATGGAACTCGCCGGCGATGGTGGGCACGGCGAGGTTGATCATCGTCGTCGTCAGCGGTGCCATGAACGCGCCGATGCAGCAGGCGATGAGCACTATGCGTTTTTCTCGTGAAGAGAAATCAGTGCCTTCTCCGTTCATGTATACCTTTCAACGTGATTTAAGATATAAGGGATGCGATACGAACCACGGTTTTTGTAACATTCCGAAGGGTTCCGTCCCTTCGGGCCCCGGGCATACCGCAGCGTGTCGCGATGTGAAGGGAGATATAAGTGGACGCGGCGAGATTCGAACTCGCGGCTTCTACCTTGCGAAGGTAGCGATCTACCACTGATCTACGCGCCCTTAGCCACGCAAATAAATGGGAAGTATATAGACTTTCATATGCCGCCTTTACCGCGGAAGGGCGTCACAGGCCTATGTACTGTTCTATCTCGTCCCTGAACTCCGCGGTGTTCGGGAGTCCGAGCTTCGCCAGCGCCGCGGTTATCGTCTCAGCGTCGGTCATCCCGATACCGGTCGATTCTATCAGTGCCCTCGAATACTCGGAGTGATGTATCCATTCCGGCCTCCATTTTTCCATGGGGTCCCGTTTTCGGACGGTTATCATCCGTCCCGGTACGGCGAGGAACCCGTCGTCCTCCGCCGCCCTTCCGAGGTATATGCATGACGCTATCGCATCCTCAACGCCCTTCTTCAGCGCGGGTGTTATCCTCTGCAGACCGAGCGTTCTCTTCACGCGGTTGTGTATCACGTCCCTGCATACCGGGGATTCCAACTCTATGACCTCCGACACCGCGTTGAACAGCGCCGGATCCGATTTCATTTCCACGGATATCTTCGATAGTACCGATGACACCTTGTTCCAGAGGCGCTTCTTGGCCACATCCGGGTTACTGTACCAGTCCATCGACCAGACGCGACACATATCCCAACCCATCCTGTGCAGCATGTACGAGAACATCCTGTCCCTGTCCCTCGTGTATCCTATCCTCTGATATGTCTTTCCGTCGAGGCATATCGCCAGAACGAACACGTTCGGGTCCTTGGGCGAACATACGGCGAGGTCGATCCTGAATGACGATGTACCGATGTTCATCCTTGTCTTGACGCCTTTCGACGCAAGGAACGCAGCAATGGATTCAGCCAGTTGGTCCTTCATGGGCGGTGTGTCCAGTTTCGATGTGTGTCCGAATTCCGCATATTCCAGATAAGCCTGCAGCGCCTTCACGCCCTCCGGGACGCCCTCTCTCATTCCCATGTCGGCTGATTTGAAATTCGAGAATATGACGCATTGCTCCCTCGCTCTGGTCATGAGGACGTTCAGTCTTCTCTCCCCGCCCTCACGGTTGAGGGCGCCGAAGCTCTTTGAGAGTTTTCCGTCGGTGTCGTACCCGTAGCCGATGCTGACGAACATCACATCACGTTCATCGCCCTGTATGCTCTCCAGATTCCGTATCATGAACGGTTCGTCAGCATGTCTCATCATATTGGCGCGGGCATCGGGGTGGCGCTTGAACATCTTCTCCACCTCTACGGCTATCGCCTTCTGCTGATTGATGTTGAACGTCGCGATCCCGAGGCTCCTCTCCGGCGTATCTATGTAATGGTGCCAGACCGCCCTTGCGATCATCTTCGCCTCCTTGGGGTTCGACCCCGTTATGCCTCTTTCGTAGACGGCAGTTCTGACATACCTGAGCCTGAGCCCCATGTTCTCCGGAGGAGGGCACGGTGACGGACAGACCATCAGACGGTCATCGTAGAACAGGCGGTTGGACAGCGCCATCAGGGAATCATGACGGCTTCTGTAGTGCCACGACAGCACTCTTACGGGAAGTGCGGCACGGCACAGGTTGAGAAGACTCTCCATGTCCGTGACCTCCGCCACCTCGTTCGTGCTGTCCCCCTTCTTCTCGAAGAATGCGGTCGGAGGCAGCTGTTTGGAATCTCCCATTATCACTGCCTGTTTCGCCCTCATCAGCGAACCGACGGACTCCGCGGGCTGGACCTGGGATGCCTCGTCAAAGACGACAACATCGAAATTCATGTTCCCGCGGCCAATGAACTGCGCCACGGACGGCGGGGACATCATGAAGCACGGTTTTATCGCCTGTACCGCCTTCCCTGCGAGGCTCATTATCTTTCTCACGGACATCTGCCCGTGCCCTCTGTTGAACTCTCCCTTCAGTATCCTGATCTCCTCGTCCTCGGACAGCATGCGCTCGTTCGTCATCCTTGCGAGACGGACGGCCAGTCTGGCCTTGTTCGTCTCCAGTATGGAGCGGTCAAGTATATCGTGATCCTTCAGCAACATGTCCTGCCCCTCGAACGAGAACACTCTGAGCGGTTGCCGTTCGTTCACGGCCGCCGTGAGCAGTGCGCCGGCGAAGTTCAGTGTGAACGTATCCACCAGATCGTTCGGGTGTATGTCGCCGGAACCCATCCTCCCTGCCATCTCGGAGATGGGCGTACCGTCGAACTTGTTCAGGAGGTCGCAGTAGTTGCTCCATGGCCTGAGCGAGTCGATGTTCACTGACAGGTCCTTCAGCCATTTCCTCACAGCCGCCGGTTTTATGTCGCCGCGCTCCTCCTTTACCTGAGGGCCGACGATGCTGTTTATAAGGTCAATGGAGCGCAGCATGTCGTTCACGCACATATTGAGTTCAGAGACCTTCGAGTCCAACGGCGTACCGTGCGTCCCTCTTGAGATCAGCAGGGCGGTCGCGTCAGTGAACTTACCGCTTTTTATGTTCCTCTTCACGATGACGGTCCAGTCCTGTATCCCTTTCAACTCCTTTGCGTCGGATGATGTCCCCTTCCATCTGTCCCCGAACAGGTTCTTCGGATCGAAGGACGAGAACGCGGCCGACTCCTTCTGATATTTGGATATCTTCTCCAGGTCGGTACCGATGTCCGCCTCGGCCACCGGGCCGGAATGCGAATGCGAGTCCATGATCTTTTTCAGTTCCTTGAGCGTGCTTTTGTAAAATATCCCTTTCGTCGACTTCTCGTGGCGCGCCCTGAGGTCGGCCACGTCCGCGTTGAGTATCGAATCATTGTATCTCCCGAGGAGGTCACCGCGTAGCGCCTGAAGCGACGCGACGGCGGATATCATCGGTTCTGTGTTACGTACGTACTCATCCGGATCGCCCTCCATGATCTCCTTGAGCGCCATGCCGCCGTATTTTCTCATGTTCTCGCATGTGACGCTAAGCTCAGATATCTCGGTAAGCGTCTGCGGGACGGTGACGCCGATCAGCCTGCATATCTCCTTGGCGGATGACTGTACCTCGTCGAGTCTCTTGTTCACATTGTTCACGTTGTCGCGCAGCGAATGCTCACGGTCCGGTGTGAAACCGCATACCTTATGGTCCTTCCAGACGTTCTTCTTGACGGGCATGACCTGCGGCATTATGTCTGCCGCCGATCTGAGCAGTGTGACGATATCGTCCCACATGTTATCGTCTATGCCGACGGGTTCCTTTATCTCCACTCTGACAGGGTTGCGGCGTCTCCGCTTGATGGAGGCGTGCGCCGCCTCGCGCATCCCTATGAGCTGATACGGTGTGAGCCCTCTGTTGCCGATGGGCGCAGAGATAGCGTTTGCGTACGCGTCGAGTTCGGAGCGTACACGCTCCAGCTTGGCGCACTCCTGTTCGGATGCAGGCTCAAAGGACGCTTCAGTTGATATGGATCTCTCCATCTCGCGGAGGAAATTCCTGCGATTGGAGTTCTCGCTGTGCAGTTCCATGACATATCTGGTGAGACCGGCATCGTCCAGTCTCTTCTTGACGATGTTCAGCGCAGCCATCTTGTCGCTGACGAACAGGACGGTCTTTCCGTTGCCGAGACATTCGGCGATTATATTCGCTATCGTCTGTGATTTTCCCGTCCCGGGAGGGCCCTCGACGACCACGGAACGACCGTCGAGCACATCAAGTATGACCGACATCTGTGACGCGTCCGCGTTGAGTATGGAGTATGTGCATGACGGTATCCCTCTATCCTCCCTTTTCTCAAGGTTTCCCTTCGGAGGATTGAGTATCGTGTCCGCCAGCGGTGAGATCGACGACCATGTGGATGTGTCAAGGTCGTTGTACATGACCGATCTGCTGTAATCGAACACGTCGATGACAATGTTGTCGTTGACCCCGAACTCCGATCTGCCCTCTATCGATGCCTTCAACGTCTCGATGCACTTGCGCATGTCGGCGACCGTCTCGATAGGTTCGAGGGACGGCACACGAACGTTGGATTCCTTCAGCTTCTCGATGAGCGTCGGAGACACGCATACGTCATCGCCTGACCAGAATATCCGTACGTTTCCGGTGTCGTCACGTTTGAGACGTGCAGGAAGTAGTATAACCGGCGCTTTGTTGCCGCCCTTTCCCTTCCAAACGATGAAACCCATTGCCACGAATACCGTGGTGTAACCAAGATCGTTGAAATCCTCCTTGTAGCGTTGTATAAGTCTCTCCAGTTTACTGTCGATGTCGCTCCTGGAGGATAACGATCGGAGGTCATCGGAGCTCGCGGCGGCCATCCTGACGTTGGTCACACGGAGGCCGCCCCCGTCTATGACGAGTTTCGTCAGGACGTCGTCCATCGTGGATTCGACGATCTGAACCGATCGTTCGTCCTTGACCTGATAGTTCACGAGATTGTTGGTCTTACCCATCTCGAGCAGCTGCGCTCTCAATTTTTCGATGTCATCAGCAACGTTCTTCGGCAAGTCGGTCCCTTCTTCCTTACGGGATGGAAGTAGCAAACGTTTAACACTTTCCTTTGAACGGACCGTTTGAAAATTCCACGTCCATAGTCGGCGTTACCCTATAGTATCATTTTTTCGTGAGAACCGTGTCCGATAACGACAAGGAAAGTTCCACATGTTTGGTTCAATATCATTTAAGAATAATGTATAAATATAATCCTACTAGACTTAAATTCCTACGGATGGATACGCGGAACGGTGCGCAAAATGGTAAAGCTTACCGAGAACATGAAGACTGATCTGAAGAAAGTGAGGATGATCCCGTTCGCGACCGCCACCGCGTCCGGGGAACCGAACGTGGTACCTATCGCCGTGTACCGTCTGATGCCGGATGACGAGACGTTCTGGGTCATAGACAATTTCATGAAAAAGACGCTTGAGAACGTGAAGAATAATCCAAGGGTGTCGTTCTATCTTTGGACGCCGGACACGTCCGGTGCGTACCAGATGAAAGGCACCATAACAGAGGTCGTGAACACAGGTCCTGAGTTCGAAGAGGCGAAATTATTCGCAGGCACAATAATCCCGGGCCTGCCGACAAAAGGCCTCCTGAAGATGAAGATAACCGATGTGTATTCCGTCTCGCCCGGACCCACGGCCGGCGAGAAACTGCTTTGATCATTCGGCGGTCATATACATCTGTGCGGCGCCCAATACTGCCGCCACCGGTATGAATGCCGCATAGAACAGGTTCGGCGCGCTCACGAAGTACAGCACCCCGAACAGCGCCGCACCGGACACGGCGCCGAAGATGGCGCCCAGTTTCACTCTTCTCTTCTTAGTTTCAGACATCATGTTTCACACCTTCACCTTCAACACACTCTCGACCGCCGCGACCATGTCGTCCGCGATGCGCGACGCCTCGCCTACGTAGTTCGTCGGATCCGTGTGGCGGCGCATCTCCTCCTCTGTCATGACCCCATCCAGTTTTCCGCACCGCAGCAGAACGTCCAGCAGATGCTCGTCGTTCTCCGCCGCCGTCATGGACGCTTCTCGCAGGATCTCGTGCGCGTCCTGTCTTCCGACACCTTTCTCGACGGCGGCCATCATTACCGCCTCGGCCATCATCAGTCCTTTCGCCGAGTTCACGTTGGCGAGCATGCGTTTTCTGTTGACGACGAGACCGCCGATCACATCGTCCATCTTGCAGAGCATATCGTCAAGCAGTGCGAACACATGCGGCAGTATGAAACGCTCCGCACCGGAGTTGGACAGGTCACGCTCATGCCACAGTACCTGATTCTCGAACGTCGGTATCACGAATCCTCTTACTATTCTCGCAAGGCCGCAGACGTTCTCCGACGTTATCGGGTTCCTCTTCTGCGCCATCGTGGAACTGCCGACCTGTTTCTCGGCGAGGAACGACTCCGCCGCCTCGGATATCTCCGGTCTTTGCAGATTCCTGACCTCGGTGGCGTATCTCTCCAATGATGTTGCGACCGTTGCCAGAACGCATATGAGCTCAGTGTAACGGTCCCTCCCCACGACCTGCGTCGCCGCCGGTTCGTAATTTATACGCAGGTCACTCATGACCCTTCTCTGAAGCTCGAAGAAATCTTTCCCGAGCGCAGCACCCGTCCCGACGGCACCGGACATCTTCCCGGCGCACGCTCTCGGTGCTGTTTGCTCTATCCTCTCCCTGTGTCTTAACATCTCCGCGATATAACCGGCGATCTTGAAACCGAATGTGATGGGGATCGCGAACTGACCGTGCGTCCTGCCCATCTGTAAAGTATCCCTCTCCCTTTTGGCAAGCCCCGCCAGTGTGATGAGGAATCTGTCCACATCTTTCATGATCGTGTCAAGTGCCGCCTTTATCTGCAGAGCTGACGCAGTGTCAACTATGTCGTTGGAGGTGGCACCCAGATGCACGTACCTCCCCGCGTCGCCCTCGCACTGTTCCGTCATGGCCTTGACCAGGGCCATGAGGTCATGCTTGGTCTCCATCTCGATCTCCTTGACGCGGTCCACCTTCACGAACTTCGGATCCGCGATCCTCGTTATCTCAGCCGCCGCCTTTTCGGGGATCGTGCCCAACGAGGCATGCGCTCTCGCAAGGGCAGCCTCGACGTTCATCTGATATCTGAGCCTGCTCTCCTCACAGAATATGGATTTCATACCGTCCCTGCCGTACCGGTAGTCAAGCGGGCAAAGATCACTCATGCCGATGCTTTAAAATTACCCTCATTATAAACTTTCCTCCATGTTTTAGTAGCTATGCGTTAATTTATACGGGTCCTGCGCGTATTCTCGGCAGAAAGCCTTATAAGTGACATCTTTATTAGCAGGATTGTTTGACCGCTCTCAGCGGTCGCGTTGTATTGACTGTCGAGCGTGGAAATAATGGAAGAATTTGTGGAGGAACAGCAACTATCATCCGAAGAACTTGAAGCCCTGGAGCAGAAACGAAGCATCATGAACAATGACGCCGAGAAGCACAGACGTTTGAGAGATGACCTTAACAAGCAGACGAAAGAATGGGTCGCGAAGAGGGACGCCCTGAACGCACAGGTCCGTGCGCTTGTCGATGATGCAAGCAAACACAGGGAGAATCGTGACGAACTCAACGTTAAAGTGAGGGAATCGAAGGATCTCAGGGATGAGTGGAACAAGAAGGTCGCCGACCT
>Ga0123353_10016906_pt1 | contig 10686 bp, 7 predicted proteins | sample TergutLab28metaG_3_FD_92763 | JGI IMG/M metagenome (GOLD analysis project Ga0123353, IMG submission 92763) | Labiotermes labralis P3 segment gut microbial communities from Petit-Saut dam, French Guiana - Lab288 P3 | ecosystem: Host-associated > Arthropoda: Insects > Digestive system > Gut ... | reverse complement strand
GAGGGGGGCCGAAAATCTCTCCTTGCGCAAATCAAAGAATCGGCAAAATCAGTGCGGGCGAAGTATATCAACCCGCCGTATACGACGGATTTCGCCGTCGTCTTTTTGCCGACCGAGGGGCTCTACGCCGAGGCGGTCAGAGACGCCGTGTTCTTTGAAGAATTGCGCAAAGAAGGGATCATGCTAGCCGGGCCGACGACGCTGTCAGCTCTGTTGTCGTCGCTTCTCGTCGGGTTCAAGACGCTGCAGATACAGAAGGGGGCTGTTGAGATACAGCATACGCTCGAAAAGACGAAGCTCGAATTTGGCAATTTCGGGAGTGTGCTCGGCAAGGCGCAGGATCGTATCCGGCAAACAGGGGAAGAACTCGACAAGCTTGTCGGCACGCGTACGCGCATGATCAACCGCGCGCTGAGAGACGTGCAGACCTACGTGCTTGAGGATGGCGAGAAAGTATTTACCGAAATAGATATTGCTTCGGCCGATGATGACGGTGACGAGGAATCCGAAAAGGATGGTTTGGTATAAGAGCCGCAACAATATCCTGCTGATCCTCTTTATACTGTTATTTATTCTGCTCGCTTTCAGGCTGTTCCAGCTGACTGGGCCGGAGAGCCGGATGTGGGCGCAGGCCGAGGCCGACAACACCATAAAAACTATTTCAACGAGCGCGCCGCGCGGCGACATTTACGACCGCAACGGCGTATTGCTGGCGTCTTCGAATACGGTTTTCGCCGTAGAGTTTTCACGGGGCGGAATGACCGGGAAACAAGTCAACGAATCCCTCAGAAAAGCGTTTGCCGCGCTCGATAAAAACGAGGAAGAATACATAGACGACTTCCCGATACAAATATCGTTTACGGGGAATTATTATTATGAATATGACGGCGAAACGGAGCTAAAACATTTTCTCGATATGTACAGGCTGCCGGAGGACATAAACGCGCGCGCGGCTTTCGCGGCTATCCGCGCATATTACGGCCTGGACGATATGGATCCTGTGCCTTCTGACAGGGAAGCGCGCAAGATACTGACGGTTCGGTACAGGCTCGCTTTGCAGGGCTATATGCGCTACCTGCCCGTCGAGATCGCGTCCGACGTAAGCCTTGCCACCGTATCCGAGATAGAGGAAAACCGGCACAACATGGAGGGCGTCAGCGCTTTGCAGAAGTCCCGGCGCTTCTATCCGAGGGGTGACGAAGCCAGCCATGTGATCGGCTATATGGGCAAGATACCTGCTTCAAAGGCGGACTATTACGTAAACGAGCTTGGATACCGCGCTTCAGACCTTGTAGGGCAGTACGGCGTTGAGCACGGCCTTGAGGAGATACTCCGCGGCACCTACGGCAGCAAGACTATACAGGTCGACAGTACGGGCAGGATCCTGAAGCTGATCGGGGAGGAGACCCTCGCGCAGCGCGGGCAGGACGTGGCCCTGACGATAGACATCGAGTACGAGAAACGCGTAAAGGAAGACTTGCTGAGGGGCCTTGAAGCTATACAGGAGGGAGGCATATATGAGAGCCGTTTCGGCGACTATAAGATACCTTCGAAGCACCCCGGCGCTACGGTCGGTGCGGCCGTGGTGCTGGACGCGAAAACCGGCGAGCCGATCGCGATAGTCAACTCCGTCGACTTCGACCCGAATGTGTTCGCCGGCGGCATTTCCGCGGAGGACTGGGCGGCACTGCAGCCTGAAAACCCGCGTGATCCGCTTTCGCCTCGGCCGCTTTACAATTTTGCGACGAGCATGTCCGTACAACCGGGCTCGACGTTCAAACCGATGATAGCGATCACGGCGCTCGAACTGGGGCTTGATCCGAACCGCTCTATTTATGACCCGCATTCCATGAAGATCGGCGGCGCGCAGTTCAGCTGCCTTGGGTCGCATGGGGCCGTAAATCTGTTTACGGGCATGCAAGCGTCATGCAACTTTTATTTTTACGGCGCAGGCTCTGGGCGCGACTGGGCGCGCGGGGCCGATCTAGGCTATTCGGGCGATATTAATATCGACAAGATATCAGAATACGCGGTGCAATTCGGGCTCGGCACGAGGTCCGATATCGAAATAGACGAAAGCGTAGTGCCGGCGCCGACGTCTGAGACCAAGCTCAGAAACACGGAAGGAATGCTGCGCAACTGGCTTATCGGGCAATGCGAATATATTTTTACGGAGCAGGCTCTGACCAGAAAGGCGGACGTGCTTGACGCTATCGACAAGATAGCGAGCTGGACGGAAGAGAACCCCGAGGTAGGAGAGATAGAAGCGCGTTTGCTGCGCCTCGGCGTCAGGGAAGAGGAAGCAAGAGCCGTTGCCGAGGAGTGCAAATACACTTTTTTCAACTACTCCACATGGTCGGTCACAGACCAGCTCAACATCTCGATCGGGCAGGGCGAAAACGCCTACACGCCGCTGCAAATGGCGCACTATATGGCGACGATAGCCGCAGACGGATACAAAAGCAGCCTGAGCCTTGTAAAGGCGACGGAAGACGACGGCGAAGTCACTCGCCCGCCGGGCGTACAGGCGGATATAGACCCCATGACGACAGAGCTCGTAAAGACCGCGATGAAGCGCGTCGTAACGGGAGGAACGCTTTGGATATTCAACAAGCTGCCGGTTTCCGCGATGGGCAAGACGGGCACGGCTGAACGCGAAGGGCGCGTCAACCCTCCGGACGAAGTCGAGTATATGAAGGAGCATCTTGCCATGATAAATCCCGCGCTGGAGTGGGAAGACGTCGAAGTCGAGATGGAGCGGGTCATGAGGGAATTTCCGGAAGTTTACGACAATGCGAACACGGCCGTCCGCAGAGCGGTTTTAAACCTTTCGGGGAGGAATTTCGACAGGGCCAGACTCGATATGTTCAAGCCCGAGTACGACCATTTTTCATGGGTAGTGGCTCTCGCCCCGGCCGAGGATCCTGAGATCGCCATAGCGCTTCTCGTAACGCAGGGAGGGCTTTCGAGCAGCGTTACGCCGATCGCGCGAGAGATAATAGGCGACTGGTTTGATTTAAAAGACGCGCGGGCCGCAGCGGGCGTTACCGCAGTGGACTGGAACGCGTTTTTCAAGATGAATAACGAGGAAAGAGCCCGGTACGCGGCGCGGGTTTCGGCAATTACACCGGAAATGGCTCCGAGGCTTAAAGAATAGTTTATAGCATAAAAGAACTTTAAGTTTGGCGTTGAACGCGGTTCGTTTAGGTGATAGTATGTACAAAGGGCGTGGCGTGTTTTACGCCGTCTTGTGTTTTGAAAGGAGATGCTAAAATGGGAGACAGCACATTGAATTACGAAGCCTATGTCGAAGAACTCGTGAGAAAGGGGAGGGCAGCTCAAAAAATCGCGGAGGGATACTCTCAGGAACGCGTTGATGAGCTCTGCGAGGCCATTGCTTACGCGATGACGATACCTGAAGTGGCGCTCGATTACGGAGAAAAACTCGTCGCCGAATCCGGCATGGGAATACCGAAAGATAAGCAGCTTAAGACATTCAGTAAAGTCAAGGGAACCTGGGCACAGATGAAGGGCAAGCTGTCAGTCGGTCTTGTTGACAGCAATAAAGAAACAGGCGTAGATGTGTACGCGAAGCCAATGGGCGTGATCGGCGGTATTATTCCGGTCACAAACGGCGAGGCTACCCCGGTAGTCAAGAGCCTGATGGCGATCAAGACGCGAAACGCTATAATACTTGCGCCGCACCCGAGAGCGAAGAAGACAAACCTCGAAGTCACAGAAAGGATCCGCGGCATACTGAAAATGTTTGACGCGCCCGAGGATCTCGTTCAGGCGATCGCACCCGAATATGTTTCGATAGAAAGCAGCCAGGCGCTTATGAAAAATGTCGATTTCATACTCGCGACAGGCGGCACCCCGATGGTTCGCCAGGCTTATTCGTCAGGCGTCCCGGCGATCGGCGTCGGTACGGGCAATGTGGTTTGTATCGTCGACGAGACCGCAGATCTCGCAAAAGCCGCTGACATGCTCGTTCGTTCAAAGTCTTTCGATAACGCAACCAGCTGTTCGACTGAAAACAATATCATCGTCGTAGAAGACGTTTACGACAAATTTATGGAGGAAATGGAAAAGGTCGGCGCAATTCTTATAAAAGAAAACACGCCGGAAAAACAAAAGGTCCTGAAGACCCTTTGGCCTGAGTCTCCCGCAAATCACAACCTGAATGTAGGTATCGTCGCCAAGCACGCTTCAGAGATCGCGAAGCTCGCAGACGTCGACGTACCCGAAGGCACGCGCTTCCTCATGGTTGAGGAAAACGGCGGATACGGCAACGATTTCCCGTTTACGGGCGAGAAACTTTCACCGGTCGCGGGCGTCCGCAAGGTCAAGGATTTTGACGCCGCTATGGACGCGATGCTGAGCATCCTTGAGTACCAGGGCAAGGGCCATTCGGTAAGCATACATACCGTAAAAGAAGAACGTGTCAATCAAATGAGCGAAAAGATGCCGGTCTGCAAGGTCGTCGTGAACCAGCCTCAGGCACTGACTAACAGCGGCAGCTGGACTTCGGGATTCCCGATGTCTATGACGCTCGGCTGCGGCACTTGGGGGCACAACAGCATATCGCACAACGCGACATGGAAGGATCTGCTCAATTACACATACGTGAGCCATGAGATCCCGAACTGGCAGCCGCCGGACGACGAGCTTTTCAGTCAAAAGATTCGCGACAGGTTTTAGGGAAGAATAATTATCAGTTCTGAAAGGGGACTATGATGAATATCAAAGAAACAAGTAAAAAATATAACCTGCATTCCTGGTCAGCGCAAAAAGCCCTGAATCCTTCCGTGATCGTGAAGGCCGAGGGCATCTATTTCTGGGATGAGGACGGCAACAAGTACTATGACATGAGTTCGCAGCTTGTCAATTCAAATCTCGGACACGGCAACAGGGCTCTTATCGACGCTATCAAAGACCAGGCTGAAAAGATGGCGTTCATGGGTCCGGGTTACGCGATTGACGTTCGCAGCGAAGCGGCGCAGCTGCTCGTAGAGATGGCGGGCCCCGCTTTCGAAGGCGGCAAGGTTTTCTTCACGAATGCCGGCGCCGAAGCCAATGAGAACGCGATCAAGTATTGCCGTACGTTCACAGGGAAATGGAAGATCCTATCCATGTACAATTCGTATCACGGCGCGACGCACGGCGCTGCGGCGTTGACAGGCGAACCCCGCCGTTTCTCAGCCGAGCCCGGAGTTGCAGGCTTCTATCATTTCGACGGGCCGTTCCCGTACCGCGCGCCGAAACAGGTCACGTTTAAAGACGAGGCCGATGTGACCGCGTATTACCTCGACAGGTTTGCGGAGATCGTTAAGCGCGAAGGGCCGCATATGATAGCGGGCGCCTTTGTCGAAACGGTCGTCGGTTCGAACGGGGTGCTCGTACCGCCGGCGGGTTATCTTGAGGGCGTCAAGAAGATCTGCGAACAGAACAACATCATGCTCGTCTGCGACGAGGTCATGGCAGGGTTCTATCGCTGCGGTACGAAATTTGCTTTCCATCAATTCGACATGGCTCCGGACATGGTCGTATTCGCGAAGGGCTCAACATGCGGTTATGTGCCGCTCGGCGGAGTCATCGTCAAGAAAGAGATCGCCGAATACTACGACGAGGTCAAGATGCTGCACGGGCTGACCTACTCGGCTCACCCGATGGGCTGCGCGGTTACGATTGCGGCCATGAAGGAGTACGAGCGTCTCGGAGTCGCGGACAATGTGGCAAAACTCGGCAAGGTTCTGGGCGAGGTTTTGGACGAGATGACATTCAAGCACGAGTCGATCGGCCAGGCGCGCTATATCGGGCTGTTCGCTCAGGTCGAGCTTGTAAAAGACCGCACGACGAAGGAGCCGTTCAGCGTGGCCGAGATGGGGAAAGTCATGGGTATGCTGAAGCAAAAAGGGTATGCGTCGTACAACAATGAGAACGGCGTGATGGTCGCGCCGCCGCTCATCATTACGGAAGAGGAGCTGCGCGAGGGGCTTGCGATACTCGACGAGGTGCTCGACGAAGTCGACAAGATGCTGTAAAGCTTAAGAGCAATAACAACAAAGCGCCGCAGGGAAACCGCGGCGCTTTTTCTTAGAGCCGCTCGCACCGGAATCCCTCTCGGTTTGTCGCAGAGATGAGACAAACCTATGAGGGATTTCCGGCTGTGAGCCACTTGTAGGCGCTTAGCGCGAGGAGGGTTTGCGCGGGGAGGTAGAAAAGCCACATAAGGACTATCGAAGCGGTGTGCGCCGGCATGCCCGCCGGCATGGCGTTGAATATGGCGACGTTTATATCGCAGGCAAGAAAGAGGCACATGCCGATGCGGGAGAAGAGCGTGTTCAGGCGCGGCTGCGGCGCGTGGAATGTGGAGACGGTGACGCTGATGATGAGTACCGCGTACGCGGAACACACGGCGATGAAGAGCGTCAGCTCGGCGTTTGCGTGCAAGGCGCGGGGCGCGAGGAATGTGACAAGGAGAAAAACCGCCAACGCGCATATGCCCGCCGGTAATGCCCAGCGGGGCATGTACCTGATGAGAGCGCAGAGGTGCGCGCCTATAAAGACAAAGACGCCGGGTACGAAGTACGGCGTAAATAACAGGAAAAAATCAGCCCCAAGCGTCACGCAGAATATTATGCTCTGGATGAGCGGCGTCCTTTCGCGCGTTCGCGAGTATGTGATGGCGCATATGCAAAGACAGGAAATAATAGCCGCGTACTTTAAGGCGTCGCAGACAAGGCCTTGCGCCGGCGAGATGTAGCTGACGGCATTCATCGTATCCAGGATGAGGATGAATACGTAAAGAACAGCATTCAGGCAGACAAAGATAATAATGCGCTTGTCGGAAAATCGCTTCATACCGCATATGGTACAATAATCGTTATGAAAAAGGAACAATGGCTCACGCCTCTGAATATCATAGCCGCGGTCTTCATAGCGGTACTCGTGATTTCGGCTGCAGTGACGTTTACTTTATTTGACCGGGGTGCATATGCGCGGATGCAGGCAAAACTCGATTTACCCGCGGCCGCCGGCGTCAGCGAGCAGGAGCTTCTCGCGAATTACAACGCTCTTATCGACTACAATTCGGTTTTCTTTACAGGCCCGCTCGAATTCCCGACGTTTGCGATGTCTGACGCTGGCCGGATCCATTTCGAGGAAGTGAAAGCGATTTTTTCGTCTATTCAAATAGCTCTGATCATATCAGCTGTTTTAACGGCTTTCTTCTGTTTTTTTCTTTTAAAGAGGCGGCGTTATAAGTTTTTACCGCTTGGCGGTATATTCACTTTCGCGATACCGGCCGTCGTAGTCGCAGTGATGGCTGCTGTAGGGTGGGATCGGTTTTTCGTCCTGTTCCACGAGCTTTTTTTCAATAATGACTTCTGGGTTTTCGACGCGCAGACAGATCCCGTGATACTGATACTCCCGGACGCGTTTTTTTTAAACTGCCTTTTACGTATAATCATCGCAATCGTCGTATCCGCTTTACTACTGATATTTGGGCCGATATTGTACAGACGTTTTTGCGTACGAACTAGCGTTCAGCAAAAACATTAGAAAAACTGAAAAAATTCGAGAGAAATTCACAATAACCTATTGACAAAGGGGTATACAAGGCGTAATATTGCCAATATAAGGATGTTTGTAAGACACAACGCCTTAAAAGCACGGATGTTTCCGTAAATAGCGCATATTTCTATAGATGTCACGGCTGATTCATTCTCCCCAGCTTAGCAAGCCGGACGACGTCTCCTCAAGGTAAGACACCCAGGTTCGCGCTATTTCGGCCATCACATCACATAAAGGGGGCTGTTTCCTAAAGAAACAGCCCCCGGTTTCGTCTTTACTATTGACATGTCCCTCTATCCATGTGTTAATAATACTCGCGATTTGCTTTGTAACGGAGATAATACATATGGCTCTAAACGTTATTCTGCTGTTGGTAAGTCTGTTCATAATATTGGCCGGCGCGGAAATCTTTACAAATAGCATAGAATGGCTTGGCAAGAAACTGAATCTCGGCGACGCCGCGATCGGCAGTGTTTTCGCGGCTGTGGGGACGGCGCTGCCGGAGACGATCGTCCCTATTATTGCTATTTTATCGCACGGGCACGGAAGCGAAGGGCATGACGTCGGTATCGGCGCGATTTTGGGCGCTCCCTTTATGCTGGCAACGCTGGCTATGTTCGTGACGGGTTTGGCCGCGCTCATAAAGCGGAAAAACAACGCCCCTATGGATGTCGTCCCGGAAGTCATGAAACGGGACATGAGGTTTTTCCTGTTGGTTTATACTGTAGCTATCCTTGCGTCTTTCCTTCCAACATTTCCGTTGAAAATAGCCGTCGTTGCATTTTTGATTTTTTCATATTGCTTCTACGCATACAAAACGATAAAGAGCAGTATGGGACAACATGACGAAGGGGGAGAGTCGCAAAGGCCTTTATACTTAATGCGAAAAAGCGATAATCCGCCCCTCGTTCTCGTTTTAATCCAGGTCGCGGGGGCGCTCGGGATCATTATCGCAGGCGCAACTGTTTTCGTAGGCGCTGTTCAGGAAGTCGCTTTCGTCTTGGGGGTGCCTGTGCTGATCCTCTCGTTGATCATAACCCCGATCGCAACCGAGCTGCCTGAAAAGTTCAACAGTATTATTTGGGTGTCACGGGGCAAGGATACTCTGGCGCTCGGCAATATTACGGGCGCGATGGTTTTCCAAAGCTCGCTAATCCCGGTTATCGGTATCCTTTTAACAGAATGGAAGCTGGAGCCTATCGCGCTTCTAAGCGCAGGCCTGGCGATTGCGGCCGTAGTTTACCAGTATACGGGCCTCGTGGGCAGGCATAAGCTAACGCCGGTCCACTTGATCGTAAGCGGACTGTTTTATTTCATATTTATTATTTCTATAGTTGCCACATGGTGATGTAAGTAATATATTGTTTAAAGAAAACAGGCGCTGAATTAAAAAGAAAGGCGGGAAAGACAATGTTAAGTGAGAAACTAACCAAAGCGTTGAACGAGCAGGTTAATTGGGAGTTGTACTCGTCCTATTTATACCTGTCAATGTCGTCCTATGCCGAGAGTAACGGAATGAAAGGGACGGCGAGCTGGCTTTTTGTGCAAGCAAAAGAAGAGATGGCACACGCTCTCCACATGTACCAGCAAATCCTGGAGCGCGGCGCGGTCCCGCACCTTGATACTATAGATGCGCCGGACGCTGCTTTCGACGGGTTGAAAGACGTCTTCGAAAAGATATATGCGCATGAGCAGAAAGTTACTGAGCGTATAAACAATATCGCTACGCTTGCAATGGCAGAAAACGACCACGCCTGTTATCAGTTCATCATGTGGTATGTGAACGAGCAGGTTGAGGAAGAAGCCAACGACACGGATATTCTGTCAAAGCTGGAATTGATCGGAGACAATAAGGGGCTTCTTATAAATCTTGATAATGAATTGGCGGCGAGGGTATATGTCAACCCGTTCCCGACGGACGCTAAAATAGTAGGTTGATATACCTGAAACAGGAGGAAAGCTATGCAAAAGTATGTATGCGATGTATGCGGTTATATCTATGATCCAGAGGCAGGCGATCCCGATAACGGCACAGCGCCGGGCACCGCGTGGGAAGACCTTCCCGACAGCTGGGAATGCCCGCTTTGCGGCGTCGGAAAAGACCAGTTCTCTGCAGAGTAGCTTTACGAAATTTATGCGTGGGGAATATTCGTAAATTCGGATATTTCCCTGCTGATAGTACAAAGATCGTCCACGTTTAAATCGTGTACGCAGTGGTTGCTTGTAATGCGCGCATAGCTTGCAAGCTCCATTGCGGATACGTTCAGATAATTGGCAACGCGTTTGGCCGCTGCGTCCGCATCCAGTCTTTTACGAAGCTCCGGATCCTGTGTCGCGATCCCGACAGGGCAGTTGCCCGAACCGCATATCCTGTATTGCTGGCATCCTGCCGCCATTAAAGCAGCAGTCGCGACAGCGACGGCGTCCGCCCCCATCGCAAGCGCTTTGGCAAAATCCGAGGAGACACGGAGCCCGCCTGTAATTATCAAAGACATGTCTGAATTTACCGAATCGAGATATTTTCTTGCTCTGTACAAAGCGTAAATCGTCGGCACTGAGGTAGCGTCGCGTTCAAGCTGAGGGCTTGCGCCGGTAGCGCCGCCCCGCCCGTCGATCGTGACGAAGTCCGGCTCCGCAAATACGCAAACAGCTAAATCGCGTTCGATCCTCTCCGCGGCGACTTTAACGCCTATAGGACGCCCGCCGGATTTGGCGCGCAAGTCGTCGACGACGGCCTTAAGATCTTCTTTATTGTTTATTTCTTTAAATTTCGAAGGACTGTGAACGTCTTCTCCTTCTCGCGTACCGCGGACGGCGGCGATTTCACTCGTCACCTTCGCGCCCGGCAACTGTCCTCCGAGCCCCGGCTTTGTGCCCTGGCCGATTTTGATTTCGATGGCGTCGGCATTTTGTAAATGCTCCGGCGTAACGCTGTAATGGTTCGGAACATATTCAAATATATATTTATAAGCCGCATCCATTTCTTCCTGCAAGATGCCGCCTTCGCCGCTGCACATTGCGGTCTTCGCCGTTGCACTGCCCTTTGCAAGCGCGATATTTGTCTCCTTCGACAAGGCCCCGAAAGACATATGCGATATATAGACCGGGCTT
>Ga0123353_10016905_pt1 | contig 10687 bp, 10 predicted proteins | sample TergutLab28metaG_3_FD_92763 | JGI IMG/M metagenome (GOLD analysis project Ga0123353, IMG submission 92763) | Labiotermes labralis P3 segment gut microbial communities from Petit-Saut dam, French Guiana - Lab288 P3 | ecosystem: Host-associated > Arthropoda: Insects > Digestive system > Gut ... | reverse complement strand
CGCTAGACGAATTCGCCAAAGCATTGAAATAACCCGCCGCATTCTATTCCTTTGTCACCCGTTGGAATGTTTTGGCGATCTGCGTCCAAAGATCGGGTAACTTGGTTCGGGACACCCATTGGTAGAAGCCGTGGGTGAAACGGTCGAACGGCGTCGCTTCTTTGGATTCCATCGGTTCATCGTCCGGGTAACATTTTTCGGGACACGATCGGCAAAACGAACGATCTTCACAACAGCGATCACGATTCATCATGGGGTTATCTCCGGTCATGGGTTTGTCTTCGATTCATGGTTTTATCTCCGGGGTGAAAGTTGGTAAAAGGGACAGACGACCATCGAACGCACGCACAAACTTTTCAGCTTTAAAATGGTATAGTGCGCGCCAAATTTACGAAACGCGCAAGCCCCCCTGTTTGCATAACGCCTGGAGCTTGGTTTTCGCGGCATGGTCTTTCGCCTTGAAAAGTTGCCGCCTGATCTGGCAGGTGACGAACTCCGACGCCCACTGCGTCGCGGGCAACGATATTTCCGGCTTCTGATGGTTTTCACTGCAAGCATAGATCAACGCGAGTTTTCGGGCGTTTTCATTGGCACGCCCCCAAACGGTCGTCGCCACCATGTCATTCTGATCTTCCGCTTTGGAATACTCCTCGTCGGCGAATCGCCGAAAATCCCGCATGAACGCTTTCGATGGAGCATCAAACGGTATCGTGATCGGCGTCTGGTGAAAGGAATTACGCTGAGAGCATTTTCATTTTGCCGTGCCACCTTGCCCATCGTTTTCAAGCAGAGGCGGTCGGCAACGCGGTTTCGACCATGCCGCTGTCGATGAAACTTGTGTTCGGCTGGCCGTTTCTCGCAATTATGCGGGTGTTCGGCTTCTTTCTTTATCCGTTCCAAAAATTCGTCGTTTTTCTGGGCATGGTCAACCGGCTCGCCGACCGGGGACTGAATCTTTATTGCGATTGGATTTACAGACCGGCATTACGGTTCTTGCTGCGTTATCCGATGATGCTGCTTTGCCCGTTTGCTGCGGTGATGGCCGTGTTTATTACGGCATTTGCCGCATCAGTTGTGTTTAATGAAAATTACGATAAACAGGAGAAATAGCAATCATCATGCTGAACATCGGCTTGTTCGGAAAAGATAATGACAATGCCACTGCATGATATTGCAGATACTGATACTTTTGGTAAACGTTTTGATTCTAACGTTAAAACAGAGGCTAAAGCTCACCAGGCGTTTCTTTTAGGGCTTTCGCCAGAAAGTAATATCTCCACGAACACTGCGGCGGTCACGGCGTGACCGCCCTGCCTTGGGTATGACATTTGCCGACGAAAGCCTGAATCCGGTGAAAAAAAAGATTATAAACATATTTGCGCTTCTCTTGCTTTTTCGTGGTCAAGATCATATAATCCAAATTCGTTACGGTTGAGTTTTCCTGCGACAGGTTTCAGCATGATTGAAAAACTAAGATTAATTTTGCTTTCGTGAGACGGGAAATTTCAATGATATTCAGTAAGCAGTAAAGTTTTTATTGTTGGAGAAAGGTCAATGAAATTCAAGAAATGGTGTTGGTGTGTGATTGTATGTATTGCATGCGTCACTTTTGTAGTTCAAGCCCTTCATGGGGAGGACATGGATTTGACTTTCGGAGGTCCCGGCAATGGGAAAGGAAAGTTCGATGTCCTGCGGGACTTTTGTTTCGATGCTCAGGATAATATTTATGTCCTGGATGGTCTTTCCACGGAAAACCAGGAAAGGGAATTGCAGGGTAATGCGTTGGTGCAGGTTTTCGATAACAACGGCAAGTTTCAACGGGAGTTTTCCATCATGGACGCGACGTTGGGGGAGTCGAACATGCCGATGCAGATTGCGATAAGCTCAAGTGGAAATGTGTTCATTTCGCAATTCAAGTCGGGTGAGGTTTTGATGTATTCCAAGGACGGGGAACTCGCCCAACGCGTCGCCGTTCCGAATGCGTATGCGTTGAGCAGTGGGCTGCGGGCGAAGAAGGATTGGGTTGTCATCGCAGCGAGACAGGGACGTATCCGTGACGAAGTCCAAGAGGGTGGCACGGACGAGATCATACTTGTCGATGGGGCATCGGGTGAAGTCGTTTCTCGCATTAAGTTGTCCGTTTCCGTTGTGGCATGTGAGGACATCGCCGTGGATTCCAAGTCCAATTTCTATCTGCTTTCAGGAGAATCGGCGGAAGTTTTCAAATTTTCACCATCGGGGGAATTGGTGTCGACACTGGGGTCCGGAGTCAGGACTCGCGATGAGGATGGCAGCGTGTTGCTTCATTCGATTGCCGTGGATTCCAAGGATAACTTCTATGCCATGACGCATGGCAATCCCGGATTTACCGTGGTGTTTGACCCCGAGTTTCAAACGGTTCGTCGGCGTGCAGGCGGTTTCAAATGGGCGGATCCCTGGTCGATCCACAGTGGGTTCGTACCGATCGCATTGGATGGCAATGACCGTCTGTGGCTTGGAGCCCCCGGCAAGTCACCGAACGAAAGGTACCATACGCGCCCGGTGATTATCCGCAGCGAACCCGGTTTCCTGGATTCGGGAAAACGTGATGTTTTTGAAGCATCGACAACAGGGATCGGTTTGAAGACATCAGTGTCCTCGCCGTTGCTCTACGATATTTCGTATGAACCCGGAACGCCTGTGACGTTCGATTTTACCGTAGCCCCGGCTCGCCGCCGAATCAACAATGTCCAAATGGAATATCAGATCGTTGACAGTTGCAAAAATAGAATCAGCGGCGGGAAAATCGACATTCCGCTTGTGGACGGTAATGCGGCGAAGCGGGAAATCACCTTCACGCCGTCACAATTCGGATGGTACGCGATCTTATGCACGATCAGCTCCGACGGAGAGATATTGCAACAAATCGCACAAAACATTGGCGTCACGCCGCGTTTCGAGAACATGATCACGTTGAAAGAAGGCGAAGCCGTGGGGGGCTGGGTTGACCCTGCACGTCAATCCTTTACCGGACTCAGAATGATGCGTTTGGCGACAGGGGCTGACAAGAACGCTCACGACGCCTTGGAAAAGCAAGTGGCACTGGCAAAGCAATACCCGGATATTCATGCTTACGGGATTTTCACGAATGTCGAAGATATCAAACCCGAAAATGTGCGGGCAGTGATGGAGCGGTTCAAAGGACGCATTACCCACTGGGAAATCATCAATGAGCCGAATCTTGGCCATGTTGGGCCGCCGGAGAAATATATCGAGGAGTTTCTTAAACCGGCTACGGCTATCATCAAGGAAATTGACCCTTCCGCAAAGGTTGTGGGACCCAACACTTGCGGCATCGATCTCAATTGGAATCGCAAATTCCTGGAACTCGGCGGCGGCAAGTTGGTGGATGTTTTCTCGATCCACGATTACGAAGGAAACGAGAGTCTTGACCCCGGCCATTGGCGTTGGAAGTATGGCGAACTGAAGAAGTTGCTTGCCGAATTCGGGTTGAAGGATATGCCGATTTGGCAAACGGAGCGAGGCTGGTTGGGAGTGAGACAGGAATCGTTCTCACCAGTGTCGCAGGCTGTGCGTTTGATGTTGCACATGGATTTGCTTGAGACCTTCGGCATCCCAAGTGAAAACAGCCACATTTATTATTTGAACAACGGCGGGTTCGGCGGTTATCCCGCATTCTTTTGGTCTCAGAACGGGCCTCATATCGGAGCATTGGCAACGCGGATGCGCGAGTCGCAGGTGAAGGGCAAGAAATACGCCGGTGAGTTGGATTTCGGGCCGACGGGGAACAAAATCTTCATGGGGATTCATTTCACCGGGAGTGACGAGGATGTCTATATCGTGCGAAATCTCGGTTTTGCCGGTCAGAACGTATCTTTCGTCTTGAAAGGCAAAGACACCGCGACGGTCATGGATTGGGCGGGGAACGTCTTGAAAGACAAGCCCTCCAATGGAGCATTGGCACTGACGGTCACGCAAATGCCGACGTACATTCGCGTCGCCAAAGGCGGTACGTTGACGCCGGACAAGATCGACTTCGGAAAGAACATCGCCGCCGACGCGAAATTCACCATCAACGGCGACGACTCCGTGAAGAATCTCGACAGCCTCAACAACGGCATCTTCGAAGTGACCCATGCGGGAAATCCCCATCGGGAAACACTCGTTTGTATCAAAGATTTGCCGATAGAATTGCCTCCGCAAACGGTCGAAATCAAATTCGCCAATCCGCGAGAGGTGGACAAGATCATGCTTTTCTCGATGCGTGCAGATAACCCCTGGAGTACCGTACTGGATTTCGACGTGGAATCTATGGATGCATCCGGGAAATGGATCACCGTCAAGGAAGTGCGGTCGCCGATACCGGTCAGCGAGTACGCCGCCTCGCCGTATGCCAAGGTGTATTCGTGGATGGACGACACGAACGCCTTTGTTGTTCCCTTCGACAAACCCGTCGAGGCATCGCAGTTCCGTTTGGTCATCCGTCGGGTGTCAGCGGGGCTCGTTGCCGACGACCCCGTGGCGATCGCCGCAGCCAACTGGGGCAGCAAGTGGCTGTGCTTGCGTGAAATCGAGATTTATCAACCTGTGAAATAGGAAACTTGGAGTTGGTTACGTCAACGCACCGGGGAGGGGGGGCACGTCGTGGCCACCCTGCCCCGGTGCGAAACTGAGGGCGCATTGTCCGAACAAAAAGTTTTTTTCGAAGCAAAACGTTTAACACAAATTCACAAATTATTATTGTTCAATTAGTTACAAGTTGTTGCCTTCGATTGCACTGCCACAGTTTAATACACTCAAACTGTAAACGAGTAATGTACAAAAATCGTTTTTGGGGTTGTTTTGACCCGTTTTCCGTGATTTTGGCTATTTGACGTAAAAAAAAGGCCTTTCAAAAACAAGAGCATTTACCCCATTTGTATTTTTTGTAAAAAATTATCAATAAATATGTTACGTCAAGCATATTTCATTTCGTTTACAGTTTGAGTAAAAAAAATTCGTTGAACTGACTTGCTTTTTTTCCCGAAAGCACTTATATTCTTTCGTGGATGATTATGTGTCGATATTGAAGTTTTAGATTTTTCAAACTCACTTTTAACTTGAGGAGATTATTTTTATGACTAATGTTAGACTTGGTAAGATAGGGGGGGGGGGCTATTTACACGGCTTTACCCTGGTTGAGCTTCTGGTCGTCATTGCGATCATTGGTATCTTGATCGCCCTTCTACTACCGGCCGTTCAGGCCGCCCGCGAAGCCGCCCGCCGGGCGCAATGTATCAACAACATCAGGCAACTGGCAATCGCGATGCACAACCATCACGATGCCCATAAATGTTTGCCTGCCGCTGTCTGGGGAACGCCGGGAAGCGGCAATACGGATGCTACAGCGACAACCGCCGCGACGGGAACGGGAAATTATCAGCGTTACTCGGTTTGGGTCGCTCTCTTGCCCTATTTTGAGCAATCCGCGCTTGATGACGTGATTAAGTCGAATCCATTCGCCAGCCCCCGCACGAACGAGGCAGAGCAAGATAGCCGCTGGCAGGGAGGAGCTACAGACAACGCATGGAGGAAGACGGTTCGGTCTCTTCTCTGCCCTTCCAACGGTGACGCGAATGCGCGGACGAAAGGGTACGATCGGGGACATGGACTTGGTGCTCTCGGCAGACAGGCCTCGAACTATTGCGTGTGTGCAGGAGATTGGGCGAATCCCGTTGAAGGCTTTAATTACGATGGCCGTGAAGGAATACGGGAGGCACCCAATACACGCGGTATTTTTGGTAATGTCGTACGACGCAATTTCAGTGCGATTTCCGACGGCACCAGCAACACGTTGATGATCAGCGAACGGGCCGTATCGGAAAGTTCACGCCGGATTATCGGCGGGGTGGTTCTCATGGGCAGCCCAAGCGCATGGGACACGTACTTCCATTTTGATACCCGCGATGATGTCTCCCAAACCCGGGTGAATCCGAAACCGTGTAAGGACCTTGCAGGGGCAAAAGGGCAATACAGCTATCCTGACGGCAATGGTACGATAGGCGGTGCAAGCATCGGATTCTGGGGAACAGGGTCGCCGGTTTCCAATACGTTCAATACGATTATTCCCCCGAACGGTCCCTCCTGTAGCTCAAACGGTGATACGTCGGACGTCAAACGCCGTACGATCGCTCCGCCGACTTCATTCCATACCGGGGGTGTGAATTGCGCCATGGGGGATGCTTCAGGCACGTTCATCAGCAATACGATCAGCGACGGCGGTGTTAGCACAATGGTAATACTGAACAGCGTCGGCGGCACCTCGCCTTTCGGTGTTTGGGGGGCCTTGGGATCCATGGGCGGCGGAGAATCCGCAGTTGCACCGTAGCAGAGTCAGGCAACCGTTTTTCGGAGACTCACTTCGATTTTCAATTTCCATCTTTAAATAATATAATATAAGGAAACAATCATGAACAATAAAACTCATCATTTACCTTTCGCACGAGCCGGTTTCACGTTGGTGGAATTGCTTGTCGTCATCGCAATCATCGGAATATTGATTGCCTTATTACTTCCCGCCGTTCAGGCGGCACGCGAAGCCGCCCGGCGCACACAGTGTACCAACAGTGTCAGACAGGTCGCACTGGCTGCGCATAATTTTTACGATGCCAACAAGATACTCCCTGCACTTCGTAGCATCATCCCTTCGGTGAAGGGATACGAGAACAGGCAAAGCTATGAAAGCATGAACGATTTTTCCATTTTTCTCTTCATGCTTCCTTATGTGGAGCAAACCGCCGCATGGAGCGAAATTGACTCGGGTGCCTATCCCAATATGCAGGTAGACTCCCCCTCGAAGTCTGGTTTTGCCAATCCCGATCTGTTTAACCTTGCGGTTTCGGCCTACCTGTGTCCGAGTGACGGAACGACCGCTCCACACACGGGTTTCGCCAGATACGGGCGCAAAAACATTGTCGCTTGTTACGGCGATACCGTGGGATATTGGGAGCTCGGCGGACGGGTAAGCCGCGGCATGTTTTTTGCTGATGTGCCTACCGGGCTTGATTTGCCCGACGGAACAAGTAACACGGCGATGTTTTCCGAAGCCCGCCGACCAACGGGTTGGCAGGATATTGCCGCAACGGAAAGTTTCAACGCCGCCGGCAAGACAGTCACGGAACTCAAAGCCCGTTATGCCAACAGGCAGTGGATCAACCCAAACACTTGCACCGCTCACACCAATCAACCGAATACAAACGGATGGCTTTGGAACTGGGACGGTTGGGGCTGTTCCTGCGTTCAACGCGGATTTGCAGTCCAAATGGGATGGATTCATCACACCACTTTCTGTACCGTCATGGCTCCCAACAGCGGCAATTTCAGGCTTCTTGACAACAACGGCAGCTATCTCCTTTCTGCGAGCAGTAACCATACGGGCGGCGTGCAAGTGGCCTTGGCGGATGCTTCATGTTCCTTCGTTTCCGATACGATTGATTGCGGTTCAAATCCCAATCTTGTATTAGTGCCCACCAACGGAGGAAACAGGAATGATTATAGCAGTGCGGCTCCTAACATGGATCCAGTATCATCATGGGGCGTCTGGGGAGCCTTGGGAACCAGAAACGGCGGAGAAAGTGTGAGTATTCCGTAATGCGTTTCCCGCCGCACCCCTGCGTGCGGCGGTCGCCTCTGGTGTTTTGCAATAGACCATGTAACGGTATAAACTTTGTGTTCTTTGTGAAAATCCTCGTGAACTTTGTGGTTAAAATATTTTACCACAAGGGACACAAAGGATTACACAAAGAACACAAGGGTAATGATGTTGTATGCTATATATAGAGATTTCAATTTTCTTCAACCTTTTTCCATTCAACAATAACATGCAAAAAATTTTTTTGGCATTATTCTCAGTAGTTTTTTTCTGTTCCTTGATCGGATGCAATGACGGAAATCCCGGAACTGTCCCTGTTTCAATCACGGTCACGCAAAAAGGCACTCCGGTTCCGGATGTGGGGGTCTCGCTCATTCCGACCGACTCCAGAGCTCAATTGGAATCAGCGTCGGGAACAACCAATTCTTCCGGCGTGGCGGTTTTGGAAACTGCTCCCAAATGGAGAGGGGCAATGCCGGGTGAATATGGCGTTGCCCTCAAGAAGTGGGAACAGATCGCGACTCCTGCTCCGATGCCCGGAGCACCGAATAATATGTCGATCACGGAGAAAAGCGTTCTCCCGGCAAAATACGGCAACCATTCCACTTCCGGTTTCACTTTGACCGTGGGGAAAAAAGCCACCAAGGCGACGTTTGATATTGACGAATAATATCGCGTTAGGGTTTTGAGCAGGCGTGTCAATACTTTCCATTAGAGAGAAAACATCAATGAAACTCATGAAATATTGTTTGGCTGTTGTCGTTTGTGTCGCTTTTCTTGCTCAAGCCATAACCCTTTACGGGGCGGAGCCGATCAAAGTACTCACTGTTACGGGGGATTGGAAGTCGCAAGAGTGGTATCAGGAAACATGGATGGCCAAACCCGGGGAAAAGCCCCGGTTGTATCGCGGACGTTTCATCGCATGCGAGGTGGAGAAGGTCGCACCCGGTCAATTCGAATTCACGGATATTACCAACTACACCGGGCAGGAGTATATGGATGCCGATTATCTTTCGCAGTTTGACGTTCTCCTGCTCGGAGATGTCATGGGATTGTCGTTGAACCCCCGCTTTCATGCTGCGATTGAGGATTATGTCAAGAACGGCGGCGGACTTATTTATTGTGCAAGTCACAAATGGGACGGCGCATCAACAAAGAATACGCCGTTTGCCCACGCTCTCCCCGGTGTGTTGGCAACGGACGCCCTGACGGAAGACTGGCGGGATCCCGACTTGGGGACGACCGCAGACAAACAGCCGTTCACGCCAAGGGTTACTGCCGGCCAATCGCAACACCCGGTCGTGAAGGGGTTGGATTGGAACAGTGTCCCGGTGCTCGACAGCAATTTCAAGACCATCCCGAAGAGAGGGTCGGTCGTGGTTCTGGAGTCTCCCGCCGGGAATCCGGTGTTGACGGTCTGGCAGCTCGGCAAGGGACGTGCCGCTCTTAGTTCCTCGATTTTCGCAAATGACGAAGTGTCGTCGAAGTTCGGAGACTGGAAGGATTTTGGAAAGTATTACGCAAACGTTTTCCGCTGGCTCGGCGAGAACTCCACCGCAAAGAAAGCGGTCCTTGAAGACAAAGCGGGCGAAATCACCATCGACGTGGATTTCAGCAAAACCGCCAACACGGTTTCCGCGAGTTTGTTCGGTTTGCACGGGGCACACGATTGTCCGGGATTCAATCCGCTCCAGGGATTGGCTCTTGAAAACTACAAAGTCCTCAATCTCCAGGGAGCACTCGGTCGCTTCGACATCAGTTGTTCCACGGCTCGCGGTAAATATGATTTCGCGAGAACGGACCAGAATTTAAAATTGCTTGAAGAACTTGAACTGGTTCCCGTTGCTTTGTTCAACGGGTTCCAGTGGATATGGGCGGAAGGTTCAAGCTGGTATAACCCCAGCGAGCAGGCTATCGCGGATATTATCGATGAAATTGATGCGTTCCTGAAGTACACCAACGGAACGAAGGACTCGCCTGAATACAGATTACGCGTCCCTTACATCGAACTCCTGAATGAACCTGATTTGAACACCCGCACCATCCCCGGGTTCGCGAAGCTCCTCAATGCCGTTGCCGACCATGTTCACGCGAATTACCCGGGCGTGAAAATCGGAGCGTTTGGTTTTTTTGAAACACCCTACCTCGAGCAGTTTATCGACGAATGCGGTGCCCACGTCGATTGGATTGCACGGCATCCCTACGGGTGGACGGGTGAAATGACCTTCGCGCTTCAAGACAAGTTTGAGGCATACGCCAAGAGCAAGGGACACGACCACATCAAGTTCTTCGTCAATGAATGGGATTTCTGGATTATGGGGCGTCAGAAGTTCGACTATATGATGAAGCGAAACTTCGAAGCCGTCAAACGCAGTGAGTCGCTTCTGGGGACGCTCCATTACCGTCTCGGTATGTATGGCGAACCCATTTACCTCTTTGGTATTCTTTGGGAGGTTGGGGGCAGGACCGCGGCGCGGGCGCAGCGAACACGCCCATGCATGACGCCTACGATGCATTCTGGATTTTCAAAGACTTCCGCGGTGCGCGAGCTGCGGTCGCCAAGAGTGTACCGGGTGACGGCAAACTGGTCAACCATGTCCTTGTGGATGCCACCGTGAACGACACGCAATCCAATGTGGTCATTTACTATGATTGGGCCTATGACGGCGGCGGATACAAGGATTATGCCGACGGAACGCGTTACACGACTGTCGAGGCGACGATTAACCTTTCCTTTGCGAAAGATCAGCCTCAACCGCGTTTCGTGACCATTTCCAAAGCAACGGGTGAAGGGTTTGAAGTGATCAGTGAGAATGTCGAAATTCCCGCCGGGACTATGCTCTCCTTGAAACTCACGCTTGAGCCTCTGACGGCTTATTCCATTACCGCGTCGGTAAAGTAAGGCGGCGCACACGGTATCCACAGTGTCAGAACCGAATGAATCGCAAAAGACACGGTTTTTTACTGTAATTCCAATCCCACAAATGGGGGTGGTGCTAACCTCGGGAGATTGAAAGATACTATGAACATCAAAAAAAACATCGCGATCACGATTCT
>Ga0123353_10016903_pt1 | contig 10688 bp, 10 predicted proteins | sample TergutLab28metaG_3_FD_92763 | JGI IMG/M metagenome (GOLD analysis project Ga0123353, IMG submission 92763) | Labiotermes labralis P3 segment gut microbial communities from Petit-Saut dam, French Guiana - Lab288 P3 | ecosystem: Host-associated > Arthropoda: Insects > Digestive system > Gut ... | reverse complement strand
CGTTACCCATTCCCAAAATTGTTCATGGTATTTTCAAAAAGAGAACAACATGATATAGTATCGCGTAGTAACAAGAACAATCCAATAGTTTGAGGAGCCGTGTGCGGTAGTGTCCGCACGCACGGATCTGCGGGAACCCCGGAGGAGTAATCGACGGGGCGACCCGGTCGCCGAGGAATAACCGGAGTCGTGAAGCACCATGCTTCGCCTCAATGTTCTTATCGACCATTGAGGCACCTTTCTATAATCATTGTTTATCATTTTCCAAAAATCAAGTGTGCTTTTCGGCGATGCCTAAAAAAAACCTATCACTAAAATGTCTCTACGCACTTCATCAACTATTCGACAGGCAATATCACTTCACCCGAATACACTGCACTCGGAACATGATACTCTACGTTGCAACGAGGTGCAGCACTTGCATGAGTCTCGCTGCTTTCGATCTATCGATACCGAAAGTCTTCGCCATTCGCCGCGATCCGAACATCGGATGCTTGAAGTGAAACTTGTCGAACCGTGCCATCAAGTCGAGTTCTGCGGGTGGAGTAGCAATCGGTTCGTAAGTGAAAAAAAATGAAAGGACACCGTTAATACGCCGGAAAAACCGATACGTTGGGAAAATTCCAAAAAATTCTGCAAAATTTCTTCAAAAAAACATGCAGATCCCCTGCGGTCAAAAAGGGGAGATTTCGGGTGCATAAAGTACGTCCTTGTAAAAATTTCGAACACACATTCTACAAACTCCCACTAAGTTTTGACACACCCTTGGATTATTGGATTAAGGGGTATCAAGAATACCATTGACAATCTCTGGGAGACATGATACCCTGCTGACGTTCGTGGTGTGTCCCGCGATTGCCCTTTCTAACCCCAAGGAGTTTTGCGATGACTCGTATGCTACCGCTGTTCCCTGCTGTTCTTGCTTTATTTTTCTGTGGCAGTGCCCCCGCCCAATCGGTGGACAATACGGTTGCCGATTCTCTGTTGGTGGAGACGGAATTGATCAAAACCGGCGACAGACCTGTACCGCTGACTGTTGATGTGAGCGGTGTTGTCGATTTATTTTTGGTCGCAACGTATGGTGGCGATTCCTACGACAGCGATCAGGCGATCTGGGGAGAACCCACACTCTACGATACCGAAGGCAATGCCGTGCGGCTCACCACGCTGAAACCAGTTGACTCAAAAGTCGGCTGGGGAACATTATTGGTCGATAAAAACCATCTGGATCAGCCGCTCTCCATTGGAGGGGAGTCGATACAATTTGGGTACTGGGCGCATGCTCCCTCCTTCCTTCATTTCAAATTAGACGGGAAATATACCCGATTTGAAACTAAAGTCGGGATTACTACCGGCTCCGCTCACGGAACCGTCGTTTTTCAGGTTCGGAACACTCCGGCACCCTATCCTTCCATTGAGGAATACACGCAAAATTATCCGGGGGCACCGCAGATTCCACCTCCGATAGTCCCACCGGTGTCTCAAACAACGTTTGAATTCAATGTTGCGGCAGCAAAAGAATTGCTCGATGAAGGGATTACAGAACTCCTGTTCATTCGCCGAGTGACTGGCACTGCCAGTCACGTTTACACCGAGCACGTCGATAGTCGCTGGACTCCGGGCGGTGGACTGTGTGTGCTCGATTTGAAGACCGGCAAGGTGCGCGACATCGTTCCCGAACTCACACAAGACGGAGTGGTCAGTTGGTTAGATCTCTCGTTTGATGCTAAAACAATCGTCTTTGATTTCAAGTCGGGTCCCAACGACGGCTACCGGATTTACGAAGTTAACATCGACGGTACGAACCTGCGGCAATTAACCTTTCCCGAAGAGAACGAAGCCGAACTCGTTGCAAAATATCGCGGCGGCTATCATCATGGAACCGACGATACGGATCCCTGCTACCTACCGGACGGTGGGATCGTATTTTCAACGACCCGCTGTCAATTCGGTGTCTTGTGCGATATGAGCGACACTTTTACGGTCAAAAATTTGTACCGAATGAATGGCGATGGCACCGGTATGCGTCCATTGTCGTACAGTGCGTTGAGCGAAGCGACCCCGACCGTCCTTGCCGATGGGCGAATCCTGTACCATCGTTGGGAGTACGTTGATAAGGCGGCGGGAAACGCCAAAGCACTTTGGAGCATGAATCCCGATGGCTCCGGTGTTGCTGAAGTCTATGGCAACACGATTTCCTATCCCGAAACGATGATTCAGGCACGAGAAATTCCCAATGAGCGGAATAAAATCGTCATGCTTGGCGCGTCTCATTGTTGTCCCAACAATGGTATTGGAACCGTCATTGTGGTCGATACAACGAAGAATATCCGAAGTCCCGGCTCGATGCGTTACATCACCGACGAAGTGGCGGCATTTCATCACAACGGCTTCCATTTCAAAGACGAGAACGGTAGTTGGATACACGATTTTACGGGTACCCTGGGCAGACTTTTCCGTAATCCCTATCCGCTGTCCACAGAAATGTTTCTTGTTTCGCATAAACCGCAAGGACTTGAATGGAGTGCATTTAACGGTTACAATATTTCTCTACTTGATGGTCAAGGTCGGGAAACGGTACTACTCAAAGACTTGTCGGTGTCGCTTTGGCATCCGTTTCCTTTGATTCCGCGAGAGCAACCGCCGGTTCACGTCGGCGGAGCGGTCGATGCGGAACTTGCTCCCCAGGGACTTGCCCGGTGCCTCGTTACCGATATTTACGTCGGTATGGATAATGTCAAACGCGGTGAAGTAAAATACATTCGGGTTCTCGAACAAATTCCGCGTCCTTGGACGGCACGCAAAGGTTACTACGACGACAATGCGGGCACGACACACGCACACAGCGCGATTGGAACCGGCTCTCTCAGCGTGAAGGTGCAGCATGGTGTTGTTCCTGTCGAAGAGGATGGTAGCGCGCATTTTCTCGTTCCGTCGGGAAGGGCAATCTATTTTCAGGCATTAGATAAAAACTACTGTGCGATTCAGACGGAACGGACTTACGTGAACTACAATCCCGGTGAAGTGCGGAGTTGTATCGGCTGTCACGAAACGCCGGACATTGCTCCACCGTATTCTGCTTCGGTACCAAAAGCGAGCCAACGTCCCGCCTCGATTCCCAGTCCCCAGCGAACGCAAACGGAAGCACAGATCGTGTTCGATTATGACCGGCAAATTCAGCCGATTCTAGACAAACACTGCGTTGCCTGTCATGGCAGTGAGGAGATGCAAGCCGACCTTGATTTACGCGGCGAACCGGCGGCAACGTACAGTGTTTCCTATCATGCACTTAATCAACTGGCTCTAACGGAGCGTCAACTGCTCGGCAATCGCAAGTATCGGGACGAGGATGCGGCGATGAATGGCATCGAATATATTCCGCCGTATCAGACGGGAGCGTTATCGAGTCCGCTTGCCGCCATGGTTTATGGTTGGAAGCAAACGACGTTTGAGGATCCTGCTGTGAACCAATATGCGGCGAAACTGACAGAGACGCATCTCGACGTGCAATTAAGCGATGCGGAAAAACTGGTTCTCACGAATTGGCTTGACTTGAATTGCCAATACCATCCGTCGTATTGGGGACGCTTGCATGCGAAGTTCCGTAACGAACCGGATTTTCGCCCCACGTTTACGTTCGAGGAGGTACGTAGCCGGGAGAAGCCGACGGGAAAGTAAAAAAATATCCGGTGCGGTACTACCGCTGTCCCCTCTCTCCTGCGGGAGCGGGGACTACACATGCCCAAGATCTGCCCACATTTTCCGCTATTCCTTATTTTCCGCGATTCCTTCCACAATTCCCAAGGGTTTTTGACAATCGCATCAAAGGGACGATTCCTCCAAAGACCCCACTAAATTTTTGAGAAACCTCGCTGCATCCGCACCGTCCAACGCGCGGTGGTCAAAGGTGAGTGACAATCCCATAGCGGGATACGGTTTTCCCTCCTTAGTGCGTTCCACAATCGAGTTAACACCCAGTATTCCCACTTGCGGTGGGTTCAATACGGGTGTGAACATCTCGATTCCCAGTGTTCCCAAATTGGTAATTGTAAATGTCGCACCGCGTAATAAGTCCGGTGTGATCGCCCCCTGCTTTGCGCGGTCAAACAGCGTTTTCGTGTGTTCGGACAGTTCGGGCAATGTCATTTTGTTTGCATTGAATATCGTCGGAACAAGCAATCCGCGGGGGGTGTCCACCGCCACACCAATGTGAGCGTTTCGGAAAAGTAACATTCTATCGTCTGCCCAGTGTGCGTTCAAACTCCTGTGTTCAAGGAGCACACGCGACACGATATAGACCATGACATCGGTTATGGTAATGTTGGGCATAGAGGGTTCACTCTTCAATTTCTTGCGGAATTCTATGAGATTCGTCGCGTTGAAGGAGGAGTGAAGCGTTAATTGAGCGGAGTTCGCCAAAGACGCATGCATGGATTTCGCAATGACTTTGCGGATGTTTGACATCGGAACTTCTTCGAAATCCTTATCCACAGCGGCATTGCATGGAGTATCGGCTAAATGCGGCGCGAACCGCCCGCTATCTAGTACGCGTTGAATATCCGATTCCATGATTCTGTTGTTTGCACCAGTGGGAACGGCAGAACGAATATCGGCGTTTGTTTTTTTTACTAAAATTTTCGCCCGAGGCGAAATGTTAACAACGGCAGACGGCGGACGGTAGATGGCAACAGACGGTGTCGGACTACGTTCGACCAAAATGTTGCCGCCGTCTGCTGCTGCCGTCTGCTGTTTGCTGTCTGCCGTCTCAAAAGGTCTATACTCCTCAACGCTTTCCCCTTCATTACCAATCACACACACGTTTGTCAGACATTCAACGTCGTCCCCTTCGTCAAAAAACAATTCCAGCACAATGCCGTCCACCTTTGCCTCTTCTTCGAAGGTAGCCTTGTCCGTTTCGTATGTGAACAAAACATCCCCGGTGGAGACATTATCCCCCTTTTGTATATGCCATTTTCCGATAATACAACTTTCAACCGACTGCCCTTGTCGGGGCATTATTACTGGAACTGCCAAATTTTTTCTCCTCGCGTGAGCACACTCATACTACGACATGCATCATCCTCTATTGTATCATTTTGCCGTGCGTAGTCAATCGTCAGATTTCGACTCTCGCGGCTAGGACCGATGGTGCGGTTCGTAGGTTTACATCGGGGAATATACCCGAAAACCTCAAAAAAGAATTTCACTTTACACAATTGCCGAAAATCGTTAGACTCCAATCTGAATGTGAGGAAAAAACATGAGAGATGGAACGATTGAGAGAGCATTCACATCAGTAAAGTGTTTGTTGATAATCACTTGCGCTCTCTTTGCGTTCGGGTGTGGTACAACGAAATGGAGCGACACCAGCCGGACAGGGACGGAACAACTGCTCATCAGCAATGCGATTGACCGGGTCGTTACCAAAATTGATTTTATGCCGATGCGGAATAAGAAGTGTTTTCTTAGTACGACTGCGATTTCGCAGACGACGGATCGCGACTATTTGGCAACGACGATTAGGCAGTACCTGGCAGCATCAGGAGCGATTTTGGCGACAAGTGAAGCAGATGCCGATTACGTCATTGAAGTCCGTGCCGGTGCGGTCGGTACCGATAGAGATGATTTATTGATCGGTATTCCGGCAACAACGTTGCCCACGTTTCCTTCAAATCCCTATTCGGCAACGACGATTCCTGAACTTCCCTTTATAAAGAGGACAAAACAGCGCGGCGTGGCAAAAATCGCTCTGTTTGCCTATAACAGGGAGACGGGCGAGCTGGTCTGGGCATCAGGAAACAATGTAGGAGAGAGCAACGCTCAAAATCTGTGGTTCGCCGGAACGGGTCCTCTGACCCGAGGAACAATTTACAGCAAAATGACGTTTGCAGGCAATACTCTGCCGGTATGGAAGGCATCGGGCACTGACTCGATGACAGAAAATTCGCAAATTTTTCCTGAAACGTCTCAACCATCGACCGTTCCGATTCCTGCGCCCGTCAATCCTTTCGTACCGTCTGGTAGCGTTCCGCTTGCCCCGCCGCAGTAAAACATTTGGGAATTACTAATTTGACTCCCCTTCGGACTGCACCCTCCACGAAGGGGAATCCCCTCTGGTATTTATGGGAATTTCCGCAGTCGAGTCAAAAAGGAATTTTTGCGCCCCGCCCCTTGTTTTTTTTACGGGTGTGTTAGAGTGCGGGAAAAGGGCTGAAAGCCCGCCGAGCGTCATCACAACCAATAAGGTGAAAATTATGTCGAAAATCATAAACCTGAAACCCTACAAGACCGTAACCGTCGCTCTTTTTATTTTTATGCTACTACTGCTCGGTAGTACCGCTTGGGTGCAAAGCGGCAATCCGAGTCCCTATGTTGCTTCCTTAGATGCGATGGATCCCTCCGGTTGGCCTGTGGTCGTGGGGGTGACATGTGAAATTTATGTTGCGACGGAAACGCCCAATACTTTGAAAACTATCAAATCTCCGCATGTACCTATTACTCACTGGGTTTTACCTGCACTTGATATTCCGCCGACAAAGACAAGCGTGACTTACACGTTGACCAAAGCACATATTAACGGCTACTGGGACCTGATATATAAGAAAAGTAATGGATGGGACAGGGGCGGTCGTACGGCGACCACGGGCTATAATTGCCATGGGCATTCTACTGGCAGAGAAAAATGGATGTCATTAATGACTGCCCTAGAGAACAGGTCTACTATACAACAAAAAAGCGGGCTTGTCAAGAAACAAACCCGCCAGTTTTTGAGTGGTTCAAAAACGCCGCCAACAATCTTTTACAAAGAAGTTTTTACGCCGATTGTACCTCACGATACAATCCCACTCATTGGGCAGGGGCGGGATCGAACCGCCGACACACGGATTTTCAGTCCCACCACGACGACTTGCGGTCGTTTTCGTTTTCGATACGGAAAACACGGGCTAACAGCAGTAAAACACCGGATTCTACGGCGTTAATCCGTTCGCTAATCTTTGACAATCTTACACAATGTTGTACAGAAGTCAACAGGGGTTAATAGCATAAGCGCACGGGGTAAGATGGGCGAAATGAAGAGCAAGCGACCCATAGTAAGGACACGGACAGAGCCTCGTCCCTCTTGATATTTTTGAAAGAAAGCATAAACTACTCGTTGTTCTCTCTATCCTGAATCCCACCGAATGACCAGCATCGAACTCGCTCATCCGCATGATCATCTCGCCCGGCGGTTCCTGATAGACCCCGAACTAATGGCAGACCTGTTGGCTTACTATACCCGGAAGGTCGCCGACAAACAGACCGTCGGGTTGCTTGACCTGAAACACTTGGAATGTAAATCGCCCGTTGCGATAGACCAGAATCTTATCGAAGGCATCGGTGATTTGCGGTTCGCAACGACGTTCAAAGGGAGCAATCGGCAATCCAATGTGTATTTGATTTTTGAGCACCAGTCCAAAATTGACCAACGGATACGGATACGTGGATTGAACTACATCATTCAATCCTACAACCAGTTTGAGGAAGCACACAAAGGGAAAGGAAAACTGCCCTATCCCATTGTCGTCGTTCTCTATCACGGCAAGGCATCGTGGAAGTCCCTGCCGGACATGGACGATATGATTGACATCGTGCCGGGAGCCGAGTCCGGCTTGCTGAAATTCACTCTGATTTTGATTGACATTTCGGTCATTCCACCAGAGGAATTTGAGGGACACCCGGCATTACGGGCTTTGCTTGAAACATTACAGCGGTCGTCGGAAGGCGAATTGCTTGCCAATTTTGACCGCATTACAGATTATTTTCGGTCGATTAAGAGAGACCCAAGAGCAAAGAGTTGGCTCCATTCGATTGTCCACTATACGATGTCGGTCGTGGAAATCGGTAGCGAACTGATTGTAAAGGCATATTCCAAAGTATTTAACGAAAGGGAGGCACAAAAAATGGCAATGACAACAGCACAGAAATTATTACTTGAAGGGAAAGCCGAAGGGAAAGCCGAGGGTGAACGGCAAGCAATCCTTACCGTGTTAAACACACGATTCGGCAAAGTGCCGCCACGGATTGCCAAGTCGGTGGATTCCTACACCGACCACGGCGCATTAAAATCGTTGACGGTTCTTGCCGTAAAATGTAACTCGCTCGACGAGTTCAGAGAAGGCGTGTGCCAATAAAGAACGCAAGCATCGAAAATCGCCGTAAAAGTGTACATCAATACAAGCCCATCCGTTGTGAGTCTCTGACCAATTCGTCCACCGTTTCAAGTCGGCGGCGTTTGCGCTCCTCTTGCAATAATACCTCCATGATTGGCGGCTGCGGGATACCTATGTCGAGAACATGCACCATTCCTAAATACTCCTTTGCCGTTGGGTGGTCAAAGCCATTTTTCATTGAGAAAAACGTTGCCGTCTCTGTTGCGTGAATGGTCGGGGCATTCGCTTGACCAACATCGGCATCCCAACCGCTTGGCAAGTCGATTGCCAAAACTCGACAATTTGACTGGTTCCGCACTTGATTCATCTGGCGGATAATGTCGTCCATCGGCGGACGAGGATTGCCAGTAGCACCGGTGCCGAGCAGGGCATCGACAATCCAATCGTCGCCGGAAAGTTGACCGAAACTTTCTGTCATTGTGTCTTCGCTCGGTAAATGCACCGGAAATTTCAGCGATTGCAGAATCCTGTAATTCACAAGAGCATCGCCCGTGAGTTCGGCGGGATCAGCAAACAAAAATACTGTCGGTTGAAAATTTCGCACCAGCAGATGTCGAGCAAGTACAAAACCATCTCCGCCGTTATTTCCTTTCCCGCAGCAGATGATAATGCGGCTGGTGCATTTCAATCCTGACCGTTCCATGAGGTCGGCAACTCCCCGACCGGCATTTTCCATGAGAACCAAGCCGCTCATGCCGAACTCGGTTATCGCCAGTTGATCGACACTACGGGACTGTTGACCTGAAAGAGTTTGCATTGAATTGTATTGCCAACGGCATTTGTGGTTTCCTTCGTCATCGCCTCAAAAACTGTTCGTATTTTTTGAGTGCAGCGTAGCCCGTCCGTTCAATCAAAGGCAGATACATCCTGCCGTAGCGAGTTCGTATTTTGTCGGGAACTGTCTGAATGTACAACTGCTTTGCTTGTGCCGGTGTCTTCCCTTGAAATATGAAAAAGGTAGCAGTAACAACGCCAGTCCTGTCAAAGCCGCCCTTGCAATGATAATACATCTTCTTGTGCCGATGCGTCTTCGCAATCATCGTGTGAATTTCACGCAGGTATTCAAAGTGCGGCACAGTCATATCGACTGTCGGAAAGCGTATGTGTTCGATGCCTTCTGGCAAGTGTTCGCTATACGTGGTCAATCTGTCCGGCGGCTCCGTCAAGTCGATAAAATGTGTGATGCCAGCGTCAAGCAATATTTTCAATTTCGGCAAGCCTTCCGCCACTGTCCTCTTGAAGGGATATTCACCGGCGATGCAATTCTCTGTCAGAGGATAGCAGTGGTAGTGTAGTTCTGTGTGCGTCATCGGGGCGTGTTCTCTATTCAAACGATGCCGTCATTGTACATCATTCAGTATAAAATCTAGGGATGCCGCTCAAAACACAAAGTATTCAATCGCTGTTATCCCAAGTCAGGATTCCCGCCCCGGCGTTGAATCCTGTATATGACCAATTCTCAACCTCCGGGTCAATTTTCACATAAATCCATGCTTCCGCAGACTCTTCAAGTTTTGTTCTGTCAACGGATAAATGTGTTGCGCAGTCGCTGTCGGCAAAAGCCGCATCAAGAAAATCAGCGTCCTCTACCGACAATGTATATCTGTTCGTCATATAGGGAGCGATTGCTTTGTAGAGTTTGGGAGGTTCATCGTCCACAAAAACAAAGACACCTTTGGCGTATCTCTGGCTACAAGAATGCCCGGCAACTTGGTTGAAGTATGTAACCTCGGACGACTCGTCTTCCAGTATTAACCCCAATCTTGACAAATTGTACAGGCAAACAGTCTTTCCGCCCGTCGCATACAAAGGATGATGTTTCTTGTCCATATTCATATTGAAGTCGAAATTCAAGATAACGGGAAAGAGGCAGTCATTTTATCAGACCACTGTCGAAATCCAAGTCCACCGATACCGACCGAACACGAGACGATTTCATGAAAAATGGTACAATGTGCCAATCAGGAACACAACATGAAAACATATCGAATTGGAATCCTCGGTTTCGGAATGATAGGCAAGGTTCACGCCTACGCATACGCCGCTATGCCCTTTTACAGCGAGCCGATGAATGCGGCATTCCGAATCACGCACGTTGCAACAGCACACCAAGAAACCGCCGAACGTGCCAAAGCAATGTGCGATGCAGAAGTCGCAACGACCGACTACCGGCAAATCACAGAAAATCTGAACATCGACATCGTTCATATCTGTACGCCAAACGACCTGCATGCCAAAGCACTACTCTCCGCAATCGCCCATCGCAAAAAGATTTACTGCGATAAGCCGTTGGCAGCATCGCTTGGAGAAACGAAACAGATTGAATCGGCTTTGAACGAATCTAACTATGCGGAGACGAACCAGATGACGTTTCATCTGCGGTTTTTTCCCGCACTGATGCGAGCAAAAAAACTGCTTGACGAAGGAACGCTGGGGCGGATTTTGCAGTTCCGCATTGGCTTCTTTCATTCAAGCAAT
>Ga0123353_10016902_pt1 | contig 10688 bp, 5 predicted proteins | sample TergutLab28metaG_3_FD_92763 | JGI IMG/M metagenome (GOLD analysis project Ga0123353, IMG submission 92763) | Labiotermes labralis P3 segment gut microbial communities from Petit-Saut dam, French Guiana - Lab288 P3 | ecosystem: Host-associated > Arthropoda: Insects > Digestive system > Gut ... | reverse complement strand
CTCTGCCAGCAAATCCGACTTCCTCACGTCCTCGATCGTGATCCTTGGGCAATGCAACTTTAGTTGTAGCGGAGAGGAGCGGATGAAGGCGAGTCCTCGGCGCCTCAAAACTGAGACCTTCAGCTAAGGGAGCACACCACTACAGAAAACGGGCATGTTTGGAGGCCCTTAGGTTAGCTACCACCACCCTTATTCAGCGAGGGACTGGTTATCCATCCTGAGGACACCTTAGCCAACTCAGAATCTCCAGAGGAAGCACAGGACTGATACCACAAAACAAATGACTACATACGCCGCAAACTACGGATTACAGGCATACTAGACAAGATAGATGAATACAGACGGAACTGGCTTTCACACTTGCAAAGAATGCTACAAAACGGAATCCCTTTGAAATCATACTTCTACAGACCACAAGGAAGGAGAACAATTGGAAGACCGAAGAAGCGTTGGCGCGAGCAGCTGTAATTTTGGAGACGGAACGGATCAAGGTGTCCAATCCTTGATGTTTATGATGATGATTTATTTACACGACTTTCGATCATCGCCAGCCTTAGACGTCCATTACAGTCGGCCGGAAGGCCCACTGTTTCGCAACATTTTATTTCTGTATGTTTTCTTCTACTCCAAAGTAATTTCAATTCAACACACGTTAAATCGAACCTCGACATATCTTTTCCTTATTTACCCCTCATTATTACGTTGTATTTTGTAATATGTCATTAAAATATACAAAATATATTTTGCCTTATATTTCTTAATTTATTTATTACGATTTTTTTTTATCTTTTGATGAATGTGTCCCAATTTTAGAATTATCTACTTTTATTTTGCGACTGATTAGAAAAAAAAATTTAGAGATTTTGAAATGTGTGATTGGTCCTTTATCACATGTATGAATGTCCTTCGTTTGTCCTTTCATTAGATGTAGCACGATAGTGTATTTTCGTCTTAAGGCCTTTGGCACACGTCACCACGTAACCTCCCCATTCAGGATACAAGGCACAATCTTTCCTCTTTCACACTCCACATTTCTAGGCTTTAGTTGCCCAACGAAGGACGTGTACCAAGTTGAGATCTAGTTGTGGCTTCATACGCGACATGTAAGCTGCACGCTCACAGGGATGAATGGCAGGACCTATAAACTTTAGTAACATTATTTATATCCGTAGCACGTTTCGGACATACAGACTCGTAGACCAGGAGTTTCTGGTCTGCCGAGTAATTGAGTGTTTGCGTCTTTCCGTATAAAGGCTGAGCATTTGTTGTGAAATGGGCGGTAGTCATTTCTGTTGAACGGGTTCGTACACCAGGCAGCATTTGCTCGCCGTCTTCTGTCTGCTATTGCCCTGCGAATTTTTAATTCGAAGCTCTGCACTAACTCAGTGCTTCCCCGCAGTGCGTAAAAGGAACCGCGTAACTCTTTGGACAGTTGGGTTCAAACCGAACTTTATTGAATGAATTTACAAATCATTGGTCTATCATCTTTCGTTTCGCAAAAGAAATGAAATATGGTATATTAATAAATAATAAATCAGCCTTTTTTATTTGCTGAGGTTTTCAAAATTAAAATTTGCAAAAATTCAGTAATATTACCAACATGCGCACATAAGTATTTTAAAATTAGTTTATATATATCCGGTGAACTCGTACATGTTTCGGCCAACCATGTGACCATCTTCAGGGACATAAAATACAAAGGTTAGATCCGTTGAGATTATAAAATGAAACCTTTGAAGTATCTGATCTTAGGGTGGTTCTGATGCGTTTATACTTTTATGGTAGGGATTGTCACTTAAATGTATTGATAATTTCCAATTTTTGTTAAATCTGCAAAAACAGTGGAATCTTTAAGTGAAAACATAGACCGTTTCTATGCTCATCTTGAGCCTAACTGACTAAATATATATCGGCGGCAAATGTTTGGGACTTCAGTTTTAGAGGGTTTGAAGCGAGACGCACCTTTGGTTAGTTCTCACGATTATACAGGTAATGAAGAAAGAAAGATTCTCCCGCTGTTACATTGTATCTAAATTTCCGCCTAAATATTTAGTTTTTTCCACTAAATGGACGCATATCCTAACCCTTAAACCTCCTACAGCTTAAACTGCCCACCCAACCATCTTCCACTCCACTGAGCGCAGGGACTCTTTCCCGGGGGTAAAGCGGCCGAGGCGTGGCGTTATCCACCCACCCCATCCAACGCCGAGGGTCAAGAATGAGTAGAGATATTCTTCTGCTTCACCTCTGCTCCTTCATGACATGTTACAAGGAAACCATTTTACGTCCTAGTCTATTGAACGATTTTCCGTGGAATATATAGGCTTATGATTATGGATTTGCCCAGTCTTTTCACAAGACTCTCTTATTTGCGCCCCTTTACAAAGTTCTATAGCCCATGTACACTTGTAGTTGGTACAGAGTCCTCCAAAACTCAACAGTAGATCTACAAACACTGCAAAGTATGGAGTGTAGCAAACGGACAAAGTTACCTTAGGTCAGTACATCAATTTGTGTATTAACAGATGAAGGTACAGGAAACTGAGATTTCTGCATTTTGAGTCAATGTCGTTTCTAAAGTTTCCCTACTGGCCACGTCTCTTGATATTCCTGTCGTCTGTAGATATTATGATAGCGCAGTAGGATCTGCAGCTCATTGAGGGCTTGTTTACACACAAGCTTCAGCCTTCATCGAACCCCCCCAGCAATATGCCATTTAATATTAAGTGGTTTGAGGCATTATCGTCATAAGGGATATAGAATACGTGCCAAAATATTTGAGCCGTGTGGGCTGCAGTGGACAAGGGAATTTGAAGCTGAGTCACAAGAATTTGAAAATAAATAATATTATTGCTACAAAATGCCAAGAACCCATAAATACCATTAAAATTATTATGTTTTACTCTGAAATATGTGTGTAGGTTTAGACAGATGTAGAATGAATGTGAAAGGGGCCGTTATGAATTGCGGGAAGGGAACACATAATTTAGAATTTCGATCAAAATATAAAAAAGAAGTAGTAAAAATGGATTGGGATTCATTTGGCATAATCAGCAAGAGACAAGCAAGGCAGTGTGTATCTGGACTATGTTTCATGTTGCCGATGTGTGCACGAAGACAGACGGTCGTAGCGAATATTGAAATTAAAAGCTGATTAATTTTTAGGCGCCTGAACGAAGTTGCAAAAAAAGAGACTTCATCTTCGTCATGTGTGTCCGGCTATCCATCCGTCCGCATGCATCAAATCGACTTTCGCTGCACGAATTTTCATAACGTCTTGTATTGTGTGATGGAACTGAAATTTGTCGAGAAAATTCTTAAGTTTGCTTAGCACTGGACAGAACTAACACGCATATTAGAGGAAGGCCAGTGCAATTCATCTACTAACGTTACCATCATTACTATTCGATTACAATAAACGGTATCAATTTGCCTTATTTCTTCATTCCGTCTACACAGTGCTTAATTAAGAACAACATAAAAAGTACAAACATAAAATGTAATATTTTTTTACTATATTTAGAAGCATAAAACTTGGTATGTTGATAGATTATGGGAATAGCTATATATATATATACGATTATGTGAGGCCTAATATTTTTAAGTTAGCAACTACACAATATTTCAAAGGGTTGAAAATTTGTTCATTTAAGTAGAAAAGTCACAAAAGTCACTGATCTGGACAATAAATCCCCCTGCTCTTTAGGACCTCCCAAACCCCTTAGCACGTCCCCAAGAACACCCCCATCGTTCCTGTTCTCGTTTTGTTCAGTTTGTACTAAAATTAACTGTAACGCTGTTTTCCAGAAATTTATTTCTTCTCACGTGGTCTTTTTCCTTCAGTTTTTTTTTGTGATAGTAAAACCTCGACATTACATTAAATTAGAAATAAAATTATCTTAATATATATTGGCCCAAATACAATTTACCCTTAAAAACTGAGACATTAAATTTAACTTAACGACGCTGTGTATTCGCAATTCAAAATAAACTTGAAAGGAATATAGACGTAGACACGTTCATTGCGTATACTTTCATTTGATGGTTTTGATGACTTAATGCGTAACAGAACAGCGTTAACATCCAATCTTCTAATGGTTTCCATCGTCATAATGTCGCTAAGACTGTCACAGCGACGTAACTTTGTCTGAAATATAAGCCACGCCAAACCAACTGATGCCGAGCACTCCACTATTAAATCCACCCACTAGCCACTGAAATGCAAACATGGTATTGTTAGAACAAGCTGATGGACATGCTCATATCCACACTAGAAGTAATTATAACGGACTATGCTGAAGCCACGGAAGGAAGTGTCGTGAATGGTGGGGTTGACGACGTCATCTCTCTGCCTACAGTTCTGTACCTCTCTAGCACCCGCTGTCCTCTGTGTGTGGCAATCAGAACGTGCTTCGTGGAACACTGTTTTTCCGATGGTGAAATTCGAAGGTTTCAAAAGGATATTTCCCTACAGTGATACCGTTAATTATATTTTGGATAATTTTAATTTTTTTTATGTTCTCTCATCTCCATGCAGAATTTGTGTAGGGTTTATTTTCAGTGAAAATCACCATAGAATATTTTTTATAAATATACTTCTTGTTTGATTTCTTGGGTTCATGTTATATTTTAAAATATTTAATTTATTTTTTTCACGAAAAGTCCATTTTTAATTACCGTGGCTTCTGTAGAAAATCATATTTAGTCAAAAGTGTTCCATAGACATTAAAGCATGTATAATTATGATGTCCAAAGAACTGCCATGTGGTGGAGATATCACAACCAACCTTTTAGTGCACAGAAGAGCAACATCTCTGCAGCAGAATGTGGAGCAGTACTGTGGAGAGGAAAGTATAACAACTCTAGAAAATATGGTGGACGCGCATCCACTGGACACCTTTCCGCTATCCCAGTATAAACGGAAAGACCGTAACAATATGGAGATAGAAAACTTTGGGACGAAATTATGTAAGTTAAATACAAATGATTACGATAAGACCTAATGTTTCAATTTTGTGAACACAGGTTTGCAAATTTAATTTTAATAAATCCTGAGACATCGGTTAGTTCAGTTATTTTGTGTGACGATAATTGGTTGTTCAGTTCGTTGGTTTGGTAAACAAATAAGATAAGGAAACATGGAATACTTTGTATTTCTTTTGAAAAAATTAGATATTTTGGGCTTACAGTGTCTGATATGATAATTCACATTCATGAATTTTTTCAGGAGCCAAATGTATATTGTTTTGGGATTATTGATTTGTAATACAGTGCCAGTTTAACTGTTCGCTTGTTTTCTTGGCTCAATAAAGGTAACGTTTTCCCGTTACAAGCCCGGTGTGGCCCAGAGGGTGGGCAGAGGTATAACACTACTCCTCCATGACCGCGGCACTAGAAGGGGGGTGAATGGTCAACAACACGTCCCGGCCGCACTTTACCCCCGGGATAGACCCGGTACCTCTTTTACAGGAGGCTGAGTGGGCCCCAGGGCCTGTCTGGACGGGCGGAAAATCTCGTCCCCATCGGTATTCGATCCCGGACCGTCCAGCCTGTAGTCAGTCGCTATACCCACTTTTCTTGGCTCAGTAGCAAATACATTTTCAAAAATAAGCCTTCTCTTTTAAAGTATCTGTCCATTTTTCTGCTTGTTACAAGCAGGAAAAACAATCGGATTTACTTCAAATCGTATTAAGACGGTCTACTAATATCTGCTGACATTTGAAGTTTTACTAAAAATTTGTCACATAACCCGATATTTTGCAGGAAGACAAGTGTGTCTGAGAAAGCGTCTCGAGAGTAAATCTCCGAATACCTACTGAAGCGAGAAATGTTTCGAAGCAACTGTCTACTTTAAAATGGAGCTTTTTTTGTGTCTAATGTTTTTGCTGTAACCCTTACGGTTTTCAAGACAATTATGTAAAAAAAGCGAATGTAGTAGGATTTTCACACCATGCGTACATTTCCCAAAATATTTTCTCCTTCCTTTCAACTGAAGTTAATAATAGCACTTAAATCCCTAATTTACCCTGACATTTTTGGAGTCACGGATGACTAACCGCGTCATTATTGCTCTATGGAGTACTGCAGATATGGCTTGACACAAACACACGCGTGTATATTGCATACAGAAGCGAGCGCACGTTTTCTATGTGGAAAACTTCATTACTAATGATCCTGTGTGATGTTCGCACGGTCATGCCAAGTTAGGGACACTTGAACGTGTTACAACTTTAGAGAGTACGTCCATTAGTTCTGCATAGAATTCAGCCTCATTTACCTGTTGTGAGAAACATCATAAGTGGAGCTTTCTAAACGTTCCGCTAAAACGGCGTGAAGTTTTAATTGTATAAAGATTATGGTCCTTTTAGGTGACGCAGCGGATTATGGTGAATGGGTAACAACGTTCAGGAGGAATATGTTGCCGCTATTTGCAGTTCAGTAAGAACCAATTCTGCCACGAGGATGGAGGCATTGGATTGTTCCGGTAATTTGGCCCCTGTCTTACACCTTATATGGTGTCATATTGCACAGAACTGTGACATTGAAAGAGTTATTAAAACACCCAAATTTCACAATAGTATGAGTACTCGCGCTGGGATTACTAGTTGGTGCAGATTCTTGAGGTAGTGTGCTGCAAGTCGAGAGGAAGCGGGCTCGATTCCCGTAATCCTTCCTGCCACACTATTGCCCTGGAGTCAGCTCAGCCTCTAACTGAAATGAGTACCAGGGGTTTGTCCTGGAGGATAAAGGCGGTCGGTGTGTAGGTCTGGCAACCTTATCACCGTATGTGCCGACTGTATAGAAATTCTGGAAGTCTCTACCTCCTGCAAACTTAAGAGCTTTTCCAGGTCTGTATTACGATGGTTTACCTTACCTTCACATACGTTTTGTATTTTCAGAAAAATTTGTGTCATCAAATTACAAGACTCAAATTTTATGTAATTAACAGCATTTCCTAAATACATCAGTAAAATTAAATGGTGTTGCAAATCTCAACGGTTTTGGGAACTCCTGATTTGGCCTTTTTCGAGAAACTTTCCAGTGTTTTTGTACAGGTAAAGGTAAAGTAATCCCATTACAGACCTGGACAGACCCTCAAGGTTCCAGGAGGTTCAGACTCCCAGATTTCAAAGCAGTCGACACATGATGGTGGTAAGGTTATCAGCCCTAGTCACCGGCCGCCTTTACCCCCAGTAAATATTCCTGGTATTCATTTCTGTCAGAGGCTTAGTCGACTCCAGGGCCATAGTGCGACTGGGAAGGATTATGTCAACGAAAAATTCCAATGACACCATCGGGGATCGAAACCGTGACCTTCCATCTTGTAGCGCAGTGCCTCAACCAACTGCACCACCGCGTGCCCCATTTTTATAAAGGGGAATAATATAAATCACAAAATAACAAATTCTACACAGGGAGACCGGTAATGCGCCGGGAACTGCACTTGCAGAGTACAAATGTTAGAGGACCAATACTATACCACTTTCCCTTCTTAACAACTTCGGATACCTAAAGCACGGTCGTTTAGATATCTATCACGTGACCGTACATAATAGAAGGCTTCACATTTCCCTGTGTTTTTAAGTTACATAAATACGTTTCTCACAACAAAGAGAGATTATTTCCCGAAAGAACAATAAATGGTTGGTCGTTGTAATGGGGACGGAGTGTGCTTAAAGTTAACGTAGTGACTTATCGTATGGAGCAACTCATATTTATATAACACGTCTCTTCTGCCTCTTGTTTCGCTGTAAGTACCTGGATGGTTGATCGTTTTACGTAGAAGATTATAAACATATCCTGAAGCGATGGGAACTGACTAGAAGCATGACTTGTTGTTCCTCTGTGCTTGCTTTTAAAGGAGTTATACCGAGATATTACTTCATGTTTGTTTCCAAGTACGTTCTGTCAGTTAGGTTAGAAGTTTAGCAAAGTTACTGCTCATGACAGTATTGGCTGTCTCAATATGTACGTGTATATTTAAGTACTATAATTTGTACGTCCATCCCAGATAGCAGCTACGAAGATAACGTCAAGGAATATAAGTTTGATGAACACGTAACACGCAGAAGTGAAAAGCCCTAACAAAGTTTTTGTACAAGTTTTAAAAGAAAATTATCGATTAGCACACCGAAGCGTACACGCGAGGGTACTAATTAATTTGTATTATAAAATAGGATAGGGAGTTGTGGATTGGATCATAGTGACTGAGGCAGCGTCGTGTAGACTGGTAACAGGTATCATTATACCAGTCGACGTATCTGAAGACTTGAATAATCGGATTTACCGCTGTGAGTACTTATGATTTTGCAAAGTAGTCGTAATGTTGAAACTCTGCAATGGGTGAAAGATTAATTTTACGGACAACCTTTATATTTTGTGTGAATTTTAGCAAACACCTGGTGTAATGCACATTAGGTCTCAGTGGCACACCCTATATTCCTTGCTTCTCTGATAGCCTTTTATATTTATCCATCTGTTCTTCCGCCGAAACATGCAGTTCACATTTCGACATAAGCATTAATTACTTATTTGTTTGCCTCACAAAGCAATTGAGAGAATGTTGAATTCGGTTAAAGCCTGGTGCCATGGGTTCAAAATATTTTGTCTCCACTTATGCTATCTAAAAAAGGAAGATAAAAACACAGAAAATTGACTTTGCATGTTCTTGTGGTAACAAACACTTAGGGAAGAACAAGGACTGATCATAAGGCAAAGGAAGAAGAATAAGAAGAAAACGTAATAAGTTTGGAAAAGTCATCAATCGTACACGATGAGTATTTCGTGCATTTAATTGAATGTGTAATAGTATTATAGTAACAACAAAATGCACACTGGTGAAATAGTTGTTATAGCAACAAGATTTACATGTTTCGGCCACTCATGTGCCCGAAACATGTACAGGATTTTTTTTATTTAGCAGGCTGTACAATGTTTCCACGTCTTCCTGCGCCCATTTGACAATTTATTATCTTCTTCCTCCAGCTGCCTCTGTCATTCCAGTCTTCTTCCGTTAATCCCTTTTCTCATATCAGTCCTCTAATCCCTTCCGCCCAGGTAACTTTAGGTCTACCTCGTTTTCTTCTTCCTGGTGGGCTCCATTTCATAACTACTTTTGGTAATCTCCCCTCTTCCGTTCCCATATAAGAGGTCACTGCATATAAAAACACTTCTCACCAGCGTGAATTTTGCTGGTATTATTAACATTATGTTATAAGCGTCACAAATATTTTTGTTGACTGAAGAAAGAAGAAACAGTGACGGACTACATGGCATCATATACTGGGGTACGGCAATCGTTTAATCTGTTGACTTCACCAAAATAAAAACAAGTGTTCCTGGCATATCATTAGAATTCACGGAGTTGAAGAACAGTGTATCTGAGAATTGAATCAAGATGCGCAATTTGTAAATACAATAATTAATTGTGTTTTCAAGAAGGTTTTTTTTCTGACAGGCTGCGTGACTATCATCTTCTCAAGAAATATCCTGCATCGCACATTTAGTTGCGTTATTCAGTTCAGTGCCGAAACTTTTGCCAGTTTCCTGTGGAGCATAAAATTATGTTTCTTTGTCTGGGAGAAGGAAAGCGAATTATGTATAGGAAAGTTACAACAGGCCCTCACGCACACTTTAACTTCCCCATGCAATTCTGTATATTCACCGAACCGAGTCACAACCTCACTGCCACCCCGTAAAATGGTATAAGACAACTATAGACTCTTAATGAACCAAGGCACGTGATCAGATTAGACTTACCACCCCTTTATATCAACCCTCGTACGATACCTCCCTTCTCCCCTAGTTTTGCCTACCAAAATATAACCTCAGTTGATGAAAATTAGCTCACGTTCTGTTCAAACCGTCTTTCCTCTGTCTTATTCTACCCTCTTATTTCTCTTATATTACCTTCTCCCAAATAGGAGTTTTGTTTTAATGTCCTTCTGTAGCTACGTTTCTGCCTCATTACTAATATTAGGTTATTACTAGCGCCCAGATTTTTTTCGGCTTCACTATGGCTGTCAGTAAACCAGAAACGCTTTGAACGTAACGAGTGGGTTAGATATAAGCTTTACTCCCTAATTGTCTCCTAATTTCAGGTCCACTGAGTAGCTCTGTTTATATTTGGGTTGATTGGTACACGATGATGTATTAGTTTCCCTCACTGAGCACGGACTCGGATAGTTCTTACCGGGGGTGTAAAAAATAAACTTCCGCTTTATTCCCTGCAATTACCACTAATTACTGTTAACAACAAAAAAAGAGCAGGTTTTATGGAACATAGTTCTTTTAGATAAAGTAATAATTACACAATTTTTATGACATCCATCCCGTTTTTCTGTGACATATTATTATTGGCACATATATTATCGTCAGGCACAAAAATTCTTTTGATAATATCGCATATAAATGCAACTTGTGTCGGTCCTTAAGACCACCATCAGACATTAAAATACATAATGTAGAACACAAGTAAATATGCAAGCAAATGTTTTGTAATTTACTTGTACTTTAAATAATGTATTATAATGCCGGACGGTCGTCCTTGAGGAACGGAACATGTGCAATTTATAGACGATTTTATCAAAAGGTTTGTTGTGTTTGACGGTAATACATGTTCCAGTTATAATTTAATAGATATTTAAGAAATTCACAAACTTTTATTGAACTCGAAGGCTCATGGCCGT
>Ga0123353_10016901_pt1 | contig 10688 bp, 5 predicted proteins | sample TergutLab28metaG_3_FD_92763 | JGI IMG/M metagenome (GOLD analysis project Ga0123353, IMG submission 92763) | Labiotermes labralis P3 segment gut microbial communities from Petit-Saut dam, French Guiana - Lab288 P3 | ecosystem: Host-associated > Arthropoda: Insects > Digestive system > Gut ... | reverse complement strand
GAAATCATTCAAAGCGATGATGCGTTCATTGTACGCGCACATAGGGAAGCGGGGAGTACCATGACCGACCGGGACGAACAAGAGAACCATCCGGACTTGATTGAAGAACCCGGTTTCATAGTTCTTGGGATCAATTACACCGTGGCGATCGGCCGCTGGCTTCTCGAAGGCCGTCCGGTACGAGCACCGGAAGAGGTCGCCGAAATATTCAACAATACCTGCTCGCCCTGCGTTTATTTTAACCGGACGCGGCAAAGCTGCAAGGTCTGCGGGTGCCGTGCCAACCGGCACGGAAGTGCTCTTGTGAACAAGATTGCGATGAAGACGGAGTCTTGTCCCAGGAACAAATGGTAAATCAATTTTCCTATTTGGCATCGGGATAAGCGAATCTCTTGATGCCAAATCAGAACTTCAGATTCGCAAAGAAAGGATCGTATGATGCATACGAAACGCGTATTTCAACAAATTTTACAGAAGACCCACATGCCGTTTTACAATGACGGCACATTGGTCTTCTGTACGAACTCGAAGCTGACCAGACGGCACTTTGGCCGGAAGTACGGTCTTTCCTCGCCGTCGGACTATCGTCCCTGGAGTCTGGCGTATGCCGATTGGCATCAAAAACAGGTCAGACCGATCCGTGTGGACCTGCCGGAGGATTCCGTTCTGTGTAATCCGACATTTTACAGGGAGAACGGAAATATCATTTTCTCGTTCGTTGCCGGGGTTCCCAACGAGGAAAAACTGGATTATCACCTCTACCGGATGACGGGACCTTCGTGGGACGATCTGGGTGAGGCGGTCCAGGCCGTCCCGGAGTATTCCCGCACCGGTTTCGTCAGTCCGCGTCATTGCTGTATCGGCGGGGAAAGCTACCTTGTTCTTTATGACAAGGAAAAGAATGAATGGCAAAAGCTGATCACCTCACTGGATCGCATTGCGCGGGCCGTTTATGATCCCGACCGTCCGTCACAAATCCTGATTACCGGCCTGAACGGACTGGGAATTTTCTGTACTTTGGCCTTTGACGTTGACACGCATGAGACCAGGGAACTTCAGGGACCCGATTCGGTTTACAAGTGCTGTCTTGTGGGAAATCGTCTCGTGTACTCCTATCGGGAATCTCCCGATCTTGAAGATTATCAACTTCATGTCGGGACGGCCAACTTTGTGGACACCGGTGAAGCCGTCGAACTGACTCTTCGTTAACAACCAACAACAAATCAACCATTTACATTCAAATCAATCAGTTTTTCATGAAAGGTAATGATCATGCCTCCAATTCCAGGAACAAATTTAGGTTTTGTGAATTCCAACGGATTCAAAAAAATGGCCGCGTTCACGCTCGGCCCGAACACCAGCGATTGTGCCGACCTCACGCCCTTCACCACGCAGACCGCTCGTGACGGTTTGAAAATCCCCGACAGTATTTCCGGGACACAATGGGCGGTAATTGACGAACAAGGCGAAGTGATGTCCGCCGGAAATATCGGGCAAGCCCCGATTACATTGGGCGGACAATTCTTCGGTTGCAAGGGAAATGTTGCCTTCACGGATTTCCAGCCCGAAGATTTTGCGGTCTTTGGCTCGACAAGCGGTGGAAGCAGCAGTGGCAGCAGCAGTAGCGGCAGTGCCAGCAGCGGCGGAAGCAGTAGTGGAAGCGGCAGTGGCAGCAGCGGAAGTTCCCAAAATGGATTTACCACCGGCCCCTACTATGCCATCCACTATATCTTCGGTTACGACACCACGACTCCGGATTCCCCTTGTGAATGTCCTTGCACTCCACCGCCTCCGCCACCTCCGCCGTTTCCCATGGGCGATAACAATCCGGGGAGTTGGCCGGGGACAAGGCAGTTGTTCAGTACCCCAGCCGCTCCAGCCGCTTCCGCCGAAGCAGCCTACTCCACGGCTCCGATTCGTTTTACCGATGGCAAGATCATGCACTCAGTCACGGATATTTCCTCGGGTGCAGGAGGAATCTCATGGGGACATGCCCGAAGCTATGACAATATCACCTACTCGGCCAAGGACATGCGCAACGGAAAACGGTGGATGATCGATTCACTGCCGTATGTCAATTTTTACACGTTGTACACGGGTTCGGAAGATCAGGAAATGGTCAGTATCCGGCTGGATGCCGGCAGGACGGCTTACTTCAAAGTCAATGCCGATGAAACGGTTTTCACGCCTCATGGGAATGAAACGTCGGTTCTGAAGCATAACGTCACGGACAAGACCTACGAACTCCGAACCAACGACGGTGCGCTCTGGTTTTTCCACGATTATTCCGACGCCAACCGGCAACGGGGTTGTCTCAAGTCCATCACGATACCGGGCGGTGCCGTTCTGGAAATGCTCTACAATTCCGACAAATCTCCGGACAAGGTCCGAAAAACGTTCGTGGACGGCGGCGTCACAAAGATGGAGGAATTGGTGTATTCCTACGTTTCGTGTGATGACGGATTCAACCGGATTCAATACGTCACCCTTCGCAACAGTTCCAATAACGGAGTCTCTTGGGTGAATCTCAAAAGAGTGTTTTACTCCTACTACGGGAACTCGGACAATAACGGTACTGCCGGTGACCTGAAAATGGTGACTTCTCAAATCGCCAACGGCAATGCCTGGGTGGACCTCGGTTCCATGTACTATCGTTATTACAAGGACGGCCAGCAAAAAGGCTTCAAACACGCCCTGAAATATATTTTTGAATGGGCGGACTATGCCAGTCTTGCCGCTGCGGGAACCCCGGCTTCAATGACCGATGTCCAGGTTGCGGCTTACGCGTCGAACTACTTTGAGTATCGATATGCACAGCACCATTTTTATTCCTCGTATATGCAATACCAGGAAGCCTCCCTTGAAAAAACCAAAGGCGGTACGCAAACGTACAACCTGACATACAGCACCTCCATTGCCAATACCAACCCGAATTACTGGTGGAAAAAGACGGTGGAAAGTTTCACCAACGGTGCCTCAAAAACCGTTTACACCAACTTCGAAGGAAAACCCGTTCTTACCGTCGAATCGGCACCCGGTAAAACCGCCGTCGTCAACCATTACGTTTACGATACCCAGGGAAGGCTGATTCAGCATAACACGCCGAATTCCATCATTTCCTATCAGGATAACAGCGGTGACGGGAATTATGGGTATTACCATTCCTATACCTACGTTCCGGCGGTGTCAACAACCCTGAAAACGAATGACGGTTTGATCAAAAAATACGAATACTACAACAATGTTTCCGGTCAGCCGAACGGGTATCTCTTCAGGGAAACGATCCAGAAAGGAAGTACCGGTACGCCGATCAAGGTGAAAGAGGTGGAATACACCTCCCAAGCGGTGAAGAACGCCCAAAATCAGACGGTTCAGACACTTTGGATGATTTCAAGGTCAACGCAATACGCTGCCGAGAATGGCACGGATCCGGTGACGGTGCAGTATTCCTATGTATTTCAGGGCAGTACGTCCAAATTGTCGCAAAAAACAACAACCGTTCCGGCGGTTTCCACCTCGAAAAACGGTGCGGGAACAACGGCAAACCGCGTCGAATGCTACGACGATCATGGGCGGGTGATCTGGTCGAAAGATGAATTGGGAATCATCGCCCATTTCAAATACGATCAGACTCAGGGGACATTGCTCAGAACCATTGTGGACGTTGACACGACGAAAACATCCGACTTTGGGACTTCCGTGCCTTCCGGCTGGGCAACGGCTTCCGGTGCCGGCAAGCATTTGGTGACGGACATGGAATACGATGCCTATCGTCGTATGATCCAGACACTTGAACCGAAAAATACCACGATCAATTCCTCCAATCAGTCGATTGAAACCCGCAGGGCGAGTTGGATCGTCTATGATGATGTCAATTATACCACCCGAAGCGCGAGTGGTTACGTGACTCTGAATTCGTCGGGAACGGTGACAGGTTATACCTTGAACAATCCCGTATCGATTGTGAAAAAAGACGTTTCCGGGAAAGTACTGGAACAAATTCAGGCCAAACGAGCTTCCACTTCCGGGAAACTCCTGGCGACCGATGCGTTTGCCCAATCGAGTTACGTTGCCTGGTCAAAAAACATTTACAGTACACAGGGCAGGCTGACGGCAACCCGTCAATACTTCCTTATTCCCGCAAGCGGCGATGGAGTGAAAGATACGAATTACCACGAAACGACCTTTGCCTACGATGCGATGGGGCGTAAAAACCGTGTTGTCAGCCCTGACGGGACGATCACCAGAACAGTCTATGACTGGAGGGACAATCCCATTCAAGCCTGGGTCGGCACGTCGGACACAAATGCCACGGACACCAATCCTCGCGGGACAGGCAACATGGTCATCGTTTCCGAGACCGAATTCGGTGGAAGTTCGGGCTGTTCAAGTTGTTCGGCGTCTCATGATCAACCGCGAGTCAATATTCAGTACGTTGACAGCACACGAACCCGCGTCATGGAATTCGGCTATGATTACCGTGGACGACAGACACATGTCTATGGTGAAGACGACGCCGACGGCAACATGACCTATACTGTCAATACCCACGACAACGTGAACCGTGTTACGAAGAGTGAACGGTTCCTGCTCGTCCCCAACAACGGTTCCGGGAGCTCAGGTGGTACAAGCGGCTCTGGCTCATTGGGTTCCGGCAGCGGAACAGATGGATCCGGTAATCCGAAAATCGACACCAACGATCCTTCCGACGACCGACTTCTCACACGTTCCGAACAATTTTACGACGAACGTGGCCGCAACTGGAAAACGGTGCAGTCCGTCGTCAATCCTGCAAACGGGACTGTGACAGGCAAGATGCAATCGCTCACCTGGTTCGATGCGGCGGGACGTGTTATCAAGTCGCAGGGCATGGGTGAAAATCACTTTACCAAGAACGTTTACGATTCGCTCAGTCGTGTTGTGAAAAGTTATGTCACGACCAACCCGGCGGATACAACTTATGCCACCGCCTCCGTCATCACAGGTGACACTGTGCATCAGCAATCGGAAGTCACCTACGACAACGCTGGCAACGTGATCCTCGCGGCAAGCGTCGAACGTATGGTTTCGCAAGTCGGAACAGGCGAACTCAAGATCGCCGCCGCGCCGAAAGGTCGCTATCAATTCATCGCGTCGTGGTTCGATCCGATGGGGCGTCAAATCGCAGCGGCCAATTACGGCACCAATAACGATACGGCCTTGACACGTCCGGCCACCGTTCCGGCACGAAGCGACAACGTTCTCGTTACCGAAACGTTTTACGATGCCGATACGGGACGGGACTGGCGCACGGTCGATCCGGCGGGGAAGGACCATCGTGCGTTCTTTGACGCCATGGGACGCACGACGAAAACCGTCGCCAACTACACTGGTACAGGTGCTATTTCGTCCACTACGCCGGATCAGAATGTGACCGTCGAAATGACCTACCATTCGTCAGGGCAGGTGGCCACCATGACGGCCAAAAATCCCACAACCGGCGATCAGGTCACACGTTACGTTTACGGCACGAGTAAAACCTCCATAGTCCCGGTCATTTATCGCAATGACGTCCTGGCTTGTGAAATTTACCCGGATTCCGATGACTTGGAAAATTCTTCGGGAGTTTTGCAAAACGGACCGGACGGTATTGCAGACCGCATGGAATTTCAGTACAATCGTATCGGTGAGCGAATCCAGCGGAAAGACCAGAACGGCACGATTCACGCCTACGATTTCGACAACCTCGGTCGGCTGCTGCATGATCGGGTGACGACGCTCGGTACCGGTGTTGACGGGGCGGTGCGGCGGATTTCGACGGCTTACGATGTGGTTGGCAATGTGAAGAGCGTCACCAGTTACAATAACGCGACGGTGGGAACGGGTACCGTGGTCAACGAAGTGAAGTACGAACTCGACACGAACGGTCTGCTCGCGAAGGAATATCAAGATCCTTCGGGGGCTGCGACCACTGCGTCGCTGTACGTCGGGTACACTTACGATGTCACCAAGTCCGGCGATCTCTTCACGAAACGGCTGCGACCAACGAGTCTGCGTTATCCCAGTGCGACAATGATCAACTACACCTACGGTACGGCGGGAAGTGTGGATGATCTGCTCAATCGTTTCAAAACCGTGCAAAACGGAAGTACGAACATCGTCGATTACACCGACATGGGGCTTGCGACTCCGGCCGTCATGAAATATCCCGTGCCCAATCTGACACTGGATTATACGGCGGTGGGTGCTTTGGATCGTTTCAACCGTATCACCGATCACGCATGGAAAAATGCAAGCGGTACTGCTCTGGTTCAAATCAAGCATGGTTATGACCGTGTCGGCAACCGTCTCTACCGTGAGGATGTTGCGGCAACCGGCGCAGGAAAATCGTTCGATGAACTTTATGCCTACGACGGCATGAACCAGCTCATCGACATGCAGCGAGGCAAGTTGAATACAACGAAAAATGGTTTGACGACGAAGAACGCACAGGACAATTTTGCCTTTGACGCCACCGGAAACTGGACGACCTACAAACAGGACGCGACCGGCGCAGGCTTCACGCTGACACAAGCCAAAACGCACAACAAGGCCAATGAAATCGCGACGATTGCGGGTGCTTCGACCTACACGGCCAGCGACGCAAACGGCAACATGACCAAGTGTGTCAAACCAAACAACTGGTCGGCGGCATTCACATTGGTTTATGACGCCTGGAACCGCCTCGTTATTGTCAAAGACAGTGAGACGATAGTTGCAACATACTGTTATGACGGCCTCAATCGTCGCGTGAAAAAAGTCGTCGGAAGTGAAACAAGATTGTTCTACTTCAACCGAGGTTGGCAATGTGTCGAAGAGTACGTCGGATCGACCTGCGACACCCGTTACGTCTGGGGTTTGCGTTACATCGACGATCTCGTCACGTATCGCAAAGGTTCGACGGACTACTATTCCGTCGCCGATCCCAACTGGAATGTTGTCGCCTTGACCAACACCGCCGGTGTTGTCCAGGAACGTTACAACTACGCAGCCTTCGGCAAAGTGAATATCTTCGATGCGGTTTTTGCTGTGCGAGCAACGTCAAGTTGTAGTATCACCCGCACATTCACCGGACAAGTCCTCGACACAGAAACGGGACTCATGCTCTATCGTAACCGGATTTATCATCCGACTTTGGGGAGGTTTATCCAGAGAGACCCAATCGGGTATGAGGGCGATGATGTGAATTTGTATCGGTATGTTAATTCATCTCCAATCATATATTTTGATTCTGAAGGTACTGTAAATTCAAAAGAAATCAAGTATTGTATTGGCGGTCTTTCCCCGGCAAGATATGCTTGTTGTCTCAGAGCAAATCATATCTCAAGAGAAATTCGTAAAAAAGCGAGAGATCGTTATGGTGAATTACAAGACGATACTGCCTTGAATGCTGTATATCATTGTGTTTGGCAATGTAAAATTGCTTCGTCCTCTGCCTGTGGAGAAAGACGTGCGAAACGAATTGGTGACAACCATGAGTATGGGGATGAGAAAAATACACATGATAAAGAAAAAATGGACCTATGTAACAATGATGTAGGCCGTCAAGTTTCGAAGGGATCAAATGGAACATGGGAAGGTTGCTTTTCTGCATGTGAAGAAAAGTTGAAAGACTGTCAATTATGTTGGTTTAGACCTGTAAATACCGACAATTTTAATAAATGCGGAAAAACAATCTTTTCCGATTTACCTCCTCAATGTCCTGCGGAAGGCTGGGACTACAAGGGGGACGCAATAAACCACCCAGCATTGTACATAATGTATCTGTAACCTGCGGAAGGTTGGGAACGCAAAATGAGTGCTCCTTTCGACACTGTAGCATCAAAGTAGCGGCAATAAACGGAGACAAAATTTTCCTTTTTTCCAAGAAAACTAGCCGATTAGTCCCCGTTTTCGGTATACTGAACGCGGTTGAGTTTTCCAGTGACGATCATGCCTTGAACTCGTAAATTACGCATTCATTGCATTGAATTTTCTGGAATTTTCAACCGTGGTCGGTATATAATCAAACACATTGAAAAATGGTCTCATTTCGTAATGCAACCAACAAAAAACAATAGAAGTATCATCAAAACATGAAAAAAAATCTAATCATTTCTTTATATATTTTTTGTTTTGTAGCGGGGTATTTTCTTAATACTATTGCAAACTTTCTTTTTACTAATCCATCAATTGTAGCGATAAAAATTAAAACAAGCCCTACATCCGGCACAACCTTTTTCATCGTTGATTCTTATGGTGCCCCTGTTCCAAACGCCCGATTGGCTATCGAATCATTATCAGGTTTCACTTATTCTTTGACAAATGAGTTTGGATATAGTGAGCATGAAATTGGTGAAGACTCAATAATAACGATTAAGGTAAATGACAAATTAATATACGAAGGAAATTTTTATCTGCATTATACGAACATTGGTCAATGTTTATTCCTGATAAAATTAAGTGACGATTGATAGTTCAACGATTCAACCCACATGGTTGCTTAACAATTACCAACCAATTACGAATTACGGAGCAGATACCAATCCTCGTAGCGACATGCCCAATAATCATGCTACCAAAGAAAGCTTATTTAAAAAGCATAATGATGAAAAATGTCCTATCGAAAATAACAATATAATCATAACATCACAATATTTTCTTTGTGTTGAACTGATGACAAAAATAATACTCAAACATAAAAGAAAAACAAAAATAAATGTCACAATAAGCGGATGAGTAATGAATACGTCGAGTTGGCGAAAAATGAAAATAGAACGAAATGTATAAGAGATGGTGTTTGACAAAAAATACAGTGTTAACACTAAAACGGCATACTTGTTTATTATTGCGGTTGTTACTTTACAAAATGTTAAATTTCTTCTCACACTTTCTTTGAAGTGTAGACAATATCTACTCAAAAAGTAAAATGAGAGATAATAAATTGTCATTGTGATTGAAAAAACATCTGGTACACGATCTCTTCCAACCTCAAAATATAAGAACCATATAGGAACTATACTTAATATACTAGCGAATACACAATAACTGTATTTTTGTAAAGAAGAAGTATCAATTGATTTCATAACCAAACCTTATCAGTAAACGTAAAAAAATATGGTTCCGTATTGAGAGTAGTCAGGTTCGTTAAAACGATCAAAAACCACTCTCCAACGGAGCTAATCGTGAGCACGGAAGCACGCATGGCGTTCAAAATCAAAAACTGGGCAAAATACAACGAGGCGTTGGTCAACCGATTCGACGTGACGTTCTGGTTCAGCGACGATATTTTTGTCGCAGAACCCGTGAAGCATCTGTTGAAACGGATACGCAACAAGGTGCGACGGTGCATATGTTCCGTGGAAGGTTCGCAATGAGTTGGAAAATCGCGGTATTGAACAAGTGATTCCGCCGCGAAGATCAAGCGACATGGCAACAGCAAATATCCGCGACTTGAGCGTGATGATGGGATTCGCAACATTCGCAAAGGCTGGAAACGACGCATCGGCTACCATCGCCGTTCGCTGGTCGAAACCATAAAGTTCCGTTTGAAAACAATTTTCGGTGACCGATTGAAAAACTGGCCCTTCAAAAATCAAAAAATGGAATCGCGAATAAGGTGCAAAATACTGAATCACTTCACAAACCTCGGATTGTCGGAGTATTTTTCAAAGTAAACTTTAGGAAACAGCACCCAGTAGAGTTATAACTTTTTGTAACAGTTCACGCGCATATTTAAATGAAATTTCGTATGTCTTTGATCTAAACTACCACCGGCTGAAGCCTGTGGTAGTTTAGATCAAAGACATACGCAATCACAAAAAAACGTGCGTGAACGGTTGTCTATTTTTTAGTTTGGTTAGGTGGGCATTTTTCCGTACCTTTTTGTGGTCTTCTATCTAAATAATGCTCAGAGCAGTTGCCCCACACTCCACCATCAAGTTGTTTGGCCCAATCTGCAGGATACATATCTTCTTGCCTATGGCCAGGGAAAGTTATGGAGGGGCCTTGCCAATAATCTGCGGAACCCATACCAGAACCACCGGTGATTAGCTTTCCATTACTAGAGTAACAACATTGATTTGCAGATTGCCAAAACTTCCTAATAGGCGGTGTTTGAAGGCCACCAGGCAATGTTATTCCCTCCACTAATTTTTCAGCCTTGGATCTCATGCAGGCAGTTGCTCCTTCATGATAACCATGCAAACCTTTGCCAGTGTCTGGATTAGCCCAATTTTGTTCGTCGGGAGATATCCATTTTCCATCCTTACATTCTATTTCACAAGGACAATCCGGTAAATCATCCATCCATGATAAATCAATATTATTTTTATACCAGTTTACAAATGCATGATATGTATCATTGCAGATGTCATAACACTGATTCCGTTTTGAATTATTCCAATCAACACGTCCGAAAGGCCCTAAATTAACTGGATAATCAGAACGGCATTTTTCATAACACTTGTTTATATCACAATTAACAGGATATAGAACAGAAGGTTTTACAGAACTTTCTTGAAGCAGTCCATTTTTATCAACATATTTTAAAGCGTTGTTTCTTGTGAGGCGATATAGATTTTTATCTCTTCCCTCATACCCGATTGGGTCTCTCTGGATAAACCTCCCCAAAGTCGGATGATAAATCCGGTTACGATAGAGCATGAGTCCCGTTTCTGTGTCGAGGACTT
>Ga0123353_10016897_pt1 | contig 10689 bp, 10 predicted proteins | sample TergutLab28metaG_3_FD_92763 | JGI IMG/M metagenome (GOLD analysis project Ga0123353, IMG submission 92763) | Labiotermes labralis P3 segment gut microbial communities from Petit-Saut dam, French Guiana - Lab288 P3 | ecosystem: Host-associated > Arthropoda: Insects > Digestive system > Gut ... | reverse complement strand
GGCGCGGGTGAACAGACTATAATTGCCAGGGTCGGAGAAGGCATTGTCACGACCATCGGCTCGTCGGAATCCCACGAGGAAGTGTTGGAGAACCCCGACAGGATATCAAAGACCGTGCTCGGAAAGGGTCTTGAAGCCGGCACGGCTTTTGAAATCCTCTCCATTGACATAGCGGACGTGGACGTCGGCAGGAATGTCGGCGCACAGCTTCAAACCGATCAGGCGGAAGCCGATAAGCGCATAGCCCAGGCGAAAGCCGAGGAGCGCCGCGCGATGGCGGTGGCGCGTGAGCAGGAAATGAAATCGCAGGTTGTCGAAATGCGCGCGAAGGTCGTAGAAGCCGAAGCTGATATACCCAGAGCCCTTTCCCATGCGCTGAAAAATGGCAATCTCGGTGTTTTGGACTATTACAACATGCAGAACGTCATCTCCGACACCGACATGAGGAAAGCTATTTCAAACGCGAACTCCGACGTCATCACGGATAAGGAATAGGTGGCTGTATGAATTCATCGTATGTTTCCGAACCCCTCTCTTATGAGGGACCCCCGAGAATGTCAAAGAACGATAAGCCCCCCGAGAAAAATAAAATCCCTGCTCGAGCGAACACTAATAAAGCGGTAATAACGCCGCTTACTGCAGCTATAGCGCCAGTGTCCGCATCTTTGGCCTCGGCGGGAATAGTTCTGTCGGAAATACTCGGTCCCCCTAAAGGCAGAGCGTACTTCAACCGGAAACGATATGGATAACAACTGAAAGAACTCGAGTGAAGATCGTCAAGCGCGTTTGCAGCAGATTAAAAGGATATCTTCATCAAGTTATTAACCCCAGGCAGATCCCCCCACGCCAGCGACTCTCCGCCTTGCGTCGTAGAGTTTCCATCCTCGGCTCGAAGAGCCCCCCCTCGCTTGCTTTAGTCTATTAATTAAAACAGGAGAAGACGCTGTATTATGGATATGGAAAAATGGTTTTTGCGTCTGCGCGACGAAGAAAAAAAGAAAGCTCTGCCCATTCTTTCTTTCCCCTCCGTGCAACTGCTCGGAATAACGGTAAGCCGGCTTATCACCGACAGCGACCTGCAGGCAAAGGGTATGAAAGCCGTGGCCGACCGCTGTGATTCGTTGGCGGCTGTCAGTATGATGGACCTCTCCGTTGAGGCGGAAGCTTTTGGCTCAACGATAAAAACTGACGATCACGAAGTCCCAACCGTCATCGGCAGCGTTGTGACATCGCTGAGTGACGCTGAAGCGCTGAGAGTTCCGGAAGTCGGAGAGGGTCGTACGGGTCTCTATCTCGAATCCATGCAAAAAGCCCGCGGGCTTATAGCCGATCGCCCGATATTCGCCGGAGTCATCGGTCCCTTTTCGCTTTCCGGGCGGCTTATTGACATGACAGAAATAATGGTCAATTGCTATGTCGAACCGGAAATGGTACATCTCACCCTGCGCAAAGCGACCGATTTCCTGATTGAATACTGCGAAGCATATAAAAAGATCGGCGCCGACGGCATCGTGATGGCTGAGCCTGCAGCCGGTCTTCTTTCCCCCGATCTTATAGACGAGTTCTCAACCCCTTATGTAAAAGAGATTTTCGATTCGGTCAAAACCGACAGTTTCGCCTTAGTTTATCATAACTGCGGCAACACCATCCCCCTCATAGGTTCAATAATGAAAATCGGCGCCGCAGCCTACCATTTCGGGAACGCGATAAACCTTGCCGAGATGCTTTCTTTAGTTCCCGATGACATGATAGTCATGGGGAATGTCGACCCTGCCGGGCAGTTTCGCAACGGCAGCCCTAAATCGATTTACGACGATACGCTTCGCGTATTGAAAGCCTGCGGCAGTCATTCCAACTTCATCATATCCTCAGGCTGCGACATTCCGCCTCTCGCACCCTGGGAGAATATCGACAGCTTCTTCAAAGCCGTCCGGGACTTTTACGGCAATTAAAAGCTTGAAATCCGACCTGCTCGTTTCAACTGATAACCGGCATCTCCGCAATTAGGCTTGCGATGATGCCGGTTTCTTTGATTGTTGTTGCCTTTCTTTCAGCGCAACAGTCTCTTGGTTCGGCGTTGCCGGAATACAACCAATAGATGTTCTTTATCCGTAACTTTCAAAGGTGCCTTCACCCTTTGTGAAAACGAGTGTAAATCCTGTCTTGGAGTACTCAACATCCAACAGGATAACCATCCCTCCATCTACGGATGGCTTCGCAAGCTGGAATGAGTCGGAGCTGAGTGATAAATCATAGGCGACAGTGACGCTGAAACCCTCATTGAATCTCAGATGTGTTATATATTCCATCAGGTCCTGTTGAACATCCTCGACATCTTTATAGGTAATGGTCTTGACAGTTACTCCGCCCGTATAGGTCTTTGTTTCATAGCTGCTTATTTCACGCCTTCCCACTATGGCTTTCACAGACGCTATTTCATCATTGCCGAGCTTGTATGAGTCGGCATCGGCTTGACCGCCAAGCGCAGATGAGGCAATGACGACAATCAAAACAATGAAAGCGACGAAGCACCCGATAATGATCAGAGCGATTTTCAATCCCGTTTTCTTCTTTGGAGCGTTTGCAATCTGTGTGTTGGCATAGACGGGCTGCTGTGCATAGCCTGGTTGAGACTGGTATACCCCCGGCTGCTGTGTGTACACAGGCTGTGGCTGAGGCTGGTACGCTCCCGGCTGCTGTGTGTATACGGGCTGTGGCTGAGGCTGGTACGCTCCCGGCTGCTGTGTGTATACGGGCTGTGGCTGAGGTTGGTACGCTCCCGGCTGCTGTGTGTATACAGGCTGTGGCTGAGGTTGGTGCTGATGCGTTCCGGTCTGCTGCGGAACAGGGTTTCCGGTATCTACGTCTATACGAGCGCCGCAACCAGAACAGAAAGCCTTTCCGGGCTCTGTGACCGTTCCGCAGTTTATACAAAACTTTGAAGACATAACAACACTCCTTATGCCCGCTCTACCTGTTTGGAACACTAATAGACACTCTGCCGCTTATGTTCTTGCGGAATCGGGAAATAACTTTATCTTCTTGTGCCGCAACTGCTGCAGAACACGGTATCAGGCGAAAGCGTCGCTCCGCATTTTGTGCAGAAAATCTGCGCCTGCGGCGGCGGAGCTGCCACGGGTTGCTGATACTGCACCGGAGCCTGTTCCTGCTGAGGAGCATACTGCTGCGGTGCGGGCTCAACCGGAGCCGGTGCGGGGGGTTGTTGATATTGCGTCGGCGCCTGTTCCTGCTGCGGTGCATATTGCTGCTGAGCGGGGGGCTGCTCCTGCTGCGGTGCATACTGCTGCTGAACGGGCTGTTGATACTGTTGCTGAGCAGGCTGCTGATACTGCTGTTGATATTGCTGCTGGGCGGGTTGCTGATATTGCTGCTGATATTGCTGTTGCCCCGGCATACCGTGCTGCTGACCCATCGCCGCGGGAGCTTTTTTCTTCTTCGAAAGTACCAAAACAACGGCAACCCCGGCGCCAACAACGACCACTCCTATTACCACTATGAGCCAAACCGGGAAACCGCTTTTCTCACCTTTTTTCACATCCTCTTTAGGAGGAGTGTCAACATCGTCGATTGGTTTATCTGTATCCTCCGGTATTTGCGGTTGCGGATTTGCGTCATATCCGACCCTCGCGTCGGCAAGAAGTTCCTGCACAACCGGATATCCGGGGTTTGTGTCGTTTATTCCGTGGAGAAGGTCAAGAGCAGTTTTAAAATCTCCGTTATTGTATGCGTCAAGTGCCTTTCTGAAATCTGATGTAAATTTGCTTTCAGAAGGTGTAATATTGAGCTCGTTGAGATATGTCTTGACCGTGCTTATGGGAACGGACAAGTACATGCCAACGGTGCTTCCGCCGGTACTCGCGTCAATCAGGCTGAATGTGTTCACGCCGACAACCTCTCCATAGGCGTTGAACAGCGGTCCGCCCGAATTGCCTCCGTGTATCGCGGCGTCATGCTGAATGATATTGCCGCCGTCGAACAGCTGCTTTTTGGCGCTGACAATTCCCTGCGTCAACGTCGGCTCCTGCATTGCCTGAGGAGCTTCCACCGCGCCCGACAGCGTCGCTATGGCAGGGTATCCCATGGCATATATCTGGTCGCCTGTCCTGAGAGTGCTGTCGTCGCCGAGAGGCACTGTCGGGTAATTGTTTCCGTCAACCTTGAGCACCGCGACGTCTTTTGAAGAGCTCGGTATTCCGACCTTACGCAGATCAAGTCTTATCCCCTTTGTGCTGATATCGGCGCCCGGCTGCACATTACCCATATAACAGTAGTGACTGGTGGTCAGATTCTCGATCACCATGCTGTATGTCATAAGGTCATAATAGGCATTGGCTATCATATACCATTCGTCATCAGACATCCAGTATCCGTCGCGCGCGAGCTGCGCCTCGAATTCATCGGTAAATTCGATGGCTTCTCTCGCAAGTCCCTCCTGAGCAAAGTAGTGCTTAAGCTCATCCTCGTCACCTAATACAACATGCGCGTTGGTCACCATATATCCGTCCGGGGTGATGAAAAATCCCGTTCCGACAGCCCCGACGCTCATGTATTCTTTCGAGGACTTGCCGGTGTAGAACGCATAATCGATCATGTACGCAGACATGAAATATATCATATACTCCCAGTACTGAGAGTCATAAATATATCCCTCCCTGATATAAGAGCGCACGGCTGCATCAAGGTCACTGTAATAAGTGTTTTGGAAAGCGATCTCTTTCCAGGTCACATAAGCAGTGAACTGGGTGTAAATCAGAACGACTCCCGGTTTGTTCACCATAGCCAATGTTCTCGTATCCATGACGTCTGCCGCAGATGCCGTGAACGACAGCATCGGCGCAACTGTCAACATGATTATGAGGACAAGGGCGCACAATGCTTTTGCTGTCTTTTTCATAATTCTTTTCCTTTTCCTTCCGGCTCGATATTTTCTGGTTTCTGCTTGAAATGAACAACTGGTCCAAAAGTGTTTAGCAAACGATTTCGATATACCCTTAAATCAAAAAGTGCCAAGAACATCATCTGTCCTTAAACCCCGCGTTCTCATCCGGCTCCGGCGACTGTCTTTTATAAAACAACCTGATATCCCTTTGCCGTCGGATAGTTCTTTCCGAATTAAACGCGTTTTATTCAATCCCTTAAAGGGCATATGCGTCAATAAAAACAAACCGAATAATTTAATGATACACACTCAGAATAAAAGGTTCCGTCAACTTTGTCAATTAAAAAGTTGTATCAATCAAAACCCGTCTCACGAAGCTGTCCGCATTCCGTCTGTGAAGAGTTTTCTCTTGCAATCGCATCGGGTTGAATAGGTTATAATTCGATTTGTTTGCAACACATTCGCAAGTCTTTTTTGCCGCAGTTTTCACGAGAACCTACAGGCGTTTTTCGAGCGCTTCCGGCACTATGGAAAAGCGGATCGCCGTCTCTCTGGTGATGGCTCCTTCATTGCAGAGTCTGCTGAGGTTGCTGTCCATGCTTATCATTCCGTCAGTCGCCGACGAAGCGATAAGCGCGTTGATCTGGTGAGTCTTTGCCTCCCTCACAAGTGTTCTGGACGCGGCGGTCATGTGCATTATTTCAAATACCGGAACCATCTTCCCGTCGATACCCGGCACAAGCTGCTGTGAGACGACCGACTGGAGAATCATCGCAAGCTGTATGCGTATCTGCTGCTGTTGACCCGGCGGGAAAACGTCAACTATTCTGTCAATGCTGTTAGCCGCTCCGAGAGTGTGTAAAGTTGAGATGACAAGATGTCCTGTCTCGGCAGCCGTCATCGCGGTGCGAATGGTCTCAAAGTCACGCATTTCACCGACCAATATCACATCCGGGGCTTGTCTCAGGCAGGCTGAGAGCGCTTTCAGGTAGCTTTCCGTGTCAAGCTCTATCTCCCTTTGACTCACCACGCTCTTTTTATTGCGGTGAAGGTATTCAATGGGCTCTTCAAGTGTGATGATGTGCCCGGTTCTCGTTTCATTGATCCTGTCTATCATACAGGCAAGAGTGGTGGTCTTTCCTCCTCCTGCCGGACCTGTCACAAGCACAAGACCCTTGGTGCGCGAGGCAATGTCCATTACCCCTTCCGGTATGCCTATCTCGCGATAGTCGGGGATGCCGAACGAGATGATGCGTATTACCGCCGCCAAAGAGCCGCGCTGTTTATATGTGCTGACGCGAAAACGAGAAAGACCTGCCACGGCAAAAGAAAAATCATCGTCGCCGGTGTTTAAAAGCTTATCCATCGGGCGTTTCGCCAACATATATATCCTCTCGATGATTTGACCCGCCTTTTCCGGCAGCAGCTTCTCGTCATTGAGCGAAGACAGTTCTCCTTTGGCTTTTATTGAAACAGGGAACCCGGCTAAAATGAAGATATCCGACGCTGCGCTTCGAACCGCCTCTTGAATTATTATGTTAAGTTCCATTATTATTGCACCTCTGTTTTTGGTTTCGTATCATGTTAAGCTTTAGTGCCTTGCTAATATATCATTCGCCGACCCAGACGGATATGCCGTCGTCAGGACTCCAGTCGCTGTCATTGGGAATCAGTTTCCATCCCGTGACAGAAAGCGTTTTGTTGGGGTAAAGCGCCAATTCCACATGCAGGTTTCTCCTCGAATCGACTGTTTGAATGAAGCGGATCGCAGTTTTGGTCCCGCTTTCAAAAACCTCGACTCCATCCATGTTTTTCAACAGGTCTTCCGGTTTTCCTGTTTCTCTCAATCGCTCTTTGATATCAATTACCCTGCCTTCAGCGAGATATTCCGCATAATAGTAATCTTCTATCGACTTCGACGCCCTGCGGGAGAGACGAAGATCAGAGTTGGACGTCATCAGCGAGAGCACGGAGAAAATAGTGAGGCACAGCACTGCGAAAACCATTATCACCGAGGCGCTGCCCACATTGAAGCCGAGTCTTCTTCCCCTGTTCATTTTCCCTTTATTCAATCGAGAAGTCCCCTCTCACATTAATTGAAAAGATAGGGGTCCCGTCGGTCTTTTCGGCTTTTACCTTCCCGTATCCCGGCTCGAACTCTGTTATGCTCAGTCTGAAACTCGCATTCTCGCTCATGTCCACCCGCTTCCAAAGGTCGTCATAATAGATGCACATGACGCCGCTTTGGTCAATTTTTCCGCCAAGCAAGTTAGCCGCCGTCTTTATTCTGCCCTTCGCTGATTTATAACAGTCAGCTGCCGATTGGACCTCTATCGAGGCATGGCTGAGATTTCGGCTCTCGATGGTCATTTCGTGCGAACGAAAGAATATCCTAAGGCAAATCGCAGACGAGACAGAAAAAACAGCTATCACTACAATCAATTCGAGCATGAAAAGGCTGGCTTTTGATCTGGTATTCATGAAACTATCGCCCCCTTCACTCTGAGATGAACAAGAGCGCTGAAAGATTCACCGGCTGCCTCATACTCTATCAATATTGAGTCATCTCCAATCACTGAAAAACTTATGGATTCCACTTCAAGTATGACGAGCCCTGCTCCCGGAGAAAAGGATATTCCTTTTTCGACGTTCTGCTCTCTCACTGCTCCCTCATGCTGGTAGATTATGGTCTCATACTCCCGGTCGTCTTTGCCGAGTTCAGACAGAAACAGCGCGTCCAATCCTTCGAACTTGCCCACTCTGACCCCTCCGACTTCGTCACAGCGGCGGAGTTTCGTGGTGATATAAGCTATGCTGGTTCGCCCCTCATATCGTGTTGCTATATCTCCGACGGTGTTTTTATAAACGCGTCCTCCCGACAACAACACCAGCGATACCGCCATAACGAACACCGAAAACAGCATCAGCGCAAACATGATATCCACAGATTTGAACTTGTCGCTCTTTCTTGGCAACCGGGCCTACCTCTTCTCCACCACCTTGAAGTTCGGCGGTATATTGCTCGCGAACACGGTATAAAACACCGTGTAGTCATCTTCGTTGATATACACCCCGTAATTATCGCGGATGTACTCATAGCTTTCAGGGAACCCGCCCTCAATAGCATAGCAAGTCACTATGGCACGGCGTATGCTGTCACTTGCAGACTGCAAAGCCTGCTCTTTCCTTTTGTCCGCCGCTTTTCCAAGGCTGTTTATCATCATTACCGCTATTACCGTAAAGAGCAGAATTGCAAAAAAATAGCTCCTTATCGCAGAAAACCACTCTCTTTTTTGAGTCTTTCTCATAAGCGCTCCAAAAATCATCGATTAAACACTGCATGATGTGGTCGGTCGGATCAAAGCGCCGACATTATACCGGTCAGCGGAAGCATGACGGCGAGCAGGATGGCGCCGATAAACACCGACATTGCGATGACTAATGTCGGCTCGATAAGCCCGATAACGCGGTCTATTTCGGCAGTCGCATCCATCTCGCTTCTGCGGGCGATTTCCGCCATAGCCGCGTCGGCTGTTCCGGTCCTTACTCCGACATCAAGCATTCTGTTGTATGACGGCGGGAACAGCTTCGACTCGCCGACCGCAAAAGAAAAGGATTCTCCCGCGCCAATCAATCGCTCGCAGATTTCAATTCTTTTTACGGTGAAGATATTTTCGGTCAGCCGTTTTGCCATCGCGAGAGACTCTCCTGTATCAAGCCCGCTCTGCATGGTCATCGAAAGCGCCAGAGAAAGACGGGCAGCAGCTATCTTCCCGGACAGACTTTCCGGTTTTCTTCCCTGAGGGAAAACTTTGCTTCGGACAGACGGTGTTCTGACCAGCAGGATACCAAGACCTGTGATGGCAACGAGAAAAACCAAAACATAGACCCAGCGCGATGACAACCACTTGCCGATATTCATTAAAGCGCCGGCAAAAACAGGCATTTCGCTGCCAAGCTGGCTGTAGACGTCGCCGAATATCGGCAAGACCTGTGTTACCAGAATAGCGGCGACCAGCAATAACATGACAATGAGTATAGACGGATAAGTGACCGCGTTGCGGATGCTGCGGTTTATTTGATCCTGGCTCTCATAGTATTCCGCCAGCGATTTGAAGACCTCTTCCTGATATCCTGTCTTCACCCCTATCTCCACCATCTCACACAGGTAGCGGGGGAAACATTCAGTGTGCCGGAGCGCTTCATGGAATTCCTCTCCCTGCTCCATATGTTCGGATATACTGTTCAGCGCCTCATATGTTTCACTGTTTTTTTCGCTTTCAGCTAACAGCTTGACGCCTTCGCCCATGGGGATACCGGCTTTCACGATAAGGTGAAGTTCAACGCAAAGCGCGGATATATAACTGTAGCTCAGTTTTTTCATAAACCAAAACCCCTTAATATCGGCACTTCGTCTGATTAAAACGACAGCCGGGTATGCTTCTTTCTTTTTCAGGCAGATCGACAGCGCATCATGTGAGGTATCTGCCTTTCTTAATCAAATCAATATAAAAAGCTGTCGGTGTAGTTGCTTCCGTCTCCGATGAACTTCGCCATTGTCTTATCGTTTGCGCTGGATGAAAAAGTGGGATCCATCCGCGTCCAGTCTTCGGCTCTGAATTCAATTATCTTATCGACCCAGCCTGACTCGGAACTGTAAACCGATATCCACGCATGATATACGGGGTCAGAACCGCTGCCGACAGACGCGTAGCCGAATATCATCTTTGATGGTATCCCCACAGAGCGCAGCATGGCTGTCGTCACTGTAGCATAGTCATAGCAAATCCCCATCTTCGAGCGAAGAATCTGATCGTTGTCCGGAATATATCCCAGCAGCTCCCCGCTGACCGCGGAAAGCGCCTTGTCTTTGTCATACCTTATATTGTCAATTACATAGTTGTATACCGACTCCACTTTTCTCACTATGCCGTCATTTTCCTTTGTGAGTTCGGCGGCGAGTTTGACCGAAAGTGATTCCGACGCAAAAACTATCTTATAGTGCGGGATCAGGAATGGCTTCAACTCATCATCCATAACAACATCGATTTCCACGGCTAAGAGTTGACTGTAGTTGTTCCCCTCGCGCCTTTTAAAAATTGAAACCACATAGACTCCGTCGCCCTCTGTCAGCGGGAAAACATGAAATTCCCCGTCCTGCGGGAGGGAGTCATGGTACATGCCGCGCTCATCGTTCGGAGTTATGATGCCCACTTTGATATCGGAAGCTTCACTTGTGGGGTCTCCGGTGTACTTCACCATGACATATCCGTCTGTCATGTTTGAATAGTCTATCTCACCGTCCCGTGAGAGTTGCACGAGTTCACCGGATGCCTCGGCGATGTATTTCAGCGGCACATCCGGCCGCGCGGCTATTTCGTTGAGATCGATCCCTCCTTTTGGCTGCTGTGCCGTAGGCGGGTCTTTTCCTCCGTTTGAGGGGGACGACGGACCGCCGCTGTTTCCCCCCGGCGGAATGAGAATGTCACAACCCGCGAACAGCAAAACACACATCAGCGTCAATAGACCTGCTATAACAGCGGTTTTTTTAGTCGATGACAACATGATCACTCCCTGTATGAGTCTTGACTTTTCGCGCTCTGGTTCGGACATCACTATCTCATATGTTCATTTTATCATTCGAACGTTTGCATTGCAATAAATATCATCAGCGCCCATCTGCGAGATAATCGCCGCGATAAGAGTCTCTATGGCATCAAAAAGAACCTGCGGCTTTAATTGTCGCGGGTTCAATCATATGGAGTTCTCTTTTTAGAAAAAAGCAGCAG
>Ga0123353_10016896_pt1 | contig 10690 bp, 5 predicted proteins | sample TergutLab28metaG_3_FD_92763 | JGI IMG/M metagenome (GOLD analysis project Ga0123353, IMG submission 92763) | Labiotermes labralis P3 segment gut microbial communities from Petit-Saut dam, French Guiana - Lab288 P3 | ecosystem: Host-associated > Arthropoda: Insects > Digestive system > Gut ... | reverse complement strand
GGCCATTATCTCCGTAACCGTTCAACTTTGGACATAGGTGTTTTGGGTTATATCGGTATACTTTAACATAAGGAACACCCTCCCGAAGTCTGGCACATTCCTCCTGGGACACCCTGTATGTACATATACATACACACATATATATAAAATGCTAGCGCCTTTGAATTATTGTGACTACGGCAGAAAAATTACATGTTATCTTTTCCACAGACAGAGGAAAGAACACTCCATGCCTCTAGTCCGGCACCTCATGCCTGTCTTCAACATTTATCATACATCTTATTCAGTTTATATTAATTACCCTTTCAGAGTTTCTTACAGTTTTTTATATGAATATCTTATTAACCTTATCACATGAAATGAAGGGCACAAGATATTTTCTAAATTGTTTTATCTATAATTAAGGTCACATCTCGAAACTAGGTTCACACCGTAATTAAAAATCTATGAAATAATATCATACCATAAGCCAAATTTCTACATAAAACAAATTTTTATAATTGAGTTATCTGTAATGTACCTACGTAAGCAGAATACTCATCGCTGTACAGAGGATTATCTTCCGTTAATTAGTGATAAACCACTAAATAATGCACAAACACCAACCCTTGCTATGCTACATTTTCAGAGGCCACTGAAAATAACAAAAAATCGCGGTGCCCTGTCAGAATTTCTATTGTACTGAAACACTCTAAGGCAAAAGCTGTTTAGCAGTAACTTATTAGTTAATCAGAAGACCCTTTGCAATTCAACTAAAAATTACACCACTAAAATTTATATGCAGTATTTTCTAGGGTACGGATAATGTGCTCCTGTAGAGGTGTGAAGAATTTTCAGACTAACTTGATGCCACCACGAACATCAGCGTTTACAAACTGTGAAGATGGAGGCAGATGATTCCCCTGAAATGTAGTATGTAACTAACATTATATGTCTGCGACCGCTCGCCTGCTGAGATTGTGGGTTCGAAACCCACCGGGGGCATGGAAGTTTGTCTGTTGTGAGTGTTGTGTGTTGTCAGGTAGAAGTCTCTGCGACGAACTGATTACTCGTCCAGAGGAGTCCTACCGACTGTGGTGCGTCGTTGTGTGTGATCTAGAAACCTCGTAAATGAGGAGGCCATGGTCCAATGGGGGGCTGCTGCGCTAAAAACAAACTAACCAACATTATATGGCGTTACATGCCAGAAGGATAATCTTCACAGTCATTGCCATGATGACCTCAAAAGACACGCTATGAAATTCACAGATAATGGACAGTCTTGATATATGAAATAACGTCATTTTAATCGTTTTTGCGTGTTAATGCTTCTTGTATTTATTCGTAAATAAACCCGCAATATATATACCGCTAACCAATGAGGCCACCCGTGGTCCGCTAGCCGCTTATTGCTTGTCATTCCAGTAAACTGAACTGCCTTCCATCAGTCACAATCAGTAAAATATTTAAAGACAGGTGACGGGGCAACAGGTTGCTCTAAAACTTTATTAAACACTTAGGGGAAACTGCAATGTACACGTCCTCATTTTCATCAGTACTGACTGACTCCGGGGAGCATAGTCATTCCTGCAACGCTCGACAAATTTGATGGAACCCGAAATTTCATTACTCTGTCTCCATCCTGAGCAGGGTTAAGCAGGTCCTCGCCATTCTACCCCATTTCCTGATGACTCGTTTTAATATCGTCCATTCTTCAACGCCTAATCTTCTAAGTGGCTTTTCCCCTTAGGTTTCCCCACCAAAATTCCGTATGCGTTTCTATTCTCCCCAATACGTAAGAACGTGACCTGCCTGTCTCTTCCTCAATGACTGCACGACTCTTACTGTATACCTGTTACCTTGATATAGGATATCCAGGGGTTATTTAATTAGTATACCAACTGATGCACATACATAAAAATTCCACATTAAAACATTAAAATTGCTCCGACATGTTTCGATCCTAAGACCATCAGGGAGCTACACTTTTCTCGCTAAAGTCACTATTAAAATCAGTCACTGATTAATTTCGTTGTATAAACAGGGTGTTGTGGCAGTATGTCTTATGTTGCTGAGAGTGCCCGTCTACGGATGTGCGTTCTATGCTTTGCTGCCTGATATTACGCAGCAAAGCACAGAACGCACACCCGTAGTCGGGCACTCTCAACAACATAACCTTACACAATACGACATACTGCCACAACACCCTGTATAAACAACGAAATAAATCAGTGACTACTTTTAATAGTGACTTTAGCGAGGAAGGTGTACCTCCCTTATGATGGTCTTAGGATCGAAACATGTCGGAGCAATTTTAATGTTTTAATGTGGAATTTTTATGTATGTGCGTCAGTTGGTATACTAATTAAATAATTCGACGATATGCACGGTGCAACAATAAAGATATCCAGGGGTGTTACTTAAATTTAAAATGTCGTGTCACTTGCAATTCAAGACGCCCGCCAATTTAAGATGCTCCCCAATTTAAAAAGGAACTTTCAAGAAACTATCTGGGTGATAATCAGAAAGGAGTAAACATGTTTCAAAGGATTTTATTAACGAATTAAAAACGTCAGCAATTTCTGCAAGAAAATGCAGTCACTCCGTAAAATTTACTGATCTTTTAGCGAGGCCGTTTGTTTTTCGAAGAAAATTATTTTTTCGAGACTTTCGAAGAATGAAGGCTGATACTTCGAACTTAAAACACACGATAATTTTCACTTCGGAAAGTATAATAAAAATGCGTCGTAAATTTGAAGTAATACGGTACATAGAAAACTCAGTCCGGCACAACTATTTTTATTACAATACAATAGCAATTTTTAAAAAATCATTCTTTTGGTAATCCAAATAATTATGGTTGACTGCATTACCTATAAGACTGGTGAGGAGTGCAAATGATGAAAACTGTAGCATTTGTTCAGACGTTTTACTGGTTATTTTCACTCATTATTTGCTTGAAGTAAAATTTTAATTTTGGAAGTAGGCAATTAACTGTACAGAGTAATACAACGCCATAAAAAAAATCCACTGCGGACAGCAAGCTGATGATCAATGGTATAAAGAAAGAGGAGATGTGTTTCAGTTCCCATCTGTATGTAAATTGCTTAACTCTAGAGGCGAGATGTATGGAGTAGCGTCTGTCGCATCCTTCTGGCACCAACTTCCTTCCAGCTGAGGACGAACACAAAAGACTGGGTAGTGGAAAATGAGCACAGACACTGCATGATGGATCGTACCACCTCTTCTATCCGATTCCTGTCTCAAACAGGCAATGCGTTACACAATAACTGGTTTGATTGAGTGATTGATCATCTCATGACATCTTTTTATGTGAAACGTCTTTTCTTTAAAAACTGCGTCTTCAGGAACGACTTCATTTTCTCTTTCTAATGACGGAAAAGTATCGACAAAGTCAGATTTCAGATTCTCTTAGTACTGTCTCTAACGAATACAGTCTTCTGGAATGTTGCGCCACACAATCAGATAAAAATATACCATTGCTCTGAGGGAAAATACTGCATCAAACAGTACAGTGAAAGCTTAACATTTTCACCCAGAAAATGAAGGCTGTATTCTGCTCCAAATTCCAGTAAATTTCTGCCAGACTATACGGTGTCATACCTCAGAAGGGAGAAATATTCAAAATCAGTCAGAGCTATAGTCAACGAATCAATTTATTTTGAATGCGACGAAACTGATTTCATGCACAGAAAAAATTCCAATATCGCGAAAGAAACGGACGAAAGACAGTTTATTTGTGGTTCATATAAAACCCTAAACAATTATCTCGTATAAAAGGCGTGATTCTATGTCATACTATGTTTACAACCAGAGAATAGCTATACAGGATCAATATTTGATGTGCCCCACATTGTTAGTCACCTCCTGTTGGCTTGCTTGTTGCACAAAACTCACCGGCCCGCACAATTGCGCGTTGCTGAGGTGACAACCGTCAATCATTAGGTAAAGGTAAAGCAGTTCCGTTACAGGCCTGGAATGGCCCAGAGGGTTCCAGGGAATTACGGTCCCCAGACCTCATGACAACGGCACAGGATGGTGGTAAGGTTGTCAGCCTTATGCACCAGCCGCCTTTGCCCCCATGAAATGCTCCTGGTACTCATTTCTGTTAGAGGCTGAGTCGACCCCAGGGCCATAGTGCGATCGGAAGGATTTTATGACACAAGCTGGGATCGAACCAGCGACCTTCCGATTTGTAGCACAGCACCTTAACCACTGTGCTACCGTGTGCTTCACGTTTTATACCTTTCACATTCCTCCTGCCATTTCCTAATATTTTTCTGAATATCCTCAACATCTTTATCTCAAAATTATTAATGTATAATATTCTTATGGTGTGAAGCGATATATTACATCGATACTGAGTAAGCTGACATTATATATTTTTACATTTTAATGTGTAGGTTTCTATACACGAGACTCGAAAATAAAATATTGTGAAACGAATGTTAACAAGAATTGACAGTAACGTCGTCCGCTACAGCCTGATCTTCTTGGCTGTTACATGGCACTGGAGCCTGACAGACATTTACCGACGTTTCGAACGAACATACTGCAAGCATATTCCTCCGAAACATCGGTAGCTATAAACTACCACACTACAAAACGCTGTATTTAACCTCTATCTCAGCTCTGCAGGTAACACGGGAACGTCTGTCCCACACAAAGCCATGAATTCAATTCTGCAATGTCCCTGCTGCAGTTCAACTAAGCTTATACAAAATGGGCCACGAAAAAGTAGCCCGCCTTCCGTTTTGCACGTGTCCTTGTGATATTCTCTCTGGCGTTAGTATGTATATTGCGTAGAGTGTTTGAACAGTTGGTCAACAGTCCTGCTGTGCCCATGTTGAGGTATACGCGATGTAACACAGTGATTTTGATGGCTTCAACTGCGTGGCTGGTGTTGTTCTTCAGTTCCTGGATCGTGTGCAGATTTGATTCGTATACCGCACTTTTCAAGCGTCCCCAGAACTGAAAGACAACATCAGCCACGCAGCTGCAGCCATCAAAATCACTATGTTACATCGGGTGTACCTCAGCATGATTAGACATACGCATATTCGTATTGATGCAGGAGGCAACCACTTTCAGCGTCTTCTATGATGGTATATCCTTTCAGCATTTGGCTACTGTATTAATTTCTATATTTACGCCATGCTAAGGAACCGGGCTACTTTTTCGTGGACCGTCCTGTACAACAGAACGAAATGCCGACCTCCGGCTTCTAAACTGGCCTCGCATCTCCTAAAAAATTTCTCCAAACACAACGAAAGTCTTGTCTTCAAATATTAGCAATCCCTCTTCAAAGGACCGCCCTTCCATTCTTGCCAAGAAAGTGAACTGCTCTACATTTTCTCTTCTGTTAATTCCCTTAATAAGAGAGCCAAGATTAATGTAACGTGATGGTCGGAATTTACGTCTTCGAAACACAGGATCTCCACTACATTGCGCGCACTCGCTGCACTTTAACATCATTTAAAGGAAACTACACAAACGGCGAGGCGATTTTCCGTTACACCAATATCTGTTTTTCTTACTGTTTACGCATCATCCGAAAATACCATAAGTTTTCATATTGTTTTTGGGTCCAGCTATGAACCTGCGATTCGACATTTCTCCACTCCTGTCTACATTGTTCCACTATTGATGCGAAATGTACTCGTATTTTACGAACTTCGGCTACATGTTTCCATGCCGCATGTACTTTGCAAAACTACAGTAGATGGACACTCTTTGCGCAACGGAAAACCAACAGACGATCTGCAGCGTATTAAACACAACGCAAGGGTGGAGGAGCGTCTCATGTTTAGCGCAGAAAAATGCAACTCTTGAACAGCTTCGTGTTGCCTATGCTTGGAGAACCGATTAAATATAAGAACAGATTAAAAATATGCCCTGTACTATGTACATTTATATATAGGCCACTGTCTGACTACAAGACAAAATTCTGTGGTTATTCTGCACCTATGCTGCAAGTGATATTTGTAGTTACTGACGCATCGCTAAATGGCAATCACTGCGGAAATTTCCGTCCTTATGAAACAGTAGTGAGGTATCGTATGCTTTGTAGGCGTAACAACGCCGGTGTTTTCCGACATAAGGTTATCTGCAGGTGACAGAAATGATTACTGCGTCGAGAAGCCTCTCAAGGACCCTTCAAATTCATGGCATGCATATTCAACAAAACTGGGGCTTTACTGTATTCCTCATAGGCTACAATGCACACAACAACAGTGGTTCACTGGAAGACTGGAAGTGTTATCTGTGGAAATCACGGACACGGATGTAAATGGTCGTGGGTTCTAACAGCCAGTTCTACCGGTTTTGCTAATCTCATACCAAAATTTTCTTTTTAATTTAGAATGAAAACGGCAGTACTGTAAATGCTGAGAATATTTAATGGATTAAATTACTCACTAGAATTTAAAACATTCGCGTTAAGCCACCGCTGCTGCTAAGAAATTCAGATATTTCACAAAACGTAGTGACTGGTCCGATTTACTGTTACTCAGTGACAGTAACCCAGAACAATTTGATGTAATTCTTGATTATTTTGAAAAGACATAACGTAATAATAATAATAATAATAATAACTGTTATTATCATTGTTTAAAAATGTGAAAAATGGTAAAGTGATCCCCTTACAGGCCCGGTGTGGCCCAGAGGGTGGGTAGAGGTATATAGCTCTACTCTTCCATGACTGCGGCACTAGAAGGGGGTGAGTGGTCAGCAGCACGCCCCGGCCGCACTTTACCCCCGGGAAAGACCAGGTACCCATTTTACAGGAGGCTGGGTGGGCCCCAGGGTCGATCTGGACGGGCGGAAAATCTCGTCCGTACAGGGATTCGATCCCGGACCGTCCAGCCCGTAGCTCAGTCGCTATACCGACTGAGCTACCCAGCCCACATTAATATTATTATTATTATTAAATTATTCATTTTTAATGTGTTGGCACAACAGCTTAAGATCATTTACAGATACAGCACAAGAACATAAGAAAACTGCCAATGAAAAAGCACAGAAAAGTGATAACAAGAAAAATCCGAAAATATTGTAATTATTAAAGAAAAAATTGTTAAGAGAGGTAAATTGTTGCTGAATATATTGATAGTGCCTTTCCATTCAGTGCTGGACATGCAGGCCTAGCAGCGCAGGGCCATTTGCTAAATGAACACTTCAATACACAGATACTGCAGTTACTCGACAAAGGAAGAAAGAGAAAGGTACAAAATAAAATCAAATTAATTACAGATATGTTACCTAAATTAAAAACACAGCTCACATGAAACGTGAGTGACCGAACTACAGAGTAAAATCTGTTATACTGTTTTGATATACTTAGAAAAATAATCCAACAATTCAGTAATCAAAACAGACCTTCCACAGAATACATCGGTACCCGCGGAAGCGCACCTAGTGGAGCGACAGTTGCGAGGCTTAACATCAATACAGAACAAGTTAAATCTTCCATACTTCGATTCGGCGCATGAAAGTCAATAGTTTCCAAAACGGTAGTTGGGAAATTTTTAGAGTACTGATTCAGCTGCCTAAGGACCAATTTCAGCGGTTATATGAATTGGTGAGGAACTATAACACGGAAGCAAATACTACTTCTAGTAGTAGTAGTAGTAGTAGTAGTAGTAGTAGTAGTAGTAGTTGTAGTAATAAAGTTACCAAACTTTATATATAAATACCGTTTCTAAATCCACATATTTTAATCACAATTTAATGGCCATTACCTGGGAAGTTAGGATTTTACAAAAAAAAGTTAATTTGAAGAAAGCCTTCAGATAAGAATCTTCTAAATGCTTAGATAACTTCAGTTAACGACTAGACATATATCTCTTATCTACCGCGTTTTCCTGTTTGAGCGTGAAACGACGTAGGTAAGACACAAGAACTCGGTGACTCAGTAAGTCACTGTCTCAGTGACACCGTCCCGGAGTGTTTGGAAATCGACAGCTAGACGTTGCCTCACGTTAGTCTCAGCTGAAAGGAGACAGATTAATGACGCAACGCGCGTTCAATGCGCAGTACAGCGGGCCCAGAAGAACGATAAAGCACACACTTGCAAAGAGTAGTAATAATATTCCATAGTAGCGGACGTCAGGAGAGGCAAAACGACATGAAAAGTAGCGTAAAAGATAGTGGCATGGCTTGGAAAGGCAGGAAAGTGATGAAGAGAAACTGAAACAAGCGAAGATTCGTCACTCTGGACTATGTTACGCCCAGAAATTTGTTCTAAAGTGCTGGAGCAAAAACCGTTACTGGCAAAAGAGACAGCGTTGTGCCCGCCTCATGTATTAGGTAAGTATGATAATTAACAGCTTCGTATTCATGCTTTTCTACTGAAACCTGGGGCTGCATAATGGACCGCTCTAGAATTTTTATATTTAGGGCCACATCGTTGGACGTATCCTTTAATTTTGAATTAAACACTTAGAATATAAAAATGCAACGAAAAATTACATATTTAAATTTATTCCTTATATGGGTGAAATATAACTGTCCACGATCGCTACTGTTATTCTGGGAGAGAAATCTGTACACACCTGACAAGAGATGCTCGCTTGCTCGTCAATACAGAACGGACCCTGAGTGTATGACGTAACAGTGCAAACATGTAAGACGATGTCGTGAATTACGATCCTAGTGCGAATTACAAGCCAAGCGCGAACAGAAAAGAGTTTGTTCAGCACGACAACTCGGACAACTCGATGGTCTTACGTCACGGCCGGCCAAAAACCAGTCGCCTCTTCAAAGTCTTGTTGTTGGTAAACGAATAAATAAGCTAGATTAATGTCAAGAGGCAAACGGCCTCCTGGTGGAACCACGGGGAGATATTTTCCTACCGCCGAAACAAGGTTCTGAGGATGACTGAACTTCAGACTTATCACCCTGTTTCCAACTTATGCATGCTGGTTTTGGAAACAACGCCCTACACTAGGATGATGGCATTTGGTCATCTTGACGGAGTATCAGTAGGACGGACAGTAAGAACGGTCCCTTGAGAAATTCTGCAGGTGAGGTCAGTAATGCTGGAGACGGGGGTAAGATCAACTTACTCATCATCGCCGTCTTCAGTGAGTAATTGCTGCCGATCTATAACCCCATCGTTTCTTTGGTCTTGGTCTATTTCGCCCCCCAAGTACCCTGTTCTTAAAAAAAGTTCATGTGAAAAATTATTTGTACAAATTACTAGATTTTATTCACGTTATATTACATTTAGTACGTCCAAATAAAAGCGTTTCTGTTTGATTTCTTAGATATCAGTTTAATTAACTAAAGTTATGTTCCTCAGTAGAATCCCCGATCCCCCCTTTCAGGGACAGCCATCTTATTGACCCTGCCAATGGGCTGCTTCTGGGCCCTCCGGGGTTAATTTTGTGATTAAACCCCAGCGGCACAATAACAGCTAATTGCAACGAAAGTCAACATTATGGAATTACTTATTCCTAAACGTCAAACGAAGAACACAATGTTCATGACGAGTGCTGACTTCTCTAAGGTAATATAGTATTTTCTGGCGTAGATTTACCTATAACTAGAAATAATCTATCATCTCCATCCTCAGGATAGAACACATAAGCAATATGTTCTTTGAAACTCGTACATTTCTTCTAGACTCCACAACATTACATCCCAGATCACTGACGAAAAAGGTAAAAGTGTCCCTCTGCAGGCCGTGAAAATACATGGGATTAGTACAGGTACAGATTTAACTCGTTCTTAATGTCGACACTTGATGGTCAGCTTCAAACTCCGACAACATCGCCCTCAGAGAAACCCCCTGGTAAACATTAAATAGGAAAATGACCGGTCTGGGATTTTTGTACAACGACTGAGCTATCCTGGGTCACGAATCGCTGATATTAGAACCTAACATCTCACAGTGTTTCTCTGATGCCCCTCCACTGTTGCCATTGTTTCTTGAATTGTCGTTTTCAGAATGCGCACACCGAACGTAATGCTTACACAGCCATAACTAAACTAACAGAACATTATTTGCAAAAACATGTTTATTATATAAAGGTAAGTTAACCTTTAATGCATCAGAATCTTCGTATATTACAGTCTTTAACTTATATTTAGCACGTACTGTATATTAAGCCCACATAATCTCAAGATATCTCTACATTTTCGAACATCGTTATAATTTGTGATTCTCGCTCCTCAACCCAGAAGACGGAAACAGCATAATCCTCCGACAGGTCCATATTAATGTATTAAACTGAGCGGCGTTACGTTCCAAGATACAGAAATCATAAACATGTCAATCCAGAGGGCACAGGTGTGTTGACTAACCCATATCACGTCAGATGAGGTTATCAGAGCTCTGAGTGTGAATATTACTGCCCTTTGGGATAGGCTACACCATCGCATTGTTTGCTAGATAGTAGCGACGTTTCTGCTTCTCCATGTTCTGGATCGAAACACGTTCACACAAACTTCCTTGCTGAATAGGTGCGCCTCCTTGCCTATTTCCGCGGACGTTTCCCATTGGCTTATGTGTCTCCGGCCTTTTCCTCTGTTTCGAATTCTTATGGGCCATTCCCATAAATTGTCAGTCGTTTCCTCTCCCCCCCCCCCCCTCCGTCCGTATATAATTTCCTAGTTTTCCCGCTTGGTTCCCTACAAACCTTTAAATTTGACCCAGCACTTTTTTCCCAAATCCTGTTACCCATCTACT
>Ga0123353_10016895_pt1 | contig 10691 bp, 8 predicted proteins | sample TergutLab28metaG_3_FD_92763 | JGI IMG/M metagenome (GOLD analysis project Ga0123353, IMG submission 92763) | Labiotermes labralis P3 segment gut microbial communities from Petit-Saut dam, French Guiana - Lab288 P3 | ecosystem: Host-associated > Arthropoda: Insects > Digestive system > Gut ... | reverse complement strand
TTCCAAATAGTAAACTTGGTTGACTGTTTGTCCAGTTGGTACAAATTCATAATGAACAATCCCTCTAATATCAAAAAAATTCACCAACACTGTTTTGACTCTTGATTTGGACCAATGAAATTTTTTGTTGTGGGAAGTTGGCAGTCTTCCATTGTGTACTTTGCCGCTTCGTTTCAGGGTCGTATTGGTAGACCCATGTTTCATCACCTGTGATGACATGGCCCAAAATGTCATCTTGCCTCTCCAAAAGGTCTTGACAAATTGTGACTCTTCTTTGCTTTTGTTCTTCGGTGATCTCCTTTGGGACCATTTTTGCACACACCTAACTCATGTCAAGATCTTCAGTTAAGATTTTCCTGACTGTTTCTCTGTCTATGTTCATTTGCTCTGCTGTGCTCCTGACAGTCAGCCGACGATTTTCACGCACAATTTGACAAATTTTTGCAATGTTTTCTTCAATTCTGTTTGTTGCTGGCCGTCCTGATCTCTCTCTTCATCAATGACACTTTCTCTTCCCTCAGAAAAACGTATCACCCACTGTAAACTGCTGTTTTCTTCATAGCATTATCCCCATGAACTTGCACTAACATCTCTCTGATTTTGTTTCCACTCTTTCCAAGTTTAACAAGAAATTTAATGTTTGTTCGCTGCTCTAATTCAAGCTCTTACATTCTTGCAGCGGCACACCAAAACACACGCAGACAATAATAGGTGCCACTCAGAAAAAGACTGCCAAAAATCAACAACAACAACACAGCTGTGAAACACTGATATGTCAACGTCATCAAACCATACTAAGTCTTTTGTTCAGTGCTGCCACGGCAAGCACATGGTGGCGAGTTTGCGAACTTAATTGTCCAACCATGTATCCTTTCTTCACACTTTGTTGTACAGAAATACAAGTCAGTTGTATCACACAGAAAGCCTGCATTCAGTGGGACATTCTGCGATGGCTGAGGTGCTGAGGGTAGTGATGAAAAAGAAATAGTCTGAATTATGGGAAATCATGCTATCAGCAACAGCTACGAAGAATAAACTATAGTTTTGAGTTTTTTTGATAATAACATTTTGGTTCATCGATATTTGGTAGTCTTACCTCACTACATGAAAGAGAAACCTGTTGTAGTGTCTTATGGATACGGCATTTGTATACTACTGTGTACTTTTAATGCTTTTTGTGCATGCTAACTGCATAGTTTTTGGGGGTGTGATGGTGGATTGCCTGAAACTTATTGTAATTATGGTGCAGGAAATCAGCCCAATATCCATCCTGGATCCATTACAAGTACAGGGCGTCAGAGAGTGGGTACTGGTACGGCAACTTCAACACAGGCAGCACAGTTGATAGGCGGTGGAATCTCACCAACACTCTTTACCTCACCGGTAAGTATGTACATAAGGAACAAAATGTGATTTTTTTATTGCAGCCTCTAATTCAGGAGATAACAGAAGAGTTACGAACCTGGAACTTGGAGTGCATGAAATTTAGATATGTACGAGTTCCACCACCATGGATGGATTTGGTGGAATTTATTTTACTCAGTAGGCATAGAATGGGTGTTGAATGATAGACAGGTGGGCTATGAGTAAACTACATATAAGGTCACAGTTCCGTGTAGAATTTTATTTGGCAGTGCACCTTAAGCTGTTCCAAAAGCATTGCAGCTTGTAATTGGTAGCTTATGAGGGATGCCCAAAAAGTAATGCTCCACTTTTTTTTTCTCATCGTGTATTTATTCAAGAATCTTGAAAATAATACGTAATGTTGCTGGAACCTTAGTTTACTCCCTGATTTTCTACAAACTCTTCATGTAGTTCTATAGCTCTGTGCCACCATGAAATGAGAACATGTATGCCTGACTAGGACCATTCCTCGTGCTGTTGATGCAACAAGTTCTAACTAGTCTGACCACATCATCATCTGTCTCAAACTTCCTTTCCCAGATGGCATCTTTCAGAGGCCCAAAGAGGTGAAAATCTGAAGGTGCTAAGCTAGGGCTGTAGGGTGGATGTGGTAATACTGTCCATCCATTTGTGTGATGGCTTCCGGAGTCCTAACACATATGAGGCCTTGTGTTATCGCGCTGAAGCAACATTTCACGCAGCTTCTTGCCAAGCCAAACTTGTTGGAAAGGCTTCCTCATTTTTTTTCAGTATGCTGATATACACATCTGAGCTAATTGTCTTTCCTCTCTGTGTCACACCAAGGTGAATCACTCCTTCACAGTCCGAGAACACCGTGACTCTGATGTTTCCAGCTGATGGAGAACATCAAGGAGCTGCACCTTTCATATTTCTCTATCCCTCACTCTTTTTGCCCAGTAACCTACAGTGCTACTATCAACTGCAACATTTCCATAAGCATTGCTGAGTTGTTTATGGATGTTCTGCACCATTTCTTTCACTGCAACAAGGAACTCTATCACAGCACGTTGTTTGTAACAATCACTGGTAGGCTCCATTTTGAAGAGCTGGATCAGAGGTGTCATGTGACAGGAACCCTTGCAAATTAATACATAGAATGAGGTTAAGTTCAAATGTGTACTTCCTGAAATAACGGCTTTCTAGTTCTGGTACTCACTGAGAAAATATTTGTGGGGCACTACTTGTTGGGTAACCTCTGTACTGACCAAAGCAAGAACTGTGGCTTGGATATGGTAACTAAAGAAAAAAGAAATTCCTGCAGACACTTGATAATAAAATCTGTGGAAAGAAGCTTGGAAAATACATTAGCTATGTCTTAGAGGAAATGTTTCTTGGAGTTGACAATTTTGAACTTTTGGAGGATCCCAAGACAGTAGAATTAAATACTACTGTTGTGATGAATATCAGTACAGTGTGTATTGCATTCTCATAGTGCTTCATGATAGGAAAAATCATAGCCAGAAGTTCTCAAAATGAAGAAGTTGTGATTCTTGAACCCTGTTTCATATGTAGGCTCTAGGAAGAGACTTGCATTCAGTGAAATGACCCTTCCAAAGATATGTCAGAAGTATTTTTCTCCTTGAGCATTATCAGGCCACACAACTATGCACATTGAAACCATTGCAACAAGTGGATGGACAATGAATGATATCCCAGCCTGTCTACATACTACACCTCATGCTGTAATATATGAGAACCACTACAGGGATGTTGTTACGTGTATGATGGCATTGAAACATACTGTACACCAGTGGCCAAAGTGCAAGAAAGAGAGAGATTTTCACAGTGTATGAAATTGTTCATGTTTGTTGCTGAAAGAAAACTCATAAGTAAGGAGGACAATGCTGAAAATTAACAGTATCTTTGGAATGTTACAGTGCATATGATGTAGTTTTCATGATTTTGTAAATTATAGTAAATATGAATTGAGGGTTGCACTGGCTGTCTGATATGTAAATAAGAAAATTATTATGACACAAAAATATATTACAGATTCATGCAGCAAGTGAATTTCATTCCCTATATCTGTGCATGTGGGCTGTAGATTGTACTCCAGCATAGTGAATGCTGTTGGTGTAGTGTTCATGTACATAAGATTCCTGAATAACATTTGCCAAACTTATTACAGTAGTATGGCAATGATGCTGGTCATGTGCATGTTGGGGAAAGAGGAGCACAATTTGTAGCTTTGTTTCACCTTATCTCATGTCTCATTGTCATCTTTAACTTGTTTTTTGTTGTTTTCCAGCAAACCCATCAACTTGTTGTGGGCAACACTTCCCATTACCCAGTGAACAACAGCTTGATGATTGGGGATTATGTGACGCCTGCCAGTACTGTGCTAGGTGCACAGACCTACCGGCAGTGAATAGCATCTTGATGTCGCACAAAAGACATGGGAACAATGGCATCAGATTTCTTCATTCATGTCATCGATATAACACACTGCTAACTTGCTAGATCATCCAAGTGGTACTGGGCTTATAAGCCATATTGACATAAGACTGAGTAGTTAACTAGTTTGTATTCTTGCTGGTTTGTGTGCAAGTGCATGAATGGTCATGTGTGCATAACACACTTGCATGAATGACATCTATCAGGAGGACATGGATAGGAAAACTGGAGCTAAACTGTGAAGTTTTGTGAGATTACATGATTACCAAGTGCCACCATCTCATCCTGTCCTTCCATTTGTTTGCCATGACCCTGCTGAACACAATCCATCTCACTCTTATCCCTGCATTTCCCTTGTTGGTGCTGTTGCAGTCCATGTTGTATTTTACAAAAACACGACATTTTCATAACATGTAAGAATTAACTTATTTATCATATTGTTGGTCTTGTGCTGTCTGACTACAACTAGATTAATTTTCATTGTTTGGGCTGCCTTCTGGAACTTGTTGGTTGGTACAAATTAATTTATTTTCCTACACCCCACCCCACCCCTTCTTCACATCTGTTTTGACAATTATATGTAAGACACATTCTCAGTCATGGAATAGGTATGTTGTCTGATCATTTCTGGCAAGATGAAATGATGTCTGGTTGTACTTCATTTAATGTAAGTGATTAATATAATGTACTGGATACAATATTATGTCCATATGAACACTGAGATACAATTGTAATTTTTTTGTTTCAGCTGTACTTATTTGGCATGTTTCTAAGACTGTATTATAATTTTTGTTATTTTCTTTGATTTGGAAAGAGGTTACATTTTTTAATTTTTTTTAATTTCCTTATTCCCTTAGCACTATTGTGTATACAGCTTGTAGTGTTTTATGTATTTTTTTTTACTTACGAAGATCATTGAACACAGGGATTACTGATATGTTGTCATGCCATGATGTGTAACATAAACTCACAAGGCGGAATATCCTGGCCATTTGTTTGCTGTTCTTAAAAGTTCCAGGGCATGAACATTTTTCTGGTAATGCCTAAGGAGCTGTAAATGTGGTGGTAAAATTTTTGTACATTCTTGGCTAGGAGTGAACTAATCATTTGGTTAATACTGATTGGAAAATAATGGTTACATATGGGGACAATGCATTTATTACGTTCTGAAAAGATGCCAACAAATACCGTACTGTGTATTATGAAACTCTTCACTCATGTTGGGTCCATGATGTTCAGTAGTAATGGAGGTTTATAATTTCAGGCACTTCTGTGATTATTTTAATTTAATTTAATTATTTAATAGCCTTATCCCAGAATATTTAATCAGACTTTTTATTTATATAATGAGGATGCAATTGTTGAGGTAATTGGATGTGGATTTAATGGGACTGTGAACAGGTTATTGACACACTTTTTTGTTAAACAGTGAGGGCCAAATGACTTTTTACCACTCTGTATAAGAAGAAAGAGAAAGAACACTTTCTGTAGATCATGGGAACAGATGGTGTTATACAGCAGAAGCTTTTGTGAGCATGAATGGGTTTATAAATTGCACGTGTTATCCAAGCCTCAAGTCACTTATTTCATATTGAAATGCTTAAAGCAAGTACTGTGACCTGTTGGCTCTATACATGCCATTTTTTTTTTTTTTCAATAATTGTATCCAACCAATCTTGCACCCATGGGGGCAGTCTTGTCACCAGATGTGTACCAATATATAGTACCAAAATTTTGAAAGTCTGCAAGACAGATAATTTGCTAGTTTTGTGTTTGGAGGAAGAAACGTGCAACAGTATGACTTGGTAGCATGTGAGCATTATGTGGCAATTAGAATTGTACACACTTTGGGAAGAAAGGCGTATAACAGAGGCTTACTATGTGTGCTGTGCTGTGCTGTTTGGTGTGATATGGTATGATAAATGTTAATGATTTTGGCATTGGAAAGTGGTAAGTACTCCACTTAAAACAGAAAGTAGCCAGAAAATTGTGTCTCCATGGTTGTAGTCTGATATAACATTTTAACTTCACTGAATGTAGGTTTATCATTCTTTTGATTTTGAGCCATATTTGTACTATAGTCTTCTTATTCTTCCTGCTCCTCCCCCCCCCCCACCCCAACTTACAACTTAGTAATCCTTTTATGTACATGTTGACTATGAGATGGTGTGTTGTATGTGTGTACAAATGTGTGTGCACAAGTGTTACGTGTGCTACTTGACACTCTTTGTGTGTAAGAACTATTTTTATAACATCACCATCATTATGTTAGAACAGCAGCTCCAAATTCTGGGCATAAATGTGACATTTTTTTCAGATTTTGGTTGTGTATGTGAGAAGTTGTGCAAGCCTCTGATCATGAAAAAGGAAAACATTTTTGATACCCATTAGCATGCAGTTTTGTTAGACAGACAATAAGATTGACATTTATGTACTTCAAGTGCTGTCAGTGAGGTTGTTTAATCCACTGTATGCTTCAGAGTTCAACAGCTCTCTTAACTGAAACACGGTTTCTTTAATGCTGGTGCTGCTTCACATAGCCTACATGTATCATTGTCTTGTTTTATAAATCAGTGTGACTGGTAATGGAAGTATGAATTTTTGTATATCTATATATATATATATATATACGGTACATTTCCATTCACACCCTCTGTTCTGGACATCTTTCAGTGGAATGTTTTAATAAGTCTTCTCACCATGTGGGATTAAATTACATTAGTTACCCATGAGTGCAATCACTTGTAAATGTGAACCCAGCTGGGTAATGGTGTATGGTATTCATGTGGAACGTTTCTGAAACATTGACTATGTAGTTACGAATATTGTAGTGATCCTTCGATAAATTATGTGTGCATGTATTTGTACATGCATTTTTGTACATGTGCAAGTTGGTGTATGGATTGGGGTACCTGAACAGAAGTACATTGTCACTTTGAAGTGAGTTTTCTTGCTTCTGTACAGTATTGCTGGTGGAGTAAGGAAAATGGTGTGATTGTTGAACTCCTTCCAAAACCTCTGCTTAATAAAGAACTAGATGTCCTAGCACCCTATGCTTTGCATTCAACATAGATCACACACATGGCATTTGAAGAGGTTTTGATATGTAGGAACAAGCTTTATGAAACTTTGTATGTACGTGAGTAACAACAACTTAATTCCTAAGCACTACCTGCCATTCAAAGATGAATGCAGATTTTTATGTGCAGTTGTTTTAACCCATCTTTTGAGACTGTGTTAGGCATAAGAAAGTTATGCAGAACAGGGCATTCCACACTGGTCTTGAGAAGGTTACATTTGTGTATTCCAGTGTGTTTTTGTAAGGTAGACTGAGCTTGACAACAAAGACCATGAATGTATCGAAGCCACCTCATATATGTGCATGGACACATGCACACATATAAGTGCATGCATAGCCTACACACATGTGTGCGCACAAATGCATACACAGTCATGTGCACAAACTATTATTTAATGGCTTATAGAAGTTGAGGTATGGAAAGTATATTGTTGAAAGAAACCAGAATTTAATTCTTTCAAAGTAAAAACATAGGGCAATGACTGTTTCATTAAAATGTGAATCTTTATAAGTTCATTCATTGATGCCATTTGTGGTAATTAGTAACTACATATTACATGGAAATTATGACTAATTGGTGCATTATATTAAAAGAGAATAAATTAAGTTCAGAATGTTCTTGTTTTAGTCCATCTCTAGATATATACATATTACTTGAATAGAATATCGTACTTGGAGTAGGATGTGTTGAATGTTAAAATGTTTTGAGAAATACTGATAGGTTGATGGCTGACTGTGTTGGAGCAGTTCTGTCACAGCATAGCTGTAGTTGTGTATACACAATGGGATTTCCATATGTAAACTTTGTGTGTTGACACTGTATGGTAGTACTTGTACATCAGATATTGTGCTCACTCATAGCTTGTTCCAGATTTCTTAGAAAGAAGATGAATGTTGTGTTGGTTGCCGAGACATGATTGTGTATGAGACTTAACAGTAAACATCATTGGGTTTGTGAATATTCTAAGAGGTGCAGTTGTTCCTGCATATATGTAGAACTGACTGTACTGCTGTTTGGTTTGTATCACACTGTCATTCCTAATCTAGACACCTGATCCATTTTTTCATTGTTATGACATGTGACTTGTCCTGTGAAACAAACCAAAATTAAAAATCAGAATAGTATAGAATAAGAAATACCCAAGCAGCTGGTTAGTTTATAAGGTATGTTACGTGATTTCTATAGCATTTGGCTAGCTGCCATCTCTCGTTCTTTAATTTAAGCATAGGGAGTTTGCGTAGATTTTATATTGCAGGCTGTATTTCAAGTGCATTCATAATTTTCTGTGTACCAGATAATTAACAAAACTGAATGTGTGGAATTGATGGTATGTGCTGTCAGTATTGTTAATTACATGACACACAGTAAACTACCTAAAAAAAAAGTTTGAATTATTGCTATGGGGTTGCTCTGTGGCTTTTCACTATGCACAGGAGTTGGTGTCCATGTTAGCATATGAGGGGTGTATATTCTTCAGGATTTGTACTTCTAGCGACACATGAAGATGAATGAAATAAGAAAGTTGAAAGTGCTGAAATATTTTGAGACCAAGCTGTGGATGCCAGAATTCTTTCCGTGCCGTAAAGCGGCTGTGATGTAAAGTGCTCCGCTGATTGGTAACCTCGGCACTAGATAGAGGAGGTGAACTTCACACCCCAGCTGCTGTAAAAACTGGAATATTCCCCTAATTTCATGTCAGTTTTAGTGTCATGCCATGAAATAAAGTATGTCATTAAGTTGACCCTTCTTCCCTGTTCTATACACTTCACTCGTCATTGCATCACTTCATTATCCACTATGGATATGCTATCACTGAAATGTTTAATATGCCTGTTCTGCATTATTTAAGAAGTGCACTGTTTTGATCACGTCAACTATGGCAGGTAGCATCAATATTGGTTTTTTCCTATTCTGAAAACCAGGCACATTGGGCATCACATGGAGGAAATTCAGAAAGTAGTGTCATTATTAGAATATTAGGAAAACTTGGTGTTCCTTTTGCAGCAAGAACTCCCAGCCTGGGAGAAACCCTTACATGTTCCGGTGCTAAGATATAGAGAAAATGCAAACTGACACTGTTCATGGGATTTGTGGAAAACCCATTGCATGGAGAAAATTTCCAGTGTCCATCTGGCGGCTGAGCATACATCCATCCTACACTGCACCATATTCCATATATCTTAAAAGTTTAAAGCAGAATATTGTTTATATTGGAGGGACAACACCTGAAACATACACTGGGCACACAGGATGCCTAAATGTCTTGGGGGGGGGGGGGGGGAGTGGACAAAGGCTCTGGGCACCAAACCACATATTTGTTGGGGGGGGGGGGGGGGGGGGGGTAGACAACAAGAAAGTGACTGGATTGAGTGGCAGGTGTTTCCTGCCAATAGGAACAGGTGTCATTACGGAAGCGAGTCACATGATCTTCTGTGCAGTGGCTAGAACCAATCACAAGATGGTTACTTCACTTAGTTCTGACCCCTATGTCACTTCAACGGACCCCTGGGAACAAGGGTTTGTGGCGCCACAAGTGGCTGGATGGTCAAGCACAAGTCAATTTCAGCTGAAGAACATGACATGCAGACTTTCAGAGCACCCTGAATATGCCGTCCAATTTTCTTTCATAGTGATTTTTGGGCAAGCCTTTCAGCATTCTGTCATTTAAGTTGAGAGTGACTCATCAACTGTTAAAATGCAATTGAGGAATGCACTTCTATAATGTTGCATGGGTTGTGGCAAGAAAAACATGCATGGCTCTTGGGTCATTGTGGAGAATATGTGGAATCCACCTTGCACAAACTTCTTATTTCCCCAGGCTGGTGGTGAGGATACCATAAACACTTGCTGGAGAGATCCTGACTTCTGTAGCAATTGTCATGCATGAGATACTGTGCGTATGTTCAAGGACAGATTCCACTTGTTCCATGTGGCATTCATCTGTCACTGTTGTTGGGGCTCCACTGTGAGGAGAATCATCTGTCTTTTCCTGGTCATTTTTAATGGCCTTCATCCATCTGCAAACAGTTTCTTATGAAGGACCCCATCACTAAACCTTCCTTCAACGACTTTTAACATTCTACAGCTCTTTTACTCAACAAAACATGAAAATTTATGAATTCCTCATGTCTGTCCCAGAGCAACTTCCTTGTAGTCTTTCCCTGTCTATAGCTAAACAGCAACTAACATCACAAAGACAGTGCACCTTTGTGACAGCAGCAATAGTGCCACTAGCACCACAGACATTTTTTGAGTTCAGTCATATGAAGCAATGCATGGTGCTGCCACCATAAACAAAACACCTGAAATGACCCACATTCAATGAAATAATGGATGTGTATGCTGATGACATATGACTTAAGCTGAAAAATGTTTTAGTGTGGGAAGAAAATGGAGACTCTGACAAATGCAATCAAGTTTCTTGTTCCTTCATACATTTTTCATTTCATATTAACACATGCACATTGCCAAAATCACCTTGGGCTGGTATATATAGGATGCTTAAAATTTCACTTAGAGCACTAAGTGTCACCACATGCCTGGTACACCATACTTACCTCCCAATTATTTCCTGTCTCTGTCTTCTACATATTATGTGATTGTTTTGTGTATACAATAATTAGACAAATCACATGGCAGGGGAATAATATCCCTGACCTAAAATTATTGCTGAATGGCTCTCTTTTCTATGCAACCAAAAAGAAATTGTATTTGGATCAGAAAAGAAGGGACAACATTCTCTTACTATGGACTAGTACAGCCACCTGTACAAGATACTTGAGCTATACTGAG
>Ga0123353_10016894_pt1 | contig 10692 bp, 10 predicted proteins | sample TergutLab28metaG_3_FD_92763 | JGI IMG/M metagenome (GOLD analysis project Ga0123353, IMG submission 92763) | Labiotermes labralis P3 segment gut microbial communities from Petit-Saut dam, French Guiana - Lab288 P3 | ecosystem: Host-associated > Arthropoda: Insects > Digestive system > Gut ... | reverse complement strand
TAGCTTCTCTCAAGCTCCCCCCCCCCCCCCCCCCTTGGCAAGGGAATAATGTTTTGGTAAAATAGTGGCGGAACTTTACAAATTAGCGATGTGTATGTCTATGTTCATTAGAATATCTAATTAAGAAATCCTGATACCCATGAAGCGATGAGTCAGATTATTTAGGTCAAATCATGTAACGCACTGTCACGTAAGGTGATGGTATGTATTCAGTTCTAAGATATAAATCTCAAATTTGGATACTTAATCATCCGGTCACTCCATTACGTGCTTATTTTTTGACGCCAAAAGGGACCCGCGAAAAAAATTGTTTGGGAAACACTGCCATATACCAGGTAAATAAATGCTGGACCAAGGATGGGGCGGTCAGTACATTGGCTAAGCTACGTGATGGTTGATCCGGAGTTCGAATCGCGGCATGAACAACAGCTTTATGTCTTCTCCACAACGTCAAGACCGGCTCACCGTCCTATTCAATGGGCACCATGGGCTCTTTCCACGAAACTAACGCATTCGGCGCGTGAGGCCAACCACTCACCTCTATATACTGCCAAGGCGAAGAACTAGTGGACATATAACTTCACTCCTCCTCTATTCATTCATGGTATGTGTAGCATTGCTAATGATTACAACCACAGAACCACTCAGAAATCCTCAAAAGATAAAGGGAAGAGAGCCCCTAATCTAGACCACAGATCAGAGTTGTCTATGTATGGTCAGAAAGTCATCTTGTAATTTCTGATTTAACAAATGACGCTCATGACGCTATCCTGTAACACATGTTTGTTCTGACCAGATTTTTGATACTATCTTTAACCCTTTAAAGATTTTTTTTCTTGTTGTGTTCAGTGCCTCTCAATTTATGAAAGAACATTGCTTTATGAAGCTTCCCAAGCTTCAACCATTTGTCATTCTGGTAAGTGTCAAGCATTGGTGGAATGATCCTCGCAGGGGAGAAGGAAATACTACGAGAAAATGTCCCAGTGCCACTTTGTCAACCACATTGCTCACATGGACTTAGATCAAACCAGGGCCTCCATAGTAAGAAGCTTGCAACTAACTGCCTAAGGCACAGCCTTTGAATATGAGTGTGGAAGTGCTTTTCTCTTCAGTGCTTCCCAACTGCTGAAACAGCATTGCTTTCTTGGAAGGTTCACAGATTATGCCCACTTCACCTTCTTTCAAGAGAAGTATTAAGATAGAGACAAACTTGGATCATTGGTTTTAATCAGAGTTACATTTAAAGACCCACTTCAGATGTCACAATGAACACAGTGCATCCACCTATAAAAGCCTATGAATTATTGCTGTGTAGGAAAACTGACCAAGACATTGGATACAAGGCTGACCAGCCTGTTGTTAAAAATGGTGCCCTACAACAATGAAGACTGTCAAGGTTAAACCCTAATTCACCATATCTGGTCATGAGAGACTGGCTGTGAGCTGTAAAGTGACTTGGCCTTGAGTAAGGAAATAAATGCTGTTTGTTCTGAGTTCCATAAAAATCACAGAAATATACCATGTGAGCAGAATGTAGGATTTTTTAAATGTTAAGCATGGTGGTACATGAAATAACCAATAGGCCATAAAGGGTAAATTTTGCCTACCTGTACTTTTAATGTGGTATATATGCCTTCACATACTGCCTAATGCCCTGGTTTAGGTCTTTAGCCCTGCATGTTTCTTTTTTGATATTCCACAGATATTTCTTCTCAGAAGTTTGATCATATGCTGCTCTCATAATTTTACCTTCTGAACACCGCAATTATAAACTACTTATTTTCTTTCAAAATGATAGCTATTCTGATGAAGTGGCTAGCACTCCTGTTCAGATCCTGGCCCAGTCAATTACAAATCATGCTGATATAAATGTTTAGATTTGGAGGGCTTTATTCAACTCTGAATGCTGTCTGAAATGGAATGTCGGATACCTGCAATAAATTTCTAATCCAGTGCTTCGTATCATTTCTTGTTTGTCATTTGGTTCATGGGACAAAAGTACTGAGCCTATTCAACAGCACAATCCCTTTGTATACCTATATAACCTTTCCACCACGCTGTATTAAGACAGAAATGGCATAGTTGAGATTACCAATTTTGGGAGTTTTACATCTTGTTATGCTATCCTACCTCTTCATAACAGCTGTTGTGTTAGTACACAACCTTGTGCCACAACTCATTACTTTGAGACCAGAGTTGTAGAGACAGAACAGATTTGTATGATGTGACTCAAGACAGGCACTACACAAGTCTACAGTCATGACAGTGGTACAGCAATGTGAAAGTACAACTGTTATGAAGGACAATGCAAAAATAACTGCTGGCAGGAAGGAAATGTACCACAGAGAAGAAAATGTGATGAATATGGCACCTGTTTGCAGTTCTTACAGATCTAGCACACTATTTCTCGGAATCACTATACCTCTGAATGAGTGATGAGCCATGTTTTTTGGGGGGAGGAGGGGTTACAATATTGCAGGAGGACATGCAACTGAGTAGTTTGTGTACACCTACCTGACCACAAAGTTCACATTTCAGTATTATACACATTCTCAATTATTATTTGGCATTGATTTCCTCCTCACACTTGCTAACCCCAAGATTAATCTCGGTGCTGTACTGTCATGCTCTGGTAAAGTATGGTATGCAACTGTTGTGGGTATATTTGACAGGCACTGCAAAATACCAACGCTGCTCATTTTGTCCGCGCAAAACAGACTATACACTGTCCTAAACTACTACAGTTTCCCTTACAAAAGAAGTCTTAAAATTCTTGATTTCACATTTCTGCTGTGTTGTGAATGTTTTTTTTTTGGGGGGGGGGGGGGGGGTGACTCCCCAGGGAATCACCCAAGAGAAAGAATACAAGTCTTAAAACATACTGTACTAAAAGAGATCTTACAAAGTGCAAGAAAATATTCATTTATATATTATGAAAACATTCAATGCAAGGAACTTAGTAGATAATAAAATTTAACATTACTCTTACTGGCTTTACAGCTGAACTTCTGAAATGAAACTTATCTGAAGAGCATTGTCCTCACTTATAAGCATTTGGGTTTCTACAGTGGAACAAACCTTTACCGTGTGACAACACAAAAAATAACTACCACTATATTCTCTTCCTATGTAATAAAGCTAGTAAGGGCAACATTCACAATGTTGGAAGTGGCACATAATTGCAACTGCTATACTGAGACCACAGAATGAGATCTCATACCTTCAAACTGATATACCTCCTTCTACAAAGTGCCTCCCTGTATTCCCTTCCAGTAATCTACCTATTCTATTCACTGGAACGATGACAATGACAAGCCTTCATCAATGTCTTCCTTACCAATCATAAGCCTCTTTCCGTGGACTCAGTATGACATGGGGAATAAAGCACTTTACAGTTTCCTATATATAATATATATTTTATTAAATTAAAAATCAATGTTGTAAACCTCCAAGCAACATATTCTTTTGGCTATTATAAGTAAAGAAAAGAAAAAAATCTTACAAATGGAATTTAATTCAACGTGATGCTGCCATAATTGCAGCAGCACTTTCAAAATCAATTTTTTCTGTTATATTCTTTGTTTTAATATTTTCATCTTGATTTGCAATGAAAATCATGCCATTATCCTCTTCCCTCCAGCCATACTTCTTCACCCAGTGTTTGAGTGTTTGATCTGTAAGAATACATAAAGAATCTGATCCTCAACATTACATTCTTTAATTGCTAGCTGTTTAACGTGAAATATGAGCCGACATGGCAACCCATGCAGAAATACACCACTGCAATGCCATGTTAATTGCCATCTTGGAACAAGGCATTTTAAATCTCCTGTTACCATATGACTGGCTGCTTGATTTTAACTCAGGGGTAAGATCTGTTGGGAGGAGTGGGACATTTCAATCTCTGCATATTATGCAATTTGATGCCAACTTTTAATTCAGGACAACACTATAATTAACAGATATCAGTACAAGACAACAGAAGACATCACACCACCCCATGGCAGATAAATGAAAAACTCATAAACCACTCATTGTAATATAATTTTATACACATGACTGCCACATATGTATGCGTTCAGAATGTTCACTATTGAAGAAGAGCAGTTTTGTACCAATGATCATTACAGTGGATGGCAGTTTTGAAAATAATGAAAGCAGGCATAAGCTAAAACACTTACTACAAAAAGCATAAGATGGCACAATAAAAGTCTAGGCACCCTACTTTATAGGAACTAATATTTTTGTTGACCTGTGTTTGTGTGAATGAAATGAAAACTCAAAGCCTTACCTAATGGGAAATATAAAAAACCAATATGTCATTAAAATAATACCTAATAGTTTAACCTTGGTGGAACAAATGTTCTTGTTTTACATTGTACGTTGGGTAAATGTGTGCCTGTGCACACCATGGAGGTATATGGCAATGTGAAAGGCTAGCTCCATGCATTCTTAACCTCAGCACTACACGGAGGTGTTTGGTTTGCAACACACCTTGGCCACTTTATCCCCTGAGAGGGAGTTACCCTGATACCCATCAAATATGGGTGAGGTCCAACAGCTCATCTGAAGATTGTTAACCTAACCTTCACATAATATATATTTTTGTTGGACTACAGTTCCCATCATGAAAATAGAACCTGCAATCCTACCATTGTTGGAAGGTACATTAACCATCATGGCACAAATATTTCTGTCCCAAAAAATCTCAAAGCCCAACCTTGCTGGTAATAAAAATGCCAGCTTTGCTCAAATACAATCTGTTTTAAATACAAGGGTAGAATTAAAGGTGAACTTTTCCCTGTCCATGCCATCAAAGCATACAGGCACTAACTGGAGGTGAGTAGTTAACCACACACACTCCAGCCACTTTACCCATGGGAAAAAATCCTGGTACCCACTGGAGATGAGGCTGGGTATATTCTGTTGCTCAAATGAGACTGGCACATATTTTAATGTGTCATGGGTACCATTATTAGTGTATGTGAGACTATGTTGTGTTGGCAACCATGGTCTAATATAAAATGTATGTCTACCACATGATAAATACTGAAGACAGCCATGAAGATATATATTATACTTACATTCATGTTCATCATAATATACTGTTCTGGGTCAAGCAACAACAGAATTTTGAGATGTCAGTAAATGAAGATTTATAAAATGTTACATCTCAGAAGATGGATTACTCATGTTCTTCTGTATTTGTGGATATGTGGTTTAATTCCTTCCACCTTGGGTTAGTTGGGGTATGAGAGTAGTGTCCCAATGGGGTACAAATTTCAACACACTCTGTCCACTTTCATTCAAAAACAAAACACATTTCTCCAATGTTCTGATTTATGTCTGGCGGTAAAGAAGTCTGAAGAAAGTCCTAAACCTGTGGCACATCATAATAAAATAATTTTGAACTTCATAAATACGTTTTCATTCTCTTACCATCCACACCTCCTAGAAGCTTGGCCAGTACAACCCTGTCAACTGTTTGGAATGTGATACCAACTACATGGCACACAAACTTGCGAATTGAGTCATGGAAACCTGTTATCTGGGCACACAGCTCAGGCACTGAATGAACCCGGTCCCAAAACTGTTGGAAGTCACAGCTCTCTAGAATGTCCGCCAAATACATTATATGTTCTATCTGAAGTTCTGCAAGCTGAAAATAATACAAGATCATTATTCAGGAAGAGGGCTGCTCATATTTTAGAACCAAAATAATGCATAATATATTCGTATAACTTACATGTTTTTCACTCAACAGACATTTACACAACACAAAGTCCGTATGTGGGAAATTTGTCAGAGCTTTTAACAAAATCTGACACGTGATATTGCTATTGTATCGTTGAGGATTAAATTGATACAATTTCAATACTGCAAGATTAGCTTCAAGATCGTACGTATTTTCCCTGGACTGATAATCTACATAGCTCTCAAGAGTCTGTAAATTTTCTGGATTATATCTGAAAAAATAATAATTCCTGTTAATAAGACAAGCATGTATCCGTATGGAATACAATACTAAAAAAAGTCATTATACACGTGCGTACTACATAAACTTTAACTAATCCATTATCCATTATACACAACATACCTACTTTTTAACAACAGATCGTTACCCTTGTGATTTACCTTTCTATTCCCGTTAGCATTTTTGCCACAGTCTGCCGCATTGCTTCCGCCATCTTGCATAACAACAACTTGCCTCCTTATCGACAGAAGCACAGATCATCTAGTAGTGTGTATTCGACTTCACAGATCGATGAACGTCACAGAACCCCGTCAACGTGCCGTCTATTGGATAATCTGTGGGTCACATGCACTCAAGTGAACACCAAAAGTTTCGTGTTGAAAACATATAGTTAGTTTCACTTATTCACAGATACTTTCTTAGCTGCATGACGTATAGAATGGGTGAGGGGAGGGTGATTGCGAGCATTATCAGTACAAGAAGCGGATTACAGCTCCGTAGACTTGTCTTTAACATCTTATCAGTAGGGTGTCTATTATGAAAGTATAAAGACATTCAATGCGTTACCAGTGGGTCTATCTATTTCTGAACTAGTAACAATTAAAAATTACTTTTTAGCAGCTCTGAAAAATTTATAATTGATAAATCTCTTTATTCTGTTAATGAATATTTTAAGTAATTGCTGTAAATAAGAACTGACGATGACTCAAAATAAACAGATTTATATCATAAATTTATTTATTATTTTAGCTATTTTAAATTTGATTTTTAAATTATATAATTGTGATTCTTAAAATGGTATAATATTGACTATTGACTTTATATTGGTCATGTACAGTGTTAAACGAATTTTTCGTATCCATTAGCCGTTAAGGCTGTGATGGATTAATGAAATGTATGTATGTATGTACGTACGTATGTATGTATGTATATGTGTGTGTGTGTTTTTGTGTTTGTGTGTGTGTGTATGTATATATGTATTTGTATATATATATTTGTGCGTGCGCGCGCGTATGTATATATGTATGTACGTACGCAGGTATGTATATAAATGAGAAGAACACGGAAGGGAGCGATTGCAACATATCTCAGACACAGCTTTGTGACGTTAGTCTGATGTGAAATACCAGCGCGGCATTTTCCTGAGAAATAGCTTACCACAAAAAGAATCAAGAAAGTCTGTCTCCATGTCCGAATTTCAGCTCGAGACTTTCCCACCACAAAGCAAGATGTGTTTGACTTCCATTCCAGAATCCCATCTAACTCCATAGTGCTGGGTCCATTTAAGAAACTGGCAGTTTGTCTTGCTGTCAGTACATTCCTAATAATTTATGAACCCCGACGGGTCATTGGTACCATATTCATAGGAACCCACCGGTTGTCTATAATCTGAGCCAGACTAGTAATGTAATGACAACTGTGATGTGGGATCTCACAAACAGAACACAACGAAGTAATGAACTTGGACATGTCAATAAGTTATACCTGCTATTTGTTTCGTATAATGGCCTGATGAAGTACTGATTTCAATCCGAAGCATGTAACCAAGTCTGTGAACGAGATTTATCTTATTTATTTATTTATTAAGGCAGAACACAAGGGAATGTGTTCTACTGTGTGAACATTTCGGAGACTTAGACACACATGTGAGAATAATAGATACACCGAAATAGACTTTGGAATATAATATTCCATTTGAGCTCAGAATATCTTGACCAACTGAGCGACTATCAGTTTCTTGAGTGATATCTCATCTATGGATTATTTGGACGTGGTAAAGGTAAAGGTAAGGCAATCCCTGTACAGGCCTTGAGGGTTCCAGGATGCTGAGGCTCTCATATTTCATGACAATCGGCACATAAAGGTGATAAGTTTGTCAGCATTACACACTGGCCGCCATTACCCCCCAGGAAATATTCGTAATACTCATTTCTGTTACAGGCTGTGTCAATCCCAAGGCCATAGTGCGGTCGGAGGTTTGGACGAGGTGGTGAAGAGAAATGTCCCTGCCTCTGTCAGGTAACGATCACCGACCTTCTTTTGCCCAGCAAATAACTGTAGGTAGTGGGCGGCTATACCGACACATACTTCACAAGCACTTTAGGCCTACTGCTAAATCTGTTTCGCCACAAAAGAAATAGGGATCTTGGTAAAAGGAAAAGCCCAACCTCAATTAATGGATTAGACTCAAGCAAAATTGTATTTCAAGCGAGTTGAAATATTTCCTTAGTATTATCTTTGATTTAATAATTTACGTACATCTGGCTTCCACTTTCGTGACAAAATATTGGCTTCAGAAGAGGCTTCTTTCAGCTGAAAGTAGACAGTCAAAGCAAAAGCAAGTTAATCCTAATCTTCTGAAGGGCACAAGTTCTGAAGACCGTAGATTCTAGTGCTTTTGGGATGGGTGAAAAATCTAACCTAATCCATGATAGCACTCGGCTCTTTCCCGTGTTTGGTTAGGGGATTGCCTGCACAAAGTGGCGCCAAGTCCTAGATGACATTTCCATGTCATGAGCTTAAAGACGCAGCGATTAGTGACATATACTTCCCATATACATACGAGGCGCTGCAGTCGCAGTTCTTTCTAGCAGACCTTTGTTAAGACCAGTAAAGCTGCAACTCCGTTAGACTGTAAAGCCCACTGTTGTGTGTATATGCAAATCTAAACAATCATCCAATCAACCAGCCACCTAACCAACAAACCAACCAACCAGCCAAACTAACCAACTAACTAACTAAACAACAAAGTAACTAACCAACAAACAAACTAACCAATCAACTAACTAACTAACTAACCAATCAACCAATTAACTAACCAACCAACCAACGAAACTACCAACCTATCATCTAACCAACCAACCAACACATAAACAAACAAACTAACAAACTAAATGACTAACCTAGTCAATCCACATCCCTTTAGAAACAACAGTCGCTAGCAACGCAATCAATTTCCTGCATTTTGTACAGTCCGAAAGCTACTGACGATGTTCCTTTTTCTGAACCAAATAAATCAGTTCGTCTGTCTCCTACCCCGCTAGCTGAAGGTTTATTTTAATATTATCCTTCCATCTAACCCTGGGTCTGACAAGTGTTCTCTTTAATTTCCTCCATTCCACGACTGTGGTATCTCAGATGCAGGCAACTCCCTGCTGTTCCAGATGTTCTCAGAGTGATATCAGACTTCAGTATTCGATACACCGTTCGTTTACAGACGTGTAACTGGAGAGAGAAGAAAAGCAACAAGCAAATGGAGGCGTTATCTTTCGGTTCCCTGTCATCTGTACCTGCAGCAAGTGATATAGTGGTCTTTTGCCACTGAGGCCATAACATCCAGAGCACAAGGTTAAAACAGAGCAATGAAATATTTTTTTTTGTCCTGGTCAAGGCATTCGCGTCCAAATTTTGTTAGGCTACTTCATAAGTATTTTCTTTCATAATATTTAATGCTATTTTGCAGAGGGTCGACAAGGGGGAGGGGAAATCTGTGCAATAAAAATTCCGCCTTCAGCAAATCGTTCCCATTTACAAAATTTAACTTGTAACTAGCAAATAAATTAGGCATTTCTAAAAAGCCTAAGATGAGAGAGGGAAAGCGTGGATTTATCCAGGAGCCAGGAGAACAAGTCTGTAAGGGTGCAAGGGTGAAAGCAAAATATGCATATCGGCCTATAGAGTACTGCTGAACAAGTTGAATGTATCTGACGGAAGCTGCCAACAAAATTATGCAATTTAGACCAACCCAATATTTTATTTTTTAACTTACTGAGCTCAGTTTCTGAAACAATATATCGGGTATTGGACAAGCGCGCCTTTTACCTTACGGTTTGAAAAGAAATGCTGTCAGGTGTGCTTTTAGCGTGTTTCGTTTATGCAGGTTGGTAATAACGAGATTGGTAAACATGCGAACGATGTTTGTATGACGCGAACTTACGAACTGTAACGGAATTGCAGCAACCAATGGCAAGATTTTGCGTCAAACATAATAATAATAATAATAATGAACATGCATGTTAATAGATGTTGCAATTCCTGGAGACAGAAATGCGATCAAGAAAGAAACTGAGAAGTTTTTAAAACAATCAAGACATCATAATAGACATTCAGCACATGTGGAATGTGAAAGCAAAGGTGATACCGGTAATAATAGGGGCGACTGGAACCATCTCAGAATCATTCAGACAATACCTGAGTAACATACGGGGACAGCACGAAATTAAGGAACTACAAACAACCGCCATATTGGGCACTGCACAAATGCTTCGGAAAGTGCTAATGTTAAAGTACAAAACATGTTTCACGGGCGAAATAACATTACATGTAGCACATACATCTAAATACAGAACAGCTGCAACACTATATACCCTAGAAACATGGTTTGTTTCATGTATGTAATTGTAAATTCCCTGCATATAGGTATAAACAAGGATGATGATGATAATAATAATAATTATTATTATTATAATATCCCCTAGAGTTCAATAGTTTTCAGCAGAAAAATGAATAAGAATTGACTGGGCAGTGACGGGTACACTTTCAAAACCAGCCAAACTGCTGCGTCTTAATAATAATAATAATAACAATAATAATAATGAGGTATTGAAACTACAGACAAATGGTACACACACATGCCCAAGCCAGTGTGTGAAGAGGGAGATGTTACAGTGTTGTGGAATCAAGCAGTACATACAGACAGAGAAGTTACAGCAAATAGG
>Ga0123353_10016888_pt1 | contig 10694 bp, 4 predicted proteins | sample TergutLab28metaG_3_FD_92763 | JGI IMG/M metagenome (GOLD analysis project Ga0123353, IMG submission 92763) | Labiotermes labralis P3 segment gut microbial communities from Petit-Saut dam, French Guiana - Lab288 P3 | ecosystem: Host-associated > Arthropoda: Insects > Digestive system > Gut ... | reverse complement strand
TTACTGTGTTGGTAACTGAGACGCAAACGAGTCCGTTACTGAGTTAGTAAATGAAACAACAAAATGAGTCGGCTACTGATTTAACGCCTGAAACACAAAACGAATAGTCTACTGAGTTGGTACCTGAAATACAAAATGAGTCGGCTACTGATTTGGTAAAACACAAAATGAGTCGGTTACTGAGTTAGTAACCACTACACAAAATGCGTCCCTTACACTCGTTAAGGCAGAGAAGTGCACTTTAATGTACGTGAAAATTCGGGAGATGACACAACTCACTTCATCCATCACACTGATAGACAATTCATGCAAATATTGTGGCAATGTGATGTCGTCGGCAGCAGCGCCTTCCAAAACACTGTGCACATATCGCACGGTGCACAGCGCAACAAATTAAACATTGCCACACACCCTCGACGGATGTTAGGTGAGTCGACCGTTGTTACAAGCGGACAATACATCAACCAACAAGCCTGGTCAGACAATCACCAGCAACAGAGCGCTGAAGGATGGTGCTTTTCTGCTCGATTAGCCGCAAGAACGAGCTGAAGATGCATCCAGTGGAAGGACTGCGACTTGCACTTCGTCTGATAAGCCCCTCCCCCCCAACCCTGTACGTCATTCCGGTTATACACGTCACAAACACCCCCTCTCTCCACCCATGAACCGCTCTACAACCAAAATTATGGGACGAAGCGCTCGCACGGGAATGGTATGGAAACGAGTGACAAAGGCTGCAGCTCACACGGTATTTAATGACACTGCTTGCAGCTATCGCGATAGTGAAGTTCAACCAGGAAGCGAGGATGGATACGAAAGAAAATACCACAGATGGCCATTCTCAACCTCCATGTCCTTATGCTTGTACAGCATACCGCAGCTGCGTTCTGCTTATTACAAAACCACGTACAAAATACAGGGTGGGGCAAAATAACCTCCATAAATTTTAATGTGAATAACAAAACAACTATTCGAGATACCAAAATTTTAGTTTTGAATTCTGAAACTACAATATGGGAAGTTTTAAATCACATAGTCTTAAAAGAATATCTCGCAAGTTGTGGCCGTTGTTTGCGTGGTGTGTGGGTGCAGAGCGCCTGGGAGACTGCAAAATGGACCGTCTGACAGCCTCGATGTTCTCTGGTGTTCGAGAGGTCCGTGGTCGTCCTCATCTTTTTTCAGACACACTTCCTGTTTGCCTGAAGTTCTCAACCCACAACAGAATGGATTTTCGGTCCGGTACTCGGTCCCGAGGGGGGATTTGGTAGTGAGTACGGAACGCATGATGTACCGCTACGATAGAGTGACTGCGAAAAGTAGGTTTCGACGGAAAATGCGCGCTGCTCGTTGGAACACACCATCTTTACGACTGCGGAGTGTTGTAACGGGAACTTCCCAACTACCTGCACCTTTCGAGCCCAACCCCATCCTTCTACAGCCTCCCCTCCCTCCACAATGCCCTACTGAAATAGGGAGGGTATTTTGCCCCACCCTTTACATGGCAATGAACTGGCAAGTTACTACTGAAAAATGAGAATTATGCGCAAGAAAGTAGGAGAGTATAGACAAATAATCTTCATCGATATTAACAGAACTTCAAAAAAAATTAAATATTTTTTATTCCAGTGGCTGTTCCAAGGAGGCCTTGCTCCGTAGAGAGACATGTTCATATTTCTGTAATGTTTCCTTAACATTCTGCTCATTTTTCATGCACGGACCTGAACATGACAGTGGATGGTTAAAATAATTCGCACTGTCTCTCACTTCCACAGAAAGAGGGCGAGAAAGATAGCGGTAAAACAACAATCCGATGTACAGTATACTGCTTAGGTTCATACCACAGAATGTTCATTTCAGAAAGGCAACCTGATGGTAAAAGACGCTGGGATGTTGTACAATATACTGTCAGTTTTGTTATTTCGGAATCCCGAAATGATCCGTTATAACTGAAGTCCATTATAACCGAGAACGGTGTAACCGGGTTAGACTGCACACGCAGAACTGAACATGCAGGAGAAGAGAAAACGTATTTCTTGTCACAAAGGAAAAGATTTCTAAGCAAAATAAATTAACCCCTTAATTTGAATTAAATTAAGGGGTTAAATTAAAGCTCCCTTTTGTGTATCAGAACAACAAACTGCAGTAAATTGTGACAGAACAAAGAAAAATCTGCTGTCCGCTTAAATGACTGTAAGGGCCAGCCAAACCTCCCACAACAGACAGCCGGTCCCTTAACTGTCTCGGTCTTACGCATAGAACGTACCGATGCTTCGACACAACGTGTAAGATATTTACACTCCAGTCCGTTTAATTTACCGAAATAATTGGTGCTGTACAGCTGCAGGTGAGTGGTGCAACTTGCCCAGAGTTGAAACTCTTCTCCATTACATCGCATCGTCTTATGGAGATGACTGACTGAATTGTAACTTGGCTTTAAGAATTCCTATCTTAAATGCACAAAATAACGGAGGCAAATTTGAACTGATTGGCCCCAATCAGGCACTTTGCTGATTAGTTTGATCACCATGAAGCTCTTGAAACTTTTGGAGACTTCAAAGTACAAGATGGCGTAATTCGCACTGTGATGTAAGCAGATGATTTGTGCTATTGGTTAAAGAAGAAATGATGCTACAGGGCATGACTGACAGACTGACTGCAATTGTACAATGTTATGGAATGGAAATGAATGTGGAAAAAGCTAAGGGAATGACAATCTGAAGACAGCCATATGCAGCACAGATTATGACAGGTCAAACGACAGGGGAATGTGGAGTTTTTCAAATATTTGGGTAATGCAAGATGTAGACGGGATATTATGTCCAGGACTGCAGTGGCAAATGCAAAATTCGACAAAAAGAAGAATCCTTTCAGCGGACAATTGTATTTAAGTTTGAGAGAGAAACCAGTAAATTGCTACATTTGGAGCAGGAATTCTTATAGTGCTGAAAATTGGACACTTGGGAAAGTGGATCAGACGTAGCATAAAATGTGGGGCTGGAGAAGGACAGAAAGATCATTGGGACTGGTCATGTCAAAATGGAGTGTTGCATAACAGTCAAGGGGGAATGGGGAGTCCTGCATAGAATTTAAAAAAAAAAAGTTAATTGGATTGGCCACATGTTGCGTAGGAATTGCCTTCTGAAATGTTATTGGAGGAAAGATAGAGGGAGCAACAGCAGTGACGGAAAGGCGTGGAAGAAGATCTAAGCAGCTACTGCATAACCTTAAGAACAGGAGAGGATACTGGAAACTGAAATACGTAACGCGACATCGCTTTAAGTGAAGAACTCACTTTGTAAGAGACTATAAGACAGACTACGAAATGACTGAGTTTAATAATGACATTTCACGTTCATCTGTTTATAAGGCCGAATGGCTGGCTGAATGCAAGTAGATGGATTGCAAACACTATAACAACAGTCGTGGACTATTCTAAAGCAACAACGTAAATTGCTTGGGGGTTCTGAGACAGACAAGAAAATTCTACCTTGGAGCCAACATTCAAACCCGGGATCTCCTGAACAAAAATCTGGAATGCTGACAGCTGGAAGCCAACTTTCAATTAATAATCAGATATTTGTTGTTACGAAATAGTTAATTTATCTGCTAAAATTTAAAATGTCGTAACAACAACACAACACAACACAACAACTCTCGTACTGCCATGTCTCAGTAAAGTAATTAGTCTACAGTCAGATACAAAAACTCGGCACAGTGCATGAGGTTGTCACGTGTCCGTTCGATCACAGAAGGGAAGCTGCACATGGTTCGCCATGTCGCTCGGGGCCATTCCACGTTTTTCAAATAATGCTAAGCACTTCACTCGCTTCTTACACGGACGGCGCCATTATTAATTAGCTAATGTTGGAACTGTGAGCTATTTGTCGGAAATCACGCAAAACAGGACAGCCTTGTGGCTTCATCTTGCGTGGTATCTTGCTCTTACTGCGGACTGCTGATGTTTTGTTTGCGTGATACACAGACTGCCGCTGAACACCGGTACTGGCCAGGCCACCATTCAAATAACTATAGCAAGCAGAGTGCTGGTTCATAATTTGATAGTCTCTCACCTGTTCACCTTCCAGTTTTTAATACCTGCAAATTTATCAACTTATTTAAACGGCCCCTTTCTGTGGCCTATTTTGAGCCACATTAACCCAATCCTTTCATATTTAACACTGAACATTGTCCTCCCAGATCAGGATAGCTCAGTTGGTATGGCGACTAGCTACATGCTGGACGGTCCGGGAATCCAATTCCGGTGGGGGTGAGATTTTTCGAATAAGTCCACACCAGTCTTTGGGTCTACTCAGCCTCCCGTAAAATGGGCACTGGGTCCATTCCCCAACAGTAAAGTGACTGGGGAGAGACGACCACCCACCACTATCTAGCGCCATGGTCAAACAAAGGTACATCTTTACCTCAACCCCTCTGTGGGCTCTATTGACTTGTTGTAGGGTGCATTTTCCCCCTACCGTACCTTTACATTGTCTTCCATCTACACCCAAATCTAATTTCGCTTTCAGACCTTAAAGTGTTTAAATTAATTAGTACCTAACTTAAGTACAAAACGTATTCTAAGTGTATGACCTAAAATCTTCATCACATACGTTTTGAGAGTACCTTAAAATTGCTACTTTTCCTTAAATTCACAAAATTACTGTAAGGTCCGGACACACAACTGCTCCTATGATTTTAATTTGTGCAGATTACATTTTTTCCATTGACTATCGTCATGCGTGTAACCACATACCTGCTCCCTGCAGCATTATACTATGTTGTTATGCTCTGTCTCCAAGCCACGGTCCACATGCCAAACTACAACTGTTTGTTGCATACTCACAGCTCAAATGTCATGTTATTTTACGGAGTCGAAAAAATACAGTGTTGAAATCCGTCACCATGCAAGGCCTAACGATACGATGTTAAGTGACATTAGTGTCGCTTTATGCTGCTCGTTTACAGAAAACAGGCACTTATTTTAAGATTCATATAAATTTCGGGTCACATTGCACTGAGCCATCAGAAAGTTGTGCACCAAAAGTGTGTCAGCTCTGAACTCCGTATCAAATTTCACCACAATCCGTCAGTACATTCCACTTTCCTCTCTGTTCTAATTGCGTCGTTTTTGTGCGAAGAATGAACATACCTAACTTAGGAAGAACGTAAGTATCTGATTTACAATTATTCGATTCGATTCAAGTTTGCAGGTCTTCGGAGCCCTAAATTGCACCAGAACAATTGTTTGTGTGTCCGAGAAATACCATCAGTGCAGAACACCATGAACACGAAACACCATGAGCACTAAATGCCATGAGCACGAAACACTATGAACACAAAATACCATAAACACTAAACACCATAGGCACGAAATACCATAAATACGAAATCATTCAATTAGCACAGATAGGTAAAGCCTGTTTGTCATTTTGTACATTCTGTCAGTTTTCTAAACGCCCGCGCGCCGTCGTCGTACTCAGGCGTCGGCATCAGCAAAAGGCCATCAGTAAGGGGGGGGCCGGGGAACTAAGCGCAGTTTAATATACTCAGCACATTCGGAAGCGGTGTCCGTGTCAATCACGTTACACGCTTCTTAAGCAACCTATAATGCATTTCCTCCACAAAGTAGGGGATATACGCATACCGGCATGCTGTGAGCTTGTGTGGGCAATATGCAGGGTCGAACTTAGATCAAAGGCACAGACTAAGTGTCCTGTGCATTATAATAAACGTAACTATGGAAATGGATTACTGAAGTCCACGGGTGGCATTCCATAATGGAAGGTCGTTGTGCTTGCTAAGAGGCTTTGCAAAATATTTATTGTTTCGAGTGTGCTTGGGTATAATTTTATAATAAACGTGTGTACCTTCTACACCGGAGCATTCAACTTCACTTGCTGTAACGTGGCAGCCTAAACCGGCTAATGTGTTGCTACACTAAACGAATGTAAGGGTCGGTCTGATATACGAGTATAAGGACCAAACGCAGAGGGTAACAATCCTGGAACAGTTCGGGCACGACTCTGTAATTATCTACACATTACTGAAACACTGGATAAACACATAAAGTCAAAGTCCATCCACAACATTTGTTAAGAATATTCTTCAATCCTACGAACAGTCAGACAGTCACGCTCAACATATTGTGACTTGTTACATAAAGCGTTCTCTGTGTCGGGGTTCGGCTAAAACCTGCAGATGTCGGTCAATTTTAGCTAAACTTGCCCTAACAAATTTCATGTCAGTATGTGCAATCGTCCCGTACTTGCTCCTAGCATAGAGGGCAGGACAGACGGACGGACGGACGGACGGACGGACGGACACTGCGACTGTAAGAAGCGCTCAACAAGATTGCAAATGCAAGTGGAATTTGAATTCAGATTACGAGGCATTCAAAGACATAAGTATAATGGACGGTGCATGTGAAGATTATGAACCTTCCCTGATTTGTTCTAGGTGGCTTTCATTTATTTCAGTACTTAATATTACTGCCATAGGTTTAGAATTCTCACTGCTGGCACATCAAACAAGAAAGACTATCTGTGATCTGCTTTGCGTCACCAGAGCTGTTGAAACTGTTCACAAATATGAAGAGGTGTGACACTGAAGAACGCGGTAATTAGGTGGGCTAGAGAAATTATTGCGAACTGGTGGAAATATTCAGGGGAGAAAGGACAAGTGGTGACGGTGGACGCTCTGGTTGGCCGTAAAACGCAACTTGTGTTGACATAAAGACACTCCAACAGCGTATCCGAGAAAACCGGACAACTAACATCAACAAAAGCCGAATACGGAATTTAGAAGAAGGATTTCAGAACAAAAGCAGGGAGACTTCAGGGGAGTGCGTAGAACCCTAAGATGAGTCGCGTCCAGCTGCTTGTCTTATCAGAAGGCAGAACAATGGCAGACCTCAATTCTTACTGGTATTTGGTACAGTCATTCATATCAGTTTCTAGAGGATAAGGTTTGGCTAATGATATCTTTCGGACTGAGCCAATTAATATGTGTCAGCTGCTGTTTGGGAAAGAAAGTGGTTACCGTCAATTGCAACTTTCTTTCCCAACAATGGTCTAGATTGCTTAACTGCTTGGCCTTTGAAGATCTGAATGACTGGTTGTTCCGAAACGTCCCTATTTAGCTACCAATGTACATTGTGTAAAATTCTAAGACAGCGATGATATCATTTAGAACGCGGTGAAAGCCTGAACTCAGGCGAAATCTAAAACGTTGTTTCTGAGAATCAAGGAACCTCCCGATATATATAGGCATAATGTCCTTGTACAAATAAGACACAACTGCAGCAGACGTACCAAATATTGACGTATCGCGGCACGACACTTATCATACAATTAGCTATGTGCTCTGTTATGGGCAATTTGTGAGAGCTGTGGTGTGCAAACTGAATTTCGCTATAAATTAAGGGTGTCATTGCACGAAACAAGGGGTGTCAATCAGACGACACGTAAAATAAGATAAAGAGGGGTGACGAGGAAGAAAGTGTGAGAAAGGTGGCAGAAATGGGAACACAAGCTTCATACAGGTTTGCAGAGGAAGAGAGGAGAGGGAAGTGTGGAAAAGTGAAGGGTGCTGAAGATTTACTCAATTATTACACCAACCACTGCACATATATAAAATTTATAAAATTTACACATTAAAACATTAAAAACGCTCCGACATGTTTCGGTCCCAGGACCATCATCAGGGAGCTATATATTCCTTGCGAAAGTCACACTATAAATAGCCACAGATTAATTTCCTTGTACAAGTTGGGTGTTGTGGCAGCAAGTTGTTTTGTGTAATGTTATGTTATGCCCCGCTACGGATGTGCAGTCTGTGTTTCGTCGCAACGCATCGAAGCACAGAATACACATCCGTAGCAGGGCATTCTTCGCAACATAACATTACACAACACGGCATGCTGCCACAATACCCAACTTGTACAACGAAATTAATCTGTGACTATTTCTAGTGTAACTTTAGCAAGGACGATATTGCTTCCTGATGATGGTCTTAGGACCGAAATATGTCGGAGCTTTTTAATGTTTTAATGTGTACATTTTATAAATTTATATATGTGCAGTGGTTGGTGTAACAAATGAGTAACTCGACAACATGCACGGTGTAACAATAAAAATAGGTGGTGAAGATATTACTGCATAGAGAAAGGGAGTAAAAGGGAAAGTAAGAAGAACTGGCTGAAGAAGAAAGGAGATTACACACCTACAGACAGAAGACTTAGAGGACCGCCCAGAACTCGACGAGAGAGGAAGCAGAGACCAGTACATGCGTCATTATGACTTATTGGTACGATTGGCTGTATATGTAGCATGGGAATGAGAAAGAAAAGGCATAAATGCACACTATGTTCCTGTGGCTAAATATCTTGGAAAGCACTGACGTCTGACAACCACATGTAGATGGTAAAATACCGACAGTAGTATATACAGTACTGTGTAATATGTGGGAAGGTGAATCGAAACAGACATACTGCAAATTATGTCCAAATGCGAGTCGCTGAACATCGGAGTCTGCAAGAACTACATTAATTGATCACCTAACCACTTTTTTTCCCCTGTGGTGCTGCGGTCCAACGCGGGCCATAGCCTCCTCATTCTTGAGGTTTCTAGATCACACACAACGACGCACCAAATTCGGTAGGACTACTCTGGACGAACTGCGGCTCGTCGCAGAGACCTCTACCTGACAGCACAAAAAACTCACAACAGACATCTATGCCCACGGTGTGATTCGAACCCACAATCTTAGCAGGCGAGTGGCCTTAGACCCACGTCTTAGATCGCGCGGCCACTGAGACCGACAGCTAACCAACTTACTGATTAAAATTTAGATTGACATTACAAATATGCCACCAAACTGTTATTAAAAACCGCACTTCAGAAATATAACCCCTGAGTTAAACGTTCTTAGTCTGGCCACTTGTACCTAATCAATGCAGGTTTAGAGGGTTAGTGTCACACCTGATCACACTTAATGATGCATTCACATTCGGTAGGACGTCTCTGAACAAGGAATCGGCACTTCGCAGAGACCTATAACAAGATACCACAGTAACAAGACACAAGCATACATGACCTCGGCGGGATTCGAAACCTCCGTCTCAGAAAGGGAAAGACCGCAGACCCACACCTTTACCCGCGCGGCCACCGATATCGGTCTTCGAGTTTTATTGTCCAAAGAAAATCTTCAAGCGAAGAGACTCCCTGATCGCACGGTACAGGATGTACATACGCGGACAGTGCAAGGCCGAACAATAAAGCGTAAGTCTTAAGGCCTGTAGATGACTAAGACTAGAGGGAACATGCAAACGCTTTGTACTGGGTTCTCCGTATGGAGCCGTAACGTTCCGGTGGCTGCACTGCCTGACAAGCCAGCCATTTGGGCCAATCGGACAAGCAGGTGGACTACTTTAAATACCCCGTTACTGCTGCCAACACACCGTCTGGAGAGTGACATCGACGGATGCAACTAACCCATCTCATGTCATTAGAACTACCAGCAATTAACATTCTGAGCTGCGCAGACAATGGACTGCTGCAATAGAGACGACAGGAGTACAGTCTCTTACTCAAAGAAATGCATTTGATCTTCACCTAGTGGGCAGTCTCTTAAACACTCGCAACGGTCCTCTGGGAACAAAGGGTGACTGAAACCGCATGACGTAAATTGTGTAACAAATACTGGTCGCCATTTGTTAGTGTTCCATTTGTAACAGTCCTACAGTCAAATTTAACCACAGCTCTGGCCACAGTCAACAATACACAGAACAACTGCATTTCAGTCCAATGTATTTTTAGCTGAAATACAACGATATCTGGTCGCACACAAGGGATGGTCGGCTTTCTACAGAGCACGCTACTGTCAAGGTCAACTGAAATCTCCACAGTCAGTAAGTATAGTGCGGTCGAGAAGGGTGAGCGGAGGTCGGCAGCAATCGGGCCCAAAACTCGAGGGTCTCTTCTGATTTCAGGCAGCAGAATTTTAATTACAAATATCATTAAAATTGACGACAATTTTTTAAGTATAATTGGTACGTATCGATAATTATCGAACTTTTGAACATAAATACGGAGAGTGGTAACAGATTACAATCGAGTGCCAATGCCCACATGTCTACGTCATCTGTCACTATGTACCTAGCAACATGAATTCAGCAAATCTGCGGTTGCAAAGTGGCTGTGGCGTCGTTAAACAAGAAAAGTAAGTAAAAAAGCCTTTCATTTTAAATCTGTGATTATGATTGTGGTTTGTGAACATTTTGTTTCGATTACCACCAGCAAATGTGAAGTGTGATCGATGGAATTTTGTGCCTTCTGTTTTACATATCGCCAGTAAGGGCGACCAGCTGCTATAGCAATTTGCAATTTTGTGACCATAAGAGCATTGACACAAAAGTGATTTGGGACAGCACTTATAGACACTGTAAGTGTATATATATAGATTTTGCAAACAGTAAGAAAAGAGACGCAATATCGTTTGAAATGTGTACGGTTATAATTCATTTGTTGCTCGTTCTTTCAGTGAATCTCCTTCTTCCAGGCGCTTTATCAAACAAACAAAACAAACTCTGTGGCCTTAGTCCGCACGCGAACTATACCGACAGAGCGGCCGCCGCCGGTCGGCGAAGTTAGTGCCAACTTTTGCGGATAGAGGGGTGTCACGTGGTCAGCGCAACG
>Ga0123353_10016884_pt1 | contig 10695 bp, 4 predicted proteins | sample TergutLab28metaG_3_FD_92763 | JGI IMG/M metagenome (GOLD analysis project Ga0123353, IMG submission 92763) | Labiotermes labralis P3 segment gut microbial communities from Petit-Saut dam, French Guiana - Lab288 P3 | ecosystem: Host-associated > Arthropoda: Insects > Digestive system > Gut ... | reverse complement strand
TGGGTGGTGTATTTTTGTTGTGTATTTAATGGTTTTTATAATTTTTTTTTGTTTTGGAGTGTTGTGGGGGGTGTTGGGGGGGTGGGGGGGGGGGGGGGAAGGGGGTCTTTCGAAAGTGAGTTGTATTCATTATCGAATGACCTCTTGTTGATTTGAATTACGGCGAACTTTTTGTTTGTTCTGGCCGACTGATCGTATTTTATATTAAACTATTTCCCGTCCTCCTAGCAGTTTCCATTCAGTACATATCTCGCAGGTCATCGAATATAGCTTTATGTCACAAAAGCTAAATGGATTTATGGCTGGATTGAGTGGCGGATGGGTTTGTGGGATGAAGGCTCGATTGTTGAATAGATGTAACAGCATTCGAAGTACCTGTATTTTAAAAACAATTTTATGTAATACCATTGTCAATTCACAGTTTATCGCATTGAAAGTACAGGGTGAGCGAATAGCCCCTGTATACTTGAAAAAAAAAAGGGCGCTGCATTGTCCTGGAATTCCCATACAACATAAACACTTTAGATGGCAAACGTAACGTCTGTCATGGAGTCCGGTCGTAGTACGGTACATGCATTCACCGTGATTTCCAGTCTAACCTATACACTACTTGCGACGGGTGCACAGGGACTTTTCACTCACTCTTTATATATTACAGGCTGTTTTATGAAGTGTCAGTTTAATTCAGTCTGTACGTACTGGTACCGAATCTAAATTACGACCACTTTCTACCATATCTGTCCTTCATAATTCACCATCCATCGCCGTCGGTCCCACATCGCTGTCTCGCTGTATACTCGTGCTTCGCAATCTGCCGGCACACCTGCTTCACATAACGTTCAGGAAACCGCTTTATCTCAGTTCCTCCCGCCAACTGATGAAATGTTACGTTAAAATAGACCACGTCCGTTTCCTGCGTATTTCTCAATTACCGAACAAGCTGTAAAGCTACGGACTGCTTTTGGGAGGTACGCCATTCGGATGTTGGCCAGGCTTACGGCTATCCTCACTCAGGTTATTTGTGATTGTATTCGGCGTTTGCGTAACGTGTGTTGGCAGACACCTTCATATATGTCACCTGGACCTCTCTGTCCTAAATCGTTACCTACTAACCATCCCTGAACGTCTTCCCATCTGCGTCCACGCTACTGTTCGCTGCACTCGAAATATAGACGTCAGACTACTGACCTAAATATTAGTCTTTGCAAATCACCATTCCTATTCGTCGTACAGTTTCTCTTGCAAGGACGCGAAACCCTCCAGTTGACACATTTTTGTTGGATAGACAATGACGTCGAAGGCGTTCATCCATATCCAGAACATAGAGCATTAAATGCCACACGACATGCACATATTTTCTGAATGTTCCGTGCGATTTTGCGTACCTGATGGTGGCTTGTGTTCATTTCTTGCAGATACAAGTATATTATTGCGTGTCGCACAACGCTGGCTCTGAAATTTGTGCTTTTCGTGACTTGAATCTTAATAAAGGTCTGTTCGCCGTGTAGGACAGTGCTTAAAATATGAGTAGAAGTTACAGATTTTCGATTGTTCTGTATTCTATATGATATATACAGTAGTTGTTTGTGGAGGTATCGATATGGTTGGAGTTTTATTTGAGTTTATCGACGAACAGGCGCGCTGAATTCAATTGACAGTTTTTTTTAAGGCAAAGTATCTCCGTTGTGTGTGGAAGTGCTTGTGAATAAAAAGGCTGAACACAACTTTGTCTGTAAGTGATAATCAATATGCAGCATAAACCAACGAAATGCGCGCTTTTCAAATTAATGCTTTAGTTCGACTTCTGACATATTCTGCATGTTTCGAGCCTCATGGGTTCATTATAAGAAGACGGTTTGTACGCGCAAGTTTTGTATGGAACACACTTTTCCACCTCCTAGACTCCTTACATAAATGCATGAAAAACATAACCATACAAAAACTTACTTACTTACTTGCTTGCTTTATTACTTATTTACTTACTTACTTACTCACTCACTCACTCACTCATTCCATGCAGCAGAGTCCTTCTTGAAAAGCTAGCCGGTTTTCAGCTAGTCAAAAAATTCTCCGCATTTTATAGAACCCGACCGTCCATTACCACATTCACAAGTGCCCGCCACTTGTCCCTATCCTGAGCCAGCTCGATCCAGTCCATACCCCCACATCCCACTTCCTGAAGATCCATCTTAATATTATCCTCCCATCTACGCGTGGGTGCCATACAAAAGCTGCGTGTACAAACGATCTTCCTGATGATGAATCCGTGAGGTTCGAAACGTGTAGAAGTCGTCACAAATCGAATTAAAGCATTAATTTGAAAAGTATGTATTTCTTTGGTTTATGTTACATAATTGTATCACAATGCACGCTGCAAAAAACATAAAAATGTGATAATCAGCTACATGTTTCGGCTATATACAGCCCCATCTTCGGACTGAATACAGGTTCGTAATAGGAGAAAATATATAATAAAATGCAATGAAGAAGAATGTTAGGGAAGAGCTGTCGTCTTGCATCGATACAGAGGGATTATAAGACGTAAAACACAGTAAGAGGTGTTTATATGCTTGATTTACATTCCTTTTGTTCTAAATTGACGACTTTTAATGTAGACCCCCCATATTCCACATTTCGTCCAAATAAATCCGCTCATTCGTTTCAAAGAACGCGTAATAATAACAGCGTTTGGTCAATTTTGGTCACGCAATTTCTTGGCGTGATGTTTCCTTTGTTATAAAATGTTATCTTGACAATAAATTTGCCACCTTTTATCGTGTCTTTACTGATGTTGGTAGAAAGCTCGGAAAGTGTTCCTTTGTGGCAATTAATTGATATATCAGTGAACACAATACGCTTTCATACGCCCGTGCATTGTGAAATGGCTTCCGTTTTGTGTGTCCGCCATTTAGAGGGAATCGATGAACAGCACAGCGTCGGATGAGCCGCTCATTTATGGCTCCCCTTGACTTAGAGGAGCACCTCGAGCAAATTGATGTTTATCGCTATTGTGAGTGAGCGAGCGATATGCATTTACGTCTGCAAAGTGGAAACCTTGGCAGGTCTTCGGTACGCGCAAATAACGATGGTGACTGCCTGCGGACAGGGAGAACGGGGTTCGATGTCTGACAGTGGCTGTAAAGAATCTTCTCTACCTGTGTGCACGTATACATTTGGCTGCCTGCTGGCTGGAGAAACTGTGTTTTGTTCGCGTCCAAGGCGGAGACTTCTGTTTGTCGCAGTGGCGTACCTGGGGGGGTTCAACCCCCCCCCCCCGAAATTCCGAAGACTCTCCAAAATCGTGCCAAACTCAACCCGATTGTGAGAACTGTTAAAAACTGCTAAATTTAGGACGCCAATACTCCATAATGTTCGGGAAAAAAAGGCAGTAGAATTCTAAAACTACCGCCGGTTCGCAATTGTTTTACATTAGCAATGACAAGTAAATTGGTTGTCATCATAAATAGTCTTAAAGTACCAAAAATTAAGAAAATGTTGCTATATGAAATGAAATTTCTTGTACCAAAATACAGCTGCCTCCAGAAACCCTGACTAGGGGGCTACCGCCCCCAGATCCCCGTTCTCTCTGTCCTCTGTCCTCAACTGAATTTGTTGTACCCCCCCCCCCCCAGAACAAAATTCCTGGGTACGCCACTGGTTTGCCGCCGTGTTCAAGCATCCTGGGGGGGGGGGGTTCTACTCAGGCTCTTTTTCCAACGTGCACCGAGGTCTCTGTCCCTTGCGTTACAGTTACTGGTGCCTTAGTGTGACCATTCACTCCTACAAGAAGCGTGCAGCTGTATTACATACCCACATGTGTCATTCATTAGACGTGGTGCTTAAGCGCAGGTCAACTTTCTTTCTTTTTATATAGTCTGCTTTGTTAGAATTTCAAAACTCAATGGAACGTAACCTTGATTCTGCCCGACGGAGACCCCGTCTTCAGTTCATGGTATCTTAACACGCATCAAAACGGGAGAACGAAATTATTTAATCGGTTATGAGCCTGCCGGGTCCTCAATCAGATGTACGATCAGAAAGGGTCAAATTTGCTGTTAGTCCAATCAGCTACCTATAAAAACTGAACTGTTACGAAGCGGTGTTCGTGAGAAACGCTGAAGACTGTCGTGTTTTTCGTAATGTAATGCTCACTGAATGTTTTGGAAGGTCAAATTAACTGGGAATAAGAATGTGTTTAGCACATCGTCTGTACACAGTTTAATGAATAGGTTGTAAGTATACGATAAGCAGTCACCATTTTATTATTATCTGTATTTAATATTTTGTTGCTGGCGTGAACATAATGCGTAGTCATTTAAGGAGGTGTTTTGGAAGGAGTGTGATCTGTACTGCCAACATTCGGTTATACGCTCAATGGTATTCATATAAGAAGTGGCCTTATGTTTTGTTTCCTTGATACGTTCATTTTTTGGTTTTGTAACGAAGCTTCTTAACTGCATAGCCTGTACGGCGTCCAATGAAGTATAAAAAAATTGTGATGTGCTGGGAACATAGCTGAATGACGCAGCAAGAGCCTATTTATTGATAGTCTCAGGAAGTGAGATGTTGATTTTTGTATTATGAACTGGGAAGATCGCCACCGAAATAAATCACGAATCCATGAAAGCTTTATCCCAGTACTTGCCTGCATTAGTTGAGGAAAATCACGACCAACCACAGTCAAGATAGCCAGTCCTCGTGCAGATTCCAACACGGGTCTCCAGTATATAGCAGTGCCGGTGAGGAATCTACAGGATGATTGTACAAGTAAAATACCTGTATTTATCATAAAACTGCAGTTTACGGACTCTAACATGGCGCAGAATCACAGTAGGCCTACTGAAACATTACGTTTAAGAGATACGCCCATTTAACGTTATATGCCGTTATTTACTTTACAGTCACTGTTAATATTTTTCTGGTCGGTGGATTGGGCGTGGAGGACCGACAGAATGCCCTCTGCTAAGATCTTATCCTACTTCTTGTGAGTTCTTTTGTGGGGTTGGGCCAAAAGGGAAGTCTCCCAATAATATCCACGATCACGTGATGAAATCCAACTACAAATTCAGTTTACTTTTCCCGCTGTTTTACTTGACTTCTTAAGGAAATGTGTTGAGTCTTTGTCTTCCAGGTTGCAGACGTGTGTACAAAATGCTGGGGCCTGATGTTTGAAATCTGACAGTACATGGTAGTGTATGGGCTTTGAAGTGGTGCAATAGTAGTAGCAACATGGCATTCTGCTTACCAGCCCCAACCATTTAACATTATACGAGGGAGAGTCAAATGAAAACCTTAAAAGTGCGATAAAAATTCGAAACACAGCTCGATTGTCTTGTAAGTTGATAACATGGTTTGAAGAGTGGCCTGCAGGTGGCAGTACGATGCAGGAATGCAACACGACGGCGCAGTACTAGTGTAAAGATGGCGGCCCCGCCTGCAACGTGGACCAAAGAGGAACAGCGTTCTATCATCCGTTTTTTAAGTAGTGAAGGGGGGAAACCTATAGAAATTCATTGACGGAAGTTCAGTGTGGTGATGCATGTCTGTCAATACAGCAAGTGTACGAGTGGACTAGGAAGTTCATGAACGGCATTAGTTCTGTAACAGACTCTCCTCGACCTGGTCAGGCACACCGAGTAGTGACACCAGAAGCCATTGCAGCAGTTGAAACCATCGTGAAGGAAAATTTCCGCGTAATAGTGAATGAAATAGTCGCACATTTGGATATGAGTCATGGATCAGCACAGCATAGCGTCCATGATGTTCTGCAGTTCCATAAAGTGTCTGCAAGGTGGGTGCCACGCCAGCTGACTGCAGAATTGAAAGGACGACGTGTTGATGCCTGCCAGGAACTTTTGAAACACTTTGAAGCAGAAGGTGATGGCTTTCTAGGAATAATTGTTACGGGAGATGAAACTGGGTCCACTACCATCAGCCCGAAACCAAGAAAGCGAGCAAAGAATGGCGCCATACCTCCTCACCAAAACCGAAAAAAATTCCACACACAACCATCTGCGGGAAAGGTTATGCTGACTCTCTTTTGGGATGAACGAGGGGTAATTTTGGAGCACTACATGTCCAGGGGGAACACTGTGACCAGTGCAATGTATGCAGATCTCCTAAAGAATCACCTCCCACCTGCAATCAAGTCCAAACAACGTGGACGTCTGAGTACAGGTGTTTTGCTCCAACATGACAATGCTCGGCCCCATACTGCCCGTTCAGCTGTTACAACAACCCAAGATCTCTCCTTCGAGTGTCTTCCACATCCGCCGTACCCGCCAGACCTCGCCCCCAGTGACTTCAATGTCTTTGGACCGCTCAAAGAGGCGATGGGAGGCAAGTCTCAGGTCCGACGAAGAGGTGTAGCAGGCTGTGCACGAGTGGCGGAGCTCTGAGCCAAAATAATTTTTTTACAGAGGTACCCATGCGCTTCCGAAGCGCTGGAACATTTGTATGGAACACAATGGAGACTACATAGAAAAATTAAGTCACTGTGTGCCTTTTGTGTTCAGTAAATTACGAGATAAAAAATATTTACGGCTTTCATTTGACTCACCCTCGTATATTTTACTTTCTAGTCGCCCAGTATAATGAATTACAATGTGTACTGGGTCTCTCTAACGGGGGTAAAACGGCCGAAGCGTGGCGTTGACCACCCACCACATCCAGCGTCGAGGTTATAGAAAGAGTAGAGCTATGCCTCTGCTCCCCCACTGGGCCTTCAAGACCTGTTCTAGAGTGAACGTTGCCTTTTGCCTGTATAGTGAACTCAGGCTTGTAGTCTATATGCGAATGGTTTCTATTTCTGCTCTGTTCGTTCCCAGACCGCGTGGCCGACTTCTCCGACGACGAGGAGGATTTCAGCAGCAACGACGAGGGTGAGGCCGAAGGGTCAGACTCCGAGCCAATGCCAGAGGACGCCATGGGCAGAAGAGCGCGAAAAGCGTCCAGAACGAAGATCCCTGCAAACGCCAGGGTAAGATTTTACTCATATTATGCCATTATTTCGAAAACTGTTTGCAGTAAGAAAATAAAATCTTTGAACGGTGATAACGGAAAGGGACTGATTGATCTGAAGGTCTGTAAGGTCGTGGCATGGCCCACGCGCTTAGCCGCTTTCTGGTTTCGATCGGAGGCCAGTTCATGAGGACTTCGTGATGGATAAACTGGCACTGGGACAAGGTGTTCTCTGAGCACTTTCGGGTTTTCCTTGGCAGTAGCATTCCACCAGTGCCCCGAACGTATTTCATTCGCCTACCACATACACAATGTATACAGCATAATGTTAGTAAGGGACATAATTAAAAATAAAACACTCTTTCCTCTCGAGGCCTTTACGCTGTGCCTTGGCTCAGGTGGTTACTCTCCAGCTTGTCACTGAAGAGACCTGGGTTTAATGTGTCGGATTTGTGGCGGACAAAGTGACATTGGAACAGGATTTTCTCCAAGATCTTCCATTTCCCCATGTCTGAGTCATTCCACCCCAGCTGCGTAACATTAGTACATTGGTTGCTGGATTGTAAACTGCCAGAACATTAGAACGGCATGTTTGAATTGGAGATCTTCGTTCTTATTGGATGTTACGAGGCACAGATGAGTCGTTCCCGACGTTTCGGGATAACTTCTGGGTCCCATTTTCAACGTTAAAGTTTAACCCTTGAAAATGGAACCAATAGTTTGTCCCGAAACGTCGGCAACTAACTACTAATCTATACTGCATAACATCCAAGAAGAGCAAAGATTAATTAACACCCTGGTGGATGTGTGAAGTCATGCATGTTTGCATTCCACTACTGGCTTGGAATGTGTTGACAAGTATAAGTGCAGACCTAGATATTAGCTTCTAACTTTAACAAGTGTGGGGAATACCAGTCTCCTGTCATTGTTTGGAGCCCACAGTATGCATATTGCTGTCCTCCGTTTCATTGCTTTGTTACTTTGGTTTGTGTGAGATAAGTTCTTGCAACCCAAACTATACATCAGATATCTCAACCAGCATTTCCTACACATTTCTCATTTCCTGCAATCAGTGATTCACACACTGCCCATTCTTAACAACATTAGGTGTTAGGCAAATCTGTAATTTTAATGAAGTCTTAATGTCAAAGGTAATCTGTTAGCTGCCCACAGTTTCTAATAATATATTTATCTGCAATTCTGTTAACAGCAACGTAATTTGAAACAGAAATTCATTGCACTATTGAAGAGGTTTCGTGTCAGCGAAGATCTTCAGGGGCTTGATAATGACCAGGAAGCAATTGGACAGCAACTTACAGGTAAGTGCTTCTTACGAGAAGTCACCAAAAGCTCGGAAATTTCTTCGTGCCACAGATAATATTGTGTATTATCAATTGTCATGTATTTAGTACACATGATATGTCAGGAGTTGGCTGTACTTTCACCCTCAGTACAGTGGTTGTCGTTAGACTGACATATATTTTCTACTGATATTGATATTTATATTGATATTGATATTAGAGGTAACGGTCAGGATCAGATGTGGAAGCCTTTGAATATGAAATGTACATGTCAGCTATTTGATCATTGATCAGCACATAAAGTTAGCTGTAGATACCTACAGCCTCCTTTGTTCAAGAAAACTTTTGTATAATATATGTCTGTACGTGCACATACACACATTATGTGTATTTCCAGACAGAAATTCAGTTATTCCTACATTAGTACCTTTCTGTGAAAGTGTATAGAAGGTATGGAGGTGAGACACAGCCACATCACTGGGTAGAAAAGGAGACTGCTGTAGACTCCTGACATCTTTAGACATGGGGAAAGAGCCTCGGATATCTTTTGGAAAGGAGAGTGGCTTGTTTTGGATGTGGTGAGAAGAAAAATATCCAGACCATGTACACTGTTGACGAATTGAATATTGTCTGTCAATTTCGTGACTTCACTTAGTCGTCGGTGTGTACATCTCCATGTGCATGCATGAATGTATGTATGTTTCACATACAACTCAAAATAATCTGTCTCTTCTGCTCTAATTAATATAATTTAATGCTATTCAGTGCCATGTCAGGAAAATGACTGGTTTATTGGCATCCTTCAAAATGGTATGGTTTCATGGATTTTTTTTTCTTTACCCAGGCATTTGAGAAAATAACATAATCTGACCACTCCTCTCTCCCTTCTACCTCCATGGACCCCGCCGCATTGCTTCAGTATTCCTTCCCTCAACTGCGTTGTGAACATACTCCTGAAACCATTGTTATCAGCTGAGTATAACATAATTGGACTGAGAAAGTAATGAATGTAGGAACATTGATTACATTCTTCATTGAAGTTATCTGCCCTATTGTAACTTAACATAAGGATAACATGAGAATGTAAAGGATATTAAAGTAGTAATGACTAGCAGGTCACATACAGTGACAAGTAGGTATTCTTCTTGCTGTGTGCTTTCTCTTGTACATCTCCATTCATACCATCCCTCTTTTGTATAAGTTTAATGTAGTTTCAGTACACATGACACTCAAGTCAGATTCAAGTGATTCTTGTTTCCTGAATATAAATAGAAATAAATAGAACTTTTTCACCTGCAACAGCATTATGTAACAAGCATGCATGTGGTGGGATGGATACAAGAATATGCATGCAAGGGGAATCACCACCTTCTCATCTGCTAGGCAACCATGATTAAGAATTATGGAAATGGAAAGTTGAAGCAAAACTTATCTGAATTAATACTTCAGTTTCAAAATGAACATCCTGAATTTTGAACAGATATTTGCACTTATAATGTCATGCTAAGGCACTCAAAATTGAGGAGAATAATAATGTTCTTTGTGTTTTTTCAGGTGGTGATGTAGACCCAACAGAGATAGAAGATCTGTTCGAGGAGCTGGAAGACCTGAGTGATTCGGGCCCTGAGATCGACACAATGAGCATCTCTTCAACGCCCAAACCCTCACTCAGGCCATTCTTCTCCAGTAGTCGCTCATTACTGCAGGAAACGCTGAATGTCCCAGGTGAGATTTTGCCTTCTGCACTAGAGGAGATTTCCAACAAGTAAGGATATTGAATGTACTTCTGCCTTTTGTTGCATGTTGTAATGAAACCCCACATTGCCCTGTTGTTATGGATAATTATGTACTGTTTGAAATGCGATTGTGAGTTGGGATATGCTTATGTCATTTGCATTCATGTATCCAAATATTAATGCAACAAATTCTTGAGTTTATGTTATCTGAGGATATTGTGCTTAGGTGAGGAGACGATTGTCTTTTGTCGTAAAAATGGAGATGTTATTATTAGTCCTCAAAGCATGGGAGGCTTTCATTAAAATTTGTTGGTACATTCTATTTTGTTTACAGTTGGGGAAAATAATATGAACACTTTGCACCAAGACCACATGCCTCCTGTGTGCATTTTGAGCACAGTTTGATAATTTGCTTGGAACTCTATAAATATTTGATTGAAAAATACTTAAAACAAAAGTTATAGAGAAAAATAAAGTATATATTTCATATCTAAACACTTTTTTGTTAATCTTTACAGATTTCAGTAGTGACACACAACAGTTTCTTGCTGTGTTGTCTCAACTGTAGAAACAGTGGCTTGAAATTGATAACATATTATAATAGAGGGCCTTGCACAAATTTATTTAGTGTCTTATATATCTGTGTGTGTGTGTGTGTGTGTGTGTGTGTGTGTGTGTGTGTGTGTCTGTCTGTCTGT
>Ga0123353_10016883_pt1 | contig 10695 bp, 8 predicted proteins | sample TergutLab28metaG_3_FD_92763 | JGI IMG/M metagenome (GOLD analysis project Ga0123353, IMG submission 92763) | Labiotermes labralis P3 segment gut microbial communities from Petit-Saut dam, French Guiana - Lab288 P3 | ecosystem: Host-associated > Arthropoda: Insects > Digestive system > Gut ... | reverse complement strand
GACCACGTGACACCCCTCTATCCGCAAAAGTTGGCACTAACTTCGCCGACCGGCGGCGGCCGCTCTGTCGGTATAGTTCGCGTGCGGACTAAGGCCACGGAGTTTAGTTTTTAGTTTAGTTTAGTAGGTGAAGAGGCCGTTAATCACATATCACTGGATTGCTTGGAAACTAGAAATTGGAGAATGAAATTCTTAAATTAAAAGTGATTACATATGAATAAAGAGTTAGCTTCCAGGAAAATGTTAATATGTACCAATAAAAATCGACGTTTAGCACAAGTCGAGTATAAATGGATTAATGAAACAAAAGGGAATAAATGCAGTATATACTATCGTAAGTATCAGATAGCGACGGGCTCCCACCGTGACAGCCCAATGTTAATCGCAAGTTAGCCTCAAGAATTGTAAGAATTGAACTCAAATTACCATCATCATCATCATCATGAGGTAACTATCATGGAATTGGGTCACTTGTTGACCCTTTCCGTTCTCACACATCCGGAAGTCTATTCAGTGGTCTTCCTGATTTATTAACAATAATAATTATTATTATTATCATTAATCGAGGACCACCGAGCAATTTAACTCAAGACGTTAAGGCTTCTGAATTTTGTTCGTGAAGTTCTTGGATCAAATCTCGGCCGAAGCATTACTACATTGAGTTTTGTCGCTGTCTCCCCCAGTCCTTCCATGCAGATTTCGGTACATACCTCAATTCCGATACGACTACTTCCTTCTACTTACTAATTCATTACTCACTCACCATTCTACGGCACACCTTCATACATTTCTAACTACTGACATGATAGTTAAGTAACAATAAATACCGAAGAAACGAAAAGTTTCCCTGTCCCACATCTGCATACAGTTCAGAGTTTGGACTACCTACTACTTCTAATTGGCAAAAAAAGAAAAATATGTGGGCATTAATGTCGAACATCGGGGCTCTGATGGTAACGGACGCGCAAGGTTACCTTTGTCTGGAGAGTGGGTACTGAGATATCTCATTGCAGTGAAATTTCTTCAGTGAAAGGGCGTGTTTGTCCTGCAGTTAAAGATCAGGGCGCAACAGTGACCTTGAAAGCCTACTACAAAAGCAAGACCTAAAGTGAACACTTCAAGGAGATGAATGGACAGGAAGGACAGAACATGTGTGATGGTTGGAAATATTTCTATATAATAAAATTCATGCCTGGATTGATATTTCACTAGCTTCTACAAACAGCAATTGGCAGATATCCTACATGAGTATTTGGGGAGCTACCCTGCATCCGTGAAGAAATTACCAACATTGAAACCATTAAAGGGATCGAGGTACTCTGTTCAAATAAAGAGAAGTAGTCACTGACTTTCCACTGAAACCCCCTGAAGAACAAGAACATGCAATAGCTGGGCCATGTGTATCTTTGAGGAACAGTACAAGGCAAAAGCCATCTATATATTACCTTCCAATGTCATGTTGTCATGAGGGAGGCATTTTCTTTGAATAATAAGGGCACAAATTTCTTACACGGGCGCAATGATTTGTCGTAGGTGTGAGTACTGTAATGTGAGGCTGTAATGTGCTGTTACACTGCTACAGAAAAGATTTTGGTGCTATCTGAAAAGGAAGACTATGCAGTTCACTTCAGTCTCATTTCAAAGAACAGAACACTCCCAAGACCATTTTCTGACAAAGACACAAACATTTAAACTGACAGCTATCATGTTACTCACCATTAGCAGTGAAAATACTTCCATGCCCAACCAACCGTGCTTACCTGTGAAACTAAATGACCTGATAGAGACAAGTCACAAGATGTTAGGCATTGAGCACTAGGATATTCCATTATGTATGTTATTTTTTATTTAATGTGAATTCTTTGTTTGTCACTGCAAATGCAAATATTTGTTTTGTTAAAAATTACTTGGCTACTTTTGGGTTGGACCCACAACTGAATTTGCTTAATGTAGTTTCTCTATAATGGCATCTACCACACTAATCTGAAGTCACCTGTACATTCAAATTTACATTACTGTTGAACTCATTATCCATTTCTGTAACCCATATATAACAATTTTTTATGTTGATGTGCAATGGAAATAAAATATGTGACCTATTCTGAATAAACAGTCCTGTCACATGAAGTGGCCGTTTTTTTACAACTATGGAAGCACTGTCACCATGTCTTTTTAATGGCAGGGCGAGGATGACTCTTTGTATCAACTCTAAATTATTATAAGAACAAATACGGTAAAAAATTTTCCTGTCTGACAACCAAGCTGTAATTACTGCACATACAGAAACACCAGGCGACTCAAGATCTTAATTTTAATTTATAAGTAAGATGTGAAATTTGTTTTATCTTTGCCATGCACTTAATTGAATAAATTCTCACACAAAATCACCAATTTAATTGAACTAGTTGCGCCCAAAATGTGTAGGATTTAAATTAACTTACATCAGAACCGGTGTGTACTTTGGTTTTACATGACAATCTCTATGCGACAATTTAAATGATAATCTCATCTTTTAGAGGGACCCCAGTCATCATGCAAGAACAAATATGCACACCAAGGAAAAGTAAGAACACATAAATACTTTTATGTACCCTGCCGGCAACATAAGATTTTTATCTTCAAATAAAGTAGCCTGAAACTCACAACGTTCAGTATTCATGATCACAGAACTTTCCCTGATTTGTTGTCTCTAGACTGGGGACACTGAACGATTTAAAATAACAGGAAAAACCTCAGTACCTGGCCTATACCATCCTACTCCTGCCAATGATATCCAATTCATGTTGCCAGACTACAGAAATGCTGCAATCAAACAGCCATAGCTGGTGCAGTATGCCAAAGTGATCTGCAATGCAAAAAGCTGCATAGTGCCACCATCTGCTTACAGCTTCACATTCACTACAAAAGACACTGGCCAATATCATATTTCTGCAAGTATGGGAAAAGACATTGAAGAAATGTTTTGAAAACTATATGTTTTACACACAACCATGAACAGATCAGCACATTGCAGGTGCAGTCAGCAAGTGATCTAGAGGTATCCAAAATACGATTAACTTCTATTTGGAACCACCAGTCCTGTGTGTGTTTCATGAAGACTTACGTGTTGTCTGAAGCTTTTGCAATGTTTAAATCATAATATTAATTAATGTCTGGAAATTTTCTATTTCCTAGATTGAAAATATAAATCTAGATAGGTACAATTTCTATACTGATTGTTCATTTGTATCCAACTTGTAACAAAGATTTCAGGAAATCAGATTGCAAGCCCTGAATGTTAAGATGAGTAGAGGATAATACGTTAATTATGGCTGAGTTTGTGGTGTGGGATACTGTAGGGTTGTTGCAATGACAATCACAGTAAAACACATATAATGTTATTTATTTTGTCATAGGCTCGTACAGTACGGTTGAGTTGTTACTTATAGCCGTATGAGACGTCAGTCTAGCCTCGCTCCTTGAGCTCTGCAATGCGTGACGGCTCGGTTGTAAGTACGCAGTGCAGTTGCGTGGTGTGGAACCCAGACCCTCAGCCTGACTTCAAAATCTTTAGCACAAGCATATTCCCCTGTTAGAGTTTAGGGGTCTGTTACTGAGCCTAGCAATGCAGTCAAAACAGGAATGGCTAACATACAGGGGGATGTCGACTTGCGTTTGGCTTGGCTTGGCTTGGCTCGGTTCTGGGAGCGGAGACTGGAGTTACAGAGAGAGAGAGAGAGAGAGAGAGAGTTGCTGTGCTGTCTGGCGGAGAATTAGGACAGAGGAAGGAGAGCTGCAATGTGAGTGTCGCTACAGTGGCACTCCTGTTTCATCAATTCTTCAAATAAAATTTTGGGATAGTATCTCACCTTAAGCTGAAACTGCATCCTTGCACACTCTTTATGATTTCGTATTTAACAACCACCCATCAATCAACACTACAGAATCTCACCTACTGACAGTGACTTGAAATAAACAATAAATAACTCAAACATTCTTTGCTCCAATCAATATTTGGCAAATTACCCTCAAGGTGTCAGAAGAAACACATGTAAAGTATTACTTATTGATGTCCAACATGAACTTGGTGAAAACTTCATACTAGCTCTTACATGTTGACAGACATGGCAAAACTAACAGGTGCAATATTTCAAATTTTCATTTCAAAGTCACCATAAAGGTGAGGTAATTCATGCTGGGCATGGGTGGGTTTGTGTGTGTGTGTGTGTGTGTATATATATATATATATATATAAAGGAGGAGAAGGACTGGCAATCAAATGAATGTTAATACTGAACATAAGAAAAGGTACAAACATGCATACGAAGAACACATGTTTTACAACAAAATTGTATTTTACGACATCAATAATGTTTTGATTATCTTATGTAATTAGACGTAATCACAGAAGCAGGCTCCTGGTGACAGCTGACTTCCCTAACCACCAAACTTCAGAGGTCTGCATCTTCTTATACCTTTATCTCTTTCTTAAATTAAAAAATCAGCACAATAGAATGAAAACTTGATTCAGAAAGAGCAGGTAATGCATAAGGTATAAAAGGTAAAGCAGTCCCGTTACTGGCCCAGAGGGTTCCAGGAAGTTAAGTTTCCCAGATTTTGTGACAACGGCACAGGATGGTGGTAGGTTGTCAGCCTCATGCACCTGCCACCTGTACCCCCAGGAAATACTCCTGGTACTCATTTCTGTTAGAGGCTGAGTCGACCCCAGGACCATAGTGTGATCGGAAGAATTTTATGTCCATGAAAAATCCACTGACACAACCTGGGATCAAACCAGCAACCTTCCGATTTGTAGCACAGCACCTTAACCACTGTGCTACCGCGGTCCCCCAATGCATAAGGTATGGTGGTGACAAAAACATTATTAATAGGCACAGTATTAGGACAGAAGCACTTAACTATTAGCTTAATTGCGATACAACAGTCTATGTGACTGTGGGGTTTGCAGGAAACATGACAGACTGAAAAAACTGGAAGGAAATTGGGAATGTACACATAAAGTGAGAAAGACAGGCAATTAAATTAATAATATTATTGGAAAAGGGGAAGGGCACACTTGCAAACAGGATGAGTGCATTTATCTTAGCTATGTTTTATAATAAGATGACACTGTATAACATCAATGTTCTTAAGTTACCTTGCATTATAAGACATGCATTCACAACAGCAAGTTCCTGGTAACAAGCAGCTTCTGCCACTTCCAACTTAATGAGGCCAGTATTATCTAATAGTATGTCTCTCTCCAAAAGTAAAATATTCATTCACTCCATAGTCTGTCTTATGACAGGTCCAAAGCCTCTTCCAAAGAGAGATGTCCATGGAGTTCAATCTAGTGTTTTCCATTCCAATTTCAGTATCCTAGTTGCATTCGCCTCATCATCTTTTCCTCATTTTCCCATCACATCTATCCTTCCTTCTAGCTTGCCTTCATAACGTGTTTTAGATGGCAGTTCCTACATACAATACAACCAATGCAGTTAGACTTCCTTCATTTTATTGCATGTATGATGTTCCTTTCCCCCTTTACTCAATGTCTTCATTTCTCACACAAATGGGCCAACTGACCTCTCCATCCTTCCCCAGCACCACATTTCACACTTTCCAGGATTTCTGATTTACTTTCCGAAGACTCCAAATTACGGGGTGGAAGCTATGCTCCAATTGTAGCACTTCACTAGTTTCTTCCTGAAATTGAAGTCCCAGTTGCATAAGAAAAGAGCCTTCTTGTTGAATGCTCCTTTTGCTATGCAAATCCTGAGTTTAATTCCACATATGCAACCTCTGTAATGTGTTAACCTGCTACCAAAGTAGTTAGAATATTTCACATTCTCCAGTTGTTAATGATGTATCGTAATCTGTACTGCGAATGGTTGCCTTGAAATTCTCATTACTTTGGTTTTTTCCACATTCATTTCCATTCCATAGCATCCACCTCCAACTTCAGTTAGTCTAACAATCAAGCCCTTCGCCATTACCACTAGGTCATCTGCATATTACACAGTGCAAATTTCTTACCCTCCTATTTTGAAGTCTCAAAACCCTTCAAGAGCTTCCTTGGTAAGGTATTCCTGTAAAAGCAGAATAAGATAGGTGACAAATAACATCCTTGTCTAAACCCTCTTCCAGTTTTCACATTTTTTGTCTCCCCTGGTCCATTTTTAGTGTAACACTCTGATACATGTATAATTTGTTGATCATTCTCCTTCCATGCCGATCAATACCAGTTCTGTTGAGGATCTGCATTAATTTATTTCAGTTTATATAGCAGTGTGTTTTTTGTTTGTCTATGAATTCATCCTCCATGTCCACAGTTCATTCTGATATTATTCTCAGCATCACAACTGCATCTCTATTTCCTTTTCCTCTTCTAAATCTAGACTAATCTTCTCCAAGTACATCCTCGCTACAGTCTTTTTTGTATGTATAATGAGACTGATTGTGCAACGGGTGTGACTTTTGTAGCTTTTGACATCTTCTTTAAGGTAATCACTGTAACTTCAATTAAATCTTTGGGCCACTATCTAGTTTCACATATGTTGTTGATCAGTTGTATCATTAGCCTCAGAACATCTTCTCCCAACAATTTAAGTACATTCCCAAGCACATTATCATCTTCTGTAGCCTTTTTACCCCTCATCTCCTTGATACGTTTTTACACTTCACCATGCAAATATGATGTCCTCTCTCATTTGCATCAACTTCTCTTCAGGTTTGACTTTTAGGTTTTCTGGTTGATTAGCTCAATCATAGAGCTCTGTAATATAATTCTCCCAAATTTTCAGTACCTGTTTCTGATCTACTATTCTATTCCAGTGACAGCCTTCAATGCCAATGTTTTGAATCCCCTGATTTTCTTTCCCACTTAGTTTCTTTGCCTACGTGTACCTTACACTATAACGTCCTGGTCTCTGAAATTCAGTGACCTTGTCACATGTTCTCTCAGAATATTCTTGGCCTTGTGTGTGGCTCTTGTCAATTCATTCTTCTGTCTTCTGTAGTTCTTCAGTACTTCTTCATTTGTGACACTCTTCCACTTCCTTTAATCATCCAATTTACTTATCACTTCCTGTGTAATCCATGGCTTTCTTGCTCTCCTCATAATTATCCAAACAAAATAACTCACAATATCTAACACACATTTCTTGATACTGTTCCACTGCATTTCCACAATCCCACTTCACATTTCATTGTAATGAGTTCTTCTTGAGTCTTGCATTTTGTGTCATTCAGCATATAACTCCTCTAGAACCCATCTTGGTTTTTCTTTTTGGAACTTTATGATTTTCTTCAATCCAGTGTAGATCTTCGAAACCAGTTAGTAAAAGCCAGAGTCTATATCTGCTCCAGACAGTGTCTGCACATGCTTCATATTGTTTCTGAATCATTGTTCTACAAGTGTGTAGTCCTACTGATGTTGATATCACTCTCCTGGTGCTTTCCAGGTGTACAGTCTTCTCTTAGGTCTTTTAAATCATGTGTTGGTGGTAACAAGTCCATGTATTTCACAAAAATCGATGAACATTCAACCTCTGATTTCTTCCTTCCCATTGCATATGGTCCAACAGCATTGTGCCATGATTTATCTCCAACCACAGCGTTCCAGTCCCCCGTTATTATGATGTTTATCTCACTAGGCCAGCCTTTTCAAGAATTTCTTCAATTTTGTCATAAAATTCTTCCACTCAGTCACCTACAAACTTCAATGCTGCCATGTACACTTGCACTATCAAAATACTCACAAGTTCCACCTTTAACTTAGGAACAATGATACTGTCACTACACACATTCTTCCTAACAACACTGTTCACTATGCTTTTATACAACACCATTGCTAATAAAAGGTAAAGTGATCCCGTTACAGGCCCGGTGTGGCCCAGAGGGTGGGCAGAGGTATAGCTCTACTCTTTCATGACTGCGGCACTAGAAGAGGGTGAGTGGTCAGCAGCACGCCCTGGTCACACTTTACCCCAGGATAAACGTGGTACCCATTGTATAGGAGGCTGGGTGGGCCCCATGGCCAGTCTGGATGGGCGGAAAATCTCGTCTCCACTGGGATACAATCCCAGACTGTCCAGCCCATAGTCAGTCGCTATACCGACTGAGCTACCTGGCCCACACCATTGCTACTACACCTACAAAATAGACTGAGTAACCATCTGCATATGAACAATAAATCGGTCACAGAGCAGTATGATTTTAGAAGAGGGATATCTACTAAAAATATTGCCTTCTATTGTCATTTATTTTGCATACTAATTCTTTCAACAGTGGGAAGATATTCACTTTACAAAAGTAAATCATCAGAATTATGGCTGGTGCAGAACCCAGCACTTCATGTATAAGTCTGTTTAAAAAATCTGAGATTTTACCTGTCTCATGACAATACACATTTTCATTCAAAAAATCACCCAACAAATTCATTCAATAAAATGCAGTACCATACAAAATGCAATATACATGACAGTCACTGGAGTTGATACTCATCATGAACTTATGATTTGCATTTTATTGTATTTTATTGAGTGCATTTGCTGGTTGATATACTGAATATATGAAAATGCACAATATGAGTAACAAAAAATATATTTCCTTGAATGAAGTTCATTGTCAAGAGTCAAGAAAATTTTTCAACAAATTTATCTACACACATTATTAATACAATGAATAAGCACAATTTTCATAGAACAAGTGCCAACCTATTTTGTTTTCCAAAAAGCAAATATTATGCTAGCATCAGAATTTTCAGCAGTTTGCCATGTAGTCTGATCATCCTTAGTAATGAAAAGACAAAATTTGAAATAGCATGAAGCCAGTCCTTAAATTCACACACTTTTCATTCTGTAATGAATTTCTTTTATGTGTAAAAATGTTCCATAATACTGTTTTATAAAATGTTTACAACATTTTACATTGTAAAAAACTCTGTATAACGCCCATGGAAGAGCAATTTGTCATAACCCACACACAATTCATAAAATTGTGATTTCCATATTATTAGACAGCTGGGTTATCAACACACTTCCTGTCAAAATTTTGCACCTACAAAAAAATTTATTTTCCTTACATTTTTGTAAAAATACAACATACTTACATACAGATGTATTAAGGATCTGTCAAGTTTTTTCTGTCTCCTGTAAAACTGTGAATTGTTGGGTTAGGACATATTGCTGTTTCATGAGCAATATTTTGTGTATTTATGACTTGTCCAATATCCTACTGTCCTTGTACTACACTTAAAGGACCATTGACTGTAGTACATATGTATGTATGTATGTACTTCTTTCAGTCCTTTCACCTCCAGAATAAATACACCATACAACTGTCATTTCTTATTTCACCTCCTCCTTTCCACTGCATTTCAAGGAACAGATGCTGCCTTCTTCTACAGCTTCATTTTCAAATCCTCCAGTCTGCCTTCTTGATTGGTGATCCTTACATTCAGCGCTCTATTCTCATAGCTATAATCTTCCTTCTGCTTCTCTTTGCAGTCCTTCTTGCTGTAAATCACACTTTGTGGTATTTCCTCCAGAAACCCCCCCTCCCGAGAAAAGGAAATTCTGGAATAAAAAAAATTGATCCATTTCAAACATGTGATAAATAGTGTATGGTGAACATTCTTACCAACATTATCCAAAAGCAGAGTACTATACAAAGAAAGGCTCAGAAGTGAGAGTAATTTAATTTCTGAAACCCAGACTGCTTCTTGTCTAGTTTGGCATTCCATCAAGGCAATCATCTGCTGCAGGATGGTGGTGCTTTCCAGATGCAGTCTTCTATATTTATACGAAGGGCCTGTCTCATCTCTTGCACACCTTCTGGCACATCACATTCTGTAACAACTTATAACAACTTCAAAACTGTGTTTAAATTACAAAACCTTCTCTATATAAAAATAGAACCACACAGATACACCACGATACAGTGCACTCATACAACTATGCTACCTTTTAGTGTGATGTGACAGTGATAACGGAAGAAACCCCACATGACTCCTGGCCTGGACAAGACGACCAACAGCTCTAATAACTGAATAGCGGACCTACACCTCTGTAATCCACAGGAACCCCCATCTAAAAAAGAGGCGGTAGAATACAGAAGAGCATCCGGATTGGCACCCATACACGCCATGATTCCGCCTAACTACGCGAGTGCAGGCCACCGCCAAAAACCCACCTCAGCTAAAACTGCTCACCCAGTGGAAATGCTGCTCTGTTATAACATTGCTTAGCCGATAGAAACAAGTTTTGAAGCAAACAACACACGAAAATATTGACTGACACTGAGTGACACTATCGTATTATTGCTACAGTTTTATGAATTATAACATTATAGCATGCTAGTTTTTAACTATACTGACACCAATTTTACTAATGATACTAATTGTAACATATTCTTAGCATAAGAATAGTAACACATTTTGACATATGTGCATAAACAACTAATGATAATTCAATTGTAACAGCCCTAGGTCATGGTACCCACCATTGAAACGAGATTTCATTCCCACCACCCAACCCCCAATACCCTCAAAGAACACCCCACATATCTTGTACAGCTACTCTTGGTTAAATCACAACCTGTAGATGGCCCACATATAGGGACGAAACATGTAGTTGTATTCCTACTGTACTACTAGGTGAAATATAGTTGTGTACAACTGTATGTGTAATACATAAAATTATTTTTTTTTTTTAT
>Ga0123353_10016882_pt1 | contig 10695 bp, 7 predicted proteins | sample TergutLab28metaG_3_FD_92763 | JGI IMG/M metagenome (GOLD analysis project Ga0123353, IMG submission 92763) | Labiotermes labralis P3 segment gut microbial communities from Petit-Saut dam, French Guiana - Lab288 P3 | ecosystem: Host-associated > Arthropoda: Insects > Digestive system > Gut ... | reverse complement strand
GTCGACTACTGGCAGCCGAGGTGTGCGCATCAGCGGTAGTAATGCTGGATACACCATGTTCCGAGGTAGTGTGAAGAGTACTGGCTACCCACTCCATTCACCAGTTTCCCTTTCACTTCCCTTCCCGTGCGTCACCGTGTGACATCACATTTCAACTGCAGTCTACAATTTATCCGCCACCTACCTGCTGATTGCTGATGTGGACAGCCGAATCATGTTGTATTGTACAATAAGAAACTGTTGTACAAGATTTAAATTGTGTTTATTCGGATATTTAGCAACGTATTGGTAAGAAATACACAACAGGATGATGTCACCAAAAACAGTGAATGCTTTGCTGTAAAACTAAGCTATGAGTCCAAAATTGAATAATAATAATAATAATAATAGATGAAGTAGTTAAAATAATTAAAAGTCAATACACGCGGTAGAATATTTTACAGTTTCAACCACACCTACTACAAAACTTATGTAAATATTACGTAACGTACAGGCACTACAAGCAAATACATTTCAGGGGAGACCGACCTTTATCTTCAAAATAGGGCGTTTAAAGCGCATAATACTCAAAAATACAGGGAACTGTAGTTGGTCTTCTGTGTACTGTGTTATTATCTTGTGTGTATTTTTGTTACCTCATGTGTAATGCTTCACTATGTGTGTACTGCTGTCTTACATACTTTAGTTGCCGGATTGTTAGCCACAAGTCACTATCGGGAAGGTGATGCGACCGGCCACCTCGACACAGGTTCTTCTTGGTTTCCCTGTGTCTATAAGCAAATGCTGCCAGACGGTTCCCAACACTCCAAGTTGCCACTACATGCTTCTCATGTAGCCCTCCGGACTTAAATTTCTTAGAAACGTACTTCATATTTATGTACGTGCATTAGAACCACTGCCACCGGACGACAGCCCATTTGCAGTTGAATATATTATTATTATTATATTGAATATTAATCAATATATTTTAAGTGCTATTTTATATAATTGTACCCTTTGGAATAATGGTTAGATGTTAAAATTTTTATGTTCTAGATTTTGTGTGTGCTTGCGTGGGTGTGTGCGTGCGTGTGTATGTGTGTGTGTGCGTGGGTGTGTGCGTGTATCTATGTATGTATGTAGGTAGATATGTTGTGTGCGTGCGTGCGTGCGTGCTTGTGTATGTGTGCGCGCGTGTGTATATGTGTGGTTTAGCAGCTGGTACCAACACCCTGTAGACACTTTCGGCCATATACATATACAGGGCCTTCCTCCGAATTCCTGACAATCATCCATAATATTGAATTAGCGTAACGTATAGATTGCATGCTGAAGTGACTGTACTTACCACGCCGGTGTTGGGGTCCTTAGCCCCATTGCTGAAAGTAGAAGCAAGAGTGGATGAGCAACTCTCGTCGTAATGTGCATTTTGTCCGTCGTTGATGGCGCTGTTGATCGAAATGGTCCACATGCTGGCCGCGTATCCGTCGCAGTTGCAATCATCGTCCTCACCGCCATCGCCACTGGCCCACACATAGATGTTGCCCAACCCATTTCGACCCTAAGAAATATACAATTCACGTTCAACGCTCATTACTGTAACTGTGGGCCTGGATAGCTCAGTCCTCCACACGCTTCTCCAGCTACGTCAGACTCCAAGCTATCCAGCCTAAATATCTCCGAGTCATCGGTAACCATCCCAGACGTACCTCCACTTCCCACCTGCACAACTCTCTAAACATCCAGCCCATCCCCGTTCTTATCCACCGCCTTATTGACAAAATTTTCGCTCATTGCCCCTCACATTCCAACCCCCTCCCCCCCCCCAATCCAACGAACAGTGAATTATACTCTATCCCAGTGTTTCTCAAACTTGTGAGACCGCGGTCCGGTAAATTCTATTTTCATAAGACGAGGGCCCGGTCCGAACAAGACGAGGGCCCGGTCCCAACAGATTTACTCGTAAATACCTTTCCAATATTTTTTAAGTTCATACATTAAACTAAAATAAGTATTAATAATTAATTACGGCATAACCATAAAGAGTATTAGTACACTTACGTATACGGTGTGGCATGTTGACAAATATAAAATTACCTTTAAATTAGTTATCGATCACTCGACTAATGAAATCTTGTAGCATATTGTAGTTTCCTTAGGTCTGATTTTTTCGACATATTCACGAATATTTTTCTCCTCAGAATATTTCCACTATCAAACATTTATTCATAAAAATTGGTTAGTAAACTAAAATGACAAATTGCAGGAGAACCTCTCACGGCCCGGTATAACTGATGCCAGGGCCCGGTAGCGGGCCGTTCTAGCCGACCCTACTAATTTGTACAAAAAATATAAACCTAACCGCACGCAGCATATACTGCTTTAATTAGCTTACCGGAAGTCGCTGTGGTTTTCTTTCATAATTCTTCACTGCCGCTATTTACACCTATATTTACATACATAATGTCCAGTTCCAGTGGTGCCATAGTGTAAATATTTATTCAGATTGTTTACAGGAACAATTTTGTAATTTATCCTTGTACACACTGTATATACTGTCACTGCAATGGATCTCTCTAAAAAAAAAGACTCAATTTTTTATTCTGATGTGTGCCATCCGCGTTGTGTGTTTAAACTATATGGTGTGGTAAATTCCGTCAAAAACACAACTGTAAATATATGGCTAAATTATGGTGTTTATTAGCAATGTAAAAACTACATGTTTCGGCCTATAGCGGCCATCTTCAAGTTTGACCGAAACAGGTTCCATTTAACCTGCATACCGCACGGTCACCTACATACAGTGACATATACCAGCGGTCGTATTGATACAATTGACTCTTCTGATGATGAGCACTTGATTGCTCGAAACATGTAGGGAATTGGAATAAACAAATATAGGAAAAAGGATTGTGCGTCAAGTTGGTTATTTACAAAGAAGAAAAAAAACTCAGTCGATATAGCGACTCGCTACGGGCTGGAGGGTCCGGGGATCGAATCCCATTGCGGGGGGCGAGATTTTCCGTACCCGTCCAGACCGGCCCCGGGGCCCACCCAGCTTCCTATTCAATGAGAACCGGGTCTCTACCGAGAGGAATGCGGCTGAGGAGTGACGCTGACCATCCACCCCATCTACTCGTCCTCTGGGTCTTAGTTGCCTGTGATAGGGTGAATTTTAACCTTTATCTTTACTTCATCTTCTGAACGAGGAATTAAAAGGAGGCTGAAGCAAACCTTCAGAAGTTAGTCTACCCTCAAAACAATAGCAGGGGTTTCAAATCAAGGAGGGTGAGATGGGAAAAGAGAAGTCACCCGCGTGACGCTGAACACAGACTTACAATATTTTCAGTAACATAACCTAGAGAACATAGATTACTAGAAAATCACAGGAATGGATGAGAGGATAATATTAAAAAGGATACAAAAGACACAGGATCAACGGGTGTAAGGAAACGGAATGAAGGTGGGCAATTATGAATGGGATACATTTAGCAGTATTTTCTAGGGATAAAGGCGGCCGGTGCGTAAGGCTGACAACCTTACCACCATCCTGTGCCGTTGTCATGAAATCTGGGAATCTTAACTTCTTGGAACCCTCTGAGCCACTTCAGGCCTTTAACGGTACTGCTTTACCTTTCTACATTTAGCACTTGTCTGGAGTACAGCACGGTCAAATAATTTTGTATGTATTTTTAAATGGCGTCCTATGAAGTCTTATGGAGCAGTGTAGATACAAGACCTAAGCGAATGGTCAGCTTTAACCTCTCGTCGTTTAACCTTTAGGAAAGAGCTTCTTGTGTCCGGTGAATTATAGGCTGGTTCATACAACAAATCAAGGAAAACAACACCTGCCAGCAGCAGTAATCTCTCTACTGACAGAAAGTGTCACTGTGCTGCCCATTAATGCCAAGAGGACAGCCATGTGCGTATAAACGTTAACACCAAGACGCGGCCTTGCAACCATTGCTACAGTAGAAGAGCAATAAGTCATGCATATTGTGAGTGTGTCTGTAAGGACCGCGGTAGCTCAGTGGTTAAGGTGCTGTGTTACAAATCGAAAGGTCGCTGGTTCGATTCCATCTGGTGTCAGTGGATTTTTCATTGACATAAAATCCTTCTGATCGCACTACGGCCCTGGGGTCGATTCAGCCTCTAACAGAAATGAGTACCAGGAGTATTTCCTGGGGGTAAAGGCGGCCGGTGCGTAAGGCTGACCTTACCAACATCCTGTGCCGTTGTCATGAAATCTGGGAACCTTAACATCCTGGAACCCTCTGGACCGCTCCAGGCCTGTAACGGGACTGATTTACCTTTTGCTGAGTGTGTCTGTAGCCTTAGGTATCCAGCACGCAATGCGCATGCGCCATACTGTCATCTGTGTCTTGCCCTACTCTGCAATATTTTTCCACTTTATCTCATAAACTGAACGCTTTCAGAAAAAAAGTTACTGAACCCAAAACGTGTGTTTTGATTTTCTCTACAACTTTTTTCTGAAACATTTATCATTCTAAGAAGAAATGAGCGAGATATGATCAAAAATGTATATTGGTCTTCATGTAAAGTACGCATTATTCTTTTAGGTTTAATGTAACTTGAATTTTCTCGATAGATTTTAAGAAAATTACTTAAATACCAAATTTCATGAAAATTCGTTTAGTGGGAGCCGAGTCGTTCCATGAGGACAGACGGACGGACAGACATAATGACGCTAATAGTCGTTTTCTGCAATCTTGCGAACCCGCCCAAAAACTACATTCAAATTCGAAACCAAACATTAAAAAAAAAATATTTTCCACTTAACTTTAACCCTTACCCTACTAATGTGGAGAATATGGTGAGCTTCTAATAATGCCAGCAGATGGCAGATGGGATTTAACTCGGCGTTTAAACAGTTAATCAAAGACATTAAAGAAATCTGAAATCAAATTCAAAATATTCAAACGCATCCACACAAAGTCGTTACTACACGGCTATATATCACCTTCAGAAGTACCGCCCACTACCCTGCGTCACCTACCAACATACTTTTTACCGGTAAATGACAAATCAGTTACAGGTTCTCCCATGTGCCCGTGTTTAATTAGAGAATAAATCTTTTCACAGTAGCAGTAAAAATCCCGTAATTTATTTTAGCAGAGGTTGTTTGGAGGTTGGTATAAACTAGGCAAACAGCAAATGCGGAGGCGTTTATAATAATTCAGAATAATGAAAACACGAGCATGTGTTTATGTTTAGGTCCTACGGAAAGGGACTGTTACATTCTAGTGTTCTGATGGCTTTTGTAAACCGTGCATTTTAGCCGGGGGTTTTTTTCCCCGTCTGTTTGATCCCGTGAGAATAAAACATTAATTAAAATACCGAATTAATTGTTATTCTTTGTTTCAGTCTTATGAATATGTTATTTTCCTATCGTGTTTCACACAGTTTACGATACGTAAGGCTTTCAGAATCTTAATTACTGGTCATAATTTAATTAATGATAGCGATGAGTGGGTCCCTGTCATCAAGGCATGGCGCGTCCGCAGGTTGACGATAGAGGAACGGGCTCCGATATGGAGGGTAGCTGCGAATATATTGAATAAGCAGTCGCGGACAGCCGACAAGAGGTGGTCCTCCAGCTTTTGGATTGGGCGAGGTGCTAACAAGTTACAACTGTAAAAAAAGAGTATCTTGTTACGAAATGTTAACGCAGAAAACCTCGGACCTGGACTGATACATTGGTATGACCTAAGAAACTGGGTCGAGCCGGATCAGGATAGGGACAGGTGGAGGGCACACGCGAATAGGGTATGAACTTTCGGGTTCCACAAAATGTTAGGGAATTTCTTGAATGGCCGAATTTTATCCCATTTCTGTTACTCTGTCACATTTTGCTATTGTAACAAACAAGTTTAAACTACTAAGGGCCTAATTACTCTTGTGAATTCCAAAAGTCTCGTACAAATTAATTTTGCAGAATACCTCTAATATTTAAAGTTCCAAAGCAGCCACTAAATAACAGAAGCTAACTAAAGAGAACCCTAGGGTAATAGCGGGTCCATTTGAGCTCGACATTTGACTTGGTACAATGGAAAACGCTGTCGAGTGTAGCTCGACATTTAACTTGGTGTAATGGAAAGTGCTGTAGAGTCTAGCTCGACATTTGACTTGGTGTAATGGAAAGTGCTGTCGAGTCTAGCTCGACATTTGACTTGGTGTAGTGGAAGGTGCTGTCGAGTCTAGCTCGACATTTGACTTCGTGTAATGGAAAGTGCTGTCGGGTCTAGCTCGACATTTGACTTGGTGTAATGGAAAGTGCTGTAGAGTCTAGCTCGACATTTGACTTGGTGTAATGGAAAGTGCTGTCGAGTCTAGCTCGACATTTGACTTGGTGTAATGGAAAGTGCTGTCGAGTCTAGCTCGACATTTGACTTGGTACAAGGGATAGCGCTGTCTAGTCTAACTTGACATTTGACTTGATGTAGTGGTAAGTGCTGCCGAGTCTAGCTCGACATTTGACTTGGTACAATGGATAGCGCTGTCGAGTCTAACTTGACATTTAACTTGGTGTAATGGAAAGTGCTGTAGAGTCTACTAAGACATTTGACTTGGTGTAATGGAAGGTGCTGTCGAGTCTAGCTCGACATTCGACTTGGTCTAATGGAGAGTGCTGCAGAGTCTACCTCGACAATTGACTTGGTGTAATGGAAAGCGCTGTCGAATCTAACTCGACATTTGATTTCGTGTAATGGAAAGTGCTGTTGAGTCTAGCTCGACATTTGACTTGGTACAATGGAAAGTGCTGTCGAGTCTAACTCGACATATGACTTGGTGTAGTGGAAGGTGCTGTTGAGTCTAGCTCGATATTTGACTTGGCGTAATGGAAAGTGCTCTCGAGTCTAGCTCGACATTTGTCTCGGTTTAATGGAAAGTGTTGTCGAGTCTAGTTCGACAATGAACCGGTAAGGCTACAAAACAAGGACACTCCTTAACAGAAGTCATAAATAGCTCCATATTCGAATTCAACATAGGAAGTGTAATTACAATTAATACACAATTAATATGAATCTACAACGTATTTTATAGCCTGTTAATCCTGGAAGATGTTTCTGTCCAAGTTTCTCGGCTTAATGTAACAATTATCAAGTCTCTAATACTCCACAACTCGAATTTCATTCATCTGCTATCGGCACAGTGTGATTCAAAAGTTTGAAGACTGATTTTTTTTTTTAAATCGAAGACACATACCATTTTTTATTCAAAATAAGCTCCATTGGCACATAAAGAGTGATAAAAAATCTCAGTACACCTGACGATTGTAATCATCAGGTACATAGAGACGTTTTTATCACCCTATATAAAGGCTTTTGCGCGGTCGTACAGTTTCTGAAAAGCTGCGAAAGGTTCCTCCTTTTGTACCTCCTTTAATGCACCAGTCACTCGTTTACTGTCGAAGACAAACCAAACTCAGTGTGTGAACGGATGTTGGTTGATAGTACGTAGTGGGCTGGCCGACAGATCGCTCTAGTTCCGAAACTTATGGATCGCACTGTGCAGATATCTGACAGCATCATCAGGTAAAGCGTTTCTCTCCCCTCTCTCACTACCTCACCAATGTGGCCGGTCTTGTGATAAACAAAACGGTTCAACTCGCAGTGCAGCCGACAGTATTCAGGCACTTACCTCTTCCAAGCCCCTAGCCAATGGCGTGCAAGCCGGTGCAATTCACCGGCTAGAAATATGAAAAATATCACAGAAAATCATAGCAGATCAGCCCGCCGAAAAACATGTGGCGCCCTACGGCAGCCACGTGTTGCCTCCGTGATCGGACAAAGCCCATTTTCAAAAAAGTATGTGCCAGAGATTTTGTGCACTGTTACTGGGTACAGTGTTTAATTAAATTGAACTTTCTTACGATTAAGCATACTTACCACAATGAACACAGTATATGTTTAATAGGTAAAGCAATCCCTCTACAGGCCTGGATAGGCCCTGGGTGTTCCAGGAGGTTGAGGCTCCCCGATTTCCAGACTATCGGCACAGGAAGGTGGTAAGGTTGTCAGTTCTACGCACCAGCCGCCTTTACCTACCAGGAAATACTCCTGATACTCATATCTGTTAGAGGCTCAGTCGACCCCAAGGTTATAGTGCGGCTGGAAGGATTATGCCAATGAAAAATTCGAACCCGAGACCTTCCGGCTTCTAGCGCAGTGCCTCAACCAGCTGCTCTACCGCGTGCCCACAGTTTATGTACAACAGAGCATTATATAGGCCTACTTAATTAATCCATGAGGCAGAGTCCTTCATGGGAAGCTCAACCAGTCAAGAAATTCTCCACACTTTATTGCAACCCGAAGGATCATTACCGCATTCATAAGTGCCCGCCACCTGTCCCTATCCTGAGCCATATGTACCGGGATGCTGATAAGTCCTTAGCCCGAACAGGAAGGAAACAAGCTCGGAAGCATGAGAGGGACGCCCGCGATTTCAACAACATCGAGACGCGAGTTAACATCAATTTTTTTTTTCCTGCAAAGCAAGGCGCCGAAGGAAATTCACGCCATTCTGACAGAAACATTACCTTGTTTCCTTCCTAGTCGGGTTAAGGACTTATCAGCAGTGGGAAAATGGTCGAAAATCTGCTCTAATTCCTCAGAAAAGTATCTTTTGTAAAATCACTTTTCTCCTTACTCGGTCCATGCACATTCAGTAATATGATATTACACCAGTGGCCTCTCAGAACTACATATGACACCCTGTCGCTAACAAAATCTACTCTCTGAACTGCTGACACTATTCTGTGGGTTACGAAAAATCCTGTTCCCAATTGATGATTTCAGCTCCTTTAACAGATTAATATATATGTATATAAGTGCATGTACAGGGGTGCTGGTAAGTCCTTAACCCGATAAGGAAGGAAACAAGCTAATGTTTCTTTCAGAATGGCGTGAATTTTATTCGGCGCTTTGCCTTGCAGGAAAAGAGAAACTTGATACCAGCTCGCGTCTCGATGTTGTTGAAACGCGCGCGTCCCTGACATGCTTCCGAGCTTGTTTCCTTCTTGGTCGGGCTATGGACTTATCAGCACCCCTGTACGTATAAACACCGGCACTGGAAGCAGCTGCACCCACTGCGTTCATGGAATGGCCACTGGCCTGGCTTCCCCGCACGCTGCAGCCCGTTAGATATAGCCAGCAGTAATGTAGAACATGCGGACTGCCGTTCTATGACCCTAAACCTGCACACTCCCCTTGTTATGACCTGCTAACTACAAAGAAGGCAGGACATATCAGCCCCAAACTATGGCCCAGGATTTACACCATTCCATGGACAGTATGTCCCCACTATACGGCATCACAGGACTTATCAGCTCATGTAAATGGCCGGCTAGAACCACCCTTCGTGAGTCACGCTACATTTAATGATTAAAAGAATCCATCCCCACTATCCCTAAACTAGATCGTTCACATTGAGGGAAGAACGTAGGCTGAGGGTGTTTGAGAATAGGGTGCTGAGGAGAATATTTGGGTCTAAGAGGAACGAGGTAACTGGGGAGTGGAGAAAACTACACAATGAGGATCTTAATGATCTGTACTGTTCATTAAATATTATTCGGGTGGTCAAATCGAGAAGAATTATATGGGCGGGGAATGTAGCACGTACCGGGGAGAGGAGAGACGTGTATAGGGTTTTGGTGGGGATACCTGAGGGAAAGAGACAACTGGGGAGACCAAGGCGCAGATGGGAGGATAATATTAAGATGGATCTTCAGGAAGTTTGATGTGGAGTTACGGACTGGATCGATCTGGCCCAGGATAGGGACAGGTGGCGGGAACTTGTGAATGCGGTAATGAACCTTCGGGTTCCATGAAATGCGGGGAATTTCTTGACTAGGTGCAAACTGGTTAGCTTCTCAAGAAGGACTCTGCTCCATGGAGTAAGGAAGTAAGTAAGTAAGTAAGTAAGTAAGCAAGGAATTCCCTCTCTCCCTATGACCTACTGGCTACACAGCACACAGTTTCAATTTCGCTACCACTACCTTGTTATGGCCCCTTAGCCGCATTATCACACATCTTACCTCATTCACACCCCTGACTATGGCCCTCATCGTCGCATTCCTCGGTCCATCAACCGTCTTGCCATCATCTGTTGGGCCCCACGACGCGCTGTATATGTCGATAAGATTTGGCTCATGACCCATCGAGTTGGCTTCGATAAGATCCGTCATGTACGGTTGATCCAGCATTCGAATACCTCAATGGTAAACAGAGGACACAACATTCATTCAATTATGTTTTGTGGATGGCATGAAATGAATTTATTTTCATATTTATTGCGGAAATTTCCATGCTTAATTGTGAAAATCTCTACAGGATTTTCATTCATATTACGTCCATCACAGACCAGTATATCATACAGGTTATTCGAAATGATTGTCGGGGTTTTAACAACTGGCCACCTCGATTCCCAGATGCAACCCCATGTGATTTCTTTCTGTGGGGTTAGGTCAAGGATCAGATTTGTGTTCATCCTCTTCCCGCAAGTATCCCAGAACTGAAGGTACGAATCAGAACAGCCATTGAAACCATCACCGCTGACATGCTACAAACAGTCTGGAACGAACTCGATTATCGTGTTGATGTTTGTAGAATCACAAAGGGTGCACATATAGAGCACCTGTAAGGTATGTAACAAAAGCTTGGAGTGTTGTTCTATTAAATAAAAAAATACATATAC
>Ga0123353_10016881_pt1 | contig 10695 bp, 15 predicted proteins | sample TergutLab28metaG_3_FD_92763 | JGI IMG/M metagenome (GOLD analysis project Ga0123353, IMG submission 92763) | Labiotermes labralis P3 segment gut microbial communities from Petit-Saut dam, French Guiana - Lab288 P3 | ecosystem: Host-associated > Arthropoda: Insects > Digestive system > Gut ... | reverse complement strand
TAGAAGAAATAAGCAAAGGAGGAAGAGGTGAGCGAGAGAATAGGAGACGGCGACAACAATGCTGGCGGTGAAAATCCATGGGATAATTTGGCAAAAATGGACGGTGGACAGGCGGAAGGTATTGGAAAAACAGAAGTAGTAACTAATGAAATGGTCAATGAGGCATATAAGCAACTTACTGCAGAAGAGAAGGGCCTAATGAGTAAAAAAGGATATACGAGTCCGGAGGGCGCGTATGCGCACATACAAGAGATACTGGCTTCTAGGGGCACGGACGAGGTAGCGCCGGACTATAGCAAGGATGATTCTTATATAACGTAAAAGTAGTTTGGAGATCACTACTAGCGCCAGTGAATGAGGGGCTGGGAGCAAGCATAACCGATGGGGGTATGGGCACAAAAAGACTCGGCCGTAAGAGTGAGGCCGAGCTTTTTCTTTGATTAATGTGCGGGGAGGTTGTGGAACTCAGGGGAAATAGAGAGCAAGAGGTAGTATTTTTCTTGTAGTCGTGTAAAAAATGTTTTTGTACTCCGAGTAGGTTTCGTCGAGGATTTTATTGTATATTGCTGAGAGTATATTGTCGATGTCGGTTTCATTTTCAGGTGCTTTGAGTTTGAGTGCGAATGTGAGACTAAATCTGACTTTTCCTCTGTAGGGGAGCTCGTTGTCTTTTCGTGTCCTAAAGGGTTCTTCAAAGACGATGACTGAAGATTGCCGGTTGCTTTTGAATCTGAGCGTTTTAGCTTCGACGCGGAAGTGCGGGCGATCTTCTGGATCTGATTCTCCCCACTCTTGGATGAGCAAACGAAATTTAGGAATACCGAGCTTTTTGAGAGCATCACGCATCTCGGGCAGAATCAGCTTCGAGAAATCTTTGTCTCTAGGGTCATCCCAAGTGCAAGAAAGCAACTTGAGCCCCAGCTTTTTCATTTCTCGTTTAGCTTTACGGATTTTGGGAAATTGCCCATGCTTCTCATTGGTAGAGCTAAATTTTACGGTAAGATACCTGAAGGATACGAACAAATATGCAAAGAGAAAGACGAGTAAGAGTATATTTTTCATTTTGGTTTCCTCCTTTGACTAGTAGGGGACGATATTGCGATGAAGTATATTTCGCAATATTGTTGACATTATAGCAAATGAAGGCATAGCGGTAAAGGTGTTGTTTTTTTGAGAAAACACGTATATAATCTGTTGACGGAAGGTGTGTTTTATAGGTTCAAAACATGACGGATTTGAAACGGCTTAAGGCCCAGCTGGAGGGATATGATTTGACGAAGAATGAGGCGGTGGTCTACATTCAGCTGTTGAAGATGGGCAACCCAGTTTCAGTGTTACAGATTGCGAGGGCACTGAAATTGGGGCGAACGCCGGTGTATAATGCGCTAGACCGACTGGAATATAAAGGGTTGGTGGCGAAGCAATTGGCGGACAACGGGTATAATTACGTGGCGGCGTCGCCGGATAATTTGGAGAAGTATTGGGCGGAGAAATCGGCAAGATTGCAACGGCTGGGGAATCGCTTGCCGGGGTTGGTGGCGGCGCTTGAAGGGGTGGTGGCACCGGCGGGATACAAATCACAGATTAATTATTTTTCGGGGCGGAGGGGGCTAGAGCAGATTACCTATAATTCATTGAGGGCCGAGGGTGATTTGTATATTTATGAGATAAGTACGGATATGATGGTTTTCGTGGAGCGGGAGAAGGCGGAGAAGTTTCGCGAGATTTGGGTAGAGCGGGGCACAATGATCCATCAGCTGACTAATCGGACGGTATTTGAAGATTTTACAGAGGTGGAGAAATTGGTGACGGAGCTGTGGGATATTCGTTATATTGACCCGGAGGTGTTGAAGATTGAGTTTGAAACGTTGATTTATAACGATGTGGTGGCGCTGTATTCATATATTGGTGGTGAGGTTTTTGGAGTGGAGATGAAGAATCCGACACTGGCAAAGATGCAAAAGCAGATTTTTAAAGCGATGCAAAATTTGGCGGTGCCGCTTGCGATCAAGTCGCCTAAGGGTGCGGCGGTTTTGCCTTGAGATCTGATAGAATGGGTGCTATGGATGTGATTGATTTGGGGTTTTTGGATGGATTGACGGCGGAGTGGCGGGAGGAAGTGGTGGATTATTTGCGGGGTGGGCGGAGAGAGTTTTCGGAAGAGTTGGCTAGGGAGGCGGGAGAACAGGGGGAGACGGAGTTTGCCAGGGCAGTGTTGGCCGAAATGGCGAGAATACCGTATGGGACGGCAAGGAGTTATGGGGAGATTGCGGTTTTGGCGGGATATCCACGAGCGGCGAGGGCGGTGGGGACGGTTTGTAGGAAGAACAAATATCCGATTGTTATACCTTGTCATCGGGTGGTCGGGGGGAATGGGATTGGCGGGTATGCGTTTGGACTAGATATGAAAAGGGAATTATTGAGGCGAGAAGGGGTTGTTTTGTAGACGGCTTGGGTGATCAAAAAAGCTCCGGGCACAAAGAGAGCGATGGCCTTGAGAGAAATTATTGCCATGCATTTGAGTCGGAGCTTTAGTGTTTGTTTTTCGCCGTTCCTGGTACGCAAATGTTCCATGAACGACTTTTTGTTTTTTCGTGTTTGTTTTTCGTAAAAGGGTACGGCTTTTGTGTTTTGCGAAATAGCACAAAAGCTAATTTTAGTGTAAGCGGGACAGATGGGTTTGTCAATAGGTTTTGTATAAAATTTTTATACAAAATTAACAGATAAGACTCGACTGTTGGCGGGCGAGGAGATAATTTTGTTAACAATGTGAATGATGCCGAGGAGCTGTTTTAGGGGCGCCTTTGGGGCGCCCCGTAAACTGTCTACGTGCGATTGGGGGAGAAGGAAACTTCTAAGGATAATATTTCTGATAGATGGTGTGGAAGAAGGCAAAGCCGCCCTTGAGTACGACATCTAGGGAGTGGACAGATAAATCGGAAGAGACTGTTATAGTCGATTCGCTGTCGCCTGTGGGGTTCCATGGTGGTGGGGACGTGTACTTGTGGTCGATGGAATGACTAAGGGAAAAAGTGGAGGTGGGGGTGGGGGCTGTGCCGTATTCAACAATGGAAAGGCAACAATGGGTGGGATTATCGTAGGGTTTTTGGCGGATGCCAACTTTTAAATAAGTGGCACCAAGAGATTTGGCGTAATCATATATGTTGTTGCTGAGGGATAGGTGAAAAAATTCGGCTCTTTGGTCGGCGCCGGGCATGTCCCACTGGGTTTTTATACCGCCGTTTTTTTCGAAAAATAAAATGTTGGTGAGGACATGCTGGAGATAGAGAAGTTCTTCCATGGACATTGTTTTGGCGGTTTCATGTTCGAGGCGCTCGTAGTCGATTGTGTTGGCGAGGTTGTATTCCCCGGGCTGCGGTTGTATGTCTGTGACATAAGCTGCGCCGTTCTTGACTATCGCAACCTGTTCGAAGGTTATGAGGTTGAAATAGATCTCGGCTCTGTATGACGATTCGTCTTTGGCTTGGCTCGTGATGGAGTCGAGACGATAAAAAGGGAAAACGGTGTCGGTGTTGTCGAGGAAGTAATGGATTTTTTGGGGAGGAAAACCGTCGAGGAAAGGGACTGGAAAGGGCATTAGGCTAAAGGATGCCCCAAAGGGTTTGTAAAGCGACCCCGTTCCTTCTTTGTCGTTGAGTTTTTTTAACAGCTCTAAGCCCATAATGACTCGTACGGTGTTGTCTGGTGGAGGAGTGTTGGTGGCGGCGGACGTGTCGGCAGCGGGATTTTTCATAATAAAATCTTCCTTTCAATGTCATTTCGTAGACGTTAAAGAACCTAAAACGGGGTTTATTAGGTCCTGTTTGCTTGGTTATAGCAAGTTCTGTGTCTTTTGTCAACTGATGGGGCGGATGGGTGAGGTTGAGCGCGAGCACTATGTTACAATTGGTATTATGGAAAAGCGAGTTTTTAGAGAGACGGATGGTATAAGGGGGAAAGTGGGGGAGGAGCCTTTGACTGAGAAAAGCATGCGAAAGTTGGGCCAGGCGGTTGGACGGTATTTTGAGGGTGGCAAAATGCTGATTGGACGAGATACCAGGGAGAGTGGGGTTTGGATAAGTCGTGAATTGAGCTTGGGTATGAGCGAGGTTGGCTGTGAAGTGTGGGATATTGGCGAAGTAACGACGCCGTGTGTGGGGATTTTGACGGACATGGAGGATGTGGCAGGGGGAGTAATGGTGACGGCGTCTCATGATCCAGCTGGCGATAATGGAGTGAAGGTGTTTGATGGGCGAGGCGATAAATTGACGGACGACGAGGAGCTGGAGGTGGAAAAGCTGTTTTTTGAGGAGATTGAAGTGAGGGAAAAGAAGGGCGAAGTGCTTGATCGATTGGTTTTGGTGGATGACTATATTGACCGGGCGGTGGAGGGGGTCAGCTTGGAAGGCTGGAAGATTTGTGTTGATAGTGCGGCAGGCGGAGGGTGGAAGATTGTGCGAAAGGCACTTGAAAAAGCAGGGGCAACCGTGGTGGAGGTGGGGCCAATGCCGGACGGCAATAACATAAATGAAGATTGCGGAGCGTTGTATCCAGAGAAGCTGGCGGGTGCGGTGGTGCGTGAAGGTGCAGACATGGGCGTAGCGCTGGATGGCGATGGTGACAGATTGATGATAGTAGACGACGAGGGCATAATCTGGGACGGCGACAGGATTGTCGCTGTGTTGGCGATGTGGATGAAGAGAGACGGGAGGTTGCTGAATGACGTGGTAGTGATGACGGAATATAGTAATTTGAGTGCGGTGCGGTTTCTGGAGAAGGCTGGCGTGAGGGTGGAGAAGGTGTTGAACGGGGACAGGGCAGTAGTGCAGGTGTGCAGAGAGCTTGGTGCGGTGTTGGGAGGGGAGTTTTCGGGACATATTATTTACCCCGAATGGCTGTCGGCGAGCGATGGGCTGTTTGCGTCGGTGTTGGTGGCGGGGATTGCGTGCGAGAAGGGCGTAAGATTGTCGAGCCTAAGACCGGAATATGAGAATTTTCCGAGGAAGATATGGAATATAGAGGTGAAGGAGCGAAAGCCGTTGGATGAGATGGCGGGCTGGGAGGAGGGACTAAGAAGATGGCGAGAATATCTGGGCGCAGAGGGGAGGACGTTTGCGAGATACTCGGGGACAGAGGATTTGCTGCGGATTTTGGTGGAAGCGCAGGATTCAGAGAAGATGGAGAAAGTCGGTGAGGAGCTAAGTGAAATAATAAGGAAGGAGATAGGCCAATGATAAAAGTTGAACGATTGACGGGGTATGACAAAGAGCAAGTGGAGAGACTGGATGTGTTGATGGGGCAATTGTCGAGGAAGGGGAGAGAGAAGATCTCGCGACAGTGGATAGAGGACGTGACGGCTTCGCCATGGCATGATGAGTTGATAGCGGTGGATGATGCTGGGCGGATAGTTGGGGCGGCAACGATGTCGATTGTGATGCTACCGATGCGCAACATAGCTTATTTGGAGGATTTCGTGGTGGATGCGGAGGCGAGGGGGGGAGGCATAGGAGGGAAGCTATGGGACGAGGTGCTGGAGTGGAGCAGAGAGAAAGGGGCGATGAGGTTGGAGTTTTCTTGTGGGCTGGGCAGGGAGGCAGCGCATACGTTTTATATGAAACGGGCGGAAATTTACGATACAGATCATTTTAGGCTGGAGCTTTAGCGGCGGAAGACTAGGTCGACGAGTAGGCCGAGCAGGAAGGTGTGGAGGTTGGTCATGATGAGGAGACCGAGAACGCAGGCGATGATCCCGAAGAGTTTAACGCGGTCGAAACTGCTAACTCCGCTGGCTAGGCCGTAAGAAATTTGTTTGTGGAAGACGACGACGGCAGCGCCAGCAGCGAGGATGATGACACCCGTAGCAAACCAACCGATAGAGAATTCCCAAGACATGGTTTGATTGTAGCACGCTTGCGACGAATGGCGAAATTTAGTAGAATGTATCCGGGCTTGGGGATATAGCTCAGCTGGTTAGAGCGCGTCACTGATAATGACGAGGTCTGTGGTTCGAGTCCACATATCCCCACCAGCTTAGTAAAGCCAACTTATTGAACCAAATAAATGAATTTATTTGGTTCTTTTTGTTGGCTTTACTTACGCTTGCTCAAGCTTCGGTTGGGAATCGCAAGGAATTGCTGGCCTTATCTGGAAACGAGGGGATTGTAATGTGGCGGCCGATGTGATATATTGAATGAAGGATAGCAGTCGCCCCCCCGACAGCTATCCTTTTTTGGTGATGAACGAATTGTTTGGTGGAGTGTAGGAGGATCGAACTCCTGACCTCATGATTGCGAACCATGCGCTCTACCAGCTGAGCTAACACCCCGTAATGAGAAAGTTGCGACGGATTAACACCCCTGGTGGTAAATACTCTTGGTGGAGTATAAGAGGCTCGAACTCTTGACCTCCTGCTTGCAAAGCAGGCGCTCTGACCAACTGAGCTAATACCCCTGAAACGTGAATGGTGGAGTGGAGATGGCAAGCCATCTCGCGCCCCGTAGAATTATAGCATATTGTATAATCGGGAGAGAAGGAGGACGCTTATGGGTCGGCCAAAGGATAAGAAAGAATTAATGGAGCAGGCGGAGGGGAATTTTGGGAAGCTGATGGTGTTGGTGGATGAAAAGTGGGGCGGTGACGAAATTGCTGAAGAAGATGAAGAATGAGAGAAAAATATAGAGCGGTAATGGCGGTTTGGCTGGTGCTGGTGAGGGAGGGGAAGATTTTGTTGCAACTGAGGCAGAATACCGGCTATATGGATGGAAAGTGGGACATGGCAGCGAGTGGGCACTTGGAGGCTGATGAAAAACTGGAAGAGGGCATAATACGGGAGGCAGCTGAAGAGATTGGCGTGAGAGTGAAGAAGAAAAGTTTGAAATTGATTACGGTTGAATACGATGACGGAGATGGATATATGCGGTTTTTCTTTGCGTGTGATGCTTTTGAAGGAAAACCGAGAGTCATGGAACCGGAGAAGTGTGTGCAGTTGAAATGGTTCAGCATGAAGGCTTTGCCGGTCAATTTGATACCGGCCGTGGGGAGGGCGATAGAGCGGATCCAGAATGGAGTGTTTTACGACATTAAGTGAAATTGATGGTTCGAGACAAAAATAAGTGCCGTAGGGCACTTATTTTCGTTAAGAGATCTCGCATTTCTCTCAAGCTTCTAAGATAGTATATCACGGAATGGATAATGTCAATAGGCAGAGTGGGGAAAAGTTGGAAGTTTTGCGGAATAGACTGTTCGGGTATTATAATATATTTTTTAACAAAAACGTATTGACAAAACGTAAGCGACGTGGTACAATGTGAATTAACACCTGGGAAGGCGATGGTTTTTGCCTGAAACAGGAGTCGTAAATAATAAGAATTATTGGTGGGCAGAATGGAGTTTCAGAAATGGCTGGAACAAAAGTTGGCGGCAGGAAAGCTGCTGCAACCAATAAAGCCAAGTACGGTGTGAATTTTTACGCCGAAATTGGTCGCAAAGGCGGTATGAATGGTCATACTGGCGGATTTGCTTTTAACCCTGCACTTGCCAAGATTGCTGGTGCGAAGGGTGGTCGTATTTCTCGACGCGGTAGAGCCAAGAAAACTGCCTAAAGAGAGTTTATCTTGAGAAAGTAGCCCCTCGTAAGAGGAGGCTGCTTTTTTGCTAGCGACAGAAGGGGCAGTGATAGGTGCCGGAGGGGTCTTGGTAGCGACTGAGATTGCAGGTGGGACAGAGAGATTTTTTGTGTAGCCAATCGCGATAAGTGTCGAGGTTGTCTTCGGCGAATTCTTCGTCCCAGGCGATATGATACTTGTGGCAGAGCTTTTTGGTTTGTTGCCAGGCGGAAGTTTCGATTTTGAGGCGTTCGACGTCCAGATTGAAGTCCTTGTGCTTTAAAGTGGCGTGAGCGAGCTCGTGGAGCGTCAGGAGGGCAAAATTATCGTGGGGTGGACCTAGGACAATGGTGTCTGGAGGATGGAAAGCAAACTTCTTGCCATGGCGAAAAATTAGCTGGGGGTAGTCGCTGGCCAGGCTATTTAGAAGTTGTTTGTTGCTGGGCATAGATGAAGCAGCCGAAGATGACGGACTTGTCTTTATATTTTGCGATTAAGAGCTTGGGCATGGAAACGCTGGCAGGTAGAGCAACGGACAGCTGTTTTTCTAGAGGTTGGCGATATTTTTTGAAGGCGAGACCAAGAGGACCGCCGAGGATGATAGTGTCGGGGCGGATGCAAGAGATGACAGAATGCATGCCGGTGGCGATGCGGCAGGAAATCTCGACCCAGTCGGCACGACTTTTGATTTCGGTGGTGAGCTTGCCGTAATATTCGTAGATGGCTTTAGCGGAGGCGAAATCTTCCCATTCTAGGAGCTGACCATTGAAGATGTATTTGTCGTGGCCGGGTTCATAGATGCGGATGGAGGGGTCGATGCTACCGTCTTTAATAACACCACCGCCGATGCCGGTGGAGAGGGTAAGGAAAACAGATAGTCCTGGGATGTTTTCGGCTTCGGCAAGACCGGCGAGGTTGGCGTCGTTTTCGATGTATACGGGTGCCCGGAAGATGTCTTTGAGCTTGGCGCCGAGATCGAAATTTGTCCAGGGGAGGTTGCCGAGCCATAAGATCTGATTATTTTCGGTTGGACCGGGGACGCCTACGGAAATGGCCTCGAGTTCTTTGATGGCAAAATTGGTGCGGATTTCGTTGATGAGGTTCTCAAAGAAGTGATCTTGGTCAAAAGCGGTGGAGAAGCGGATGGAATGGAGGATTTTGCGGTGATTGTTCATGAGTGCGACGAGGGTTTTGGTGCCACCGATGTCGATGCATAGATACATATAGGTAGTCTAACATTAAAAAAGATAATTTTGGGTATTTAAATTTTAGAGAAATGATGGTATAGTGTGGGTGACATAAGGAGAGCCAAATGGAGAAAACTAACTTCAAAAAATGGGGTTGGTGGGCAATAGGGGGATTGGTGGCAGTAGCAATCGTTGCGGCATTGGTGGTTGCGATGGGCGGCGGTCCGAAGCCGACAGAGAGTGAAGAGCCGGTAGAAAACGTGGAGCAAACTGAGGTGGTAAATAACGGTAACTGGGACGATGACGAGCCGGAAGATGAAACCAGCGTGGTCGCAGTGGAGGAAGTTGGGGCTTTGCCGCAAACTGGCCCAACGGAAGATGGCATGCTTGTCTTGCTGCTGGCTGGAGTGTTTGCATATGTGATGAGCTTGATGCTAAGCAGTGTTTTTAGGGCGGCACGATTAGAGAAAAAAGCCTAAAACTTTACTTTCGGTTAGTATTGGGGTAGAATGGGGGCAGTTTTGGGGTTGCTCATGGATTACTGGAGCGGCGTTGGTTGGTACTCCGTGAGCTACCCCAAGGAAGGAAAATATTAGATATGGCAAAAGATGCCAAGTTGACTATGGACGAATTGTTAGCGAGCGCTGACGATAAGCCAGTGGTTTTTGGGGATACGATAGAGGGGACGGTGTTGTCTGTGAAGAAGCACGAGATTTTGATTGACCTGGGGGCGAGGGGCGTGGGGATGGTGCCGAGACGCGAGGTGGCGTTTGGGCGGCAATTGGCCGAGGGGGATATAGTGTCGGCGAGCGTTGTGGACACGGAAATGGATGACGGCATGGTGCTGTTGTCGTTGAGGAAAGCCGTAAAGGACAAGGGCTGGGATGAGATTTTGGCCAAATTGGAGGCTAGCGAAACAGTCGAGATTACACCATTTGATGCAAACCGAGGCGGTTTGTTGGTGGAGTACGATGGAATTCGAGGATTTTTGCCGGTTTCGCAACTGTCGGCCGAACATTACCCCCGTGTGGGCGGTTCTGACAAAGAGGAAATTTTGCAAAGATTGAACGGATTGGTGGGGAAGCCGATTCGCGTACGGATTTTGGATGCCGACAAGAAGACAAACAAGTTGATTTTTTCGGAGAAGGAGGCGATAAAAGATGGCTTGGTGGAACGATTTGCCAAGTTGTCGATTGGCGACGTGGTGAAGGGCGTAGTGACCGGTGTGGTGGATTTTGGAGTGTTTGTGAATGTGGAAGGGATTGAGGGATTGATTCATATTTCGGAGATTTCTTGGGAGAGGGTGAACAGCCCGAGCGATTATGTGAAGGTTGGTGATATTGTCGAGGCGAAAATTATTGCGATCGACAAAGATCGGCTGTCGCTTTCTAAGAAGCAGCTACAGGAAGACCCGTGGCTGAATGAGATTGCGCAATTTGACAAGGGCGACAAGGTGGAGGGGACTGTGACGAGAATTACGCCGTTTGGGGCGTTTGTGCAGATTTCGCCGGCGGTGGAAGCACTGGTGCACGTGTCGGAGCTGGGTGAGGGAAGTGATGTGGACCCGGAGAAAATCTTTACCTTAAATGAGCGAAAAGAGTTCAAGGTGCTGGATATTGATAAGGAGGGGCGAAAGATTAGTTTGAGTTTTGCAGGGAAGAAAAGTAAAAAATCTAAGTAGGTCGACTAATACGAGAAGGGAGTCAGAATGCAAAATGAAGAAAAAATAATACGGATTTCTGGCTCTATTACGGTTGATGAATTGGCGAAGGCGTTGGGGTTGCCGGTGACGCAGTTGATTGGCGAGTTGTTCAAGAATGGGATTATGGCGACGATTAATCAGCGGTTGGATTTTGAGACAGCTTCGATTATGGTGGAGGAATTGGGGCTGAAGGATGTACGAT
>Ga0123353_10016879_pt1 | contig 10695 bp, 5 predicted proteins | sample TergutLab28metaG_3_FD_92763 | JGI IMG/M metagenome (GOLD analysis project Ga0123353, IMG submission 92763) | Labiotermes labralis P3 segment gut microbial communities from Petit-Saut dam, French Guiana - Lab288 P3 | ecosystem: Host-associated > Arthropoda: Insects > Digestive system > Gut ... | reverse complement strand
TATAAACCTTAAGAGGCTGATTCACTGATACATTATTTTAACCCTGTTAATAGTATATGATACTGATAACAACACACATCTTAATTGTAATTATTTTAATCCTGTTAATAGTGTACGATACTAGTAACAACTCACACATCTTAATTGTAATTGTTATGATGTTATAATTGTTAATAACTATATGACCATTATATTATAATTATGTTTAAGAATTTGACATCTGTATTTTTAACAGATATTTATACAACTACTTTGACAATTTCCACATCTTTGGTACTTTACCTGTATATGGATATACGGAAAATAAAGTGAATGAATGAATGAATGAATGTATGAACAACAGACAAGCTGAAGATGTGTACATAAAAAGTGCTGTCACATTGTGTTTGTTTATAGCTCTAGTACAGCCCCTTAATTTGTATTTGAATGTCTTACCTTCAGACTACTGAAATGATGGTGTGTTGCTTCTAAGAACTGGTGGTGTTAAAAATGAATCAGGTTGTCAGAAATGTGTGTGTGTGGGCTCTTTTGTCCAGCATTCTGCTATCCAGAATGCTCTGCAAACTGGCTCTGTTCCAGAACAGATAAATTTGTAATTAGTACATGGTGCCACTTATGCTGCATTACCAGGTGACACCATTTTTGGTGGAAGCTTGTGCTGTCTTTCAAAATGCTTTTGTTGAAGGCTTTAAGCATGAATCTGAACATTCAGCTTCTGGTAACAGTGCTTTAGCATCTCTCCATCTTCACTGGACATTCTTGATGACATCTGCTTGGATAATGCCATGAAATTTCATTTTGAAGTCAGAACAGGTTTTTTTGTAATCTTCAAATGTGTTTATTAGATTTTAGGCTTAGTGCTATGAAGTACAGAAACCCCAAAGTTCCAAATGTAAAAGTTAAAAGATCCAATGCCATATTTACTGACACACAATACCAGTATTATTTATTTGTGCTAATTTTACAGCAGCCTTTGAACGCCACTGGCAAGTCATTACAAAACTGGATGATTGTAGTTTCTTGGAAACAGGAAAAATGAAAGGGAATCATTTACAAAGACTGATAACCCAAATTCTTGCCTTTTATTTTTATGGAATTAGAAATTTTCTTGTATTTGAATTCAAATTATTTTGCACCTAATGTGTTCTAGGATGCAGACTGCATACTGAGTTTTTAAGTTGGTAGGGCACACTTGGTGTATTGTGTCCATTATGACCTTGTGTTCTAGGATCGTGGTCAGCTTCTACGAGCCCAGCGAGGTCACCAAGCCCTAGTCAGCCATATTATCACCCATCAAGAACCTCAAAACGATATGGCACAACAAGTTTGGAACAGCGGTCACGCTCACCGTCACCTCTGGGAACTGGACCAGGACAATGCGCACAGCCTCGGCTGGAACCTCACCATTACCGCCGCCACCCCCACCAACCACTGATGTCGCATCCAATACAGCAGCAAAGTTACCCAGTGCTGGTATCTCGAAGGGGTCAAGGTCGTCGGCTCCCTGACACTCCCAGCAAGCCCTCAACATTACAGCTGCGGCCTGCATCCATCAACTTCCCCAAGCTAAATGCATCACCCACTCATGGTCCCACAGGTCCCATAGGCCCCATGCCCCTAGGACTCTCAGCTCAGCAGTGCCCTCTAAGCTTTGAACAGGCTGTAGCAATTGGTCGTGGAGGACGCTTGCTACCTTCTCCTGTTCCAAATGGTTACAAGCCAGGCCAGCAGCGGAGGAATCGACACAGTGACTCTGATGATGATGACTGGTGCTAGCCTAAATTAACTTTGCGGCAGATATGGCGGCAGTTCACCGTTCAGTTATGATGATTGCTTCAAACAAACACAACTTTTCCCTGTCAGTAATGTCACTACTGACCTAACCTAACAGCACTGAAATTCTTTCATAGGTGATCAACATGCCTGGACCTATTGCCTTCCCCTTTAGGACTGGTTACAATGTTAGACTGAAGAGTATGCAAGTCTGTTGCAGCATGTTAGTAAGTGACAACATTACCCTACATTTGACAGGTTTTCTTTGCAAATGCAGTTACAAACCTGGCAATGAAAGATGGAAATAGCTCAGGTCAGGTTAGGTTAGTGTCCAGCTCTCCCAGAAAATGTAGTGATATTAATGATGGCAGATGCATACTGCAGTCCTTCCATTACCCCAAAGAATGGTGACACTGTCTGCCAGCTGCATGTACTATACTGTTCTGTGGTGTGCTGGGGCCAGTCTTTATGTGGATTCTTGCAAACCAGCAAGTTACTTACTGCCAACTTTAAAAGCAACTGTGTGCAAAGATAGTGTTTTTGTCCAAAACTCTTTTGAACACGAAAAATTTTCAACTTCGCAATCTCTTAACTTCCCCCTCAAGTGCTTTACAAGTGATTGTGTTTTTCTCATTGAAATATTACATTTATGTTTATTCTGTGATATAATGCAACTAGAAGGATACATGACAAAATAATTACATGAAGTAAAATCTTATTGGTGCTGAGTTCTGCCAAAAGAGAAGAAAATTTACCCCAAAACAACACTGCGTGTAGTTGACTTTCAGCTGTAGGGAATTGTTACCAAGCTAAACTACCTTCTGGATTGAAGCCCCACACCTAGGCAGCTGGAACAGAGTGCATCATCATGCTGCCTTCAGTGACTTTTGGCCAGTGGACTGAGCGTTAGGGCCTAAAAAGTTTTAGAGATGTGTAAGGAACCAAGTCCATGACTTTGTAGTCCCTGACATTTCAACAACAGTTCTTGAGACTGAATAAGTCTTATAGGTTTGGTTCTGCTTTATATTATAAATATGGAGCCAAAGAAACTTTGTTCAACATGTTCAGATTTTCGAAGGGTACACTTGTTGCTGTTAGCTGATCTTGGTTCATAACACTTTCCACTATATAATTATGATTAAAAAAAGTGTGACAAAGTTGCCTTAAAAATATGAATTAATTAACTGGTTGATTGAATGGTTGAGTGATTGATTGTATGTTTATTAATTTCAATTTGGTACAGAATCAAAACATTTTATATATCACTAATTACTATTATGATGTATGGCACAGTGTGCATGTTTGTGTGTCTGTCTCTGTGTGCATGCATGTGCAAGTATGCACTTTTCAGATATATTTTATCCCTCCTTTCATTGCATGCACAGGAAGATTGGATTCAACATCTCCTTAAAGTATTACGATTGAAATGACATTTACCAAGGAATGCTGTGCCATAAAGTGAATGAAGCTACTGTTGCTAAAATAATTTCAACACTAGGACATCATCACAAGTTCATCCAACTTTCAAAATACAAATTAACTTTATTATAATCTTGCTGTGTTTTAAATTTGGAATGACATAATCATGTGAAGAAACACCATGAATGAAACATCTGACTGATGGCACACGTTCTGTTAAACTGATGTCCCTTGTCACTTTATTTCTTCCAAAACTAAATTATAACATATGTGCTGAATTTTGTCTTTGTAAACATCAACCAATGCGCATGCCAAACATGTTTCCCTTATTGTATTGTTCTGTACATATATTCACATTTCTATAATAATAATAATAATAATAATAATAATATTAAGAACTAATATTAATAATAATATTTATTATAAGGTTTCACTGCAAACTGACTAAATACCTGGGGATTAAGACAGCAATGTGCTGGGACAAGAAAAGGAAAGAAAAAAAAAAAAAGCAAGAACAACACATTTAAGTAGGTTTATTGAACTAAACAGAGTTCCATTTATCGTATTACATGACACAATTATTTCATTACTAAATTTCAGATTCTCGTATTTGTTACAAGATTGGATTTCAGTATCTTTTTTTTATTTCAGTAGAAGTTTTGCAGGAGAAGAAACTTATGGGTGTGTGTGTATGAGTGTGTGTGTGTGTGTGTGTGTGACACATTTTTAGTTCAATCAAGATGTGTTGGTAGGAACAGCATCCTCATCATTATCACCTCGTGCAGTAAAGTGGATCTCTCAGAGGCAGTGGCACAGATAACACCACTACAGATCCCACAGCATGGGTGAGTGAGTGGGCAGAACTTACTAAACTTTCTTGCGGGTTCTTTTGTACTGGATTCATTCCTTGTTGCAAAAGGCTGTATTCTGAGAGACCTTGGAGTAACTATGCAAATAATTACTGGGAGGTCCCCCAACTGGTTATCTGTGCCACTGTTAAGAGGTAATAAACTTACAACAACATTCCACTGACATATGTCAAACCACCACGGGACAGTAAACAGTTTTAATTTACAACATAGTGATAGGAAATACCTGCTAAAGTAAGGAATTGTGAATTATATTATTTCACTTAGAAAATAACTGGGACCAGCCCTCCACCAAAGCTGCATTTCAAAGACTATAAATGTGCAAGTTGATGACAATCAGCATCATCAAACTCATATTCAGCAGCAGTAACCAACCGGTTTGAACTAACTGATGACATTAGTTACTTTAAACCATTGTAAATAAAACTGTATTGTCTAATTCACTAGTGCATTGGAATTTAATGTATTAAAATCCAAAGCAGTCACCATTGCACAGTCTGTGGTCCACGTGTTCTGGTTTCAGTAATTAGGAAGAAAGACACTGCAGTTTAAAATTACAATTTGTGGTTTTTATTACACAAATTGAATTTAACATGAGTACATATTTACCTTTATGCCCGCTGTCCTCCAGGATTATCCACTACAAAATTACTTCTACTAATCTAAGGATGTATCACACACACACACACACACACAAAACTCTTATTTTCTCCTGTGTAGGGTGTAATCTGACCAGTCTTACAAGACCCTGTTAAGTCCAGATGTAAGGTATGCAGTATGCAATCACTTTACATGTTTCAGCTTTTATTTAAGTTGTGCCATGATGCTGCCTACACAGCATTGTTTCAGCACTTTGCATTATAGTTGGTTTCCATTTATTCTTTGTAACTGATAAGTGTAGATGCTTTTTCATTAACAGTGTGACCTGTTTGTAAGGTTCTTGAATGCAGAGCAGTGCTTACTGGGAACAATACCACCCAGCTGTAACCACAATCAGATTTGTTCAAACTGCCACCACCAGATGACAGGCACATCATTAAATATATATCTTTGTCTCAGTCCTGCTTTTTACATACTTATTGTTTTGAATGTGGGTTTACTTTTAAGCCTCCTTTGTTGAAAATAAATCTTGCGGTAAAACAAAGTATGGTGCTGCGTGACTTTTGTAGATGATGCGTATAAAAACAGAGAATATTAAACAAACATGTAAAATTTAACGAACGGTGCTGCAGAATTCAGTAATCGTGACTTAGGCAGGCAGTGTATGAGAGCAGCAGGAGGATTTTATTCATAGATACAAAGACTGGCACTGCCCAGTTTCAAAAAGGAGTTCTGTGGTACAAGTTTGAATGGAAAGGAACTTTGCAGACAGGTTGTGTCATACTGTTACATGAGGAATGTGGTGGTGATGGTAAGCATAGAAAATAATTTCTGGAAAGTTGCTACTTGATTTTGTTTCATCTTAATTTAAAAAGACGTGACATTTAGTGATACTGTTCATTATGCCACCTCAACCTGCCTTTCTGTTCCCACTGCAGTGCCAGGAGGACAATAATGCAGGTTTAATACCTAGTGTCCTGAGTTGTACATAACCTTGACATCCCAAAATTTTAAATAAATACTCTATCTTGACATTGCAAAATCTTCAGTTGACAGTTTCCTTGTGCCTATTTATCCACATAATAATTAAGTTATCTTGGTCATAAAACTGTTTGATAGATACCTCTCCATTTTGTTTTCATTTAATGGATGGGCATCAAAAATAGTCACTTTTGGTTCTGATGTAGTGAATTAGAAAGGAACCAGAAATCTGGAGACACTGTATGATTTGATAGATAAGTTATGTCTGTCACAATTTTCAGTAAATATGTACTGTCCCATACAACAAAACTGATCAGTTGATATAATGACCTTAAAGCTTCTACACTTTCAGTAAATTATCCAGTATAGAGAAATATGACAATACTGCTGTCTTTAAGGACGATTCTTGCATTCAGCTGTGTGTTGCTAGGCATGAACATTTTGCAGGTTGAGAAAGGCAAGTTTCTGTGGCTTTGATTTGGTTTTCCATGTTTGTTAGATTTATTCACACTGTGAATCAGAGCATTTTGTCTTCCTTTCTATCTTTGCAGTAAGTTAGGATAGCAACAACTGGTGAAACTCACATAGTTCACATTTGAAAGGGTTTTAAATGGTTCAAGTGCTTGGCACTCTAAATGATCTGATGCAGCTAACTCTTTAACATTAGGTTTTTACAGCCAATTTACCTTTAAATTTGAAACTCATCACAGAATTCTCACTGTCAAGAAATTAAGACATGTGAAATTAGCAGAAGAGAATATAACTGCCAACAAAATGCTGTCAATTGAAAGACTCATTCCTAAATTTGTGAATAACACAGCTGGAATGGATTTCAAGCATGTACTGAATGACACACCTGGAATGGATTTTCCACATGAACTAAAGTCAAATGCAGTTTTTCTGTATGGATATGCAGCATTGATTAGGCACAGTCTGTGCTTGGAAGGAAGACCTGTAAATGGAAATACAGTACCAGAAACAGATACTGAGATCTTTAGTATATTTTTCAGGGTGGAAAGGAAACATGGATTACCATTTACTTAACATTGGTTTTTTAATGTTTCGTTGTTACTTCTCGCCAGAAGTGATTTGTGTTGTGTCCTTTATGCAGTACTTACAGATTTTTTAGTGTTATGTCGCTTGAAAAGAACCAATTGAAAAATAAAACTTACTAAGACTCTTACAAAAACTGTGAACCAAAGTATATGAGAGTTATATTTTCCGCTATGATGTGTGTCTTCATTTATTTATAAGGTGATTTCTATACACAATACTTGTAACACAGAAGAAGCATAGATTCATTAAATTTGTTTCATAATAGACTATACAAAATTAAACAAACTTTAAGTCTTCAATTCTAAGATTCACTTCTGAGTACATAGTTTTCTAATAAATTCCTAGCATTAATCCTGCCACTAGATGTAGTGTCAGTACTGGTAATGGTGCTAGTGTGTGATCAGCTGTGAACACATTTTTGACACAACGATGAACACTGAAGGTCACATAAATGTATATTCGTGTTTCGTAACAGGTCAGCAGCAACTTCTGGTGGTGATAAGTGATATTCATTGCAAAAATTCTTTGAAAGTGCATATTATGTCTTCCTGTGCTATCAGTCAACCCATGTGTTAGAATCAGTTCAAATTTACACAGATATATCTTATACTTACGCAGTCCCGAAGATGGAACTGGAATCACAGAGCAGTACCGTAGTTTATTGTGAACGGTTGGTCTTACATGAGGTTGTTTCAAAGGTGGTATGGAAATTGCCAATCAATTTATGCCACTTAATATTACACACCCTGTACTGAAGCTATCAGGTGCAGGGTGCTATTCTCTCTGACATTAAGATTCTAGGGTGCAAGATCCCTGTTCGTACTTGACTCACAGTCCAGCCAGCTCTAAGTTCATGGAGGCAGCTAGCCAACACCTTGGCACATGCCGATGACTGATAAGATTGGATTGGCACTGTACAAATAGCAGAGAGAATTTTGGAACCCCCACTTTCTGGAATAATGGTCTGGTGTTATAGAAGTGATGGCCCCATGGTAGTAATATCCCCTGTAAAATAGGAATCCATTAATTGGATTGAGGATGGAAATTGCCCGATTGTTATCAGCTGTGATTTACAGACATTATGATTAGATTACTTTGATTGCGTTTCGGATTCATTTAGACCAAAATGTTCAAGAGGATGCCATAGATACATTACAAGAGCTCTGGGTCAAGGTTGGTTACAAAAGTATTTTAGGAAGGAGTGCTTGTAAGAATGGCATATGCAGATTTTTGAGGTATGCAGTTTGGATGGTTAAAAGGTTATTGATGTAAAACTTAGAGACAGTTTTTTTTTTTATTTTACGGATGTGTCTTAAACGTGGTGTAGTTTCAGACTGCATTGTAGCCAACGCATACAATGTCGATAAAATTGAAAATTCATTTGAATGTCAAAGAAACTTCGACCAAGTACAGAGACTACACGATGTGTTCCTGATCAACTCACGCGAATATCTCTTTACTGGAAGCCGAGATATGGGGTGTAAAGTACTACTGACCGACTGCAACGAAACTTAGTGTGTATAAAGAGTGAGTGCCGTTTACTCCATAAAGATCTCCTTAGTGTCTCAGGTAGCCGAGAGACAGGCGGAAAAGTACATTGGCCTTCGTATGAAGTGACGTTATATCGTGACTTGTCTGAACTAAACATAGACCATATACGTTTGAATTTTCACGAGAATCCGTATACTGGCAGTCCAGAAAGGGAGAGAAAGTATCTGTCCTCACGTGAAATGCCCGTAATTATCGATCGATCGTCAAGAAACCTACACAGGGGAGAAAATTCATACCTGGCATAGGTATGAATTTTCTCGAGAATCCCTCCCCTGGTACCGAGACAAGGACGAAAATTTTCATTGGTCTTCATATAAAATAACCCGTTTCTAGACGGCCCTCGATGAATATTGGAACGTTTACGGGGAATTACTTTATGTCCCAGAAATGAATTTTCACCATGCTACCGGTGAAAAAGCACTCGGTCTTAATGAAAAGTTGTCCAAGCCTCTAGACCCCGGTACGGCGATTTAAATATCGAGATTCACGAAGGTTATGTCCGTTTTCATCCACGACCAAAAGGTATAATTTCCTTTTTGGTCCACTGTTCGTAACTTGTGAATGCGCATAAGGCAGTTGCGTAAGACATTTGCTTCGGGTGGCAGAAGATTGTGTGAAATAAAGTTGACCAAATTATTAAGAAATCCTTTATGAAAACCGTGTACTAAAATAATATAACATTTTTTTTGTCAAGCAGTGTGCCCTTAGTTTAATGATGTTTTGAAGATAAGTGTAATAACAACAAGCACTAAAATAATGTAATAGTTTTTAGGCGCGTTCGCACACTTGCGAAAAGCGACTATTAGCTTCGTCATGCCCGTCCGTCCGCATGCAAAAGCTAGGATTTTCATGAAATTTGATATTGGAGTATCTTTTGAAAATCTGTCAAACTTTGTCATTAAAACGTGACAAGAATTACAGGTATTTTACATGAGGACTAGTGTACATTTATGGTAATTTCTCGCTCAGTTCTTCTTAGAATGAGAAATATTTCAGACAAAACTCCTAGAGAAAATTAAGACAGTTTTTATTCAATTTTTTTCCGACGGTCGTGCCGTTTGTAAGATACTATGGTAAAATATGGTACAGTCGGGCAAGCCACAGATGACAATATAATACGGCGCTTGCGCATTGCATGCTGGATAACTGAGGCTACAAACTGGCACTCAAAATATGTAATACTTATTGCTTTCCACTACAACAATGGATGCACGAACTCTACTCAGTATTACGTTATACGTACATTACCTCTCTTTTCTATCAAACGATGAAGCCTTCGTTTATTGAAATTCTTAAGTCTAATTACAACCATCAGGCGCTTAACTATTTGTTTTATCACAGTTTGTCCTTACCAATATCTCATATCCACAGTTGTCTCTAATTTTTTTTACAGCTGTGCGGGTCTGCTACTGCTCTGAGCAGAAAATGTTTACAAAACCTGACCACTACGCGGCATTTTAAGTTTTTTTTGTAATATGCATAATAAGACCATTTACAATGAAAAATGAAAAAAAACAGCGTACGTTTGATTTGATTTATTGATTGGTACAATAAAATTTAGCACAACCAGAAAAAAATCCAGCCTCCAGCAGCGTTTTCAAAAGCAAATTCCAGCTGCGCGGAAACAATCCAGTGTGTGCGGGACCATTTAACTTATTTTGCGGTCGCGCACCCGCGCAACTTAGAAGGAACATTGTGGACATACCATTATTTTTTATACCTGTAACTAACTTTGGAAACAAATTCCAGCCTATAAGTTTCTCCGCTTTCATATTGTTTAATTAAATCATCTGCCAATCCCTGAGCAACGTGACTTCTTTTATTGGTCATTGTAGCAGGCAAATAACACTTCGTAAATTTACGTAAATAACATTTTGATATTCTTGTCACTTCATTATTAATAAATTGATCCCGGAGTGTGGATGGCAAAATTATTTCGATAAATGTGAGTGAAAAGAGTCAGGCACTCGTTGTCAGCTGCAGACTGCTGCTGATGTGATGCAGTATATTGTCTGTCGCCTGAGCGCATTAAATAATAAAACTTCATTAATAATAATAATAAATTACGCCTGTCACCATCTACAGCTGAATGATCGTGCCTTGCGTCATAAAACCACGTTGCATTCCCTCCGTGAGTCCCACCCTTCCCATCGTCCTATCAAAATATCCAGTTAGTTCAACAAAAGGCCTACGAGACAGCAGTGATCTCGTTGGTGCGCAGAGCAGGACATGAAGTGGTGACGTCAGAACACCGACGACACATGGAAATTGTATATAGTCAAACACAACTGTGTCACACAGGTGTATTTAATGGCTAAATGGACAACTACTGGCCATCTTCAGGTTGTCTTGAGGGAACTGGCTTAGGATCTTACTGTATGCATTGCGCGCGCACACGTGGTGTAGAGATCTCTACCTACGGGTATTTTTATTTACAAAAGTAAAG
>Ga0123353_10016878_pt1 | contig 10695 bp, 8 predicted proteins | sample TergutLab28metaG_3_FD_92763 | JGI IMG/M metagenome (GOLD analysis project Ga0123353, IMG submission 92763) | Labiotermes labralis P3 segment gut microbial communities from Petit-Saut dam, French Guiana - Lab288 P3 | ecosystem: Host-associated > Arthropoda: Insects > Digestive system > Gut ... | reverse complement strand
TTTGATTCAGGTTGCGGCGCAGGTGCATAAGGCTCATCCTGTGGTCCACCAGAAGCTGCGTCCAGCGTTCCATTAGGTGATCCGTTTGGCCTTTGTTCAGCTCATAGGGCCGGGTCTGGTTGCCAAGGTTCATCAGCAGGTCGGCGTAGACGACGACGCCCAGCATCTCCATTAACAGGCGAATACTGAATTTGAAGCCCGGGTTTTTCTCCATGCCCGCAAGGTTGAAGGAGATCACGGGGATATGCTCCCATCCGCGCTTTTTCAGGGCGCGGCGCAGCAGGTGGATGTAGTTGCTCGCGCGGCAGCCGCCCCCCGTCTGCGTGATGATGAGGGCGACCTTGTTTTTATCGTACCTGCCGCTTTCCAGGGCCTCCATCATCTGGCCGATGACCAGCAGCGCGGGGTAGCAGGTGTCGTTGTGCACGCTCTGCAGGCCGCGGTCAACAATCGCGGGGTTCACAGAGGTGAGCATTTCCACCTTGTAGCCCTCCTCCCGCATGAGCTTGGCCAAAAACGTCTGGTGCGCGGGCAGCATCATGGGGCAGAGGATGGTATATTCTTTTTTCATTTCTTCCGTGAAGAGCAGGCGCCCGGCGGAGTCGTAGATGAGCTTGGCCATGATAGTCTCCTTGTAATTGATTGCGATGCAACCTGTAGGGGCGGCCTGCGGGCTGCCCGTAATTAAAAATAATCCTTCATCTGTGGGCGGGCGGCTCACAAGCCGCCCCTACAGGCCGTGCGCAATTCAACGTTTCACCGCCTCCAACAAACTTCTCAGCCGTATTTTCGCCGCGCCAAGGTTGTTGATTTCATCAATCTTGAGCAGGGTATAGATGCGGCCTTTTTTTTCGAGGATGTCCTTGACCTCGTCGGAGGTGATGGCGTCCAGGCCGCATCCAAAAGAAATTAATTGCACTAAGTGCACATTTTCATTTTCTGCTGCGAATTTCGCGGCGGAATATAATCTGCTGTGGTACGTCCATTGGTTCAGCACGTTGACCTTGAATTTTTCCGCGGGGCGCAGGCAATCTTCAGAGAGCACGACAACCCCAAGGGAGCTCAATACCTTGTGCACGCCATGGTTGATTTCCGGGTCCGCGTGGTAGGGCCTTCCCGCCAAAATGACCGTTTGCAGGCCATGGTCTTCCGCGTAATTCAGCGCCGCCTCTCCGAAGCGATAGAGGGTTTCCTGGTACTGCGCGTAGGCGCCATAGGCTTTTTGAACAGCAGCCTTGACCTCGGCGGGCTTGCAGCCGAACTCTTTGGCGAAATATTTCGCGGCAAGGGCGGGAAATGATTTGGCGTGGGGGGCGAAATAGGGGGCCAGAAAGCGCGCTTCCTTCAGGCGGGGGATATTGGCCGCCAAAAGCTCCGGATAAAAGGCCACCACGGGGCAGTTGTAGTGGTTATCGCCCTGGCCCTCGTCGAAGTTATAGGGCAGGCAGGGGTAGAAGATGGTATCGATTCCCATGTCCAGCAGGGCTTCGATGTGGCCGTGGACAATTTTCGCGGGGTAGCAAACGGTGTCGGAGGGGATGGTGTGCTGCCCGGCGAGATAGAGCTCCCGGGTGGAAAAACCCGAATGCACGACCTCATAGCCGAGCCCGCTGAGCAAGGCGTGCCAGAACGGCAGCAGCTCATACGTGCCAAGGCCCAGGGGAATGCCGATTTTAGCCGGCTGTGCCGCATTGTGACCAGCGTTAACGAAATTCGCATTCTTCGGGCTTGGCTTCGGCTGATACGATAGCAGCAGCTCCTTCTTGAATTCATAGGCGTCGGGCAGGGGCTCGCCTTTGCTGCCGATGGGCTTTTCGCAGCGGTTGCCGGAGATAAACTGCCTGCCGCCGGGGAAGGTGTTTATGGTCAGCCCGCAGGCGTTGCCGCATTTCCCGCATCTTGCGTTTTTTGATGTGCTGGAGAACTCTTCCAATTCTTCCAGGGTGAGAAGAGAGCTGCCCTTATCCCTGATCCCTGATTCCTGATCCCTCGCGCGATCCCTCGCGTAAAGCGCCGCGCCGTACGCGCCCATGAGGCCCGCGATCGCCGGGCGGATGACCTCGCGGCCGATTTCCCGCTCAAAGGCGCGCAGGACGGCGTCGTTGAGGAAGGCGCCGCCCTGCGCGACGATATTCCGCCCAAGCTCGTCGGCGTCTTTCGCGCGCACCACTTTATAGACCGCATTCTTGATGACGCTGATGCTCAGCCCCGCGGAGATGTCGTCCACGCCCGCGCCCTCGTTCTGGGCCTGCTTTACGCTGGAGTTCATAAAAACAGTGCAGCGCGAGCCCAGATTCACGGGATGCTTCGCGTATATGCCCAGGCGCGCGAATTCCGCGACGGGATAGCCCAGGGCATTGGCGAAGGCTTCGATGAACGAGCCGCAGCCGGAAGAGCAGGCCTCGTTGAGCAAGATGGAATCCACCGCGCCATTGCGCAGTTTAAAGCACTTCATGTCCTGCCCGCCAATGTCGATGATGAAATCGACAGCGGGATTGAATGCCCGGGCGGCGGTGAAATGCGCGATGGTTTCCACGACGCCAAAGTCAATGCCGAAGGCGTTTTTGATGAATTCCTCGCCGTAGCCCGTGACGGCCGCGGCGTTGATATGAATCCTTTCGCCGCAAGTTTTTCGAATATAAATGAGCTGGTTTTTCACGCAGGCAAGGGGGTCCCCCAGGTTCGGGGCGTAATAGTCGTAGAGGAGGCTGCCGTCCTGCGCGATGAGCACGAGTTTTGTCGTGGTGGAGCCCGCGTCGATGCCAATGTAAGCCGGGCCGGGATGTTCATTCAAGTTGCCGCGAGAGATCGTATTGCTGGCGTGGCGGGCTGTAAAACTTGCATACTCCTCTTCGGAAATAAACAGCGGCGGCAGGGCGCTGTTCTCGCTGCCAGGATTATTTTGCGCGGCGGTAAGACGGTCCAGTATTTCGTGCGGGGTGAATCGCTGCGGCTCGTTCATGCCGCAAAAAGCAGCGCCAAGCGCCACGAAGTATTGCGCGTGATCGGGAAAAATGGCGTGCTCGTCATCCAGCCCCAGTGTTTGGACGAAGCGTTCCCGCAGGCCGGCGAGAAATGTCAGCGGCCCGCCCAAAAAGCAAACCCTGCCCTTGATTTCCCGGCCCTGGGCGAGGCCCGCGATGGTTTGGCTCACGATGGACTGATAAATCGACGCCGCGATATCCGCCTTTACAGCGCCCTGATTGAGCAGCGGCTGGATGTCCGATTTGGCGAACACGCCGCAGCGCGAGGCGATGGGATAGATGTGTTTATGCCCGAAGCTCAGCCGGTCAAGCTCTTCGAGCGAAATATCCAGCAGGGCCGCCATCTGGTCGATGAACGCGCCGGTGCCGCCCGCGCAGCTGCCGTTCATGCGCTCCTCCACGCCGTTGGTGAGGAAGAGGATTTTCGCGTCCTCGCCGCCGAGCTCCACGACGACCTCGACCTCGCCCACGCGTTTCTGAACGGCAACCCGCGTCGCGAAAACTTCCTGTACAAACGGCAGCTTGGCGGCGCCGGCCAGTTTGAGCGCCGCCGAGCCCGAAAGCGCGGCGGTTATGGGTTCGTTGCCGATGACTTTCATTGCGTCATTGAGCATGTCCATCGCCGTTTGGCGCGACCGCGCGTGATGCCGCCGGTAATCCTGATATGCCAGCGAGCTATTTTGGTCAATCACGACTACTTTGACGGTCATAGAGCCGATGTCGATTCCGATGTGATACATGATATCCCCATACTTAAAATAACTTTTTTTCTTCCCGGCGGATGAGGCGTTTGATGTTTTCGCGGTGGGTGAATACGATGAGCAGGCCTAAGATGAGGCTCATCCAGAACAGCGGCGTAATTTGCCGGCGCCACAGGAATGTTATGATTGGCAGGAGCAGCCCGCAGGCGACAGAGGCCAGGGACATATACCGCAGGCCGAACAGCAGAATCAAAAACGGGATGAGCTCCAGAAGGAGCACCGGCGGCTGCAGCAGGAGCGTGACGCCCGCCGTCGTGGCCACGCCCTTGCCGCCCTTGAATTGAAACAGCGCGGGAAAGATATGCCCCAGCACAACAAGCAGACCAGCAAGGCACGGCCAGAACATGCCGGGGAGAAGCCGCTTTGCCAGGGCAACGGCGGCAACGCCCTTGCCGGCGTCAACGAAAAGCACCAGGAACCCGGCCGCGCGGCCCAGTACGCGCATCGCGTTGGTGGCGCCGGGGTTTTTGCTGCCGAACCGCCGCAGGTCTTTTTTGTAAAAGAGCTTCGAAAGCACAATGCCGGAGTTGAAATTTCCCAGAAGATAGGGGATGGCAAGAACCGAGATGATTTTGACATTCATGCCATTAGTTTTGCCTGGATTTTCTATCATGACTCCTTCAACACAAGTAAAATCCCGCTGGAACAATTTCCCGCGGGATATTTTTATGCGGCTGGCCGCGCACGAATCCGCGCGGAAACAGGAAGCGCGCGGGGGTATATGGAGCGCGCGTCTACGCGATGCCCAAAAGCACATCCGCCGATACCCTGTAAAACGCGGCGAGCTTGATAATGGTTGCCCTGTCCGGAAAGGTACGGCCGCATTCCCATTGGCTTACGGCGGTTTGGTGCACCTGCAGCTTGCTTGCCAGCTGCGCCTGGGTCAAGCCCTGTTTTTTGCGCAGCTGCCTTAAAATGGTGGCCACTTTAGTTCACACCTTTCTTATTCGTTCCGGTACCAACGAGGCATGAAAATGATCTTGTTTTGTTTTCAAACTTGTATCATCTCTTCCCCTTATATTATGAGCTACGCTCTTATTCTAGTCAAGTGGCTAATTGTCACTATCCCTGAAATTGGGCGGATTATTGTCATAATATTGGAATAGATGGAATATTATTGTAGAAAAAGGTTGACAAAACGCCACTGGAATGATAGGATAATAGTGAAACTATTAATACAATAAAGCATTAAATCAAAAGGAGATGTGATAAATGAACCGAGCGGCAGTTGGTACGGGTTCCTGGCTGCTGCTGCAGCGCACGCCGCAGCTTTCGCTGGATATTACCGCGCAACTGGTGGAAGAGACGAGCTATGCCGCATGGCTGGAAGGCGAGCGCGACGCGCTGCGCGCTGAGGAAGAGCAGGCGTTTTTGGCCGTGTTGGACGAAATCTGGAACGAGGCGCTCAGCCCCCGGGAACAGCAGGTGCTGCAAGGAATTTATTGGGAGGGGAAAAGCGTTTCGGCGGTTGGTCGGGCGCTGGGGCTGCACCATTCCATCGTGGGGCGCTGCCGGGAGCGCGCCCTGGAAAAATTGCGGGCCGGGCTGCACTATGTGCTGCGCTACCGGGCGCTGACGGAATCCGCTTCCTAAGCAACGGACAAAAGACGCATGAAAACAATCGGACAGAGAGGATGAGAGTTCATGACAAAAGAGGCTTTTTTAAAGGACAGGGAGCATACTTCATTGCGCGAGCTGGGCGAGCAATACGCGGCGGAGGCGGATAACCTGGAAGCCATGATTACCGCGTGCAGGGAACGAAGGCGCTTTGCCATGCAGGGCGGCAACAGCGCCGAGGCGCAGCGCCAGGAGCGCCTGATGGAAATGCATGCCCAGCAGCGCAGCGACTTGCTGCGGCTTTCGGTCTGGCTGCGGCATTATTACAGGGTACAGGATACAGGCTACAGGAATGAGGAGAAAGGTGTTGAACGCAATGATGGCGAAAACAGCGAAAGGATTGCTTGCGCACTGTAAGGCGCAGCTGGGGCAGGTTTACTGGTACGGCACGTTCGGCCAGGAGCCCACCCTCGAATTGCTTTCCCAAAAGCGCAGGCAGTACCCGAACCAGATCACGGCGGAGCGGTATGACTACGCCAGGCAGCACCATGTGGGCAAAAAGGGCAAGCGCGTGTTCGACTGCGCGGGGCTCATCAAATCCTACTGGATGATGGATACGCCCGCGTCCAGGCCGAACTACCTTGCGGCATATGACAAGAGCGCCAATATGCTCAAGGCCTGCTGCGATATAAAAGGCTCCATCGGTTCCATGCCGGAGGAACCGGGGCTTCTGGTATTCCTGCCGGGGCATGTGGGCGTTTACGCGGGCAAGGGCAAGGTATACGAGGCCCGCGGATTTTCCTACGGCGTCGTTGAAACACAGCTAAAAGCCCGCCCCTGGACGGAGTGGGGCCGGCTTTCCTGGCTGGAAAGCGAAAAGACGAATCAAATAAACATGGAGGAGAATTGCGCATGCGATTGCCACAATTAGGCTCCCTTTCCCAGTGGATGAACCTTGCGCTCAACGGGGCGGCGCTGTTGCTGTGTTTGGCGGGCGTCGGCCTTGCCTTCTGGCGGTCGCGCAGGGAGCGCAAGGGCGCCGAAGCGCAGGAGCTGCAACGCCTGACCCGCGCGCAGCACATATTGCAGCGGCTGCTGCGGGGCGCCGTGGGCGGCCTGGTGACGCAAGCGGAACATACCTACGGAGCCGGAACCGGCGCCATTAAAAAATCCGCCGTCCTGGCGGAGCTCATGCGGCTGCTGCCGGAGGAACACCGCGCGGCGTTTTCCCTGGACAGCCTGGAAACGATTATTGAGAACGGGTTGGCCGAGGCGAAACGGCTTTGGGCGCGGGAAGGTAACCTGTAGGGGCAGCCTGCGGGCTGCCCGGGATTCTAATACAGGTTTATAAAGGCGCGGGTGGCCCACAGGCCACCCCTACGGGTTTATCAATAACCTAACGGCGATCCACTTCCAACGGCCCCCTCGATTTCGAGGAGGCCGTCATCGCGATTGAAAGCTGTTTTTTAGTACCATATTCGCGCGATGACCGGGGAAGTAATCGCGGAGCGAAAGATTTTCTGATCGCCCTGCATATCATCCCCGCCAACCGCCCATACTCCAGCTAGAAAGGCGGCGAACGACATGCTGCGATACCAAAACCTACATAGTCCATCAGAGCACAAAAAAAGACAGCGAAAGCGCCTGCGCGTGATTTCAATCCTGGCGGCCTGCGCGTTTATGGCAAGCGTTTGCGGCTTCCGGGCGCGGTGCGCGGAGATCCGCCGCGAGCTGCTGCGCCTGCATGTCATCGCGAACTCCGAAAGCGAACTGGACCAGCGCGCGAAGCTGCATGTGCGCGACAAGCTGCTGCTGGCGGGGGCCGATCTCTTCGACGGCGGCATCGACGCGGCGCACGCGCAGGCGATCCTGGCCCCCCGGGCGCAAGAGCTGGAGCGCCGCGCGAAAAAGGCGTTGAAAGAGCTTGGGCTGGATTATCCTGTGCGCGTTGAAATCGGCGAGGAATATTTCAATACAAGAACTTACGAGGAAGCGGGAGTCACCCTGCCCGCCGGGCGGTACCAGGCGGTGCGGGTAATCCTTGGCCGGGGCGAGGGCCGCAACTGGTGGTGCGTGATGTTCCCGCCGCTGTGCCTGCCCGCCGCGCGGCCGAAAAACCAGGTTTCCCTGGACGCGATCCTCACGGGCGGGCAGCTGCGCATCGTCAAAAGCAACCCGAAGCTGGAGATCCGGTTTTTCATCGTGGAACTGTGGGAGGGGCTGCTGGAAAGGCTGTGGAACCGGTAATAATCTATAAAAAAACGGGAGCTGGGATTTGCATCCCAGCCCGCCGGAAATTTGGTTGCGTTGGTTACCACCAGAACCAACCGAAGAGGACATAGTACACGATGTCGCGCAAGAGGCGATCGATCCACCAAAACATGCCGCTTCCTCCTTTCAAGTTGTTTTTAAAACAGAACCATTATAACAAAAAATTCACGGAATGTCAACACTTATTTTCAACTAATTTCGCCAGATATAAAAAAGACGTAAAAATTGAAAAATTCACAAAAAACCTCTTGACAAAGCCTTCGTCAAGAGGTACAATAGATAACCGTATTTTACAATGGCATGGTATGCCCATTCATTCCGTGCCAGGCTGCCTTATGCCAATATAATATCACAAGTTATACAAAAAGGCAAGTCGAATTTTATGGCGTGAAGACGCATGTTATTTGTCGGAATCGCTGTCCATAATCATAGAATGGCACTTGTAATCAACAGGGGGAGGATTTGAGTCCATGCAGAATGTCACACCGGTGCGGCGCGGCGACCAGACCCGTTTGAGCTACGGGAAAATCCGTGAGGTCATGGATATGCCCAATCTCATCGAGGTGCAGAAGGAATCGTTCCAGTGGTTCCTGAACGTCGGCCTGCGGGAGGTGTTCCGGGACATCGCGGAAATTACCGACTACAGCAAGAACTGGGTGCTCACGTTCGTGGATTACCGGCTGGACGACAAGCCCAAGTATACGGTGCGCGAGTGCAAGGAGCGGGATTCCACATACGCCGCGCCCATGCGGGTGAAGGCGCGCCTGCTCAACCGCGAAAGCGGCGTAGTGAAGGAAAGCGAAATCTACATGGGCGATTTCCCGCTCATGACGGACAGCGGCACCTTCGTGGTCAACGGCGCGGAGCGCGTGATCGTCTCGCAGCTGGTGCGTTCCCCGGGCGTTTACTACGGCCGCAATTACGACAAAACCGGCTTGGAGCTCTATACCGGCACCATCAACCCCAACCGCGGCGCGTGGCTGGAATACGAAACGGATGTGAACGACCTGTTCTATGTCCGCATCGATAAAAACCGCAAGCTCTACGTAACCACGTTCATCCGCGCGCTGGGGCTTGAGACGAACGCCGAGATCCGCGAACATTTCGGCGAGGACGCCCGCATGGAGGCGACCCTGGAAAAAGACGAAATCGCCAATACCGCCGAGGCCTGCATGGAGGTTTTCCGCAAGCTGCGTCCCGGCGAGCCGGTGACGCTGGAAACAGCCAAGCAGCACATCGAGCAGCTCTTCTTCGACCCCCACCGCTACGATATCAGCAAGGTGGGCCGCTATAAATACAATAAGAAGCTGGCCATCAGCGCGCGGCTTGCCGGCTGCAAGCTGGCCGAGCCCATCGTGGACCCCCGCACGGGGGAGCTTTTGGCCGAGCCCGGCGAGCGCATCACGGGCGAACGGGCCTATGAGATCGAGCAGGCGGGCGTGATGCGCGCGGTGGTTTCCCTGGGCGACGAGGAGACCCTGACCATCCTTTCCAACGGCATGGTGGACCCCAAGGGCCGCCTGGACGAGGACGGCGGTACGGATTTGCGCGCCTGCGATTTTTTGCCGCAATTTACTGTGGATGAGCTCATGGCCAAGGGCATCACGGAAAAAGTGCAGGCGCGGGTGTTCTTCGAGATCCTGGACCAAAACCTGGACGACGAGGCGCTGCTGGCGGAGCTGTGCCGCCGCTCGGAGGAGCTCATCCCGAAAAACATTACCCTGGACGATATTTTCTCCTCCATTAACTATGTCAACTGCCTGGCCTGCGGCGTGGGCACGGCGGACGACATCGACCACCTGGGCAACCGGCGCATCCGCTGCGTGGGCGAGCTGCTGCAGAACCAGTTCCGCATTGGTGTTGCCCGCATGGAAAAGCTGGTGCGGGAAAAAATGACCCTGCAGGCCCAGGACGATGTGGACAAGATTTCCCCGGCGACACTAATCAATATCCGGCCCGTTTCCATGGCGATCAAGGAATTCTTCGGCTCGAGCCCCCTGAGCCAGTTCATGGACCAGACCAACCCATTGGCGGAACTGACCCACAAGCGCCGCCTTTCGGCCCTTGGGCCCGGCGGCCTTTCGAGAGAGCGCGCCGGCTTTGATGTGCGCGACGTGCACTACAGCCACTATGGCCGCATGTGCCCGGTGGAAACGCCGGAAGGCCAGAACGTGGGATTGATCTCCTACCTGGCGACCTACGCGAGGATCAACCGCTACGGCTTCGTGGAAGCGCCCTATCGCCGGGTGGAAAACGGCATCGTCCTTGACCGCACGCGCTACATGGCGGCGGACGAGGAGGACAACTACGTGGTGGCACAGGCCAACGAGCCCCTCAATGACGACAATACCTTCGCCAAGCCCCGCGTCAACGCGCGTTACCGCGACGAATACATCGAAGTGGACCGCGAGCGGGTGCAATATATGGACGTTTCGCCCAAAATGGTGGTCTCCGTCGCCACGGCGATGATCCCCTTCCTGGAAAACGACGACGCCAACCGGGCGCTCATGGGCTCGAACATGCAGCGGCAGGCGGTGCCCCTGCTCAAAACCGACGCGCCCCTGGTGGGCACCGGCATGGAATATAAGGCGGCGGTGGACTCCGGCGTCGTGGTGCTGGCCCGCGAGCCCGGCACCGTGACCTATGTTTCCGCCGAGAGAATCGTGGCGCAAAACGAACGGGGCCAGAAGCGCAATTATGAGCTCATCAAATTCCTGCGCTCCAACGCGGGCACCTGCATCAACCAGCGGCCGATTGTGGACGTTGGCGATAAAATCTATACCGGGCAGGTGATTGCCGACGGCCCGGCCACCGACCACGGCGAAATCTCCCTGGGCAAGAACGCCCTCATCGGCTTCATGACCTGGGAGGGCTATAACTACGAGGACGCGGTGCTGGTCAACGAGAAGATCGTCCAGGACGACGTGTATACCTCCATCCATATTGAAAAGTTCGAGCTGGAGGCCCGGGACACCAAGCTGGGCCCGGAAGAAATCACGCGGGATATCCCGAACGTGGGCGACGACGCCATGAAGGACCTGGACGAGGAGGGCATCATCCGCATCGGCGCGGAGGTGTTCCCCAACGACATATTGGTCGGCAAGGTCACGCCCAAGGGCGAA
>Ga0123353_10016876_pt1 | contig 10696 bp, 6 predicted proteins | sample TergutLab28metaG_3_FD_92763 | JGI IMG/M metagenome (GOLD analysis project Ga0123353, IMG submission 92763) | Labiotermes labralis P3 segment gut microbial communities from Petit-Saut dam, French Guiana - Lab288 P3 | ecosystem: Host-associated > Arthropoda: Insects > Digestive system > Gut ... | reverse complement strand
TGAGTGGACCCCGTTCCAGACCCACTACTACTCAGAAAATCTGGTAGCGCCGGGGATCGAACCCGGGACCTCTGTATCTGTAGCCATAAACTCTGACCACTAGACCACAGAGGCGGTCAATAAACAAATACACTTTTTATAATTACAAATATACACAAAGCAGGTTATTTATTAAAAATAGAATTTTGTTATCCGCACTTACATTTTTAGTCAGCAGAGTGTGGTTTGGTGACAATGTTTGGATAGCCACTTAGGCTAGTTAAATTGAATACACACTGTTGTATATGACAGGATTATAAACAGACTTTAATGCTGAAAAGTATTTAGTATGAGACTTGAGAAGGAAATATGTGAAAGTTATTTGTATACAGATAAATTTGTCTGGGATTTTTACCTGTAGGAACTGAGAATAGAAAAGTCGTGTCCTTTATTCCATGCTAGCTTTCAAGACTGTTTCTCAGTTCCTACAGGTAAAAATCCCAAACAAATTTGAATCTGTATACAAATAAATTTCACGTATTTTCTTCTCAAGTCGCATACTAAATACTTTTCAGCTTTAAAGTCTGTTTATAATCCTGTCATATACAACAGTGTGTATTCAATTTAACTAGCCTAAGCGGCTATCCAAATATTGTCACCAAACCACACTCTGCTGATTAAAAATTTAAGTGCGAAAAACAAAATTTTATTTTTTAGTAAATAACCTGCTTTGTGTATGTTTGTAATTGTAAAACGTGTCTTTATTTATTAACCGTTTTACAGTAACGTATATACCTAGGAGTGGGGTCGTTTGAGGATGCCTCGGGCGGCAACCAGTTTGGTTTCCTTAGAAAGGGATTCGAACCTAGAGTCTTAAACATACAATAATAAAGTCTTAAACTAGCGATATATTCAGTAGTAAATTCAAAGTTTAAAATAGCGCGCTGGTAGCCACATTGTAAAATGGCGGATTTTTAGCTCCAATTCAACTATAGTAACATTTAAAACCGGCGCCTGTTCAAAATGGTGGTTTAATTTAAATAAGCACTATATTCTAAAAAAAGTAAAATGTTAAAGTTAAATTAGCAAAAATGTATAAGTGGCGCCATTCAAAATGACGGCTTAATTTAAAAGAGCGTCAAGCTGTCTAGCGCGCTTCCGCCATATTCTAAAATAGTAAAATTTTTAAGTTAGCTTAGCAACAATTTTAAAATGGCGCCATTCAAAATGGCGGCTTAATTTAAAATGGCAGCTTAATTTAACTAGGCGCCCCGCTGTCTGGCTCCGAAAATAATTTGCATATCAATTTGATCTTCTGCATATTAATTAGACCAATCTAAATAATTTGCATATTAATGCGGCTATTTGCATATTTATTAGATCAATCAAGGTCATGTGCATAGTAATTAGGCTATTTACATACAGGGGGCTTCATAATGTTCTCCGTGTTTACAAACATTTGTAACAAGGAAACCAAATGACCTACATTAATGGAATTGTTTACAGCCACAGGAAAACTGAGAGTTTTTTTGAGAGCTATAGATATTCGGTGTGCACCAGGGGTGTCATGGGACACATCGATATGATATTCAAGTTCTTGCCACACACGCCTCAACATTGGTACATCGATATTCTTCACTGCTGCAGTGACCCGTGCGTTTAGGTAAGGGAGGTCACGTGGGAATGTTGGGACGAATGCCCGATCTTTGACACATAACCAAAGAAAAAATTACGGGGCGTCTTGGGACCATAGCATCAGTGGTTGGACATTTCCAGACGCACGCCCTATCCAACGTCCTGGTAACACTGTGTTCAGGTACTGACTAACCTCACAGTGGAACTGGGCGGGACTTCCGTCTTGCTGGAATATGAATGTCGGAATGTTTTGCAACTGTGGCATTAGCTGCAGTTGCAACATGTCATGCCAGTAACGGTTTCTCCATAAAAAAGAATGGACCCTACACTTTTGGACTGGAGATTGCACAAAACACATTGACTTTAGGAGAATCACGTTGATGCTGCACATAGGCGTGTAGGTTTTCAGATCCCCATATTCTGTCGTTGCGACGATTTACTGCACCGCAAACGTGAAATGTTGCTTCGCCACTGAATTGCACCTTTTCCAAAAAATTATCATAGGAACTCATTAAGTCTTGTATCTATAAACAGAAATCAAGCCGGCGCCTGTGATCTTTATCCGACCATTTTTGTACCGTTTAGATGCGTTATGGTTTATACACCAAACGCCTACGGAGAACCCTGCACACTCTTGTTTTGAAAATCGATAGCTCCTTAGCTGAATTTCTTGTTGATTTCTTGGGACTATGCAGAAAAGTGGCCCGAAACCGTTCAACGTCATCTTCAGCGGTTAATGGGCGACCACTTGATTTCTGCTTGCACAGACACCAAGTTTCAGTAAATTGTTTATACGACGCACGAATGGTCTTTTCTGTAGGCGGGTCCTATGCGCACTTCGCATGAAATACACGTTGCACAGTTAACACAGGGTTACTCCTGTGATATTCCAACACACAAAACGAATTCTCCCCCGGATCTGCCATTTTATCACTACATACACTTGCATCGCCTAGCGGCAGAAATGTGAACTACGATGAAAAAGAACTTACTGGGAAAAAACTCTGAGTTGTTCCTTCTATCTGTACAGGTTTCCTAAATATGTGTCCTACGGTTTTACTATAATAAATTTTTGTAATCCCGGAGTACATAATGAAACGCCCTGTATTAATTAGGTAAAAGGGTTAGGGTCACTGACCCCACCGCCATATGTGTTTACGTGTGACTTCACTTCCCGGTATCAAATGGTTAAATGTGACGTCACTTTCGGCGCTGTACCCGCTTGCTATCTATTATCATACAACGTGGAGTTACATGCACCCCCTCCACGTAATAAGATAATCACCTCGTGCTGGTTGCTGTCAACTATTTATTCAATATGCATCATAGGTGAACTTCTCTTTGTAACGTTCCATGACGACACAGAAGTGGAGGAGAGGAGGTACAGCTCCACTCTGTCCTAACCTCGACGCTAGGTGGGGTGGGTGACGAACATCATGTTCTGGCAGCTTTACAACCGGCAAAAGCCCTGGTACAGCACGTTCAAAATGTGATGGCACACCCGCAGAAACCAGATTTGGTCTTTCAGCAAAACGGACTAGTCCATTTAAATCTGAGTGGGGGTCAGTTCAGTCGACTGCTGGCAGTCGAGGAATGCGGATCAGCGGATAAGCCATGGACAGACCATGTTCCGACGTACAGTGCAAGGCTGCTGGCTACCCACTCCATTTGCATCTTTCCCCTTAACTTCCCCTCCCGTGCGTCACCGTGTGCCATCAGGTTCCGAACGGCCTATACACACAGGAGTAGGCTGGGTGTGCCCCATCGCCGGTCTGGACAGGTTTTGGCGAAGAGAAAATCCTTTGCCCTCCCCGTGGATCGAATAGTGGATCGTCCAGCACGTAGCGAGTCACGTTACCGACTACTCTATCCCAGCCTCTGTTGAATATACTTACAGGCCCACTGCCCCAAGTTCATGATAGCCACTACATAAGTTATCGCATAATCAAACTAAAACTGTGCCATCAATTCAATACGTACTTCAAAAGAAAGCCAGCTATAAGAAAAAATGATGTTGCCTTTTTTGAAAATACGAATTTCGTGCAGAAGTATTTCAAAACTCAGTTCCTACTTCATATAAAAATTGAAACTCTCCACCACAAAAACCCGACCAGTTAATACTGAATGGAGAAACACTTGTGTTTATACTGATAACTAAGAAATGCACGAAGAGAATTACTAAAATGCATTCATTATTTGGTGTGTGCTAAAACGTAATGTGCTAAGACAGTATTATCCGTCTTTAAATTACGCAAATGCAGTGCCTGGTGTAAATGCAGGGTGGTTATTTCAATACTATATCACGTGCTATAAAAGATAAATTTTGCTCTAGAACACGGTATGAGGACCCGAGAGGGATTAAGGTATAATTGTGCTCTTTCATTAACCTCGGTGCTAGATGGAGGTGGGTGGTCAACGCCACGCCTCGGCCACTTTACCTCAGGGAAAGAGAACCTGAACCCATTGTACAGGAGGCTTGGATACCAGGGCCGGTATTGGAAGTCGTGATATATCTCTCACTTACTGGGATTAGATCCTCGGACCGTCCATCCCGTAACGAGTCACTACACCGACTGAGTTATCCCGGCCACACAATCAAATGCTATATAGGCGTAAAATACCCAGCGTGCTTTATAGTAAAAATACTCGTTTCCGAATTCGTGAACTCACTATACTTTGTACAGAATGAGTCTGACAAATGTGTCCTTGGTCAGCATAGTGTAAAGTCATGAAGGGCAGATGGAATCTCGACATTCGGTAGATGCGTTTTTAAGAATAATTTATAGCTAACATCGAGCAACCAACAACTGACTGACAGGTTGCATGGGAGTCGGTTAGAAGTGGTGAAGAAAAATACAAGCGGGGTTCGTCACGCACGCAAGAGATAACTCCGTAATTAATTGAAGGCATTAATTCATAGCAATTAAACATGGATACTACTTCAGCTTTGAAGTAGTGGGGGTTCTTCACTTTTAAATTCTCTTATTTGTAACACAGAAGTATGCTTTTACAGCTCTTGTTCTTTCCTACATTGGAACAAAATGGCTGCACGTATGACTGAGACCCCGGAGGCCCTAGAATTGAATTAAGAGAGGGTATATGCAGACTTCTAATAGCCTATGTACAAAACATACACGCTTAATTTCTGCTGTTACCAAACTCGGACCTTAACAGAAAACATCCAAAGATATAACGTTTACTCCATAATATTTTCAATACGCACGGTAGCCACTTCTCCACGTGATGCGCAAATATTGCAACAGACAGACGGTTCCCTGTTTGGGTTCGAAATTTCTTTTAATTATATGAATATGGGCAAAATTTAATTGCCCAATTTGTGCGTTATTCCTTCTTTGAAGTTTCGTCCTTTATATTGCCATAAAGAAAAAGAAAGCGAACATCCAGGGCGAAAAACCGACACTTATGCATGCAAAATACAAACATTTTCCTTATCTCTCCAGAGGTCTGACGGAATATAAGCACTGTTGTCCTCCTCAATACGCGAGTGACTTCTAAGCTACACCATAAGTTAAATACAAAACTGCCTTTTATTCGGAATTTTACCGGTCACAATTTTTGGCGGCAAACTAAGGCTTTTGTGACGTTACCAAGTCCTTCGAAGCAAATGCCACATCCGCTGCCTTCTACTTATTTCCAAATCATAATTCATAACGTAACATACATGTAAGTAATATAGAAACGCAATTTCACTTCGGGTAATCTAAAGACGTCTCCACTAAAACATAGGGGAACCTTGATCAACCCTCTGGCGTTGCTCGGATACAGGGACAGGAGTGGCGATAGGAGAGGAAAATAAATGAATAAGGAAGGAGAGGGGAAAGAGATGCGGAAAGGATAAAGAGACGAAAGAAGGGGGTGTAAAGTATTGTTTAAAAGTGAAGGAGAGGGATAGATGTAAGGGGAAAACAAAAAACGATACTAAGGAAAAATTAAAGGGACGAGACACCGCTATGGAGAGAGGAGATACAGAAACAAAATTCAGAAAATAATTTAAAAAATTAAGATTTTGCACATGATCTATTATGTGTCATGATGTTTTCATTATATGATTTCTCACTGCACGCCACCGAATCAAACCAGGTAAATCAGTTTCACTAAATAAGTTAAGACAAAGCATATGTGATATTTAATCCATACGTTTGTAAAACGTAATTAGGTCTCCGGTAATATGAAAAAGATTTAAAAAAATGTTATTCGAAAGAAATTAATTTTCAATAGGCCTGGCTTCTAAATTAGTTACAGCAGTACCGAAGATCTCCATCGGCAAGTAAAAACCAAATCTCATTCTGTACCTTCTATCATAGAATCCCACTTAATATTATCCTCCCAGTTCTTCAGTCTTCCAATTTATCACCTTCCAAGACATTTCACCATAATATGTTGACTCACATATTCTAACCTACTGCAGCAACAGTATGTGGCCTGTATGAAGCACACCATAGAAGATACATCACGGCACATACATCGACCTTGATGACGGAGGGAGCATGTTCAAGTATCGATACTACATTGTGTGAAAATCCGTAAGATCACAAGAATGACTGAATGTTCGTTATCTGTTAGGGTAGCCGAATAGTCTACATGTAGTTTTCGTGTTGAGTTACCACCGTCTACGACGTGATATTTTCAAAGAGGCAGCCCCGTGTGATGACTAGCCAATAATTATGCTATTGTATACTAAACTGAATAGCCAAATGTCGGCATCCTGACACAGAAAATCAACAAACCGCAATGTACAAACGTAATGATAACAAACGTCACAATACAAGAGGGGAGGAAACTTGGACAGATGCAATGGACTTGAAAGGTCGATATTAAATGTATATTTCAGAATTTCCAAGAAGATGTCAACTGCTGTACTTAAATTACATGTTCCGGTTGAATTAGCGCCCCCTTCCCTCCCCGGCGAAGCCTTCACGCGACGTCAGGCGACCCGCATATAGCCCTAAGCTATGTGGCTGTTACTTTTAACAACAGTTGCTCTCATGAAGCATCTGCGTGTCGCGCTAACCACCATACTGGGCACACGCGACGGGTTACCCGCAGATGCACTGCGGACGGTTTGCTGCCTCGAAGATGTTTCATTTCAGTTATTATTATTGTTATAACCATTATTATTAAATTTGCGATTCGGTTGAATACAAGAGAATTAATGGTATCTATCTGTACGGTAAGGTTTTCTTTACAAGATAGACATTTTAATAAACCATATTATTCGGCGTTTATGACAATACCCTTCGTTTTTATGAATTCCTTCCCAGAACATTTTTAACAAAAAGCTTACGTTATATATTGACTGTGCTGCCTCAAGCGGAGGCCAAGGTAAGCTTCCCGTGGCCTCCGCTTGAGGCAGGACTATCGATTTCAACGTTTCCTTTCGTATTTAAACGTGGTAAAGAGCTACCGTTTCTTATTTATATGTTGCTTCTTATTCGTGATATTACCCACCATCAAGCATTAATATTAATAAGCAAATTTTTAATTGTATCAAGATTAAGGCGCTGTAATGTTTGTTGATTAAATATTTTACTGTTTGTAGGTGAGAATTATTCCTACCGATATAACTAGTATATTAATAATAAGATGAGACAATTTGGAGTTCAGGCAGCACACATGTGCAATACAGAATACTGGTGTCTCTCAGGATATTACACCGTGCAGTCTGGTAGATGTCCACCAAATTATACGGCATAAGATCCAATTCTTCATAGATACTGAAGTCACAATCTGAAATCTAGCAGTAAAATAACATGACAGATTATATAGGAAGGATAACGGAAACTGCTTTATTTCGAAGTGATTTTGAATCACACTCAAAGTTAGCTGTCTTCTGAGAAATGACGTCATGTGGTCTGGTTGAATTCACCAACGCTTCAGAGGACTTCGTTGCCATTCTTGTCGTCCGTACTGACGATGAAGGCAGCAGGTTCTTCTGAAACGCTGGCCCACTTCTACTAGGCTACACCGTGTTACATTCCAGAAGATTGTAAACCGATCTTCAGTCACGGCCGTTAGAAAATCAAATCTCACTTTTTATCAGTTTCTTTTCTTACCACATCCGAAACAACAAACGCAAACAAAGAAATGTGACATGTAATGCCATGAAGATGAGCACACAGACATCGACGTTTCGGAACACCTCATTACCTCCTTCAAAACGTTAGCTCATTTACATACCATGACACACGCACATGTCATAAGATTGTTATCTTGACACTTTTGACTGTAGGAACCATAAACATCATAACAAAAAATAAAAAAAATATTACATTTATTTTCAGAATCCTATGTTTCTGATTTATACTCGCGTAGGCATGTTGCGTGGCCACTAAATACATATTTATGTCTTCACACACCACTCCTCACCACCTGATGTCACCACTTAGGGTACGGTACACTGCAAGCGTGTTGCTTGGAGGTTAGCGGGGTAGCAAGCAGATACATGGAGGAAATGTGATTTTAACCACCAAAAAATTATGAAGACGGCCGCTGAGAGGGAGAGTCTGGAGGTCAGTGCAGCTGCCTCGATAAGGTTATTGTTGTTGGTTAAAGTTGCATTCCCACCATGCTTCTATTACCCATCTAACCTCCAAGCAACACGACTGCGGTGCGTCTGTATCCTCAGCGCATTGACTCCACCATGGAAGTACAGTGAACACCAAAACTAACTTAAGTAGCACAGTTTTTTCTGAATAGCTAATATTTCCAACGCCGCCACCATTTAACAAATCCGAAGTCTACTACAGTTTTCACAACAGCCCAACATTTCTCTGTATTCTTTAAGATCCGTTTTTAATATCATCCTTCCGTGTAAGCTTAAGTCTTCTAAGAGATCGGTTTCTGGCGTTACTCGTTTCTTTGCCACACACGGTACTGTCTTTATCATCATCTTCCTTGCTTCCATTACACTTACAATATCCAGTGACGAGTAGAAATCATGAAGGTCTTCAACACACAGTTTCCTGCAACGTTCCGTTACTTCCTCTCTCTTAGCTCTAAATATTCCCTTTTCCCAAGAACCTCAGTCTATAAGCTTTCACTAATGTGAGAAAATGACTTACACATGCATACGAAACAAAAGGAGAAACTAATTATAAAAATTACCACCTTCTGGCGTGTTAATGTAGCAATGAAAGTCGCCGTCACCTTGCAGAGGATACTTGCCATTAATTGAGAAGAAATGTAAAAGATTTATCGAGGTCTGTTAAAAAAAAAAGGGACTTCAGTTTAGTATCTACCTAACTAATTAACTCCAGAATACACAGTGCATCTTGAAAAGCTAACAGATTCTCAGCTATTTAAGAAATTCTCCACACTTTAAAAACTGTAAGTTTGTTACTGTGTTCGCAAGAGTCCGCCAATGGTCCCCATCCTAGGCCAGATGAGTCCAATCCAAACCTCCATTCTTATTTCTGTAAGATTCATTTTAAAATTATTTTGCCGTCTACCCCTAGGTACTGCAAGAGGCCTATTTTTTTGTTTTTCATAAGAAACTCTGTATGCATTTATTATCTAACCCAAACATGCCGCGCACTCATTGAAGACGAGAGAAATGGATCAAAGCTTTTGTGAGAAAACATAGAGGCGTAAAAAAGAAATACATGTAACTGGCTACAGTTTAGAGAAAATTATTTTTCACATCACAAAAGATAGACAGAATGAAGTATCATTTGAACAATCAGAATAGACACTATGCGGTCAGACGGTTCACACAAAACCTGTAACTCGGAAAAAATTCGAAACTTTTTGATCTATCTAGTATTTTCCAGAGATGTATAGCATGATATCCAAATTGAACGGTGGTGATGCTGTATACGAATACAGACGGTCGTCCGAAAAGTAAGCTAATTCCATTTCTTTTCGGAGCAGGAATTCTGTCATGGAGTCAGGATATTACACAGTGCCCTATGTACCTAGCCTATGTGCACGTCACTTCTACACTTGGTAGCCTTGCTTATTAAGGTATTTTTATCAATTATCCACATCCTCGCAGTCAAAGTCTCGGCTCAGCCCTGACATCCAATGGCACACTTCACCTTGAACGTCAGCATGTGCGGTGAAGTGTCTTGCTGAATGGTGCTGCTTTAAAGGAACAAACATTAGAAGTGGGATATATGTGGCTTCAGTCGCGGCCATATTCATGTTTAATACAGCATCTTACGGGAGTAGACGCATTAGCTTACTTTTCTTTTCGCCTTCCGCCATCTCACATTACGTACGATAAAGCACCAAGAACCAATGACGTCACCCAGTAGATACCATTGGTACTTATTATTCAGGTCGTCCTGATTTAAAATCTCGGCCCGGAAATTCTATATCGTTATAAGCCATATCGTGCTTTTCTTCAGTTCCAACATGAAGATGCCGGGATTGGCATGAAGCTGGACGACTCCAGCAGTAATGATATTCTACCCTTACAGAATGAGACAGTAACAGCATCTTTAAATAAATCATAAACGGATATAAGATACACGCTACACTGCTTACTATCGTCCTGAAGAGACCCTTATTCACGGTGAGTAAGGGCAGGTTTAGATAATCCACATGTTCAAAAGATGTTCCTCTCTCAACCTCTGTACCACGAACAAGCCGCAGATAGATGAGAGCCATTCCTGTCTTAACTACCGATACTCAATCACGTGTAGAATATTCTCTCGTACAATAGACTTCCTTCACAGGAGAGGATGTCATAATAGTGCCTTAGTTACCGACTGACTTGTTATAGGGGCAGTAAATAACTTAAATCACGTACTTATTAACCCTTGCAGACTGAATTCGTCTAAATAACTCTTAAAGTTTCAGTTCCTACCGCACAGTAAACAAACTCCATCTCCATTATAAAGACAAACTGTTCATGCAGTTTGAACATACAATCGATGTTTATTGTGAAATCATACGAAACAAACTGGCCTCCTCCTCATCCTCCTCCTTCTCCTCTTCCATTTCTTCCTCCTCCTTCTTCTCCTCCTCCTCCTCCTTCTTCTCCTCCTCCTTCTTCTCCTTCTCCTCCTCCTCCTTCTTCTTCTTCTTCTTCTTCTTCTTCTTCTTCTTCTTTGGTGCG
>Ga0123353_10016873_pt1 | contig 10696 bp, 13 predicted proteins | sample TergutLab28metaG_3_FD_92763 | JGI IMG/M metagenome (GOLD analysis project Ga0123353, IMG submission 92763) | Labiotermes labralis P3 segment gut microbial communities from Petit-Saut dam, French Guiana - Lab288 P3 | ecosystem: Host-associated > Arthropoda: Insects > Digestive system > Gut ... | reverse complement strand
TCCCTGCTATTATACCATGCAAGCAATGAATCGGATAAACGAAGGGAGCTTTCCTATGCCTATTCCAACCCCCCACATCACCGCCAAGGCCGGTGATTACGCAAAGACCGTTTTAATGCCGGGTGACCCGCTGAGGGCGAAGTTTATCGCGGAAAATTATTTGGAAAACCCCGTGAAGGTGAACGGCGTACGCGGGATGCTCGGCTACACGGGTACGTACAACGGCAAGCCCGTTTCGGTGCAGGGCAGCGGGATGGGTGTACCGTCGATCGGTATCTATTCCTATGAGCTGTTCAATTTCTACGAAGTGGACAATATTATTAGGATCGGCTCGGCCGGTGCGTTGGACCTTAACCTCGAATTGGGGGACATCGTGCTGGGAATGGGCGCGTGTACCGATTCAGACTACGCCAAGCAATACCACTTGCCGGGTACGTACGCGCCCATCGCGTCGTATGAGCTGTTGCGCAAAGCGCAAGGCGCGGCCGATTTGGTGGGAAAACCCGTAACCGTGGGTAATGTGCTGACCACGGACCTCTTCTACGCCGACGCGAGCGAAACGCTTAAGTATTGGGTAAAAATGGGTGTCCTCGCCGTGGAAATGGAAGCCGCGGGGTTATACATGAACGCCGCGCGCGCGGGTAAGAACGCGCTTTGTATGTGTACAATTTCCGACATATGCTTCACCGACCAAGCCATGAGCGCGAAGGACAGGGAAAAATCCCTCACCGACATGATGGAAGTCGCATTAACGATGCTTTTGATGGATTAATAAGAATGCTTGAAATAAAAAACCTGAGTAAATCCTATAAAACGAAACAAGGCCCCTTGTTGGCCCTCAACGACGTAAGCGTGAAGGTCAACAAGGGGGATATATTCGGTTTCATCGGGCTTAGCGGCGCGGGTAAGACGTCGCTGGCGCGGTGTATATCCGTGTTGGAAAAAGCCGACGCGGGGGAAATTTTGCTTAACGGGGTGGATATCACTCGGTTAAAGGGTGCGAGGCTGCGCCAAGCCCGACGCAAAATGGGTTTGGTGTTCCAACACTTCAATTTGCTGATGAATGCCACGGTGTTTGACAACGTGGCTTTTCCTTTACGCATCGCGGGTAAATCGAAGGCCGAAATCCGCGCACGCGTGACGGAGTTGTTGGAAGTCGTGGGACTGACCGAAAAGGAAACCGTGTACCCCGCTACATTATCGGGCGGGCAAAAGCAACGTGTGGGCATCGCCCGCGCTTTGGCTGCCGAACCGGAATTGGTGATTTGCGACGAAGCGACCTCCGCGCTCGACCCCGACACCACGCGCCAAATATTGGCACTACTGCGGAAAATCGCCGCGGATACGGGGGTTACGTTTATCGTCATCACACACGAGATGGACGTGATCAAGGCTCTGTGCTCGCATGTGGCGGTGATGGAAGGCGGGGAGATCATCGAACAGGGCAAGGTCATCGACGTACTGACCGCGCCGAAAACCGACACCGCCCGCCGCTTCTTCGCCAAGGATTACAGCTCGGAGGGTTGGTACAAGGCCGTGCAGGAGCGTAAGCTCGGCCACCATATCTTCCGCGCGCTTTTTATCGGCGAATCGGCTCGGCGGTCGTTCATCCATGACGTGATCCGTAAGTTCGATATCGAATTGAGTATCCTTTCCGGCAGTATCGAATCCGTTTCGGGTACGATGGTGGGGTCGCTGATACTGGAAATCACGGGGGACGAACCGGTGCTTGCCGACGCGATGGAATATTTCCGCATAAACGGTGTGGAAATCGAACCGGTGGACCATACATAAAATATTGACATTGGGGTTTTGGAAAATGCCCGAACAAGGATTCTTCGAACTGTTATTTACGGGGAAATGGGACGATTTGGCGCGTCACCTTTCCGGTAATATCCACATGGATATGGAAAGGTATTTGAGCCATTTGCAACGTACGTTGCCGCAAGCGACGATCGATACGGTGTATATGGTGGGCTTCGCGTCGTTGTTTGCGGTGATGTTCGGCGTCGTGGTAGGGATGGTCTTATACGTGACGCAACCGGGCGGGATTTATGCCGCGCCGCGGTTTAATAAGGTATTGGGTATTTTGATCAACGTCGGGCGGAGTATTCCCTTCGTTGTGTTGATCATTTTGGTATTTCCCCTATCACGTATGATCGTGGGGACGTCCATCGGGCGTACGGCGAGTATTGTGCCGCTTACGATCGCGGCGATCCCGTTTATGTCACGCGTGATCGAAGCCGCGCTTAACGAGCTGGGCCGCGGCATTATCGAAGCGGCCGTGGCGGCCGGGGCGACCCCGCGGCAAATCATCCTGCGCGTAGTGCTGCCGGAAAGCGCGCCGGGGTTGGTTTCGGGCTTTACGTTGACCATCATCAATTTAATAACGTTTTCGGCAATGGCGGGGGTCATCGGCGGCGGCGGTCTGGGGCATATCGCGCACAGCTACGGCGTCGCGCGCTTCCGCACGGATATACTCGTGTACGTGATCATCATCCTTATATTACTGGTGCAAATCGTACAATTTACGGGGCAATATATATCGAGGAAATTGGACAAAAGGTGAATGTGAATGGGTAAGATCGAGCAATTCCGCAAGCGTGTAGCGGAGCAATACCATGCGTTCGATTTGGAGGAAGCGGTAAAATCGGGCGAAGCGCTCCTGCGCGAGCATTGGAACAACCAATCCATGATGACGCTGGGTTACGCGCAGGATATCTACAATTTGGCGCGGGTGTACGACGAATTGGGTGATTTCGAGCGTGCGGTGGAGCTCTATACCGACGGCGCGCAATTGTTTTCGCGTCATTGTGTAGGCGATGCGACGGCGTATACGAATTGCCTTAACAATTTGGCGGCGGCTTTGTACGACATGGGTTTGGAAGGGCCGTCGGCGCATTTGTTCGGGCAGTTGGTTTCGGTCAAGCGGTTTTTTAAGCATGAGCAAGATGAAGCGTTTGCCGACAGCTTATATAATTTGGCCAATTCGGCTACGGATAAGGTGTTCGAACCCTTGGCGCGGAGCCTTCACAACGAGGCGCTGGCCATACGGCGCGCTTTAAACAACGCGCAGGACGTGGTGGACAGCTTGCACAGCCTTGCTTTCCTGCACGAAGAAAAGGAAGAATACGAAAAAGCCGTTGCGCTGGCAGAAACGGCAATGCAATTGGCGCATGGTGATGATTATACCTGTGCCTGTCATTACTTGGCGACGCTGTATGACGCGTGGGGGCAATACGATAAAGCCCTGCCGCTGTACGATGAAGTGATGGACCTGACCCGCGAACGCGTGGGGCGCACGCACCGCAGTTATTTCGAAGTGGCTTTCGACCGTGCGCAATTATTAAACAGAATGGGGCGCCCAAGGGAAGCGTTGACGATATTGGCGGAAATCCGCGCCCTGTATGAAAGCATGGAAGATACGGCACCGTATGCATACACAAAATGCCTGCGGAATATCGCGGACTTGTATAAGCAATTGGGTGAATACAACCGCGCCGAAGCGGTCCTCATGCGTTCGCTTAAAATTAACCGCAAGCAAAACGAGGATATGACCGAAGACGTCGCGGATTTGATCAAACTCCACATGCATTGCGACGATAACCGCAAGGCATTGGAGGTATTGGTTTATTCCCTCATGCACAGTGAAGCGAACGGGCCGGGCTTGGCGGAGTTGTTAATCAAGCTGGCGGAAGCCTTTAACCCCTCCACCGACCCCGCGCCGGACATCATCCTCAACGCCGTACGCGAAATGAACGACCGCGCCGCGCTTGCGCCGATCATCGACAAATGGCGGCGATGGGAAAACGAGCCGTTTATACCAGCGTTCGTAATGCCGCCGCCAACTGATCCGGGCAGGAAGTAGCCTTGGGGCCGCAACGGATACCGTTCATCAATGGGATAATTTCAGATGCCTTGCGGCCTTTGGCCAGCTTCGCGATACCCTTCAGATTGCCGTCGCAGCCGTTGGAAAAAGAAAGGTCCTTAATAATGCCGTCCTCTACCGTTAACGTAATCTCGCGGCAGCATACGCCCTGCGTTTTGTAAGTCATGGGTTGTTCCTCCTTTTGATCTTGCTGAATAGGTTATTTATACGCTCCGCTCGTGCGTCGGTTTCTTTTGTATCGATACACCATTGGTCGTTTACGAATAACAGGGTGTCACCCGGTTTTGCCTGCACGGGTAATTCGCTGCGGTGCAAAGCGCGTTGGTTTTCGCCCCGTTCGTCTTCACATACGGCATAGTCTTCCTCAAAGCGGTCAATCGTAATCCTTACCATAACCTGACCTCGGTACCGTCGGTATAGAATACGATCGTGCCGCGTTCATCGGTACGCAGGATACGTATACCCGCCGCGTTAAGCCTGTCCAGTACATCACGGTGCGGATGGCCGTGGGTATTGCCCGCGCCCGATGTGATGACGGCCGCTACGGGGCTGACCGCGTTTAAGAATTCCTGCGTGGTTGATGTACGGCTGCCGTGGTGACCCACATGCAATACCGTGGATCGAAGGGTATTACCGCCGGCTGTCATCGCTTGTTCGGACGCTGTTTCCGCGTCACCGGTAAACAGAAAAGACGTGTTTCCGTGTACCATCCGCAACGCAACGGAAGCGTTGTTGATGTTCGCGTGGGTACCCGCCGCGGGTGCGAGCACCGACATATGGATTATACCCGACGTGATTTCGTCCCCGGCGGAGACAATTGTAACTGGTACTTGGTGGTTTTCGATAGCGGTTAGAAAGTTTTCGAAGGCGACGGTGTTATTTGTCGCGTCGGGCATGATCACGCGCCCTACCTCCAGTTGGTTTATCACATGCGTTAATCCGCCGATGTGGTCTGAATGCGGGTGCGTGGCGACGATATAATCGAGCCGTGTAATACCCGCGTTACGCAGGTATGTTACCACTTGTTGGCCGTAACGCGGTTCGCCCGCATCGATGAGGACAGCATTGTCCTGCGATTGTATCAATACGGCGTCACCTTGACCCACATCGATGAAATGGACGAATATTTCACCTTGGACCGGTATGTGTGTATTGTCTCCGGGGAAAAGACGATCCCCGCCGAAATGGAAAAACACCGCAAACGCAATCAATATGATCATTACCATAAAAAAGGATCGATTGGCGGCGCGGGTGGGTTTGTTTACGGATGTCCGCTTCGCGGGCACACGCTTTCGTTGGGCGGGCATGGAATCACCTCGCCGTTATTATAGCATTTACGATTATTTTTTACACGGGAGCAATATCATGCAGATAATCATCACCACCCGCCCCGAAAGCGCCGCTTTTGCCATGAGCGAATTGCAACGGTATGACGCCGCTGTTCGGCCCGTAAAAGATTTGCAAGCGGGGGTTAAATTAATCGATTTGCCCGGCGGGTATAAAAAATTAATTGAAGATGCGCCGCCGCTTATATTTGTGCGGCATATGTTTCCCGTGCATTTCAGATATTCGGAACCGGCGACATCGGAGCCGTTTACGCAAAGGTTATTACATGAAATTAACATCCCTGAATGGTGTGCCGGTAATTTCTCCGTACAAGCACGCGGATCGGTGCAAGCTGAAACGATCCGCGAATTGGAAAACCATATAAAGGAAAAAGGATTTATACAAAACGACAAGCAACCCGATTGGGTTTTGTCGTTGTTTTTGCATGAAGGCGATTTATACGCGGGGATATCCTCCGTGCAAGCCAACCGTTCCGCATGGAACGGCGGCGCACGGCGATACAGTAAGGACGCGGAGAGCGGCTTCATCAGCCGTGCGGAATTTAAGCTGATGGAAGCCATCGAAATCTTCGGGATAAAAATCCTGCCCGGTACAAGGGCCTTGGACTTGGGAGCGGCGCCGGGCGGTTGGAGTAAGGTCTTATTGGACGCGGGTTGCCGCGTGACCGCCGTGGACCCCGGCGCATTGGATGCGCGGTTACGCAAGCGTGAAAACCTAACCTATGTATGCGCCACGGCGCAACGGTTCTTTGAAGCGAACGAAATCCCATTCGATATTATCGTAAATGACATGAAAACGGATATGTTTGAATCCATCCGAATTATGTCAGATGCGGCGCATCGGCTTGCCGCAAACGGTACGGCAGTTATGACCCTTAAGCTGGCAAAAGGCCAAGGACTCAGCAAAATCACCAAAGCCCTCGCGTTATTGCAAAAAAAATACCGCGTAACGGATACGCGGCAATTGTTCCATAATCGGGATGAGGTTACGGTGTGCCTATCTGCCCAACCCGCCTTTTAGTTGGTGCTCGAACAAAGCGAGCGTTAATTTATTTAATTCTTCCGTCAAATCCTTTTCACCGCCGCTGTACATAAAAGCGTAATCATATCGGTACAACGGGGAAAGCGAACGTTCGCCGCCCCGTACGAACTCCGTGGGGAAGCGGAACGTAATACCGTTCGCCACAAATTCGGACATATACACCTTGCGCAATTGAATATTTATTTTATCGTTGGAGAGGAGCGTAAGCCCGCTGCGGGAAACGTCGTACATTGCCCCTTTGCAAATCAACTTGCCTATTCCATTGGAGCTGTCTTCCGCTTTTTCGTACAGGTTTATCGACATTTGGACCCGTATACGATGCGAACGTCGGGGAAACTTTCTTATCAAACTGGTGGCGTTAAACAAAAGGACGTTGTTATGAAAATGTTGTCGGCGTTCCACGATCTTGGCATCGAAGGAATAAGCCTCCGCTTCGCGGAAGAACGTCAGCGTATAAATTTTGTTATAATCCAAATTTTCAAAACGTTCATACAGCGGGTCGCAGGAAACAAGGAACGAAATACCCTTATCCATTTTTACGAAAATGCCGTAATACGTAGTCGAGTTTTCATCGCCCATAAGCTGGATATCCATGCGCGTGCCATCGTCGATAAACCGTAACTCCATATTCGCGTCTCCTTCCGGTATGTACCCCTTCGTAATTTGCACAAATTATACTATAATACGGAAAGAATACAAGAAAAAACGGAGGTTATCCATGAAAAAGGACATCGAAATCGCCCAATCAACGGAATTAAAGCCGATCCAAAAAATCGTGGACGCGCTGAGTATCCCGCCGGTACACGTTTCGCCGTATGGGCGTTATAAAGCAAAGATCGACCACCGTTACAAAGGTATGCCCGGCAAATTACCGGGTAAGGTCATCCTCGTCACGGCTATCAGCCCCACGCCCGCCGGTGAAGGCAAGACCACGACAACCGTCGGTTTGGGCGACGCGCTGGCGAAGCTCGGCAAGGACACGATGATATGCCTGCGCGAGCCTTCCCTCGGCCCCGTATTCGGCGTAAAGGGCGGTGCGGCGGGCGGCGGTTACGCGCAAATCGTACCGATGGAGGACATTAACCTGCATTTTACGGGGGACATTCACGCCATCACCACGGCCAACAATTTACTGGCTGCGTTGGTGGACAACCACATACAACAAGGCAACGAACTGAACATAGACCCGCGGCAGGTAACATGGCGCAGGGCCATGGATATGAACGACCGCCAACTGCGGTTCATGGTCAACGGGTTGGGCGGCAAATCGAACGGCCAGCCGCGCGAGGACGGGTTTGATATTACCGCCGCATCCGAGGTAATGGCCGTTTTTTGCCTGTCATCGTCTTTGCAAGATTTGAAGGGAAACCTCGCGCGTATCGTGGTGGGGTACAATTATGAAGGTAAACCCGTAACGGCGGGGGATTTAAACGCGCAAGGAGCGATGGCGGCTTTATTAAAGGAAGCCTTCGACCCCAACATTGTACAAACGTTGGAAGGTACACCCGCGCTCGTACATGGCGGCCCGTTCGCGAATATCGCCCACGGGTGCAACACCGTCGCCGCGACCAACCTCGCGACGGCGCTGGGCGAATACGTCGTAACCGAAGCGGGATTCGGCGCGGATTTGGGCGCGGAAAAATTTTTCAACATCAAATGCCGCCGCATGGGACTGACGCCCTCCGCCGTCGTGCTGGTGGCGACCATCCGTGCGCTTAAGCACCACGGGGGCGCGGAAAAGGACAAGCTCGGACAAGAGGATTTAACAGCCTTGGAAAAGGGCCTTTCGAACCTGCGCCGCCATATTTCCAACATCACGCAGACTTTCGGCTTACCCTGTGTTGTGGCGGTCAACAAATTCCCGAATGATACGGAAAACGAAATCGCCGCCGTAAAGGCAGCCGCGCAAGAGGAAGGCGTACCCTGCGAACTCTCCGAAGTCCACGCCAAGGGTGGGGAAGGGGGCATCGACCTCGCCAAAGCCGTATTGGAAGCGATGGAACAACCCAATAACTTTACGCTCACTTATAAAAGCAAACAAAAATTAAAAGATAAAATGGAGGCCGTCGCGAAAAAGGTCTACCGCGCAAACGGCATCATCTTTGCTCCCGAAGCCGCTCGGCAACTGCGCAGCTTAGAAAAGCTGGGTTACGGTCACCTGCCCGTATGTATGGCCAAAACGCAATATTCCTTCTCCGACGACCCTAAGAAGTTAGCTGCGGCTGAAGACTTTACCATTACCGTGCGCCAAGTGCGCCTGTCTGCCGGGGCGGGTTTCGTCGTGGCCATCACGGGCGATATCATGACCATGCCCGGCCTACCGAAAGTCCCTGCCGCTTGCAGCATTGATTTGGACGACGGGGGGGTAATCGGCGGGTTGTTTTAAATTGGGATAAAAATAATTGATTCAAGGCTTCGCCCATAGGGTTGGAGCCTTTTTGTTGACAAAAATTTTATACCGTATATACTGCACATATACGGATGCGACCGGATATATTAAGGAGGTACTTATGCGCATTGTATTATCCCATCATTCGGCTGTCCCCATTTATGAGCAAATTAAAGAACAGCTAAAGGCTTCGGTCCTGTCGGGGGAATTAACCGAAGACGAACTGCTCCCTTCCATCCGGCAACTCGCCCGCGACTTGAAGGTAAGCGTCATCACTACCACGCGGGCGTACAACGACCTCGAATTGGAAGGATTCATCCAAACCGTGCCGGGTAAGGGCTGCTACGTTAAGAAAATCGACGGCGACTTGGTACGGGCGAAATTCCTGTCCGAAACGAAAACCGCGCTGCGTGAAGCGGTACACCTGGGTAAGATGGCGGGTTTGGGAAAAAAAGAGCTTCACACATTATTGGACGAAACGGAGGCATAACGGCATGGAAAACGCGATCGAGGTAAAAAACCTCACGAAACGGTACAAAAATTTTCTATTGGACGATATTTGCTTTAATGTGCCGAGCGGTTATATCTGCGGCTTTATCGGGCAAAATGGCGCGGGTAAGACGACGTCCCTCAGGCTCATGTTGGGTATGGCGATGAGGGACGGCGGCGAAGTGAATATTTTGGGCAAACCGAACGGGGATGTTTCCGTAAAAGAGGATTTGGGCGTGCTGTTTGACCGGCCCTATTACCAGCCTTATTGGACGCCCATTCGTTTAGAAAAAGCCCTCCGCTCCTTTTACAAGCGCTGGGACGGCGAAGCATACCGTCGGTGGTTGCAAAAATTCCTATTGGACCCGAAGCAAAAATTCAAAACCCTGTCGCGGGGCATGATGATGAAGCTGGGGCTTGCGGCTGCGCTTTCGCACGATGCCAAGTTGTTGTTGCTCGACGAGCCGACCTCCGGTTTGGACCCCGTTATGCGTGACCAATTGCTGGATATTTTGCGGGATTATATCGCGGAGGAAGGGCGAAGCGTGTTCTTCTCCTCCCACATCACAAGCGATTTGGAAAAAATAGCGGACTACATCGTATACATCCACAAAGGACGTATCATCTACAGCGGCTTGAAAAGCGAACTGACGGAAAAATACTGCGTCATCCGGGGCGGAATCGGCGAGCTCCCACCCAAAAAACGGGTGCAGGTCATCGGCTTCCGCGAACACGAACATTATTTTTCCGGCTTGATAAAAAGCGAAGACATCGGCGGACTGCCATCGGGAATCGTCACCGAAAAAGCGTCGCTGGATGAAATCATGGTCCATATGGACAGGGAAGAAGAAAGGACAGGTGCATAACATGGTTGGTAAAATTATGATGCTGGATTGGCGGGCGACGCTTTCCCTGGCAAAATGGGTATTTATCGCGTACCCCGCCGTCGTTTTTTGCTTCGGTTTTATAACGTCACAAATGTTGGTCGTCCCGATCAGCATGTGGCTGTCAGCCCTTTATTCTTTTAAGGCCTTTCAAGTGGAGGAAGAAGTGGGCCTAAGCCACCTCTACCTTACCCTCCCGGTATCAAGGAGCCAAATCGTCAAGGCGAGGTACGGTTTCGCGCTTATCATGATGGTGTTCGGCATTATCATGGGGCTTGCCGTTATGCCCGCCGTGCGGCATTTTTCAAGGTCAATGTGGTATATACAATTCGAAGGCCATGTTGCCGTCGCCGCGGTCGGTGCCTTGTGTTTCGCCGTCCTGATCCTTTCCATGTACCCGCTGCTGTTCAAATTGGGATACCAAAAAGGTAAGATCATCGGTTTGTTTATACCTGTCGGGGTATTTTATGCAGCCATTTTCGGGTACTATATTTATATGATAAGCGGCAGCCGTAACATCACCCTCGATTTCGTTTCATTCGCGTCGCGGAACGTGATTGCGGTCAGCGGGGGATTGCTCGTATTGGCGGTTCTCATTTTTTTGCTGTCGTATGTGCTGTCACTAAGGGCGTACACACGAAGGGATTTGTAAAAGCG
>Ga0123353_10016871_pt1 | contig 10697 bp, 6 predicted proteins | sample TergutLab28metaG_3_FD_92763 | JGI IMG/M metagenome (GOLD analysis project Ga0123353, IMG submission 92763) | Labiotermes labralis P3 segment gut microbial communities from Petit-Saut dam, French Guiana - Lab288 P3 | ecosystem: Host-associated > Arthropoda: Insects > Digestive system > Gut ... | reverse complement strand
AATGGAGGAGATTGCATAACGAGGAGCTAAATGATTTGTACTCCTCACCCAATATTGTGGGGGTGATAAAATCGAAAAGAATGAGATGGGCTGGGCATGTGGCACGTGTGGGTGAGGAGAGGGAGGTGTATAGGGTCTTGGTGGGGAAGCCAGTGGGAAAGAGACCACTGGGGAGGCCTAGGCGTAGATGGGTGGATAATAATATGATGGATCTCCAGGAGGTTGGTACATGGACTGGATTGGGCGGGCCCAGGATAGAGATATGTGGTGGATGCTTGTGAGTGCGGTAATGAACCTTCAGGTCCATGATATGCTGGGAATTTCTTGACTAGCTGCAAACCAGTTAGCTTCTCAAGAAGGACTCTGCACCATGGAGTAAGTAAGTCTATCAAGTCACTGTGTACAAGTTGGTCCAACATTATGCACATATTTCTACAGTCAAGTTATGATGATGGTGGTAGCTGCCACCAAAGTCAGAATACAGCTTGAATGTATAAGTATAGGTTTTACTGTAGAAGTATGTGCAAAGTGTTGGACAAACTTGTAGAGAATGTTTATGTGAAATTTACTATGCAGGAATTCAGCCTCCTATAAATCTTCCTTCTGTCTAATCGAAGGACAAGGGTGCTTGAGAAGCTAACAGTTTCTCAGCTTGTCAATAAATTCCTTATATTTTATGGAATCCAAAGACTCATTTCCATATTTACAAGAGCCTGCCATTTGTTCTTATCTTCAGGTAGATCATTCCACTCCACACCCATTCATCCTATTTCTTTAAGATCCATTTTGACATTATGCATCTAAGCCTTCTAGGTGGTCTTGACCTTACCTTACCCAAATCTAATTTCTAGGCAGCAGTTGCCATCAGTACCTCACTATGGTGCACATTAGTTTAATAAGATGTCAATATTGCCTGTCAAGACATCTGTAGTCTGTCAAATTGTATATGGTGTTCATACATGAAGCCTACACTCAGAACATTACCAGATGGAAAATTTTTGCATCTCAGTGACTATGCACATAATAATTCAAGTACTAATGACAATGGCAAAGTTTGTCACATATCTACGAAAATGTTACGAAAATAACCATAGTATTTCTAGAACCTTCATATCATAAAACAAAATAATCTACGCACTATAACTATACTCATCACTCCACAGCCCATGTTGCATATGGTATTAGTAGACTGATGCCTTGTATTGAAGGGTTAATTATGCTTAATCACTGTTCCCTACTAATGTGTACCCACTAGGGTCTGAAATGACAGCATGCGTTACCACACTGACAACCTCAACCAAGTTCCCAAATTATTTGGTTTTGTTCAAGGCACTGATGAAATAGGTACAGTAATGTGCATAGTCCAGTTTTATAGAGATCATTGTTGAAATGAAGTACAGTTAATGTATACAAATGATTTAGCTGCATTCACATCACAGCTGAAAGTGGAATGAAGTACTGTAATAAACATGGATATTTAGTTTGTTGCACACATACTGGAATGCAGTAGTAGACATGAATGATTCAGATATTATTCAAGAAACTACTGAAATGAAATACCGTGTTTGACAAGGGAATTTCATATATGATTCTTCTTTCAAGATGTGCCATGGAATTTTCAGTTTTGCAGTGATATGAATAGAAAACTTTTATACACTAGGACTTGATACTGGCCACAAATAATACACACAAAACATTCTGACCAATGCCAAATGGATGACAATGGTACTTTATTAATAAGGGCCACAAACGTTGTATTGCGCAAATTCTCAATGTGACATCTGGTATTAATTTCATGCTAAAAAAATCTGTTCACAAATTGAAGACAGTAATTTTGCAAGTTTTGATACCGTCACAGCTGTGTAGTTAAGGAATCCATTCTTCAGTGACAGGACACTGCACAACTGGGTATGTGACTACCAACATTTTGACGGAGCCACAATCCTTCAAAATGAAAGGAACCACTTACCTACTGATGTGTCATAACCGAGAAGAGTGGATTCCTGACAAGTAATTGTGTTGTACATATGCAAATACTCTCAATTTGTAAAGTCTGCACAGTAGCAAAATGTTAGCACTTTGGTGCTGTTTTACAGTGTAAGGATTACATATAAAACATGACAATTGATACACTGGGAAAAGGCCTGCTGCCATGTTCCAACATGCTTCAGTTTACAGAATAATTATACACAAACTACATATGTAAAAGAAAATCCTACACATCTGTATCTCTCAGCTCTGCTGCTCCATATACAAATGTTCTGTGCATATAAGCAAAATGAAGAAACACTAAAGACAACAATTGTACTGTAGCTACAAGGCTACACACTATTAGACGTGCTGCAGGAACTGGAATAGATGCCAGTAAGACTAGAGCAACCCTAAGGGCACTCAGCCCACCAAATATGACTAAGCAAACGAAAAAGAAAGTATTACTCTCCTCTTGATAAAATAACAATGATACAGCAAGGGTAAAGACATGACCAAACATGCCATACCCTAACAAGGCTATCATCTCAGTAAGACTCACTGTAGCCCAACTAAGTGAACTAAGGACATATGTTGCTAATGGCATCCACACAGCATAAAGAAGTAGCACTTCAGTAGGTGAAGTGTTTGAAGCAGCTGAGGGTAGCTTCGTGGCATGTCCATAGTGCAATATACTTGCCATCAGAAGTAAAGCAAGACTTGGGCCCAGAAAGTCGACATACACAAGTCTGTATTGTTCACCCAAGAAGGGAGGTACCAGTGACACAAAAATACGATGTGGCAAATGTGATGGGGGAACCATGAAGTTAAGTTTTATAGAACTCAACAGTGACCATTTTGTGGGTAATTTGCTGACTTTCCAGCCATTACTTGGTGTTTTCATAGGTGTCTGATCATTACCAATGAATATCACTGAATGGCTGTTCCCAGTACTACTCATTCTGATCACAAATTGCCGATAAAATACAACCAAGAGAAATTCATTTGTATCTTGCAGGAGAAAATTTAGATATACACATGCACTTATAAATATGATGTGACACTACTACTCTGTGTTACATACAATTCCATATATACTTCAACAACAAATTTTTTTGAAATTGTGATATTTTTAAAATTCACAATATTAATCTCCTCTGCTCACAGTTAGCATGTTAAGAACATTTAAAATATTTATGAACATCACAGTAACAGCAAAAAATGTTTCTTTCATGTGAATGAATATGAAGGTGTTTCAGTCTCATACATTGTTGAAATATTCCCTGAAGTTCTCACCTAACACTTGAGACAGAAGTCAGTATATGCCAAATCAATAAACACTGTCCTCTGGTGATAGATGTAGTTTATAATAAATGGTAATTATTTCTGCTGGCGTTTCTTCAATTCTTTGCTGGCTTCTGCCATTTCTTTGCGAGCATCCTGAAGTTCAGCTTGAAGCCTGGCTGTAAATGATCTCAGTCTTTCAAAACCTAGCTGTGGATTTGCAGCTGCCTGCTGCCCACGTGTAAACAGATACACCACAAGCTGAGCAGCACGACGGACTGGATAGGATTCAGCAAGCCGACTGACTATGTGCTCATTGTTGGCCAGATAACGGAACAAGAAGCGGAGAACCATTGTGGTCACTAAATGAAATTTAATAATTTATATGTTAAATACGGTTATCACCACCATCATCATCAATAATACAAAACTCTAAGACCAATACACAACACACAAATGTAAGGGTGAGTTCTGTACATCAAAACAGTAACAACAAATGGTCCATATGAACATAGGTCTTGAAAAAGCTCCTTTCCAACCCCACTTTCCATTTCAAAAGTAATGATGAAGTGTCATACTCCACTTGCTTCCCTTCCATACTTGGAATGGAAATTTCATGGCAAGACCTCAGAATGTTTATTTGGAAGATATCACTGTAGAATACACTGACAGTACAAGTGCCTGGCCTCCTTAATGTTACTGCCTACAAACCCAGAAGAAAGATGCGTGTCTGCCACAGCTTGGAATGAATGAACATTTACTCTCATTCAGCACTTAACAAGAAGTAATGTGGTTGTAACCAAGCATTTTACTTTTGCCAGTAGACACCACGAATAACACAAATTAAATTTAGAGAAAAAAGCGATATGGAATCTGGCCACTGTAAATTAAATCAACAGTATTGGTAACATTACTGTTTTTAATACTGAACTGTACTGTCGAATATTAATATAATAGTCAAAGTGCACCTTGCATCATGCCTGTCTTTTCCTATCTTGCCTCTGCTACCTGATGCTACTCCGGGAAAGCAGTGCTAAGTCAGATGCTACGCCAAATTTTGCAGATGAAAAGACTTCTGTGAACCTCTGTTCATACTGACCTTTTAAACTGTCAATGAAACTTGATTTGCAGTTCTGCTCAGTGCTAACAACAGCGGGGCTTGCAATTTATAATATATACCCTTAACTGCATCCACTACCATACAGTGTACTGAGGCCTACTCTTCTAAAGTATTTCACAACACATTTCTCCTAACTCTCAACTTGACTGAAGCCGCATGATTTTTGTAATAATTTTAAACTTTAAACATTAAAAGAATTGCACATATAATAAAATTAAATTGCAGAATTGAACGGAGACATTACAACCAACTCACCATTTATGCTACTTAACAATGTCATTTCTCATTCTTTCTAAAAAGAAACAGAGCCTTATTAATTCAAAAACATTACATACCTTACTGAATTAAGACTTTGGAATGTCAAAAGTACACATGTTTCTATACTTCAGCAAAAGTTCTTTCTTTAACTGTAGTTGTTTTCTTAGTGTTTCAAGTTTCTGAAGTTGCTCTTCTTTGCTATGTTCCACACCAGGGAGCCTGCGGATCTGCATTGAAAATATTTTCAATTATTTTAAACACCATACAAATTCACTATAAAAAGAAAAAAGTAAAGCAATCCCATGACAGGCCTAGACAGACCCCTAGGGTTCCAGGAAGTTGAGGCTCCCAGATTTCAAGACAATTGGCGCATGAATGTTTGGGAATATGCATAACAAGTTGGGACAGAAACCTGCACACCAGTATTCCATTACAGCTATAAATAAGTTCTGCAAGTGTGTCACTGATGGGCACCACCACACAAGACATGGGTAACATCTAAACTGGCCAGGAGAGCAATTTCAAAATTCTGTGACAACCAAGGTATTTAACAATAAAGATAAAACTAAAAGCAGGCCCTACAGAAGAGCATTATAAAGTCCAGGGGAAGAAGCATAATTAAAGAGATTCAGTACCCACTCTGGACAACCATTAACAATGTGTCTCACACATATGTACAAACCGACAAAATAGCAGAAACCAACCCATCCGTCCTGGCTGTCTCTGGACACAATCAGTACGTGAATGAGATTAAAGTATACTATGACATAGATAAGCATTACATTCAGACACACTGCAGAAAAGATCATATAACATAAAACTCTGAGACATTTGCATAACCATTACTACACTGAAAATGCAACAATGCATTCTGGTGTGTTGCTTAACTGTACAGCACTGTCAGCAGCATAAAAATACTGAATGTCACATAAAAATGGTTTTCTGGCAAATTTCTGTTGCCAACAACAATAAAACATACTTAGGTCTTTATGTAAAGTGCCCAAAATGTACACCTCTAACAACATCTGGAGTCTGTCAACAGATTTTCATACAATTCCCAATATAAAATTTCACAGAAATTCATCCAGTGGGAGCCAAAAGAATACATGTGGACAGACATGATGAAGCCAACAAGCCCTTTTTGCAACTATACAAATGCACCTAAAAACTGAATAGCTACAACTATTATACACCACATCCCACAAGACTGCACATTACCTTAAACACAACAAATTGTGTTCTATTTCAAATACAGTACAGTACAAAGCTCCTAAAAAAATAAAGAGATTTGTGAAGCCAAAAGTGCTGATAATTTCCTTAGGGATCTTGATAGAAATCTGACTTGGGTTACGTACATTGCAAACATATTCAATAAAGATTCTTTAAAATCTATTTATAATTAATGAGTGTGTAAAATAAATTAACTCGATTTAATGAGAATCTATTACGGATTTAGATCCTAGGAATACGAGGATGGAAGAGACAAGCAAAGGACAGAGAAGAACACAGGCATCTTCTATGGGAGGCCAGGGCACAGAGCGGGTGGTAGCACCACAAACGGATGGAGTATGGATTTCTGTACCAACTTGTTTTATATGGAATTCCTGCATGAGGACATGGTGATAAAAATATATGAAGCACTGTTTATGCATTAAGACAGGTTAAGAGCCTAAAAGTGTACACACATGCTTGAACTGTGTAACACTCATCTTAAAGTTAACAGCTGTAACCTCTGATACTTGCATAACACAAATGTCTCTATGTAAGGAAAAGACCCCACTACTGGAACGGTACTATTACTAAAGTACAGGGGTACAGGCAAGACTGCATAAATACTGGTCTCTGGGGCATGTAACTTGAATTATTCCACCATATATTTAACTTTTTTAACTGTTACATAATTTTTGTGGTTTTAATTAACTACACTTTTACTTCCTTTTTAATTACACCATTACATGATTCTGTAGACAGTTTAATCATTTTTACTTTTACAGGGTAAATATCATCAGCATCTTGTCTGAGATTGGAAAGCAGGTCCTATAAGATAACCTACAAAAATTGTACACTGATCAACAGGTTACAAAAGCATACTTATTAATAATGCTGAACGTAACACAGAACTAATCTATGAGCCTAGTCTAAAAATTATATATATATATATATAAAATGTAAAGAGCTACATTGTGCTGTCAACGCAAATATACCATGGTCTGCAGCAAACAGGAAAACCAGTGTCGTTATACACAAATTCATACACTGGATAACTACGCACGAAATCACAATACCTGATTCCGTGCTTGATCAAGCTTTTTCTGCAATTCCAATACTTTTTGGCTTGTATCCTGGGACTCCCTAGTTTTCTGACTCGTATCGTGTGGGTCTCTCTCAACGCTGAAATAATCAGTTCCACATTAATGTGACGGATGTTCAGAATCTCTGCTCGTTTGAAATGCCTTACACAAAAATAACTATTGCCTCCTACACGCTAATCCAGAACACGGGGATCTATAAATACAATGGTATTAAATAGTACCAATTGGCAACCGGGCAGTTCAAAGACAACAGAAATATGGTCTGTCTGCTGACTTTCACTAAGCCTCATACCTTCTAATTATCTCGTATATTAGTGGTAAGAATTCTACATCGACATCATCCACTGTTAACTTCGTAGATGACGCAGCACCGTTCTCATCACTAGAATCCATTGCAGTTATTCTATTTGCAATTTATCATGGATTATCTATCTAACGAAATATCTGATTGTAATGTTGCCAACCTGCTGCTTATAAGGACAACGGACGGCTGTCATCCGTGATCACAGACGCAGTTGCGAGAAATGACGTTTCGTTGCTTGTCGTGTGGTTGTTTTTATGAGTTGCAGTTTTTGGTTTACTGTGTGCGTTATTTAGTATGGGAGCATTAGCAAGCAGACAGCATGCTGGAGTAGAAGAGGTCGATATTGTTTCAAATCATGCATACAAGTATCCGCCAAGATCGGGTATGTCAAAAGGTTACTGTCGTCTGGAATGAGTTTCATGAAAATGTACGGACGTTTCGGCAGAACGTAGTGTCTCCATCTTCCTCCTCTTCTACCCTGAGGACGGAACCAGTACGATTCTCCGAAGCGTTGATAAATTTTAACGTGGGTGCACGCTGTTGCATCCTAGCAGACAGCAACCTTCATATCGGCGACATGAGAGGGCACAGGTCTTGCATAGTTTATACACTCACCTGTAATTTTGAAAGTATTAGCATTAATTGTAACTCATGCACATTCTTTCTTATTTAGGCAATTATTTTGGTAGCCATTTCATCATGGGTGGAGAGAGATTTGACACTCCACAGCCAGAAGCCTACCTGTTTGGGGAAAATGCAGATCTCAACTTCCTAGGAAATAGGCCTACTCCTGTAAGACGTTTTTCTACCTATGTGAGGGTTTGCCAACTGCCGGAATTACCTTTGAGCCATAAGAATATGGATAAGATGAAACAGTAGTTATGCCAATCTGTTTAATTACACGATAATAACAAGAGGTCCATACAAAATGATTGTTTGGAATTTAGCAGTAACTTCCACCATCCTACTCTTGTTGGTCCTTAACTTGGTTTTCAAGTAATGTTATACTCCTGTACCAGCCAAACTGTATTGCTGTTGCGTTTGGTATTGTTGTGACTGTTGCTAAACAAACAAATTGGGTATTCTTTGTCATGCTAAGGGTAATTAAATATTTTATTTTAGACTTTGTTCATTGTTACTGTGCCACTATGTTTTGGAAGTTGGATTCACTTCCATCTCCATGTGTACAGGATAGAAAACCTGTTTTATTGGGTCAATTCATAGTACTGTTCTCAAAGCAGTTTTAGTACAATGTGATGGAGAAAGTCAAAAATTACATTCTTAATCAGCACTTCATCTTTGTACAAAAACTGTAAGTAATATTTAATAAAAGTTGGCAGTCCTAAATGCAGAAGTGTGTTTTGTTGTGCATTTACAATACTGAATTTAAATCTGCAGACAAGTTCTTAAAATATAGCAGTCATATATATTTGTAAGTCAAGTTCTGGATTCCACCTTCTGTCTGTGAGATAAAGAATGACTTTGATTCAGTAGTGCTATGTGTGACTTGTATTTGTGAGGTAATAATTTCAGTTTGGCTGGAAACTTGTTGCAATTTTTTGCTAGCACTGTTCTGCAAATGTCTGAAACAGCATTTTGAAATGGCCATGATCAGATCTTCATGGTTTACTCGACATAAGTACTTGTGAAATGATCTCTGTAATTGATACATCATTAGTAACCTACAAATCATACTGTGTGGAAGTTGGCAGCTCATATATGTTTATGTTGTAAGGAGGTATGATAACAAATTTTATGTACAGGATATTGCATACTTTTTGTAAACATTTCATTTTCAGTTTCCATATCCTCCACCACAAGCTAGTGAGCCTACAAAGACACTGAAGACCCTAGTTAACATTCGAAGGGAATCGCTGCGATTTGTTCGACCACCAGACAGTTTGAACAAGTGTGGTGATGGTGATATAGAAGCAGCCAAATCTACTCACTTCAACATCGAATTCACGTTTGATTGTGATGCCCGATGTGCCATCACTATTTATTATTTCTGCACAGAGGATTTCACAGCAAATGGAGTTGTGTGAGTATTGTATAGGAATCTAAAACTGAATGAATGTTGCTGGTGTCCATTGATTACAGTGACACATTTTTATCACATATAGCCCTTTTGCTTTTAGGATATGCCCATTTTTTGCCAGTTTTTGTCAGCACCAAGTCCCTTCAGAAGTACCTAGGGGATTATGCACAACCATTTCATTGACATTGTGTAGTTTTCCTCAGCACACACTTCCTTCTCCAGCTAAGCTTTAGATTATGGTACATATATTTAAGGTTAAATTAGAGGGATGAGCTAAAGCAAATCCATACACTTTGATGATCTGTGATTTGTTGTGCACCTTCATTCTATGATTAGCCCTTTACAAAATTCAGTATTTGTTTAGCCCTTCAAAGGCAAAAACTAACCTCAGTGTTCCCCCCCCACATACACACACACACACACACAGTTTCAACCAACAAATGCACACAGTTGTCATTTAATTTACAATAATATTTTTAAAAACATTAAACTCCCACATGCTTCAGACCTTACTTCTTATTGCCAGTGAGTACAGTAATTATTGTTGTATAGAATAATTACTGAACAATATTTTGATCTCTTTCATATATGGAAGAACTAGCCGGAATTATCTGGGTAGACTTAAGATGTGTGGCCAACACAATTGTTACACAGTAAAATGTAGCACTGTGTGGATGTATTGGAAGTATTTGTGGTACCTCCACTACATCCACATACTGTTCCAATTTGGCACACACTGCTCCACTTTACTGTGTGACAATTGTGTTCACCACTCATATTCAGTGTACCCAGAAGAATTCCACCAGTCCTTCCACATAAGCAGCAGATCAAACTATTGTTTAGTGACTGTGTTATATAACAGTAATAATTAATATACTTCTTGATGATGGATGAGTAAGGTCCAAAATGTACAGGAGTTTAGTGTTTTTAAAAATATTTTAGTGATTTGTTATGACAGTTGTGTTCATTTGCTGTTTGAAATTGTGGAAATTGAACTGTAATGCACCGTATGGACAGTATAACCTCATTGTTACTTAGAGATTCAGTTCATGCCATGCAGTAAACACACTTAGGCTGAAATATAAGGAACGGCTCAGAAAACACTGTATGGGAAGATAAACACTGCTTGTTCTGAGACTTGTGAAAGCAACAGAAATACACTCTGGGTAGAATGTAGAATTTTTTATTGTGCAACCTGGTAAAGTAACCACTAGGTCTTACTGGCTGCTATTGACTATGGATAATTATTTGCCTTAATGATCCAGGTGACAGAATCTTAATTGAGCCAGAACTTCACAGTCACATGATACATTTGAGGCTGTTTTCATGATACTGTTTACATGTCCCACTTTGGAATAGATATTCTTGCAGGAGACTGCCCTGTTGTAACTAGGTCAGGCACTGGTTGCTGTT
>Ga0123353_10016868_pt1 | contig 10697 bp, 6 predicted proteins | sample TergutLab28metaG_3_FD_92763 | JGI IMG/M metagenome (GOLD analysis project Ga0123353, IMG submission 92763) | Labiotermes labralis P3 segment gut microbial communities from Petit-Saut dam, French Guiana - Lab288 P3 | ecosystem: Host-associated > Arthropoda: Insects > Digestive system > Gut ... | reverse complement strand
GGGGGGGGGGGGGGGGTGAGGGGAGGGGGAGTGAAATTGAAGTGGCAGAGATGAATGACGTCCAATGAAATGTCGATTTATTTTAAAACCAATAGCTTTCTTTCTGCATTTTGACAGCAGGTTGTTCGAGTTATATAACTTGTACGTCTTACTTCCTGACACACGCATTGTTCCCCTTAATGATAAACGTTTAAATACGTTCCAATACTCCTCAATGTATTTCCTTTCATATTGCAAAGGAAAAAAGCCCGTTCCCTTGGAATTCTATGCATGAATCTCACCCCCCGTTCTCCAAAAAGCTTCATACAACAAGACGTTACATGTTGGTAAGAGTGGCGGAGCGAACAATCACTCATTCTCCACTGGCGACCTACATACACTGTACTGGTGATTTTTTCGCCCAACCGACGATCGAGATTCTCCTTTAGGAAAGCTATACTTTCACTTGGTCCCTTGCGGTAGACAGGAAATGGCGGACCACCCCCCCCCCTCCCCCAAATAAAAGAGAGTTAAAATTTACACAATATGTAAGTAATCGCAATTAACCTCTCTTGAAGTCAATTTTTACCACGATCTTACGCCTAGCCTGTGGGTTTTGAGGCCAAACAGTACAACAGGAAGAAATAAATATTCAGCGTCTATCTTAGGCCATACCCACAATAAGGTGCCTAAAAAAAATCCACATTTCATGATCACCGAAATATTACATGGCTACCAGATCTACGGTAATTTTCATAGAAATATCATTCCATCGTATACCTCCACATATGTTTCAAGTTTTCGATTATCACTAAAAACAAGAAAAATGATAAGCACCGAGGTGAAAAAAAATGATATCACTAAATACAGCAGGTACAGAAAATCTGTAAGCTGACAGACTGTTGATAAATGTGGAACACCTATTAAGATTGTTTTATCATAACCAACAAATTCGCAATTATATATCACAATAGTGCATATCACAACAGTATCACTTTATGTAATATAATATAATATTATTACTCCAATTGGGATGTTACCCGGTGGCAGTGGTTATTTTACATGTAAACAAAACATGAAATTGGTTAATTCTAGATTTAAGTCGGGAGGGCTACATGAGAAGCATGTAGTGCCATCTTGGAATCTTGGGAACCATCTCAGCATTTGCTTATAGACACAGGGAAACCAAGAAAAACCTGTGGCGAGATGGCCGGTCGCAGGACCTTCCGAGTACTGACTTCTAGCCAGCAGTCCGGCATCTAAAGTAAAAAAAGAAAAGAAAACACCAATGCACACACAGTACACAATACACATAAGACAACTACAATACACACGGCACCTATATGTTTCAACCGCAGTAGCACAGTGGTTAAGGTGCTGTGCTACGAATCGGAAGGTCGCTGGTTCGATCCCAGCTGGTGTCATTGGAATTTTCCATTGACATAAAATCATTCCGATCGCACTTCGGCCCTGGGGTCGACTCAGCCTCTAACAGAAATGAGTACGAGGAGCATTTACTGGGGGTAAAGGCGGCCGGTGCCTAAGGCTGACAACCTTACCACCATCCTGTGCCGTTGTCATGAAATCTGGGAAAAGTAACTTCCTGGAACCCTCTGTGCCACTCCAGGCCTGCAACGGGACTGATTTACGTTTTATATGTTTCAACATTTCTACGTCAACATCAGTCATTTGTGCCTTGCAAAGTTACATGGATTCTTAAAATTGCAAACGCCAGGCCAGCAACATGGGAATGTACGAGATGCAGACACAAATAAACACTGCTTGCACAAGAGATTATAACGTCGAAAAGATTTTATTGTATTATTAAAGAACGATTAAATAATATTTTAATAATTTTATGGAATTGTAACTTTAACAGCTTAAATGTAAAGAATTTATGTAACTCGGCAAGGCATAAATGTACAGTACAGCTCCCTGATGATGACATAGAAATGTCGAAACATGTCGGAATATATACAAAGTCATTGAAAAAGATGGACTCAATTGAAGAGTCAACGGCGCTTCAACAAACGCCAGACAGTTGGTTGCGGTATTCCAAGTTCTCTGCTCCCTCTGCGGATTAACTTGCGTGGGCTACGCTCAAAACTCTCTTGAATTCGTCTCACGTTCTCCTCTGATACACACAAAATCTTGTGCTGCATAGTAGCCATTTTGCTTTCAACTGACGCTGCTGCACGGCTGTGGGCTAGACGAGCGCTCTAGCGGTGAGATTTGAAACTTTTGGATCTTCTCTTTCAAATGTTATGAAGTTGATTCACATATCACGTATAGTTCACAAAATATAGACGTATGAAATTGAGTCCATCTTTTTGAATCAAGCTGTATTATGATATTGTTGTGATGTATAATTGTGCCTTTGTTGGTTATAATAATGACAATAAAATATTCACAGTATATGCATTAAAATACCTATTAAGACATTTTCCTTTCAGGAAATCTACAAAAATTTAGTGTTGTCTGCGCGAAATCATAAAGACGCATGGTACTTAAGGCAGTACTAGACATGGTAATCCTTCGGAACCCTATCAGAGAACGCTTTCCATACATGCTTGGGCCTACTTATATCCTGAAGTGTGACGAAAAATTAAAACAGGAAACACGATACACACACGGAGGCTCACTGACCATTCAGGAAAAGAAGAAAACATGAAACAAAACATAAAACGCGTTTGGTTCGCCGTCACCTATTTAAGAAAGAAGCTACCAGGCCTAAAACATGCTAAACTGTAATTGTGCGTGTTTTTTTGCGGGTAAGTGAAACTTAGTATGGCACATTAAGGAACAACAAAATTAAGGCTGTTTTAGAACAGAAGGCTGGGAAGAAAATGTGACAAAAAGGCGGAGAAACAGGGAACCAGAAATAATCACATAATGACGAACAGAATAATTTGTGGGCACAGGCGTAGATGGGAGGACAATATTAATATGGATCTTCAGGAAGTGGGATGTGGGAGGCATGAAGTGGATCGATCTGGCTCAGGATAGGGAGAGGTCGCGGGCACTTGTGGATGCGGTAATGAACCTTCGGGTTCTACAAAATAAGGGAAATTTCTTGACTACTTGAGAACCGGTTAGCTTCACAAGTAGGACTCTACTGCATGGAGTAAATAAGTTAAGTTAGTAAGTAAGAAAGTAAAAAGTAAGTATGTAAGTAATTATTTGTAGCGCTCATCGTATATTACTAGGATGAAACAAAATATGAAGATGTAGATTAGGCACGTAGCACGCACCGAGACATTATAAACCCATACAAAGCTGCGGTCGGAAAACTGCAATGTGAGCTTCGAAGACCAAGAGGTTGGAAACAGGTTAACATAAGAATGGATTTCAAATAGACATGGTGTGAGTAACACGTTCTTGTGACCGCGGTGAAAGGCTTTCACTTGCCAAAACAAAAAGGACAACACAGACCGATAGGCCGAATTGATATAACAAGAGAATGGGGACAGAGAAATAAGAAAATATGAGGATGGATTAACGGAAGTCTGTAGTAAATGGAACGCATAAAAAAAGGATATGGGAGGAAGAAGCAAAAAGAAAGCAGAGTGGAAAAGAACGGAAGTAGGCATTTCACATACCTTACTTCTCTGAAGATGATGAACATCTTTCATAATCCTGACATTTACAATGAATGTGAGATATATATATATACGTTGGGCAACGGTGTCAATCACAGAACTGTATTTACGAAAGCCGAATTACTGTAGAATCAAACTCAACACTTGTAAAATACAAAGCAAGGGTACTAACCACAGTTCAACGCCCAAATGCTTAATCAAATTTATTTTTGACGAAAACCCTGGGGAAAAGAATCACTTGGGAGTCTGAACTTACACTGAAATATAATATTAAAATGCAACTTAATAAAACAGTGCGTGATGGTTTTGGGCTGGATTTGTCTGTCTCCAGACAATGGCCAGTATATGTGATTTCTGCGAATGCGTTAATTAGCCTTCAGTTTCCATAAAGCATCGGGTGATATTTTGACCAAATTAGCGACCATTTCCTTTGATGCTTCGCGAAGTTATGTATTCGTGTTCGATGGTCGGGTTTAACTCAAGAGTTTCTAGATACAGGTAAAGCAGTCCCGTCACAGGTCTGGAATGGCCCAGACGGTTCCAGGAAGTTAAGGTTCCCAGATTTCATGACAACGGCACAGGATAGTGGTAGCTTGTCAGCCTTACGCACGGGCCGCCTTTACCCCCAGGAAATTTCTGTTAGAGGCTGAGTTGAACCCAGGGCCATAGTGCGATCGGAAGGATTTTATGTCAATGAAAAATTCCAATGTCACCACCTGGGATCGAACCAGCAACCTTCCGACTTGTAGGACAGCACCTTAACCACTGTGCCACCGCGGTCCCCAGTGTTTCTAGATACAGAGACAAAAATGTCTTGAATTCAGCAATTTCAACGTGTTTTCAAAGCGTAAAAGCATGATGATGTCGCAACTGAGGCCGAAACATGTAGCTTAACTAAATGTACGGACTGTATTGTCCATTAAGAAAAGATTGTTGTGACTGTAGCTGTTACTAATTTTGCTTGTCCATATCACAGCCACACAACGAGAAGTCACACGTCACAAAATATACATATATAGATATAGATAATTACAGATATAGATATATAGATACAGATAAGATATGTAGAGATATAGATACAGATATAGATATATGGATATAAATACAGATATACAGATATAGATATAGATTTTCGTTAGATCAAACCCTGGATGAAGGGATGGAAAGCGGATTTAAGGGTGAAACCATATATTAAGTGCGATGATCTCATGATCTCGTGAGTCACATTAGCGCCGACTCAAAATTAATTTCCAAGAATAATGCACATAAAATTAAACTGTTTCCACGTTTTAATATTCAAGCACACCTTAACTCTGCTTTTACTAATCACTGTGAAAACAAGAACTGTCAGATACAGTGAAGCCCCACGATTAGGCAGTACTAAAAAAAACCCCCCAAAAGCCCGAAGCCAAGTTAAACGAGACAACAGGCAGGCCTGTGTTTCAATTCCAAGCGTGGAATTTAGTTTTCAGAACAGAAACAGGGAGCCCACAGGCGACAGCCTAGTCAGTGGGAGTGGATGCTGCATTATGCGAGACAATAATTATCGGCGAATATGACAGCAATGCGAAGGAAACGCACGCAAACTCATTTCATATCATACAGAGTAATACCACCACATAAAAGAGGTCAATTCTGATGCAGGCAGCAATAAGCAACGACACTTCGAGGTAATTTTATGTTTACCTGGAAAATGCATCCCCTAAAGTGCAAGGAAAGATTGATTATTATAGTGTGAAACCAAACATAAGCATACCTGCTACAGTTTTTATTTCACGAAGTATGTGTTGCATGTTTCGAGGCTTAAAGGCTCACCTTCAGGAAGTTATTTGTAAAATTACAGCCATTGTGGTACAATGTATGTCCACGTATGTGATATATGGACATATATTATAGCAAATGGCTGTAAATTTAGAACTAACTTCCTGAAGATAAGCCTTTAAGGCTCGAAACGTGTTGAACATACTTTGTAAAAATAAATATTGTAGCAGGTGTTCTTATAATATTAAGACGGATCTTCAGGCAGTGGGATGTGGGGGTGTGGGGGGTATGGACTGGATCGAGCTGGCTCAGGATAGGGACAGGTGGCGGGTACTGGTGAGTGCGGTAATGAACCTTCGGGTTCTGTAAAATGCGGGGGAATTTCTTGGCTAGCTGGAAACCAGTTAGCTTCTCAAGAAGGACTCTGCTCCATGGAGTAAGTATGTAAGTAAGTAAATAAGTAATTAAGCAAGCAAGCAGGTGTGCATTTGGTTCGTTTAGCATTACAATTGTTTCACAATGCACGGTATTAACAACATAAAACGAAATATTAACTATTTGTATACAACAATAAGTGATTGTCCAAACCGGATTTCCTATAATATTCAATAATTTCATAAATATTTAACGAATTTCTACAACTTCTTGCATGTTAGTGTGGCTACTAAGTTGGGTTCATTAAGTTCCGTGTGCAACAAAACAGGCTACACAGTGCACCATAATACTGTTCCTACGTATGTGCAGGGCTCATCAGTTACTGCGCTGTACTAACACCTCTTTCACTTCTTGCACTTACCCGCTTCTCCCATGAACACTCTCTACCAGACCTTTCATAATCTACGTAAGCATGTCCTTATGTATCCTTACTTACTTAATTTATTCCATGGAGCAGAGTCCTTCTTGAGAAACTAACCCGTTCTCGGCTAGTCAAGAAATTCACCGCATTTTATGGAACCCGAAGGTTCTTCACCGCATGTACAAGAGCCGCTACCTGTACCTATCCTGAGCCAGATCAATCTAGTCCATGTCCCCCAACCCACTCTCTGAAGATCCATCTTAATATTATCCTCCCATCCCTTTCCTTCAGGTTTCTCCACCAACAGCCTGTATGCAATTTACCTCTTCCCCATACGTGCTACATGGCCCGCCCATGTATTTTTTCTCGATTTTATCACCCGAATAATATTTGATGAGGAGTAGAGATCATTGAACTCCTCATTATGTGGTTTTATCCACTCCCCCGTTACCTTGTCCATCTTAGGCACAAATATTCTCAGCAGCCTATTTTCCAACACCCTCGGCCTAAGTTCCTCCCTTAATGCGAGCCACCAAATTTCACGCCCATGCAAAACGACAAGCAAAATATTATATTTATGTACACCTTAAGCTTAATATTTTTGGATAGCAAACTGGAAGGCAAAAGATTCTGCACCGAATGTTAGAAAGCATTCCCTGACTTCAATCTGCTCTGATTTTCTTCCTGAATAGAATTTAGATTTGTTAAGGCTGTTCCCAAATATCTGAACTCTTCCACCATTTCGAAGGAACTATTATCAGCCTTTATACTGTGAATTCGTCCTGCATTCTGATCTCGAGACATGACCATGTACTCAGTTTTATCAGCATTTACTTCTAGTTCAGTCCCCTTACTGGCAACTATTAAGCTTGTGTGTTTAATTATGTAACCTACAACTGTTATTCTCTGAAACGCCATTTCCTACATCTTTACACACAGAAAATTGTAACAAGAAATAATTATTCACTAGTAACATATAAGCAACTAATTAACCTCCGATTAAATATAAGATTTGTCCCGAAACCTTAAATATTACAGTCATGACTGGTACTTCCCAACTGAAGAAATACTGATTCGTTTCATGATTTTTCGATTTCGAAACGAGAAATAATGTATATCATAACTGAATTGTGTCGAACGGATCGAAGAAATGGATTAAAGTGAAAAATAAGTGGCGTGACCTTAAATTGAATACTTCAAAGGCAATGGAATTTGTAAGGCTTACGTTCAATATCGATAAAAAAAAAGCGAAGAAACGAGGCAGTTAAGAGGAAAATGTCTAGGCAGCGGCGTTTTAAGGTCCTACACAAGAGAACCATTTTTGTGCAAGGATGTAAAGGAATGTAAGTTTATATGCCACTGTGAAACATGAAAATTGCACGAGCCTACTTAGCTACCTGTTGCAATGGAAGATTCAGCGGCAAGACACTGCGTTCGTTAAAACATTCAGCAGAACGCCGTTCCTTAGACTGGTCTTGTGCTGTGTCTTTCCGCGAACAAGTGTGCTTAAACAACTGGGTTAATAACATCGGGCATTATAATAGCTTAGTAAGTGGGCAAAGAGAAACATACGAAGAAATGCAACTGAAATCACTTATCATATGTGAAGAAAAGGGCTAAATATGATGGCTATTTAAATATTACGAAAATTAACATATTTTTTTCGTAATGTAATTGTAGTCAAACGCATTTTTATTTTGAAACTCTACTCATAATCAAAGCCATTACAGACACGAAATCATGAATGAAATTCTACGTACGTGAAAGAAACAAACACATCGTGATGCCTTCCTTTCCTGCGCTGTATACTTACATCTCGAACCAAACAGAAGGAAACATGGATAAGGGAAATTCGTAGGAAGGTTTGAGTAAATATTGGTATATATTACCAGAATACACGGCGTCTCATTTCAGAAGCCAGAAAGCTTCAAGTCTCTTTTTTTTATGTTTTGCTAACCGTGCATCTCAGTATAATCTTACTAATTAACCAACTTAACGCACAAAATCTTGATTTATAATAAGTTTATTTATATGCCTCTACATGTTTCGAGCACTATGTGCTCATTATCAGGAGGTAAAAATTGTATTATACAGCATCTGGTAGGTGGCCGTCCCGTCCCGTCCCGTCCTCTCTCAATCTGTGCACGGGACGGTCACCTAAAGGTGTGACGATACCAGATGCTGTATAATACAATTTTGACCTCCTGATGATGAGCACAACAGTGCTCGAAACATGTAGAGGCATATAATAAACTTATTATAAAACTAGATTTTGTGCATTAATTTGGTTAATTACTAAGATTACTAAGACTTCAAGTCTCTGTTCAATCACCTGGACTCATAATTCTAGAACAAAACCACGGACGCTCCGACATGAGGATCTGCGTCTCTTTGAGCGCAACATCATGTAATCTGTCATACTTTACCGATGTTTCAAAGCAACAGGCTGCATCAATCATCAGAGTCTATGAACTGTGGCCTTCGAAACGTGAGTACACTACCGGTAACAGGAGCACCAGACTCCTCGGAAACATCAGTATATTTGTAAGAACGCAGGGCAACTCATTCCAGAGGACAGTAATGCACATGTTATTTGCCTGGAGAGAAACTCGAATCTCACATAAACGCACATATTGAAACTCAGCAAATGTAGTAATTTACATACACCAACACACGCAAATACAACGTGTACACATTACAAGTTATTTGTATGTATACGTTCTACATTTTTAGACATTCAAGAGGACCGTGCACCGTGATGTATTCTTATAATGAAAGCCAATGAGATGCACTGTCTCTCAAATTTATTTGATAAAGGACTCTACATGTTTCGGACAGGTCCATTGTCCATCGTCAAGAGTATTGGCGTCTGCTAGCAGAAGCCAACAGAACTAGAATGACAAATAATTATTGCTTGTATACAGTGTTGAGATACTCCTGATGATAAACATTAGACCTGTCCGAGACACTCGTAGAGTACTTTATCAAATAAATATTAGAGATAGTGCATCTCGTTGGCTTTCATTATAAGAAGTTCGACACGTTTTGGAATGTTCAAGGCGACGACACAAAGCATAGAGCTAAAACCTCGTACATTACACACAGTACAACAAAGTGTCAGCAGCAAAAGACATAACAATTTTAATATTATACTACTGACATATTCACAGTTAAACGTTCCTTAACAGGTCATTGTTTGCGATGTATGTAGATTGCTGTGTGCACACAAATATCTAGTGTAGATTACCATATCTAAAACGGATCTCACTGTTTTAAAACGCTGAGGTGTGCACAGTGTAGGATGATATATGTGTACAGTGGTGCAACAGCCCCTAGTGCGCCAGGGCCTCTACATCATCGAGGATTCACGATCACATTCAGAAGCACAACATTCGGTAGGACTCCTCTGTACAAGTGATTAGCCCGACGCAGTAACTTCTACCTGACGACACACAACACTCTCAAGAGGCAGACATCAATGACCCCAGCGGGATTCGAAACAGCAATCCCAGCAAGCGAGCAGCAGCAGAGGCAGGCCTTAGACCGCACGGCCACTCGAATCGGCATATGTACTAATCACTTGCAATATTTTACATATTGTATGAGCATTTGTTGGTATATATAACCAATTATAATCAAAATATACGAAATGATTACTGCTGAGTAGACGGAATGCATAGTGGAAAACCTCTGAGCTACCGCTTTGCAGAGTGCAGTCCGTCTGCATAGCCAGGTTGCTGCTACATTTCAGGTACAGCATGTACAGTACAAAGGATACCTTGTAAACCTGTTTTGCTGCGACAAGTCCTGTTTTTTTTCCTGCTCCTGTTCCAGTCCGATGGAACACCAACCGTTCACTCTGCCCCAAGGATATCTGGCCGGAAATGCCTTTTTACCTGACCCAGAGGAGCTGCGCCATACAGATGGTTCTTTTGGTGTGAGTCATGACGGTAAACAACACACCATGGAACACAAACCATTGCAGCTTAACCAACGCATCGAGTAAAATACAAACCATACCAACTTGAACGCAGGTCCCAGTGTCCGCGCGGTCTAAGGCGTAGGTCTGCGGCCGCTCGTCTGTTGAGACTGTAGGTTCGAATCCCGCCAGGGACGTAGATGTCTGTCTGTTGTTAGTGTTGTGTGTTGGCAGGTAGAGGTCTCTGCGACGAGCTGGTCACTCGTACATAGGAGTCCTACTGACTGTGATGAGTCGTTGTGCGTGATCTAGAAACCTCGTGAATGAGGAGACCCTGGCCAGCTGAGGGCTGTCGCGCCAAAAACAAACAAACCGACCAACTTGAACACAGCCCTTGGTTCGATGTCCGGTTCAGGCAATGCCTAATGCGTACGCTTTCCATGGCAGTAGACAATCTGTCGCTGCAAAACAGCTGAGAAAGGTATGATTTATGAAGCCCACTGTTTTAAGTACAGGAACTCCTCAACGTACGAGATGTAAAGAAAAAAAACGGAAATTTTGAAACTAGCTTTTTTTTGGGGGGGGGGGGGGGAGAAAAGTGATTGGAGTGGGGGGGGGAGGAAGAGGCGGCGGGGGGGGCCCG
>Ga0123353_10016867_pt1 | contig 10697 bp, 10 predicted proteins | sample TergutLab28metaG_3_FD_92763 | JGI IMG/M metagenome (GOLD analysis project Ga0123353, IMG submission 92763) | Labiotermes labralis P3 segment gut microbial communities from Petit-Saut dam, French Guiana - Lab288 P3 | ecosystem: Host-associated > Arthropoda: Insects > Digestive system > Gut ... | reverse complement strand
GTGTACGGCCTGGGCGCCGACGCGCTGCGGCCCGAGGCGGTGCTGCGTATATTCGCCGCCAAGGGACGGCCCGCCGACAATCTGCTGATCGTGCATGTGGCGGAGGCGGCCGCCATGGAGCCGCTGGTGGCGCGCGTCGATGCCCGCGCGCGCCTGCTGATGGACGCCCTCTGGCCCGGCCCCCTCACCCTGGTGTTGCCCAAGGCAGCGCGGGTTCCTAGCGAGGTGACCGGCGGGCTGGATACCGTGGCGGTGCGCATGCCCGCCCATCCGGTGGCGCTGGCGCTGATACGGCAGGCCGCGACGCCGATCGCCGCGCCCAGCGCCAACCGGAGCGGCAGGCCCAGCCCCACCCTCGCGCAACACGTGTATCACGATATGAACGGGCGCATTCCGCTGATACTGGACGGCGGGGCTTGCGATCTGGGTTTGGAGTCCACGGTGCTGGATCTCACCGAGCGCGTGCCGATCGTGCTCCGCCCCGGCGGCGTGACGCCGGAGGCCCTGCGCGAGCTGCTGGGGGATGTGCGCGTGAGTTCCGGCGCGCCGGTTTCGCCGGAGGAGGGCGCCGCGCCCCGCTCGCCGGGCATGAAGTACACGCACTACGCGCCCGAGGCCGGCCTGATCATCGTTTCGGGGGCCGGGAGCGCCCGGGCCGCACTGGCGCGCCGGCTCTACGACGAGGCCTTCGCAACGGGGGAGCGGGCCGTGATCCTCGCCCCTGCCGAGCGGGAAAGCGCTTACGCGCCGCGGGCCTTTCGGGCGCTGGGCAGGGCGGGCGAACCCCGCGAGGCGGCGGCGCAGCTCTTTGCCGCGCTGCGCGATCTGGATGCACAGGGCTTTCGGCGCATCGTTGCCGAGGCCGTGGAGGCCGATGGCATCGGCCTGGCGGTGATGGACCGGTTGTGTAGGGCGGCAGGATTTTGTATTCAATATGCGGAAGAAATTAACGAACGATAATGGAAAATGGAAAATGGAGAGTGGAAAATGAAAATTTGCTCATCAGACTGCGGTCAAGCTGCAAACACTGCCGATTCCTCCCAACTTTCCACTTTCCATTTTCCATTTTCCATTCTCTTCGTCTGCACCGGCAACACCTGCCGCAGCCCGATGGCCGAGGCGTTCGCCAGGCGCGCCGCCGAGTCGCTTGCGCTTAACGGTCTCGGCGTGGGCTCGGCGGGCGTCGCCGCGCTGGACGGCGAGCCGGCGTCGCCGGGCGCGCGGCGCGCGATGGAGGCCTGCGGCCTGCCGCTGGAGGCGCACCGGGCGCGGCGGCTCACGCCCGCGCTGGCAGCGGAGGCCGGCCTGATCCTTACGATGACCGAGGCCCATGCCCGGGCCGTGGAGCAAATCGCCCCGGGCGCGAAGGTGTGTACCCTGCGCGGGTATCTGGAAGAGCGGGGCGAGGTGGCCGATCCCTGGGGCGGATCGGACGAAGCGTACGCATCGTGCTCGCGGGAGTTGGAGGGGCTGGTCTCCCGCGCGATCGAACGGTTCGCCGAAAGCCAGGGCGCCGGGCGAGGGGCGGACGGGCCGTGAGCGATTGCCGGAGCTTTCCGCCGGTGTGCCTGCCCGACGCCCGGGCCTTGATCCTGGGCTCCATGCCCGGCGCGGCGTCACTGCGGGCCTGCGAATACTATGCCCATCCGCAAAACGCGTTCTGGCGCATCCAGTGCGCGCTGTGGGGCGTGGCCTTTGAGCCCGGCATGCCCTATGCCGATAAGCTGCGCATGCTTACCTCGCGCCGCGTCGGGCTGTGGGACGTGGCCGAATCCTGCCGGCGGGAGGGCAGCCTGGACAGCGGCATGCGCGGCGTCGTGTGCAACGACTTCGGCGCGCTGTTTGCCGCCGCGCCGGGGATCCGAGTTGTGTTTTGCAACGGGGGCGCCGCCCACTCGCTGTACATGCGCCGCGTGCAGCCGCATTTTCCGCACGCCGAGGTCTTTCGCCTGCCCTCCACCAGCCCGGCGCTCACCCAGCCCTTCGAGCGCAAGCTGGAAGCCTGGCGGAGGATTCCCGATACGTTAGAGATGCTATGATTGAGAGGTGTTTTGGCGTGGATATGGTGTCCATCATCCGCAAAAAGAAGGCCGGGGAAGCGCTCACCCGGGAAGAGATCGAATACGTGGTGCGCGGGGCCACCGGCAAAGCGCTGCCCGACTATCAGCTTTCGGCCTGGCTGATGGCGGTGTGCTGGCGCGGCATGGACGCGCGGGAAACCACCGACCTAACCCTGGCGATGGCCCGCTCCGGAGAGACCGTCGATCTTTCCGAGGTGGGCGGCGTGTGCGTGGACAAGCATTCCACCGGCGGGGTGGGGGATACCACCACGTTGATCCTCACGCCCCTGGTGGCGGCCTGCGGCGCGCCCGTGGCCAAGATGAGCGGCCATGCGCTGGGCCACACCGGCGGCACCCTCGATAAGCTGCAAAGCATCCCCGGCATGCGCATCGGGCTTACCCAGCGGGAGTTCATCGCCCAGGTGCGGCGCATCGGCTGCGCGCTGGTGGGGCAAACCGCGGCGCTGGCCCCGGCCGACAAGGCCCTCTACGCCCTGCGCGACGTGACCGGCACCGTCGATTCGCTGCCCCTCATCGCCTCGAGCATCGTGTCCAAAAAGCTGGCCTCGGGCGCGGGAGCCATCGTGCTGGATGTAAAGACCGGCAACGGCGCGATGATGCAAACCGAGGCGCAGAGCATCGAGCTGGCCCGCCGCATGGTGGACATCGGCCGCATCGCGGGCAAGCCCATGGTGGCGGTGATCACCGGCATGGACGAGCCCCTGGGCTCCCACGTGGGCAACGCGCTGGAGGTGAAGGAGGCCATCGACGCGCTGGCCGGGCGGGTGGAGGGCCCGCTGCTGGAGGTATCGCTGGTACTGGGGGCGCTGATGCTGGTGGCCGCCGGCAAGGCCGAGGACGCGGCCGCGGCCCGCGCGATGCTGGAAGGGGCCCTGCGCGACGGCGGGGGCCTGCGAAAGTTGCGCGAGATGATCGAGGCCCAGGGTGGCGACCCGCGGGTGGCCGGCGATCCCTCGCTGCTGCCCCGGGCGGCGCACCTGGCGCCCGTGCCCGCCCCCCGCGCCGGTTATGTGGCCCGCATGGACACGGTGGCCATCGGCTACGCGGCGCAGTCCCTGGGCGCGGGGCGCATCACCAAGGACGACGTGATCGATCCGGCGGTGGGCTTGGTGATGCGGGCGCGCATCGGCGACCGGATGGAGGCCGGCCAGCCCCTGGCCGTGCTCCACGCCAACGATCAATCGCGCATTGCCGAGGCTTTGGAAGCGATGCAGCGGGCTGTGATCGTGGAGGATGCGCCGGTGGAGCCGCCCAGGCTGATCCGCGCGCTGGTGACGCCGGAGGGCGTCATAGAGAAAGGGTAAAGAGGAGGAATCACGATGCGGCATATCAAACGGATGGGCTTATTCCTGGCGATGATCCTGACGGCCGGCGCTTGCCTGGGCGCGGCTGCGCAGGGGGCGGAGCCCATGGATCAAGCCGATTTCACGCGGCGCGTCGGCTTGCTTTTGCAGGAAGCCATGCCCGGCGCTTCCGTAACGCAGGTGGAGGCGGACGTGATTGAGGTGCGCCTCGCCGATCAAGAGGAGTCGGGCCAGATTTGGACGAACAACATGTACGGCGAATACCTCGCGGCTCCGGACGAACTGGAGCGGCTTCTGGCACACTACGTGCAGGCCTATTCGGACATTATCATGGGTCCTCCGGAAGAGGAGCTCAACGCGCAAAACATCGTGCCGGTGCTCCGCCCCGTCACATACCTCGAGGTGTTCGACGAGGAAGCCTTGCAGCACTGCGCGTACGATGCGTGGACGCCCTCGCTGGTCGTGCTGTATGTGTTCGATTTCCCCACCACCGTCCGCAATGTCACCTCCTCTGATCTGGAGGAATTGGGCATCGAAAGGGCGGCGCTGCGCGAGCTGGCATGCCAAAATCTTGCGCGTCTGTCCGAGGGCGTGACATGGCTGGAGGAAGAGGGACGCTATTGGGCCGCCTTAGACGGCATGTACGAGTCCAGCCTGCTGCTGTTGCCCATGTGGGACGCGGAGGCCTTCCCGGCGATCAAGGGCGAGTTGAGGGTGGCCGTGCCGCAAAGGGGCGACTTGGTGGTTTTCGGTTCGGAAGACGCGGAGATGACGGTCGCGGTTCTGATGTATTTGAGAGAGAATTTCGAAAACCTTCCATACGCGGTGCTCAATGGGCTGTTGCGCTGGAACGGCGCCGCGTTTGAGGAGTTGCACGCCGCCTCCGCCGGGGAATAAGCATTGGCAATCGATCCGCGTGCGCGCTTTTTGTGCATAGGGTAAAATCATTTGCTATGCAAAAAGGAGAATGTAGGGGCCGATGCCCTCATCGGCCCGCGATACCTGATCACATCGCGAAGCGTGCGGGGCGATGAGGGCATCGCCCCCTACAAAGAACCGATGGATATGCAAATGATTTCGCCCTGTTTTTGCGCACGCTTGACTTGACAGCATCCGCGTAGACCTGTATACTAAGATAGCTTATCGTGGAGCAGCGTGCGGTTTTTGCCGTGCGATCCAATATTTCCCGCCGCGCAGGCCGGCGGACGGTATGCAAAAGGAGTGTTCCCATGTTTAGGACTTACCAGCCCAAAAAGCGCCAACGCAACAAGGTGCACGGCTTCCGCAAGCGCATGGCCACCAAGGCCGGCCGCCGCGTGTTGGCGGCCCGCCGCCGTCGCGGCCGCGCCAAGCTGACGGTGTAAGCCGGAGCGTGCAGCGTGCGCTCCGGTTTCCGTGTCTGCCCGACGGCCCGGCTCGGCCCTACGCTTCGCGTCTGTGCCGGGGGCGGGCTTTTATCCTGTTTAAGAATTCCAAAGGTCGGCGAGCGATGAACGGCATCTATCGATTGCGAAAGAACCGGCAGTTTCAGTACGTGTTCCGCAAGGGGAAGTCCATGGGCAACCGCGAGATGGCGCTGCTCTACCTGCGCGGGCCGCGCCTGTTGGTGGGGTTTTCGGTTAGCAAAAAGGTGGGCAACGCGGTGGTGCGCAACCGAACCAAGCGCCGCATGCGCGAGGCGTTCCGCGCCATGATTCCGCGGCTGAGGCCCGGCCAGTACGTGGTGGTGGCGCGGGAAGCCGCGGGGCTTGCCGACTATCGGTCGCTGGAGCGGTCGTTGCACCAGTTGGCGCGCAAGCAGGGGCTGCTGGCTGAGGATTCGCCGGAGCCCAAGCCGGTGATCAGGTCATGAAAAAACTGTTGTTGGCCATGTTGCGCTTCTACCGGCGGCAGATCAGCCCGCTTCATCCGCCGTCTTGCCGGTTCATTCCCACCTGTTCCGCCTATGCGGTGGAGGCCATCGAGAAGTATGGCGCGGCAAAGGGCGGATGGCTGGCGCTGCGCCGGCTGCTCAGGTGCCATCCCTTTCACCGCGGTGAGTTCTACGATCCGGTGCCGTAAGAGCGGACGTTCGATTTAGAGAAACACCCGCGCATGCCGCGGAATCATAGAGGAGGAGCCCCACGCAATGAATGACATCCTGCTGTCCATCATCTACTTCTTTTACCGGATCGTGCCCAACTATGGCGTGGCCATCATCCTGTTTACGGTGTTCATTAAGCTGTGCCTCACGCCGCTGGATCTCAAAAGCCGGCGCTCCATGAAGCGCATGGCCGATCTGAACCCCAAGATGGAAGAGCTCAAAAAGAAGTACGCCAACGACCGCGAGAAGCTCAACCAAAAGACGCAGGAGCTGTACAAGGCGGAAAAGATCAACCCGCTGTCCGGCTGCCTGCCGATGCTGCTTACCATGCCCATCCTGTTCGCCATGTTCGGGGCCATGCGCTACATCGCCAACGAAAGGCTGGCAATTCAATTCTTGCAGATGATCAACGGCCAGGAGGTCGTGCTGGAGCCCTTTTTGTGGATCCGCAACCTGTGGATGCCCGACAACTTTGCCATGTCGGTGATGCCCGACTTCAACTCGCTGCGCGTGATCGATCAAGCTGTGTGGGAGCGGGTGAGCCTCACCATCGAGGGCATCGAGCCCCTGGTGTTCGCCGATCAGGCGGCATTCCATGCCTTCATCGATTCCATTCCCGGCATCCTCGACCTGCCTCAATTTGCCGAGCATTACGCCACGGTGCCGCAGTTTTCCAACATCAACCTGCTGTTCTTCTCCTTTTCCGTGTTTGTGCAGATGAACGGTTACTACGTGCTGCCGCTGCTGTGCGTGGCCTCCCAGTACCTATCCCAGAAGTTGATGCCCCAGACTGCCAACGCCGCTGCTCCCGCGGCCAACGGTCAGAAGCAGCCCGGCATGGGCAAAACCATGATGATGCTGATGCCGCTGATGTCGCTGTGGTTCTGTACCACCTCGTCGGCCGCCTTCGCGCTGTACTGGGTGGCCTCCAGCATCATCGCCGCCGGACAGCAGCTGGCGTTTACCCGTTACTTTGCCTGGCAGGATCGCAAAGCCGCCGTTGCAAAGGAGGTTGGCATTAAATGAGCAGGCACGAGTTTACCGGCAAAACCACCGAAGAGGCCATCAGCGAGGGGCTGCGCAAGCTGGGCTGCACCATCTCCGACGTAAAGGTGGAGGTGCTGGAGGAGGGCGCAAAGGGCCTGTTCGGGCTCTTTGGCAGCAAGGAAGCCCGCGTGCGGTTCATCATGGACGACACGAAGGACGACATGCTCTCGGCCTTTAGCGCGCTGACGCTGGACTCCTACGTGGACCGCGAGGAAGCGGCGGAGAAGCGCCGCGACCGCCAGCAGGGCCAGCCGGGCAAACCTCCGCGCACAGACAGGGCGCAGGCCCTCCCCGCCAAGCCCAAGCAGGAGAAACCGCAGCCCGAAAAGGCGCGGCCCGAGAAGGTGCACCCTGAGGAGATGCGGCCGGGCGAAAGGCCGCCAAAGCACAAAAAATCCGCCCGGCCAGACAAGCCCGGCGAGCCGGACAAGCCCCGGCCCGCCCCGGGCCCGGCCTTTACGCCGGCGCCGCTGGACAAGGACCAGGCGCCGCCCGTCCACGATCCCGCGACGGTGCAGGGCCGCGCGCAGCAATTTTTGCAGGAGCTTACGCGCATGATGAACGTGCCCGTGCAGGTGGACGTGCAAACCGATCCCGAAGGCAACCTGTTTGCGCAGATGATCGGCGACATGCAGGGCATACTGATCGGCCGCAGGGGAGAGACCCTGGACGCCCTGCAGTACCTTACCAGCCTGCTGATCAACAAGGGCCGCGACGATTACATCCGCGTGACGCTGGATACCGAAAACTATCGCGCCAAGCGCGAGGATTCGCTGCGCCGGCTGGCCTCCCGCATGGCCAGCCGCGCAACCAAGACGGGCCGCAAGGTAACCATGGAGCCCATGAACCCCTATGAGCGCCGGATTTTGCACGCCTCGCTGCAGGGGCATCCCCACGTTACCACCCACAGCGAGGGCGAGGAGCCCAACCGCCACGTGGTGATCACGCTCAAGGAGGGCGCGGCGGCGCCGCACAGGCCGGGGCGGTAATCAAACAACATGCAAACAAACGGATGCCACATGCGCGGCATCCGTTTTTGACCGTCGAGCAAGGCACCGTTATAATAATCGCTCCAACACCAGCGCCGTCCGCGCCGGGATGTAGATCGGGAAGCCGGTTTGGTTTTCGTTTCCTTGGGTTTCGTACACCGTACCGTGCGAGATGCGGCCCTGGCCGCCGAAGGCCGGGGCGTCGGTGTCCAGCGCCACCCGGTAGCGCCCGGGCTGGGACACCGGCAAAAAGAAGCCGGGCTGCGACTCGGTGGGATGGAAGTTGAACAAAAACACCAGCTCGGCCTTTTCGTACGCCAGCAGCTTGCGCGGCTCCTCCTGCCACAGGTTGCGGGCGTAGGGCGCCTCCAGCAGGTTGCGCTCCTTGGCCAGGGCCAGCATCGCCTTGTCAAAATCTCCTAAAAAAACGTAGCGCAACAGCCCGTTCTCCGCGAGGCTCCACTGGCGGCGCGCGCGGTGGTAGCTCCAGTTGTTGCCCTCCCGGGGGAAGTCGATCCACTCCGGATGCCCGAACTCGTTGCCCATAAAGTTGAGGTACCCCTCGCCGGCCAGCGACAATGTCACCAGCCGGATCATCTTGTGCAGCGCCATCGCCCGCTCGATCACCAGGTTCTCGCCCGAGCGGTCCATGTGCCAATACATCTCCTTGTCGGCCAAGCGGAACATCAGCGTCTTGTCGCCCACCATCGCCTGATCGTGGGATTCCGCGTAGCCTATGTTCTTTTCTTGAGGCCGGCGGGTGGTGAGCTCGTACCACATCTTGCCGATGTCCCAGTGCTCGTCGGGAATGTCTTGGGTCATCTTGATCCACAGGTCGGGCACGCCCATGGCCAGGCGGTAGTCGAAGCCCACGCCGCCCTCGCGCACCTTCAGGCACATGCCGGGCATGCCGCTCATGTCCTCGCTCACCGTTACCGCGCCGCGCTTGACGCCGTGGGCCAGCTCGTTGGCCAGTTGCAGGTAGGTAAGGGCCTCGATGCGGGTGTTCATGCTAAAGTAGCGGTCGTAGCTGTCAAAGGCCACGCCCAGGCCGTGATCGTGATAGATCATGGAGGTGACACCGTCGAAGCGAAAGCCGTCGAAGTGGTACTCGGTGAGCCAGAACTTGACGTTGCTGAGCAAGAAGTGCAGCACCTCGTGCTTGCTGTAGTCAAACAGCTTGGAATCCCAGGCCGGGTGATCGCCGCAAAAGAACTGGCCCTCGGTGCCGTCGAACAGGTTGATGCCCTCGGCGGTGTTTTTGACGGCGTGGGAGTGCACCAGGTCCAGCAGCACGGAAAGGCCGAGGCCGTGGGCGGCGTTTACAAGGTACTTTAAGTCGTCGGGCGTGCCGAAGCGGGAGGAGGCGGCAAAGAAATTGCTCACCTGGTAGCCGAAGGAGCCGTAGTACGGGTGCTCCATCACCGCCATCAACTGCACGGTGTTGTACCCGTCGGCCTGGATGCGGGGCAGCATGTGGTCGGCAAACTCGCGGTAGGTGCCGATGGCTTCCCGCTCCTGGGCCATGCCCACGTGGGCCTCGTAGATCAGCGGCGGCAGGTTGCGCCGGGGTGAAAACCGGGCGTCGGTCCAAGCGAAGGGCCGGGGCGGATCCCAGATTTGGCCGGAGAAGTCGCCGGTATCTTCGGCGCACACCACGCGGCGGATGTAGAGGGGGATCCGGTCCCGCGCGGTGCGGCCGGCGATCACCCGCACCTTCACGCGCTGCCCGTGCCGGAGCGCGTCCCGGCCGGGCAGGTGGAGCGCAAAGCTGCCGTCGGGCTGCCGCTCCATGGGGTGCGACGCCGGGTTCCAGTCGTTGAAATCGCCCAACAGGTACAGCGCGTCGGCGCCCGGGGCCCACTCGCGGTACACCCAGCCCTCTGCGCCTTCGTGGGCCGTGCGGTGAAAGCCGTAGTGCAGGTGCCCGTTGGCAAAGGCGCTCAGCGATGTGCCGCGCAGCAGCGCGCGCCGCGTAGCCCGGTAGCGGGCCATGCGCAGCTCGATGTCGCCGTGATAGCGCTCCAGCCACGGATCGATCTGTAGGATGGCGTAGGGCCGGCGGGCTTGCCGGTTCTGCCCGGGCATACACATACCTCCCCTATTACTCCAGTAAAACGTTCGGCGTCACCAGGTAGTAATCGCCGAACCGCTCAAACGCAAAGGCGTCCGGATCAAAGTACGCCCTGTCGGGGGCAAAGATGATATAGAGCGCCTCGGCCTGGGGGTCGATCCGCAGCTTGTCCATCTCGGCGCGTCGGTATCGCTCCGCAAAGGGCCGCCACACGCGTCCGTCGGCATCAGCGATGGGCGCGCTTTGGTGCACATACTTGGCATCGAGGCGCGCCGCGTATTCCACCAACACCTCGATCGGCATGCCGTAGGGCGTCTCCTCGGGGAAGGTGAGGGTGACGTACAGGGTGTCCATCGGCCGGCCCCGGGTGGCCTCCATCGCGTCCACCAGGCCGCTGTAATACAATCGGCCCAGGTTGTGCTGATGCTTGTGCGAAAAGTAGTCGCCGGTGAACCGCACCGCGCCGAAGGCAAAGATGGCCGCCAGCAGCACGGCCAATAGCCGCCGGCGCTTGCAAATCAGGTAGACGGCGTAGGCCATCATAAAAATCACGGGATACATCAGGATGGCCGACCGGCCCAGGTGGGGCTCGTCGGTGTTCAGCGCCGCCCACACGGCCGCCAGCAGCCACAGGATCATCAGCAGCATGCCCCAGCGCGTTTGTTGCCGCTCGGCTTGTAGCCACGGCTGCCGCTTGCTGATGCGGTCGCCAACAAAAGCCGCCACGCCCACAAGAAGCAACGGCATCGCAAACAGGTAATGGGAGCCGTATTCAGGCAGGCTCATGTACAGATAACCGCCCAACTGAAAGAGCAGCACGTTGAGCAGGTGCGCCGCGTTGCCCGCGAAGCCGGCGTACTTGTCGGGCTGCATCAGCACGATTTCCGCCGAGCGGATCGAGTGATCAAAGCGCTGGATGGTGAGCCCGAAGAGGGTGAACGTTTCGCCGCCCACGGCGTTGAGGATCATCACCGCCAGGAAGGGCGCACAGATCGCCAGGTACAGCGCCGCGCACAGCGCCGCATCGGGCCAACGTATGCGCTTCTGGCACAGCAGCGCCACCACCGCGACGGCGAGGAAGGGCGGCACCGTGTACAGCGCGATGCCGTAGCTGTACAT
>Ga0123353_10016865_pt1 | contig 10698 bp, 6 predicted proteins | sample TergutLab28metaG_3_FD_92763 | JGI IMG/M metagenome (GOLD analysis project Ga0123353, IMG submission 92763) | Labiotermes labralis P3 segment gut microbial communities from Petit-Saut dam, French Guiana - Lab288 P3 | ecosystem: Host-associated > Arthropoda: Insects > Digestive system > Gut ... | reverse complement strand
GTGGAGTACCAGTGCATTTAATTTTATTATGAAAATTTTTTTAAAAGAAATCCTTCCAATTGTGGAGTACCAGTGCATTTAATTTTATTATGAAAATTTTTACATGGATGAAGTTGCACATTATAAAATGACTTTTGAGAAACACTAGGTTGAATTAGATGTGTAAAATGTAAATAAATTAATAAATTGTGTAACATGTTGTGTACAGAAACCTAATATTCTGAGTTGTAAAAAGCTTGAATGGTTAATGATTTCTGACACGGTAGACAGTGTTTCCTTTTTGTATGCCATTAAGTGGGGTGAAAGGTCTCTAACCCATTCAAAACTTGTTTACATCTTGGAAGTCATGATTAGTCTGCAGGTAATTGGTGACACATTCACCACCCTGTAATTGTATTCAAAGTCACTGAAGTGGAAAGAGAATTTATTCATATCCATCTGTAGGCACTGTCTAGTGCCTACAGATGGATATGAATAAATTCTAGAAGTAGTAGACTACTAGAATTATATGCCACAGGCAAATTAAATTGTGAGTGATCATTCCCCTAGACATGCACTCAGCATAATTAATGAACATTGCAACATAAAAGGACAAGTATGATTATTCTTTTTTTGAGTAGGGAAATTCTAAAATTACTACTGTTTAAAACAGTAGATTGCATATGTAGGCCTACTAAGTTCTAACGTCTGAACCAATTCAAGTATTTGAATATATATGTAATGCTTGAAGGGGAAATACCTCTGTGATTCAATCCAAATACTATAAGCATTTCTGTTAGCACTTGAATATGCTTGAACTAACAACATGGATGTCTGAACAGTAGTCATTTTAAGGCATTTTAAAATTGTTGATTTTATAATGAAGTCTTCTTGGGCAGTCATATGTGTTCTTAAGGTTTATCCAGGATGTTGTGGACTCTCCCTGTTACTGCCATTCTGAGTGACACAGGGCCCAGTTGTGTTACAATTAAATGTTGTTCCACATCTCAGTTTAAGCAACATTTATCCAGAGCAACAGAAAAAACTTACATATGACTTCACTGAATGTTGCATCCATGCTAAACAGCTTTGTGTTGGATTAGTTCTTGGTTTTGTGTGTATGATTCTCTAGAGTTTTGTTGGACATTTTCTGTTGTCTGTTGGACAGAGATTACTTAATCTAATGAACCTAACAAAGTAGATTTTGTCATATTATTTTACCTGATAATGGATGGAGATCCAGCATTCAGAAATAGCGCATATCAACAGTACTTCAGCAGACAGTGTCCAGTGTAATATATAATGTGTGTGTGTGTGTGTGTAAGTATGTATGTATGTATGTATATATGTATGTATGTCTGTAGGCATGCATGCAATATGTATATAGGTATGTATGTGTATAGGTATTTATGTATGTTCATATGTATATAGGTGTATAGGTATGTACGTTTATGTTTGTATGTATGTATGTTTGTATGTATGGATGTACGTATGTGTGCATGTATGAATGAAAGAGGGAATGACTGAGTGGATGGAGGCCTACATTCATGTATGTGTACCCATATGCATGTGTGCTTGCTTGTATTATGTATAGACCAGTTTATATTACAAATCACATAATTTATTACCCATCATGTTAGTCCTGACAAATTGTCTTTGAAGTCATGATTTTGAGGCACGTCATTCTGGCTGATCACCCAAGAAGACTTTATGTTGCAACCGGACATCCCTGTTACAAAATACCAATACCATACCAGATCATGCATTGTTATAGAATATGGCAGTGTGAATGTTATTTCTCATTTCATGGAATGTTTACTGAGGGCACATATTAAAACCCTCATTGCTGCCTTGTAACATGTAATTTGTAAATGTGATAGGCATGTTAAATAGTTAGGCCTACATATATACATATGTCACTTTAGCTGAAGGAAAGTGAAATTGTATGTACATGATAGTTAAATTTAAAAATCATATGTAATACATGGCATGATGCCCATTAAGAAAGTATAAAAATGAATGTTGAGAAAATGCTTACTCATTCTGAACTGAAGGCTGATGTAAGTTTTGATTGTGTCTTATATTACTAATGTTTGAAACATGTCTAGGAACTGTACAGTGCATATTCTATGAAGTTTCGCACTAAATCACTACCTTTGTATGGCTGCTATTTCTATTGTATGAGATTCATTGTAACGTGGCTGACCATTGAGTTTGATCTGTGTTACTTCAAACAAGGTCTGTCTTCTTAAATTGACATATGGTACACAATATGAAGCAGGATATCCTGTTTCATAAACTCCAATTTCGCAGTTCTCCAGTGGAATGAATTAGGCAGGTTTACTTTCATCAAACCAGATAAAACTCTCCTGCAAATGCATTCATTTTGTGTTAATATCAGATTTCCTAATCATAACTAATATCTTTGGATGGATCTATCTCTCACTGCCACGCTCACTGACTCACTTGCTCAGCGTGTGTCATGCGGTTACTAAGGCATTGCAAATTAATCGTGCACTACTGTAAGTATCCAACACTTCTCAATTATGATACTCAAAGCAATCCACTATTGGTGACAAAATGGTACTTGCATTATTTTGCCCTCATGTGTTTCATTTCTCTTTTAGGAGAATAGGAAGTTACGACCTGGTGAAGTCGTGGATGAGAGAAAGGTGAGACTGAGCAATGTGCTTCATCTGCCTTAATACTCCTGATGCTGCTAAGGGCCATATGTGCCACTGTTCACTTCCATTGTTATAATACTTTATTCCTTCATTAATTTATACAAACATTTTATTTTCAGTTGCTTCAATTGTCTTTCCTTTTAAGTTCTTTTAGTTTACATATATAATTATTATGAGTTGGTTGTACCTTCTTTTAAAGGATCATTTTACAGATAACTGGGAATTACAAAGATAATTTATTTGTGTCAAGGTAACCATTTGCTTACATTTTTATGCAGTTCTTATTAACTGGGAAGCTTTAATTTTATTTTGTTTTATTTCAACAGGATTTCATTCTGTGGACTGTTGTCTGTATCTTGATTGCATATCCCTGTTCAGTTTTGTGTTGATGGTCCCAGCAATCCCACATCAAGTAAACATGAGTTCTGCAGACTTATTCCCAACCATCTGGTTTTATTCTTTGTTTTATTTCATTTGCTTTCATTTCAATTATTTGTCTACAGGTTGGAAAATTGCGGCCTGGTGAGGTATTAGAATCAAAGGTGAGATTTGTGTGCAGGTAGCACAAAGCTGACCTCATTCTTTGGCATATCTTTTGGTTTGATTTCTTTCCTGGAAATTGATAAACTTCTATTTTTACATGTGTAGCTGTTTTTGACATTCTGGTTTGTGTGTTTTAATTGTCCCGAATATCAGAACATACAGTTTTTTTTTTTTGACTTATGTGTTCCTTAGTATAGGAACAGCTGTTCTCATTACCAGATGCAGATAATGATAACTTTTTTTGATGGGTTGTGAATGGAAACACACTTCACTTGTTGTGTTTGCATTTGCATATTGAGTTTGTGAGTTCAGTTTTATGTAGTTAATTCAGTGTAAGAAATAATGAATGTGAGTATATTTCATGGAAGTCCAGTTACATATTAGTCCAAATTCAGAATCTAAGAATGCCAAAGAATTAGAGCGTTTATACTTTTGTTTCAGTTTGATCTGCATTGTTTTCATTGCTTGCTTCTTTTTTATTCCTTAAATTATTTTGCTTTATATCTTGAGTTCTTATGTTTATTTTGATCAGTTATTTTATCATTAATAAGTTGTGTATTATTATTATTATTGCTATTATTATTATTATTATTTGCTCGTGTTTTCTGTTCTAATATAACAGAGAAAGGGATCTCGTCCTGGTCAACTACAAGACGGAAAGGATAAGCAGGTTAGATTCAGTGGATGCAACATGTTTCTCTGTATGATAGATTAGAAAACAATGCTTAAAAGTTAAACATGTTGGCTTTTGTTCTGTTAAATTAATTATATAAATGTCCTGAATAATCTAAGTCAAATGTTTAATACATTATTTCTGATATAAACAAGTAAAGGTTCACAAATTTTAATATAATTATGTTGCGATAATATTGCTATGCCATAGACATCCTAATTAACCATAACTGTAGGGTACATAATTGGCACTGTATTATGACATAACAGAATCATTCAAAGTGATTCCCATAATTTTATGAGTTTAATATTTTGTGTGCAGTTGGTTGTGGTAATTTCAAACATCTGATATGGTTTCTTTTCAGTATTTTCATGTAATGTTGTTAGTGTTTGATATTCTAGCTAGAAAATTTGTTTACAGTACAGGAGAGCAAGCCTGTTCCAGCTTCACATACCTTGTCTTTTTCGAGGTTATCCTTTTGATGTAGCAAATGTTGGTAGCCAGTTAAATCACTCAGGACAGAAATTATTTCCCATACCAAACAGTAAATGCTTAAATGGAATAATAGTATGTCTGTGAGAACCAGGCTAACATACTACAGTGACCAGGCCATGCACAGGACAATCTGGGGTTTGATTCCTGGTAAAGGTAAAGTTAAAGTTCATCCTAGAACAGGCCATGAAAGCCCAGAGGGGTTGTAGACGTATAGCTCTACTCTCCCTTCAACCTCAGCGAGGGTGGGTGGTCAATGACATGCCCCGGCTACTTTACCCCTGGGGAAGACCCTCTACCCATTGAGTAGGAGGCTGGTTGGGCCCCAGGGCAAGTCTGGACGGGTGCGGAAAATCTCGCCCCCACCAGGTTCGATCCCCGGACTGTTCAGCCCATAGCAAGTTGCTATACAGACTGAGCTATCCTGTCCTATTTTGATTCCTGGTGGGAGCAAGATACCTGTATATTGTCTTAAACATCGAGACTGGCTCTGGGATACCTGTAGCATCCACTGAGTGTGTAATGGGGCCACTTTCCCAGGGGGTGAAGGTGACCACTCGCTTCCATCTGTTGCAGAGGTTAAGAATGAGTGGAGCTATACCTCTGCTCTATATAGATGCCTTCATTACATGCACTGGCTCATCTTTACATTTCAATAGTATGTCTGTGTGTGACATTTCAAAATTTCGCTGATGTCATAAGTGGCTTGCAATAGGCAGAAGGTTACAATCAGTTTATGTCATGCTGGAAATGAATTTGGTGAATGAATAAGAAATCCAACACCATATCAGAATTTTATGGAGGCAACATTTTTACATGCAGTTAATAAGATTGAATGTCTGAATTCTCATGTTAACTATATATTTAATAATAAATAATTCCATCCTAACTAATACATGTTTAAACTTTGAGTGTAGGAATTACAAACATGAATCTTCATGTAAATCTATTTCTAATTTAAATGTAATGTTTGCAGTAAAATAGAGAATATGAACAAGTTGCCTGATGACTATTATTTGCCATCCTTAGAACAAGAACAATAGCCTCATTGTCTGACTTTTGAGTTCTTGAATGTGTAGTTTTGTGTAGATAGCAAATACCATCCATCTGGCTGATGTCACCATCAGAGCTGCCAATTGAGCAGCTGTATTTTAATAAAGAGGGCAGCATTCTTAGCACGTTTTTCATATTGTAGAATAGATGCTTCACAGTTGACACGGAAATAATAGGCCTTTCTGCCTGCTAGAAGTGACATTCTTTAAACATTTAGTTTTTCCTCTTCTGTTCTATTACTTATAATTTTATTACCTTGTTTTGGTTTTTATTTTATTGTGTCATTCTCTTTTGTTTAATTTATGTTTATGTTCTTTGTATTTTTTATCTGGAATTATTATTTTGTAATAAAAATCTTACAGGCTTGTTACTAATATTACCCGGTATCCTATGCGTACTCCATGTTTCCCCTAGTGTTGTTTTTACTTGTACATGATTGTATATATTTAAAGATGTCCTGAAATCAGGTAAGTTTAAATTAAATGTTTGGTATTCATAATGCAGCAGTTGTTTTATTTATCATCTTGAGACACTGAAATGAATCTGATTCTCTAGCATTCAGTATTCATTACTACGATGGTTCCCAAACTTTGCTGCTGCTTGCACCTCTGCGTTCTGAAAATATGTTTCTAAACACATATAAAATTTATTAAAGTATACTAATTCTCTAAACCAGATATATAGCATACCAGTAAAGTGAAAGAAAATTAAAATTTACTTGAATTTCACTTTACAAGTTTTTTTTAATATAAAAAAAAAGGGGGGGGGGGCATGTCTTGTACTCCATGTTAAGAAGCACAGTATTACTGTGTTATGATATCCCTGCCATAGTCATCATCACTGTTACCTTTTTAAAGTCTTAAAAATAATTGCTGAAACTGAGCATTGCAAGTTTTGAAGATGTACTTCTTAATTTAGTGTTTGGAATAATTCATACAAATTGTAGGTGAAATGGTTATAAGATCAGTATTTGCTAAAAATGTTTAATACTCTTGTCCTAAGTGACTTGGATGGATTGAAGTGCTGTGTTATGTACACGTGGTTTTGTGCACAGTGTTTAACCTAGTCAGGCGTAATGCTGCAAGTAATACGTCTTGCGTAACAATTTAAAATTGTTTACATATTCCAGATGCTTCAAATTTACTAAGACTTTGAAATTGTGATTGTAGCGCAGAAGACCAAGTGCTGATGTACGACGCCCAAGTGTTGCAGATTTGGAGAATTTGATTGAAAGAGCAAGTACGCCTCTCAGACCTGTTGGAGAGCCTGGGCCGCCATCAATTGTTGATATCCAAGAGAGCTACTCAGCAGTTGAAGGTATGTAACTGTTTATTAATCTGAGAAACACATATTTTGATGTTTAGATTCTGGGTTTGTACCCAGAACAAGTGAAGTAACTGAGGCAAGAATGCAAATTGAAGGTATAGGTAATGCTTATGTATGTGTAAACCTGCAGTGTCCTTGTATGTGGATTTTGTCTGTTTAAATTGGCATAGGATCTCTAATAAATTCTTTGAAAATGTGTCACTCATTCAGTATTTGGGAATGACTCTTAACGGATCAAAATATTATTTTTGAAAAAGTTAATAGGAGTTTAAATTCTGTGAGTGTTTGTCACGTTTTAGTTCAGAGTACTTGGTACAGCCATCTGTTAAAAAGTAATGATTGGAGTATTATGTACAGTATGCAGTTCTACCTGTTAATCTGTGCAGATCTGAAGCTTGGTCTCTCGCATAAGGAAGAGCATAGAGTGACAGTGTTGGAGAATATTGCTCTTGGGAAATCTGTAATGAGGAATTTTACAATTTGCACTGTTCTTGTATTAGAATTATCAGTTGAAGGAGGATGAGGTTCATGGGTATGTAAGTGCGCATGGCAGGTGAAAAGTATGTGCAAAGTTTTTGTTTGGAAGTGTTGAAGGAAGAGGTCACTTTTAAGAGCCAGACATCAGTGAGAAAATAATATTGAAGTGTGTCTTAAATATTGTGGAAGGGTGTAGGTTGGATTAATGTGGCTCAGTACAGGAATGGATGGTGGGTTTTTGTGAATGTAATAATGGAGTATCAGGTTCTGTTACGGGCATGGAATTTTGTTGAACACTTGAGCAACTACAACCCCCCAATATTTTAGCATGGAACTTTGAATGTTATATCACAGATTATGTGTGCTAATGATATCCCTTATTGTGGAGCACACTTATGTCTTTGTGATCCACCCTGTTGTGGGTGTTTGGAAGCTAAGTGTTGTGCTGAATTTCATGGACCATTAGACATGCCAAGATTTTTAGAAGCCAAATCTAGGAAAAAAAATTCGTTCGCATTGTGAGCCGAAATTCACGAATATATACACAAGTATGAAGTTTCTGCTGGTCATATACACAGAAAGTGTGGTTGTATCATGTTTTATGTGTGTGTATGTGTGTTATAAACACAAAAAATGTGTTGGGTTGCATATGTGAGGTCTGTTATAAACACAAAAATTTTGTTGTGTTGTGTTTGTGTTTGTGTTTGTGCTTGTGTGTGTGTGTGTGTGTGTGTGTATGTATGTATGTGGGGGTTCTGTTATCCAGTTCTTTACCTCCACATAGGAGTGGTTATTCCTCTGCAACTTTCATATTTCTTTCTTTTGTCTACTCCTTTCTTATATCGTTCTTACATGTGGAAGTAATGCAAAGTGTCTTGTGGTTGTTGTGTTACTGTGCTGTTTTTTAGTTGGTGACAGTACCTTGCAACCCACAATGAACAAAATGCTTATATCTTTACTACAAATGCCTCTAGAAGAACAGGCTGTTAACCAGCGAACACAGGTAATGTCCTAGAAGATTTGAATCCTTGTTTCAACATTGTCTTCACATGACGTATGCAGCAGTGGACCGTGCTGTATGTCCCTAATCATAACTTTATTGTTAATTGACCCATGTGCCTTTCTGAATGTGACAAGGCACATTCTCTAAATTACCCATCTGTGCTCAAATGCCTCAAAATTCTGCTTAATATTTTGTTATGAATAATATGTATGAATAAATAGTGGCTTAGAATAGCTTTGCATATTGGGCCCAACTGTCTAGGTTTTCTGTTACTCTTTTGCCTGAGAATGAGGACCAATCCTATCTGCAAAACAGTGTTTTTATTTTTTATTTTCAATGCAGGATGATGGACAGAGTTCATATAGTGAACGATTTCATAATATAACCAAATGTATCCGTACAATTTTTGTGTAATTTTTACAGTTTGTAGAATAATGCGTAATGAAATTGTGAGTAGTCTTACAATTTAACTAGATTCTTAATTCGTAAAGATGGTCCTGATATTCGTAAATACACTGACAAATTTTGTAATGTGAATTGTGTGTGTGAGCTGTAAATATTCCTTGGGGTTCTTCAAGATTCTGTCATACAGATTGAAAGAATCTGAAGTTATGTGTAAACTTAAATGTTTATAGTTTTCTTTTATGGGTGATACAGACATGTTGAGTACTTGTGTATGTGTTTTGCATCTCAGTTTTACAACCCCATTAAGTATTTATGTATGTTTTGCAGATCAGGTAGGCTACATCACAGTTCAGGTTGAAGGAAATCCACCACCTACATTCAAATGGTACAAGGTAAGAAATAGCCCACATTTTTATCTAGGAAATTATTTTTTTGGTAATTTATACTCTTATAATCTCTAGACTACAGTGGAAAGTAATTTCAGCTTCAGTAGCTTATATATATATATATATATATGTATTTATTCATTTATACAAACACACACACACACACATACATACATATAAATACACACACAAACGCACGTACGTATGTACACACATACATACATAAGTGTGTCATAAAGACAGTGGGATGTGTAACAAGTCATAAATACATAAAATATTCAAATTTACACTGTGAATTACTACACACATTTTACAAAAACAGTATTATAAATCATCTTTACACACAAAAAATACATGTGCAGAGCAAAAGGAGTGTGTATGTAACTATTTTCTTAAGGCTGCTCTAAATTTTGCCTTGTTATTCTTGAGGATTGTCACACTGCTGACTGCTTGTGTCATGAAATATGGACCATTAATGGCTGAATCAGCAGGTTACAAGATAATACCTTAAAACTTTTTGGACTCAGCTTTCCACACTTCTGGTTGGACAATATAAAGAATCATAAATTTAATAAATAATGTTCAAAGTAACAGTGTTATATTTTGATGTTTTGCTGAACATGCGTTTCAGTATATTTATCATAGTAATTAACCAACTTGATGCACAAAATTTTGTTTTACAATATGTTTATTTTTGTTTTATGCCTCTACATGTTTTGAGCACATGTGCTTGAAACATGTAGAGGCATGAAATAAACTTATTGTAAAACAAAATTTTGTGCATCAAGTTGGTTAGTTACTAAGATAAATAACAGTTTTATGTTTTATCAGTGTGATTGGTGAACAGGATGGTCATGTTGAGTCAGTTAATAATGCCGGAATCATGTCCTTCAGTACCACAACAGTCACATATTATCATATAGGCAACCTGAATTTAAGAATTCATGTTTTTGTGAAAATCAGGAAAAATAAGGATATTTTTCAGTAAATATGGACCTTATAAGAGGAAAAATAATGGTAATAATTGTACAAACATTTAAATGGTTGTGAGTATTGGAAATTGTCACAGTTATATTCAAAGTAACATTATAAAGTATGTTTAAACAGAAATCAGCTGAAAAGTGCTGTGTATGTGCAGTGAACAGAATGCTGTATGTTTCCCAACCTCCTCATCCTGCACTTGAGTGTGCATTATCAAATTAATTGGTAGGATTTGTTAAAATGTGAAATATATTCCTGTATGAAATATCTCATCAGCATAGGATGAACCTAAATTTCCATTTACATAAATATCTTTTGTGCATTCCTGTATAATTTAAACTTAGCCAGAAAATGAATCTAACATTTAACTTTGTGAAAGACATTATTAACCTATGTTATAAACTTTGTTTTAGTCATAAAAACAGTTATGTCACTAAATACATTAAAAACTATTTACTATTCCTCCTTCAATGCAATTGTAAGTTATGGATTACCCTTTTGGGGAAACTCCCTGCACACTATTCAAGTTTTTAGAATTCAAAAAAGGATATCAGGATTATGTTAGGCTGCAAACAGAGGGTTTCATGCAGGAATTTGTTTAGAAGATTGAAAATTTTACCCCTCACATCTCAATACATACTTTTACTTATGCTTTTTGTAATAAAAAACAAAAATCTCTTTACTTTGAACTCAGAC
>Ga0123353_10016863_pt1 | contig 10698 bp, 2 predicted proteins | sample TergutLab28metaG_3_FD_92763 | JGI IMG/M metagenome (GOLD analysis project Ga0123353, IMG submission 92763) | Labiotermes labralis P3 segment gut microbial communities from Petit-Saut dam, French Guiana - Lab288 P3 | ecosystem: Host-associated > Arthropoda: Insects > Digestive system > Gut ... | reverse complement strand
TTTAATTTTTATTTATAAAAAACTTGGGGGGTGATAAATTAGAAGAAATTTTTATAGAATTTTAGTTTTTGGGGGGGGGGGGGGTTTATGAGGAGGGATTTAGTCAATTATTTAAAACGCTGAGATTAGGGTTAAGTGAGAAAATAGAAAATTGTGTAAAGATAATGGGTTAAGCTGGGATATAAAATCTTGTTTTAAATGTAGAGAAAACAAAGTACCCAAGCGTGCCTCGCAAATAAGAGGAACCAGGGAGATGTGATCCGAGCCCCTATTGATTTAATAATTTTAATGAATGATAATTGGAATATATTAATACAGAGGAAATTCATGTTCAATCAGTGGGAGAAGTTGTTATCCTGGGTTTGTTATTTGCAGTCGTCTTGAGTGTGGTTTCGTTACGAGCTACGAATTACGAAAGAAGACTGACAATATCGAAAAATATTATACAATTGAGTGTGGATATAATTTGACGAAATATAAAAGAATGGATTTTAAGAAACGAAGGACATGAAGAAACAGGGAAAGATGGATGACGAGTGGAGGAGAATAACGAAGTAGACAAATATAACTACTTAGGAGTGACTAAGGACTAAGCAGAAAGGGCTATTTCAAGCACGAAAGTGCGAAGCACTAGGAGCTATTGTTAAATATTTATCGTCAGTCCTTAATATGAGCGTGAATATACTGGAAAGAATTAAAGAAATAGTGTGTGATCGTAAATGAAGTTTAGATATGGCGACACGAAACACGAAAAGAAACTGAGACAGCGCACGGCCGATTATTTAAGAAACTGTCAGAGTTGCCGAAATTTTGGGCGAGTGGTATAGCGGAAATAGAACTTGGCAGGGACAATAGGAAAGGAAAGGTTGTGGGATTTAGAGAAAATTATTGGCAACCGAATGCTAATATGGATATTGAAGAACCTGTGAGAAAAAATATTCTAAATGGTAGAGAAGCAGTAAGAAAATTAAAGAGAAGCTGAACAGTACGGGCCTTACAGACGTACGGCAGAATCAACAGGAATGTTATTTTACCATAAGGAATAAGAAAATGAAGAATTGACGAAACCAGGTACAAACACATAACACGGGTTTAAAAATATCTAAAAACAATTCATCCGTACTTTATATATATATATATATATATATATATATAATGTGTGTGTGTGTGTAGAATGATGTACTAGAAGAGAAAGAAACGGAATAGTACGTTTGTAAGCAGGAGACTGAGAAATAAGAGAAACTGGGAGAAGAATGTAAACATACAGTAAACTGAATCACATTCAACTTTAAGTCTTATGTATATAAAACATAAGTAAGGGCCATGTCAAATATTGGCGGTAGATGAACTGTAAATTTTTCTTCAGATGGAAGAACTGCCTGTAGGCGTTTTCTTCCTCCAAGAAATATGCCTTATAATATATCTAAGGGAAGAGAAGTGAACAGCTTGAGACAAGTTAAGTTTCAGGTTTGTCTGTGATAATCTTAAAGAACTACAGCGTGTAACAATTAATATTTCATGCGGTTGCCCTTATGTCCGCCGCGAGTGCACGCGGTTTCCAAACAATCGAGATATTTTCCATTGTTGCAGTTGACAACATCAATTCCCACCCTGGTGTCCCACTACCAATCACTCATTCTCCAGACGACGACCCATTCCATATTCTGCACAGCTTCAAATGTCCTTCCAAGCGTCCCGTCTGGCCTACGTAATTAATACTTGAAAGTTGTATTCAGCCAAACATTTTTTCCTTGAATATTTTATTTTCGCTTGAGGCAGACGTAAATCCGGCCGTACGTTGCAATCAACTGATCATTTTTGTTTACGCAAGTCCACGTTTGTGAATGCCGTGTATAAAGCCACGGTAAAAGCACTTCCTCTCGATATCAAATGAAAGTACTGTCCCATGTAAAATGTTATTGCAGAAGAGAGGGACCTTGTTAAAGGAACCGACATTTTTATATTAAAGAGTGGATATCCGTTAGTTAAAGCATATAATAAAATATATTTTCTAAGCGCGTTCGCAAAATTACGAAGCGCGAAATTAGCTCCGTCATATCTGTTCGTCCGTCCGCGTGGAACAAATCGGCTCCCACTGGGCGGATTTTCATTCAGTTCGTTATTTGAGGGTTTTTCGAAAGTATGTGGAGTATATTAAAGTTTTACTAAAATCAGACCAGTAGAAAGTGTACTTTACATGAAGACCAATATACATTTTATTTCATATTTCGCTCGTTTCTTCCTAGAATGAGAAATGCTTCAGACGAAATTTGTAGCGAAAATTAAAAAAACACATTTGTGTCCAGTAACTTTTTTTTTTAAATCGTGTCGTTTGTGAGATGTGGAAAAATACTGTAGAGCGGGGCAGGCCACAGATATCAATATGGCCCATGCGCATTGCATGCTGGATACTTAAAACTCAGACTGTGTAATACTCGTTGCTTTTGCACTGCAACAATGGTTACACGAACGCGCCTCAATATTAACGTGATACGTACAGGGTGGGTCAAAAGTAGGTATACAGTAATTAACTATATACTGTACACCTACTTTTGGCCCACATTTTATATTGCCTGTCTTGCTAATCACTGCCTCCACGATGAGTAAAATTTAAACGCGTAATTAAGAGGCCGTTTATATCTCTCTGTTCCCCTGTATGTTCCACTTCTTAAATTACGTAAGAGATTTCACTTAAATATTTAGACATTGACTGCGTTACATTTTAAGTTACCGGCTTAAACAATTTTCAGCACAGATAAGTTGTAGGCTCATATTTGTGTGTGCATGAATACCAAGCGTATTTCGTAGCTGTGAATTGTTCTAACGGTGGCATATTGCACTAAGTTTGTGTAGTATGTCCATCGTCTCATATTTGAGACGGGAGTACACGACTGGGGAAACGGATCTGTGCCCGTCTTTAGGTGAAGAGGTGAACTGTGTGAGTTGTCAAGAAAGTCTGCTTAGACATTCATCTGGAAAGAACTAAGCAAAACCACGATATCTGTAATTTAATAATAATAATATTATTATTAGTCATGATTTACATGTACACATCTGCAAGTACGTGACTTATAACTCCACGCGTTCTGTAGTTCTCATTCCTTGTCCTTAGTTTTACTGTCTAAGCTGTCAAATGTTTGCTTATCCTGTCGCTACTACTGCACACACAGAGTCACTGCTGTTCCTTTGGCAGCCTCAGTTCTATTCTCCTTACCTTGTTTTCCCAATTACATTTAATCTCATACAAAATACTACCCAGATATCTCAACTCCGCAGTATTAGTGCAAGTAACTTCTTGTATGCAGTTCTGTCATTCCTCTTTGCCACCGGCTGTTCAAGAACTCCTTTCTCCACCTTTGTGCTCTTGTACGTTGCAACAATGTACCCATCTTCACGCATTTCAAACCTCGTATGCACGGGCCAAATGTTGAACCCAGCAGGCTTGCGTGATATCGACCTTCTTGTGTCCTACAGACCGTCTAGCAGTGGTGGGTATGGGGAGGGCAGGAACGCTTCTTCATGAAGGGGGTATAACTGGTGGGTTGGTGTAGAGATGTGAAAAGCCATTCGTATTAGCTGTTACAGCCACGACAATCAGAGTCAGGCTCGTCTTATGCAGTCGTCCCTCGCGTTGCAAGGATTCGCGGTTCACGGTTTCGCAAATTCTCGCCGTCGCCCCGAGAATAAAAATAAAAAATTGTTCCATACCTTTCCAAGACATTCGAGAAGATTCTAGATGCCATGTTTAAAAGTGGAGTTGAAAGGAAAAAAAGAGACAGCTTCCAAAAAACGTATCAGCAAAGAAAATAAGCTCCATTCAACGAAAATCAAGCAGTTGCACAACAACATATGTAACTGCGACAAACGTAACTTAAAGTGTTTTCAATTTTTCCACTTACAATATTGTGTGGTTAAACGAATAAAGGAATTTAATCGGAAAAAGAAACTTTAAAATACATTATTATAAAGAACTCTAAAATAATAACACCTTGTTTTCTTCGAGAGGGTCGTCAATTACACGTGAATTTTTGCTTTTCGCGGGGGGGGGGGGGTCTTAAAAAACTAACCCCCCCACTTAGGATGACTGTACAAGCAAAGGGATTACGGTGTAACCCTCCATGTCAAGCTATGTCTTGGAAGTATGTCATCCCATTTGTGTGTGTGAAAATTGGAAAGTGTATGTAGTCAAACACAACTATGCCAATTAAGATGCATTTAATGGCTAATTCGACACTAGCCACCAGTCCCTATCGTGCCTCTAGCCATAGCATACCACCGCATATAGAAGTTACATTACGCAATATGGCCCTATGTAGAGATATCTGCATCACGTGCGCGCACAATGTATATAGTAGGACCTTAAGTTCTCTTGAAGACAACCTGAAGATGGTCAGTAAAGCCCGAAACATGCAGTTGTCTAGTATAGCCATTAAAACATCTTCATTGACACAGTTGTGTTTGACTACATACCCTTTCCAAGCAATGTTGTTTTCTGTACGTTTTGTTCGAACTTCTTTTTTAGTAAGAGAAAGCAAAGGGCTATCCAGTTGCAGACGGAGCTGTTCGTCAGGTATTGGTAATGATGCAATATATGAAGCGCACTGTCTTCCGGCATGTAACGCGGTGTAGTATGGCAGATGGTGTTAAAGTTTCGGAGAACTCTTGCCTTCTTCACCGGAGACTGAAGCAGCAGATGCCTCTGAAAAGTTGGTACACAGGGCTATCTGACATAGTACAACAGAACGTATCCCATAATACAACGATCTCCACAGGCTCCCTTTGAGAAAGTCAAATCTTACGATATAACCACTAACCTGTAGTTGTGACATAAAAATTGAACGCGGAAATTAGAAATGGGATATTTAAGGATATTTTTATTATAATTTTATCTAAATTATAAATATCGGCTAAGGCTCAAACAGCACACTAAATATATTGAATTGCACGTTTTTGGCGGCGTTCGATGCAATTAAAAATTACCAGAAGGAAAGTGTGAAATATCTAATAAAATTATCAACGTTTTTAATTTCATATTTCTGAATTACATACTTACTGCTTGTTGCTGTCTAAATACCGTCGCTCATGTCGTTAAGCACTACGTTTCACCTCGATACGTGAACTTACCTAGAAAAGATAACATCTGTATTAGTGACATCGTTGACAAAAGTTATAAAAGGAGTTAGCGGTTTTTGAGTAGAATTAATTAAAATTGGTAATGAATAATTAAATTTAGTGTTTTGTAAAACTACATGAAAGAAGAGGAATTTTGACCTCAGTATTTTAATTTTTCCTGTAGGAGTAATTACCATGTCGACATATGTGCAACATTCGGTTACACAGTAACTTTATACAACTTAGAATTTCGTAATTTAAGGAACCTACGGTGATTGTGATTATGTCAGGCGGTTCGGCAATGATCGCAAAGTGGAAACGGCTGTGACAAGATGGCTTGTAGCACAGCACACGGGCTTCTAACAAGACGGAACAAATACTCGTGTCCGAAGGTAGATGCCTGAGTTTTGGTGGGAACAGTAAGAAAAATTGTAAGGACAGAGTGAAAATTAATTCTGAACTCTTTTTATATGATAAAATTAGCATCGAAACAATAGGCCTTAGTACCTTCCCTTCACGAAGAAGTCTAAGATTCCGATTAAATTATTTCATATTTTGTTTAAAAAAGATCACTATAAGTACACCAGTAAGTGTTTTATTATCTTCCATTTGGGCTTAAAATCACTTTTAAAGAAGCCCAGTAACCTGCTGTAGTCGAACGATATAATTTGTTGGAAGAACACCAAGAAAGTCGGTGTCTGAGTGGTTAACTCTAACATATGCGAGCCTTCCTGAGGCGACTTTTAATTTCTGTGAGTGAATTACGTGAATTAAACATGTGGAAATCTTGTGACAACGCTAACAATATGAGAAAGAGCAACCTTTTTCATTTGTATGTATGAATTGTCGACAGTACTTTGAAATGAGTCGCTTAATTTATACGAATTTTAAAATAATTACTTAGACAGAATTTTTTATCAGTTCTTACAGCATGCAATTCGTAAACTCTAGTCGCACTGTTTGAAAACAACTCTTTACGTGTGTAGCGTCCTGATTTATTTCCCATGTTCCTTGTTACTACGAAGTCCAGTAGTACACATAGCAGTGTAAACACAGTGTTGAGTCGGTGGGAGATAAATATTGCTCCATTAGTTAAATGATTTGTTGTCGCGCCACTGATTTAATGGTGGCGCGAAACCATTTTAATGGGAGTCAGTTTGGATGACATTGCCAAATCCACTCCCCTAAGACGACACATCTTTGCCACATTTGCACGTGCTTTGCATTTTATCAGTATCCGTGGTTTGAGAGTCATCAATTTCCTGTGATGCATATATGAACTAAGTTCCATGTGATTCTTCTTCCGAACTGGAAAACTGGGTGTGCTCAGGTTTAGAATTCACCGCTTTTCCAAATGCACACTTCGTCATCTTCTTAGCTGGTGTACATGTTAATTACCGCGTGTTTGGTTACCGATAATTGAACAACATTCCGAGTCATCGAGTTACTAAGCGGAAACCTAATTATCTCCAAGGAATGAAGTCCTTTTTGAGGAAAGGATAGTCGCTCCGCTAATAAAGAACCTTGCACTTTGTAATAGAAACAAAAGGCACTTACCATACTTAGAGGGGCCTGTCACTGGGCCCATTCCTATACCAGATGAATCTATATTATATTATAAAATACGTTTTTAAAATTAAATTTTTTTTTTTTACATGAACCTTCTTCCTTCGTTTCATGATTTACAGCTTGGCGTGCAGTTTGATTCTCTCCCATAACCCAGCAACTTCTGCTTATGTTCTTTATAGGAAAGTATCCGGTGAATTACGACAAATTTAGATAATGAAATTCGTCTTCTGGGATATGACGCCTATTGTCTAGTAAATAGAGGGTGATTCAAAAAGATGGACTCAATTTCCTGAACTATAAATGGTATGTGAATGATCTACATAACATTTGAAAGGGGAAGTCCTAAATTTTAAAATACACTGCTAGAGCGCTCACGTAGCGCAGAGTCGTGCAGGAGCGTCAGTTGAGAGCAAAATGGCTGCTATGCAACACAAGATTTTTTGCGTGTATCAGAGTAGAACGTGAGAAAAATTCAAGAGAGTTTTGAGCGTAGCCCACGCAAGTAAACCCGTAGAGCGAGCAGAGAACTTGGAATACCGCAACCAACTGTCTGGCGTGTGTTGAGGCGCCGTTTACTTTTCAGTTGAGTCCATCTTTTTGAACACCCTGTATTATAGATGTTTCTGTGGAACACTGACTTGGACTACTTTGAAGATAGAAGCGGCAAGCTTCTTTGAAACGTCTGTCACTATTCACCAATACATAAGGAGTCTTATCCCAAAAGCCTTGGACATTTATTAACAAAGCTCTGAGAACTGCAAACCTCGTAATTTAAGTTAACCATGGCAATAAAGTGAACTCGTATGGTGAAAGTTCTAATCTGTAGCCCTAATTAAGTACGAAAACGTCTGTTACTAAACTTCAGGCTAAGGGATACAGAGCCGTAGAACCTAGTTTGTTTTATAGTTCGATCTCAAATTTCAATCCAAGAATGAAGCCCTACACTGTAGAAAGTGACCCTGTCTGTACTTGACGTTGAGTTGGAATAGGACTTTTTATTCAATTACCCTGCTTCTCCATCCTCGTCTCATTTTCTACGTTACAAGCACAGTTGGAAAGACCTTAGTCATAAGACTTCTTTGTGTCTTAAAGTTCGAAAATTCAGATTTAACTGCTCTGTTCCTGAAAGTTGCTGTTCATTGTAGTGTGGACGAAGTTCAGTGGATGCGATTGGGACGTCACGGGCCTTCTCACAGAACATAAGTCTTGGTTTCAGTTAAAAGCTATACGTGTACAGATTAAATAAAAGAATCTGCACGGTGATGGAGGAAGTAGAATGAGCTGGTTGGTTATTCGCGAGGTAACAAGCGTCACGGTTTTACTTAACTACATTTGTGTAACAGAGCACTTCTTGACAGTTGAATACTCGCTCAACTAGTCAAGAACCCATTGTGATTTTCACGAGACGTCGCCACTGGAACCTGTCACAAGCCAATTAGATTAAGTTCATAGTCCGATACGCATTTACCCCTTCAATCATGAAGTTCGGCTGTATAATAGCCAAAAATTCAGTTTCTAATCTGACTCAACTTGGTGCTTCTCCGTAACGAAAACCAAATGTTTAACGCTAGCTAGCTCGCTAGCTATGTAACTAGTTCAATATCTAGCTGACAAACTAACTAACTAGTTAGCTACTTCACTATCTAGCTGACTGACACACTGGCTGACTGACTGGCTAACTAACTAGCTCACTTTATAGCTGAATGACTAACTAACAAATTAACTGAACCAGTATCCTTCTCTGAAAGCTAAGGAGGGCCAGTATCCTTCTTTGAAAACTAACGGTTCCTCATTTAGACAAGAAAGTCCCCGCACTTTAAGGAGCCCGAAGGTTCAGCACCGCGTTAACAAGAACCCCCCCCCCGACTTGTTCCTATCCTGAGATAGATATATCCAGTACACGACCAACCATCCTATTTTTAGACGACATGTTGGTTTGGAAGGTAATCGCCTTTTGCGCGAAGAATCGTATGAAACCTATCGGTACTGTAAGTAATCTCTGCGGATTGCTTCATTTAACCCTTAACCTGCTAATGTGGAGAATAGGTTGAGCTCGTAATAATGCCGGCAAATGGCAGATTGGATTTAACTCGGTGTTTAAAGGGTTAAGAGACGCGTAAGGACATAAAATGCTATCTTTTACCACGGCTTTGCATGTAAACAGGTTAAGTAGCATCGGATGGGATATGACAGTATGATGATAAAAGTTGGGTTGGTAACTGTTCGGTAAAAAGTGTTAAAGGGTTAATATTCATATCAAATTTCGTGAGTATGGATCAGTCAGATTAAACGTGTAAGAGTGGAATAATGACATCTTGAGTCTCTTCTTTAAAACAGACGTATTTGAAAAAAGAAACCTCTAATGACATCACTTTCCCACACGGCGTTCGAACTGCGGAGCCTCAAATAGGAAGGAGTGCCAAGTACTGCACTTCAGTAACCGTTCTGAACGGTAATAAAAATTATATATTCGATACCATTAATATTTAGTTTTAACAGGACATAATGAGCAAGGATGTGAAGAGCAAGAAAATAAACGCTTGAGCGGCAAAAATGTGAAAGGTATTTTCTTTTCCCATTCAGTGCTCCCTGATTTCCGCGAGAGTATTGCGTTTTGGAATGTAGCCAGGCTTCGCTCGTTTGTCACGCAGCATGTAGATGGTGAGAGTGGAGCGTTGGTGGTGTGGTACTGACAGAGGAAACGGAATTATTTGGAGGAAAGCCTGTGTCATTGCCACTTTGTTCACCTTAAATCTCACATGGACTGCCCTGGGATCGAAAACGGTCCTCCGCCGTTAGCATTTTAGTTAAATATTGAGCTCGTTCCACGCAGTAAACTGTCCGTCTCGGCAGTCAGTTAATTCCGTACAACGGAAACGTTTCCATGTTGCATTGGCCTACTGGGGGGGGGGTTTCAAACCCCCCCCCCCCGAAATTCCGAAGGTCCTCCAAAATCGTGCCAAACTCAACTCGATTGTGAAAACTGTTAAAAGTTGTTGAATTTAGGACGCCAACACCCCAAGATGTTCGGAAAAAAGGCAGTAAAATTCTAACACTACCTAGGTTCGCAATTGTTTTACATTAGCAATGACAAATAAATTGGTTGTCGTCTTAAAGTACCAAAAATTAAGAAAATTTTACTATATGAAATGAAATTTCTTGTACCAAATTACAGCTGCCTCTGTACGGATAAGCACAACCAACAACTTCGACGCCTAGGGAAGGAGGAAAATGGACACCGAAAGGCAAAGGTTCGTCTGTTGTCATTAGTGGCTGTCCTGTCGATCACTACAGACTCCACTTTACTGTTGTGCGCAGATTCGGGACCTCGCACTTTCCAGACGCGACGGTTGTGGAGTGGCCCGCCGTGAAGTTATGTGAGGTAGTGGAGGTAGCCTACTAGATTAAGGTGAATGAATGGTCAGCTCCACATGCCAAGAGCCCCAGGTACCTGTTGAACTGGGAGCTGGACATGATTGCTTGACCGTTGCCCAGTCACTATGCCGAATGAACTGACCCGCTTGACACGCGCGGACTTCATATCGTAGGGTATGTTATTTCAGCGTTTTAAACTTCCTTTACGTGGCAGTATGTTAAGGCAGGTGATAAAATCGAGAAGAATGAGATGGGCTGGGCATGTGGCGCGTATGGGTAAGGAGAGGGGGGATGTATAGGGTCCTGCTGGGGAAACCTGAGGGAAAGAGACCACTGGGTAGGCCCAGGTGTAGATGAGAGGATAACATAAAGATGGATCTTCAGGAAGTGGGATGTGGGGGTATGGAGTGGATGGAACTGGCTCAGGATAGGGACAGGTGGCGGGAACCTACGAACGCGGTAATGAACCTTCGAGTTCCATAAAATGCGGGGAATATCTTGACTAGCTGCAAACCGGTTAGCTTCTCAAGAATGACTCTGCACCATGGAGTAAGTAAGTAAGTAAGTAAGTAAGTAAGTAAGTAAGTAAGTAAGTAAGTAAGTAAGTAAGTAAGTAAGTAAGGCACCATGTTAATATATGAA
>Ga0123353_10016862_pt1 | contig 10698 bp, 4 predicted proteins | sample TergutLab28metaG_3_FD_92763 | JGI IMG/M metagenome (GOLD analysis project Ga0123353, IMG submission 92763) | Labiotermes labralis P3 segment gut microbial communities from Petit-Saut dam, French Guiana - Lab288 P3 | ecosystem: Host-associated > Arthropoda: Insects > Digestive system > Gut ... | reverse complement strand
GAGCCCGTGAGGGGCAGGGCGGTTTTCGCGTATGACTTGAAAACCGCCCTGCCCCTCACGGGCTCGCAGCTCCACATGGGAGGCCGACGCTGCGGCGTAAATCACCACGGTGACCAGCTGGAACAGCGCCGCGGCGATGGCGCTGGCCGCGATGGGCCCCTTCCCCAGGCGGCCCAGGATGGCGCTCTGCAGGTTCATGGCCAGGCCCCACGAGAGCTGCGAGCCCGTGAGGGGCAGGGCGGTTTTCGCGTATGACTTGAAATCCCGCGTTCGAACCCGGAAGCAATCGCGCAAATGGAATTTTAGCTTTTTGTCGTAATACTTCGCGTAGAGCGCCAGAAGGCCGAACTGCACGGTGTAGGAGATCGCTGAGGTGAGCGCCGCGCCCCGCGCGCCCATGGCAGGCAGGCCCAGCTTGCCGAAAATGAATATGTAGTTCAGTGCGGTGTCCAGCCCCAGGGAGGCCAGCGAGAGGTATACGCCCACCTTCGGGCTCTCCACGCTGCGGAACATCGCGATGCCCACGTGGCTCAGCGCGAACAGCGGGTAGGCAGGCGCAACCGCGCGCAGGTAAACCGCCCCCTGGGCGATGACCGCGGGCTCGTTGGTGAGCAGACCGATTACGCGCGCCGGGATAAATAACCCCAATAAGCCGAACAGAACGCCCACGCCCGCCGCCAGCCAGAAGGCCACGGCGAAGATGCGCTTGATGGGCTCCGTCCGGCGCTGCCCCCAGTATTGCGCGGCGATGACCGCCGCCCCCGTGCCGATGCCGCCCAGGGCCATCTGCAACAAAAACTGCGCCTGCACCGCCACCGCCGCGCCGGACATGGCCGTCTCGCTGAAAGCGCCCAGCATCATGTTGTCGCACAGTCCGACGCCCAAGAGAATCAGGTTTTGCAGGGCGATGGCCCCGGTGAGCTTAAAAAAGCTTTGATAAAAGGATTTTTCGCGGGTGAGGATCATATGCGAAACTCCCTATCGCTCCTATCACTCGATTTCCTCAAAGCTATACAGGTCCTGCGGGTTTTCATTCCCCGGATGGATCGTGATCAGCCATGCGCTGAGATTGCGTGAAACCTGGTAGTACACGCCGCCCCGGAAGGCGAGATGGTCCTGGTGCCAGTGGCCGGTGCTCAGCAGGCCCACATTGCCCGCCGCGCGCATGGTGTCGTCTATGACCGCGTTGCCGGCCGGCGACCATGGATTCCAGTTGTCCGGCTCCGTCGCCTCGGTGAGTGCGGGCGTTTCATAGTGGAAGAACACGCTGGCGCGGGCGGCGGGAGCCTGCTGCTTCAGCGCCAAGAGCTGCGCCTCGAACCAGTCCACCTGGTCGGGCTGGAAGCATTCCTGATGCCACACCTCTTCCTCATCCGCTTCGTCCTCATACGCCAGGGAGTCCATAAAAATCAGTTTGTGGGCTATGCCGCCGCCGGCATGGAGCACCGGGATGGCGTACTGCACCGCCCCTGAAAGGCCCGGCTCGTTGGACAGGATGGCATATTCGTAGTTGCGCGCCAGGTAGGCGGCGACGTCCCTCGCCGAGCCCAGGCTTTCCCCGTCATGGTTGCCGGGCACGTAGGCCCAGGGCAGCGCGCGGCGCTCGAACAGATCCGCGATTGCGCACAGGGCTCCCTCCTTGTCGGCAAACGCATGATCCCAGCAATCCAGCATGTCTCCGGTGATGACCGCCAAATCGGGCCGCGCCCGCTCCAGGGCGGCTTCCATACGGGTGAGAATTTTTGCGTCCCGCAAGCCCCTGCCGGAGGAGAAGTGCGTGTCCGTGAATTTCAGGATGACGAACTCCCCGGTGTCGCGAATCCGCATGGGGGGTACTTCGCGGCCCTCGTAGGGATGTTCGGCGGCGTAACCGGTCAAATCGCCCTTTTGAAAGTAGTCTATGCTTTTTGCGTAGAGGAACGCGCCGCCCAGCAGCAGCGCCAGGGCCAGCGCCATGCCGCCTGCGATAAGAAACTTCTTTTTCATTTTCATATTTTCTCTCCTTGAAAGCTCCATGCTCACACGAAAACAACCGCGCAGGCCATCAGGGCCTGGGCCAGGTAATAGGGGAACATCACCAGCCAGACTGTTTTCACGCGTTCATTTTCCTGCTTTTTGCCAAAGATGAACAGGAACAGCGCGGTATCCGAAAGGGCGAACAGGCACGACGCCGGCAGGGCGAACCACAGCAACGGGCTTCTAGTCCACGCCGCCGCCGAGAGCAGCGCGCCCAGCAACAGGCCGTAGATCAGCAGGGGCACGCCCTCCCTGCCGAAATCCAGGATTTTGCGCTGCCACAGCACGGCGAACAGCGCGGGCAGGAGCAGCGCCGCCGGCAACAGCAGCAAGGGGTTCAACTCCACCTTGGACAGCAGCACCGCCAGGTTCAGCGCGTGCGCGAGGAAAAACGGCACGGCCCCCATCGCGCGGGCATAGTTCCTGTCCTTCTCCGGGTTTTCCAGCACGGGCTCGAGGGCAAGCATGATGTCGCCAAGGCACGCCAGGCAGAACCCGAGCAGCAGCGCCGCCGTCTGCCAGTTAAAGGGCTCCCCGCGCCGGACACGCTGGGCGGCCCCCGCCACCCCCGCCAGGCAGAAAAACATCGACGAGAATATCTTGCCGGCAAAGCCCCCCATGGGGCCCTTGAGCAACTTGCGCGCCGGCTGCAGCATAATGCACAGCACCCCGCAAAGCCCCAGGGCAACCGTTAAAATCATATGTAGACCTCCCCATTTCATACGCAATTGCATATAGTATATCAGATACGCACGGGGAATGCAAATATTTTTATAATAATTTCCCCTGGGGGCGCCGGGGCTTTCATCAGGCAATATAATTTCGTATTTCTCAGGAAATCCGCTTGCTTTTTTTGAATATATATGATATAATTACACTAGCGCAATTATAGGAAGGGGTAGCAAAATGAAAAAAAAGCGCGTCATCAGCATACTGCTCAGCCTGCTGCTGCTGCTGGGCTTCGTTCCGTTCTCCGCCACACCGGCCAGAGCGGCTACGCTAACCGGCAACCTCGTGATTGACAGCAGCAACAACATCCTTCAGCAGGCCCCGTGGCCCTCGTCCAACAAGGCGAACGATCTGTTGAACGTCGGCTACCACTGGGACTACGCCACGAGCACTTTGACCCTAAAGGACCTCACGATCACGGGATCAACGACGTCCACGGGGTCAATTTTGCTTTTTGAACCGGGCCTCACCCTGGAGCTGGAAGGCACGAACGTCGTCAGCTACGGCATGGACGGCGGCCTCAACAGCGTGGGCCCCGGCTGGCTGACCATCAAAGGCAGCGGCAGCCTGGCGCTCAACGCCAGAATCGCCGGCAGCGGCTACGCGGTCTACCAGAAGGAGGGCACCATCGTCGTCGACGGCACAGACGGCTGCAGAGTGACAATCAACCACCGGACGGCCTCCGACCCCTACGCCTTCCTGATCGAGGACGCCGACCCCGACCAGGACACCTCGATCAACAGCCTGCGCGTCATCAACGGCGCTACCCTTCGCGTGGAGGGCGGCGGCGTGGCGGTGGCTGGAATGATTTTGGTCGACGGCGCGAACTCCCTGATGACGGTCGCCGCGTCGCGCGCCAGCCTGCTCGAAACCGCGGTCATGTGCGGCATGCTCGAGATTAAGGGCGGCGGCGAGCTGAGCATCAACGACACCTCCACCGGAGACAGGATCACGGCGCTGTGGGCCTTCGGCACCTATGACGGCGCCCCGGGCACCGCGCTGCGGGTCAACGACGGCACGCTCTACGCCGCCGGCCGCTACCAGGGCGCCGACCTATTCGGCGACGTCTATATCGGCAACGGCGCGAAGACCACCTTCTACAGCGTCATCGGCGACGGGCTGATCATCACCAGGGACCTCCATTTCGCCGGGGACTACTACTTCTACGCGGCTTCGGGCGTCTCGTTCTGGGGGCTCGGCTTCGCGTTCCGCCTGGTGGGCAACCAAATCTTCGATTCGCCGGGCAGCCCGAAGATCGTCAAGGGCTCGCGTTACAGCACCACACTCATCGATATGGATATCCTTCCCAGCTACTCGTATTTCAACGGCATCTGGCTGGGCATTCTTTCGGCCGGTTGGGTGGCGGGCAACGGCAACCTGCTCAAGCGCTTTAAGATCATGCCCGACCTGGTTGTGAACAGCGTGTCCGTGCCGGATTCCACGGTGGGCACGGCCATAGCGCCCATTGATTTCTCCCTCGGCGTTTCAGGCGGCGTGGCGCCCTACACCTACCAGTTCTACGGGCCCTCCTGGCTGAGCATGGACGCCGCCGGCATGATCACCGGCACGCCCACCGCGCCGGCCGCGGCTACCATCGCCATGGTCACCGTTACCGACAGCGACACGACCTTCGGCAACCCGAGGAACACCAGGACCGTCGTGGTGCCCGTAGGCAAGGTGGTGGGGGATCCGCTGGCTTTCGTCTACAGCAGCGCCTTTGATATCCCGGCCTCCACCGTCAATGTGGCCATCGCCCCGGTGGACGTCAAGCCGGGCGTATCCGGCGGGACGGTGCCCTATGTATTCAGCATGGCCGGCCCGTCCTGGCTGTCGATCGATCCGATCACGGGCATCATCACCGGCACACCCCCCGCGGCCGCCGCGGCCACCACAGCCACGATCACCGTGACGGACTGCGCCGACACGCCCGCCAGCGCGAGCATCACCATCAACGTGGGCGAGGTCCTCGCGCCGCTTACCTTCACCAACTATGGCTGGGGTGTGCCCAGCAGCGAGATTGGAAAGCCCATACTGGCGGTGGACGTCTCCAGCGGCGTAGCCGGCGGCAAAGCGCCCTACACCTTCACCATAGCCCGCCCGGCCAACTGGCCGCTGCTGACGATCAACCCGGCCACCGGCGTGATCAGCGGGACGGCGCCCGCCACGATTCAGGCGGCAACCAGCGCAGTGATCACCGTGACGGACGCCCTGGGCGCGACAGCCAGCATCACAATTCCCGTGGGCGCGGTCTCCGAACCGCTTGTCGCCAGCGACCTGGCCTTCTTCCACTATCCCGATTTCGACGTGCCGCGCACCTACCCGGGCATAGCCCTCAACGGAACCCCAACCTTGCCGCCCGGCGTCACCTGCAGCGTACAGCCTGTGACGATCGACGTCAGCGAGGGCGTGAGCGGCGGCACGAAGCCCTATACCTTCTCCATCGATTACGCCCGCTATACCGATCCCGCGCTGGGATACCCCTCCACGGCGGACTATTTCGCGCCGACCTGGCTGAAAATCAATCCGGCTACCGGCGAGCTCTCCTCCGATTTGACGTCCGTAAACCGCAAAGCGCAGAAGGTGAGGATTATCGTCACCGACGCTGTGGGAGATACCGCGTATATCACCATCGCCGTCGGCCCCGTGTCTGACCTGCGGTTCAACAATACGAGCAGCGGCGCCACAGGCTTCACCACCGGCCCCGCATCGGGCTACGGAGTACCTCCGGCGAACGGGGGCACAGCTGTCTATGTCTCCGGCAACGATACCGACCCCCCCTATCCGAAGTGCATGCACCCGCACTACGGTATGATCGGCGGGGCGGCTGTCGGCGGCTCCGGTTTGGGCCAATATTCCTTCGCTATTGTTGAGGGCCCGGAGTGGCTGACCCTGGGACTGTACGGCTGCTTCTGCGGCAAATACCATAGCGACGGAATTACCTTAACCAATACCACTTCCACCACGGCCTCCGTGTTGCAGCAAGGCGTGCGCCCGGCCGGCCCGCGCCCCGCCACCACTGTCACCATCAAGTTCTATGATCAGCTCGGCGCGGAGGAGGTCATCACCCTGCCCGTAGGCGAAATCTGGGGCAGCACCGCACCGTTCGTGTTCGCCAACGATACGAAATATAACATCCCCGCGCGCATTGTAGGTACGCCCATACCCGAAAGCCCGAAGAACTTGGACGTCAGCCGCGGCGTGAGCGGCGTGTTGAACGTAGAATTCAGCCTGGTCATGGCCAACGGCAAAAGCTGGGTTGAAATTGACCAGTACACCGGCGTCATCACCGGCACGCCGGGGCCGGGCGACGTGGATGCAGCGACGACGGCTACCATCACGGCAACAGCGATGTCAGGCACTTATATAGGCCAAACCAGAACCATCACCATCACGGTAGGCGCAGTGATGGCCTCGTACCTGCGCTTCGAAAAACCGGCGACCTGGACCGACGATATACCGGCGGGCGAGACCAATATGGCCTTCAGCGCCGTCGACTGCGGCTGCTGCGCCAGCGGCGGGGTAGGGCCCTACACCTTCAGCATCGACTTCGAAGAGGGCAACCCGGCGGACTGGAGCAGCTGGATCAGCATCAACGCCAGCACCGGCATCATCCCGGCCGGCACCAGGCCTGCCACTGAGAGGGCTGAGAACATTGCCAAGGTCACGGTGAAGGACGCTCTGAATACCGAAAGGAGCATCGCGGTCGTTGTGGGCGCGGTTACCTCCGTTCCGCTGGTCTTCGTCTGGGAGTCCGGTTTCGATATCCCGGCGGGCGTGACCGGCACCGCAATCACCAGCGTCAACATTTCGAACGCGGTCTCGGGCGGGGCGATCCCTTACACGTATAGTATGACGCTCGCCGACAGCTCCACCTGGCTGAGCATCAATACGTCCACAGGCGTCATCAGCGGCACGCGGGGAAGCCCGGCCGCCGCGACCACCGCCACCATCACGGTAACCGACAGTTCGGGCAAAACCAGGGATATCACGATTTCAGTCGGCGCCATAACCAATGTTCCTCCCCCGCCGCTGGTCTTCACCTACAGCAGCGCCTTCGATATCCCCACGGGCATGGTGGGCAAGGCCATCGCCCCGGTGAACGTCTCCACCGGCGTTACCGGCGGAGGCCCGGGAGCCCCTGGGGTGCCGGTCTACACCTATAGCATCGTCGGCCCAAGCTGGCTGTCCATCAACCCGGCCACAGGCGTCATCACCGGCACACCCTCGGCCGCAGATTCCACGATGTCCGCCACCGTATTTGTCACCGACAACGCGGCGCCGCCCGCCACCAAATCCATCACGATCACCGTGGGGGCCGTGGCGATTCCCCTGCCCCTGCGCTTCACCAAGCTGGTCACCCATGACATCCCGGCAAGCGTGGCAGGCGTGCCCATCGCGCCGGTAGACGTCTCCGACGGGGTGCTGGGCGGTACGATCCCTTATGTCTTCAGCATCGTCAGCGGCCCGAGCTGGCTGAGCATCAACCCGGCCACCGGCGTGATCACCGGTACGCCGCCGCATCCCCCCCCGACGCTCAACGCGACAACCGCCACCATCCGGGTGACGGACAGCGCGACGCCCACCGCCGACAGCAAGACCATCGTGATCTTCGTGGGCGCCGTTTCCCCCGCGCCGCTGGTGTTCACCAACTCCAGCAGCTATGATGTCCCGGCGAGAATGACCGGCGACTATGTATCGCCCACCATAGACGTCTCCGGCGGCGTTTCCGGCGGCACGACGCCCTATCGCTTCAGCATGGTCGTCGCCGACGGCTCCACCTGGCTGAGCATCAATCCCACTACCGGGGTGATCAGCGGCATGCCCATGGATCCGGCCCCCGCAACCACCGCCACCATTACGGTGACGGACAACGCGGGCCTGCTTGCCTCCATCACGATCAACGTGGGCGCTGTGGGCGGCATCGCCCTGCTGCGCTTCACCTACTCCAGCAGCTTTGATATCCCGGCGCGCGTGATCAATACGCCGATTTCGCCCCCGGTGAACGTCTACGGCGGCGTCTACGGCGGTTCGCCTTCCTACACGTTCACCATAACCGGCCCGACCTGGCTGTCCATCAACCCGGCCACCGGCGTGATCACCGGCACGCCCACCGCCGCGGCCGCGTCAACCACCGCCGTGATCAGGGTAACCGACAGCGTGGGCGCCTGGAAAGAGATCACCATCAACGTGGGCGCCGTCACCCCGCCGCTGACCTTCACCAAAATTCCCGCCTATGACATCCCCGGGGGCACGCTCAATACGCCCATAACGGCCGTTAACGTTTACGGCGGCGTATCCGGCGGCACCAGACCCTACACGTTCACCATAACCGGCCCGGCCTGGCTGAGCATCGACCCGGCCACCGGCGTGATCACGGGCGCGCCATCCGCTACGACTCCCCTGACATCTACCGCCACCGTAACGGTGACCGACAACGCGGTCCCAGCGGACAGCAAGTCCATCACCATCAACATTGGCCCCATCACCGACCCGCTGTCATTCTCCATGCCTCCCTTCCGCAGCGTCCCGGACAGCACGGAGGGCGTTGCCATCGCAGCCGTGAATATGGCCGGCTGTGCCGGCGGCGGGACGATGCCGTACACCTTCAGCATCACCGGCCCGGGCTGGCTGAGCATCAACCCGGCCACCGGCGTTATCTCGGGCACACCGACGGCCGCGGCCGCGGCGACCACCGCCGTTGTCACCGTCGTAGACAGCGCAAACCCGCCCGCAACCAGGAGCCTGACAATCACTGTGGGCGAGGTGACCGCTTCCTCTGTACCGCTGCCGCTGTTCTTCAACAAGCTTCTCGGCTTTGATATCCCGGCGGGCATGGTCGGCATGGCCATCGCGCCGGTGGATGTCTCCGACGGCGCCGGCGGCGGCACGAGGCCCTACACCTTCAGCATGACCGGCCCGGCCTGGCTATCAATCAACCCGACGACCGGCGTCATCACCGGCACGCCGACGGCGGTCGCCGCCGCTGCCACCGCCACCATCACGGTGAGAGACAACACGGGCGCCACCAAGGTCATCAGCAGCCCGATCATCGTGGGCGCTGTCGTTGCCTCCGTCGTACCGCAGCCGCTGAGCTTCATCAAGCTCAACGGGTTCGATATCCCGGCGGGCGAAGCCAACACGGCCATCGCCCCGGTGAACGTCTCCACCGGTGCTTACGGCGGGACGCCCTCCTATACCTTCAGCATCGCGGGCCCGACCTGGCTGATCATCAACCCGACCACAGGCATCATCACCGGCACGCCGACAGCGGGCGCCGCCGCCACGACCGCCACTGTCACGGTGCGCGACAGCGCGAGCCCCGCCGCCACCAAATCCGTCCAAATCACGGTGGGCGCCGTGACCCCGCCTCCCCCGCCGCTGACCGGCAATGGCGGAAGCGTCAGCGTACCGGGCGGAACGGAGGGCACGACGGTCAACGTGGGCGTCTCCGGCGCGGTATCCGGCGGGTATACGCCGTACACCTACGGCATTACCGGCGGCCCGAGCTGGCTTACAATCAATTCGGCCACCGGCGTGCTATCCGGTACGCGCCCGCCGGCGCCCGTCGCGGCGACCACCGCCACCATCACGATCACCGACGCCAGGGGCAACACCACCAGCTTTACGATCCAAATCGGCGCGATCGCCGCAAGAGGCGGCGGCACCACGGTCAAGTATATCTTCTCCACCAAGTGGAAGTCCACGTTCATCAACTGGCTGCTGTTCTTCCTGCTCTTCGGCTGGATCTGGATGTGGTTCATCAATCCCAGATAGGCTCACTAAAAAAGGCGGCAGCGCTTAACCGCGCTGCCGCCTTTTGCTGTCGCAGGTCTTTCAGACCGCCGTTTCCAGGTACGTCACCACGTCCCGGACCGTCAGAAACCTCGGCAACAGTCTATCGGGAATCGTGATGTTGAAGCGATCCTCGATGGCGCAGACCAGGTCGAACAGTTCCATAGAGTTCAGGCCCAGGTCGGCCGTCAGCACTGAGTCGAGGCTGATCTCCGACAGGTTGCCCTCCCAGATTTCGCTGAGTATCTCCTTTAGTTTTTCGATCATGGCGTCCCTCTCCTTTATAAATTAAATGGAATGTTTTTTGATCTTCATCGTCGTGGTCTTCGGGAATTGCGTATCCCGGAACTTAACCAGGTCAATCTGCTTGTATTTCGGCAGGCCGCGGTTCATCTCCTGGACTGCCCCGCGGATCGCCGGCTGCGCATCCGGCCCGGACTCCGCGTAAATCTCCGCTGCGATGCGGTTGTCCTCCCCGTAGACCGCTGTCTCTGTCACCCCGGGCAGCAGTTTGATTTTCTCCTCCAGCTCCTCCGGCGAGACATTCTTGCCGTTGCTGAGGATGATCAGGTTCTTGATGCGTCCCGTTACGTACAGGTAGCCGCGCTGATCCAAATAGCCCAGGTCGCCGGTCCTGAACCAGCCGTCCTGCATGAAAGATTCCTGTGTCGCTCGCTCGTCGCCGTAATAGCCTTGCATCACGTTGTCGCCCTTGACCTGTATTTCTCCCTCGTCGATCCGCACGCGGCAGCAATCCAGGGGCATGCCCACGCTGCCGATCCGGTTACGCCGGTTCGGGTTGACGGATACCACGGGCGCGCACTCGGTGATGCCATAGCCGTTGAGCAGGTCAATCCCCATGGCGCAGAAATCAGAGACAATCTGTTCGTTCAGGGGCGCGCCGCCGCAGATGATCAGATAGAGCTCCCCGCCCAGCGCTTCATGTACCTCTTTGAACAGCCTGCGGCGCACGTCTATGCCGAGCTTCATCAGCGCACGGCTGAGCTTCAGTCCACGGCGCATTGTATCGGCGCTGCCCTTGCGTTCGGCAGCCTCCCACATTTTTTTGTACACGACCTCCACAATTGCGGGTACCAAAATGGCCACGGTTGCGCGCAGCTTGACCATGTCCTTCTGCACATTGCGCACGCTGCGGCTGAT
>Ga0123353_10016861_pt1 | contig 10699 bp, 6 predicted proteins | sample TergutLab28metaG_3_FD_92763 | JGI IMG/M metagenome (GOLD analysis project Ga0123353, IMG submission 92763) | Labiotermes labralis P3 segment gut microbial communities from Petit-Saut dam, French Guiana - Lab288 P3 | ecosystem: Host-associated > Arthropoda: Insects > Digestive system > Gut ... | reverse complement strand
TCCCCTGCGGACCAGTCGGACCCTCCGGACCTTCATCGCCCGGCGGGCCCTGTATTCCCTGCGGACCGGTTGGACCCTCCTCGCCCGGCGGGCCTTGTATTCCCTGCGGACCCGTCGAACCCTCTGGGCCTTCCTCGCCCGGTGGCCCCTGTATCCCCTGCGGACCGGTAGCCGCCTACAAACATGCGCCCCAAACGCGAAAAAATAACAAGCTACACCTATTCAGCCTTCCGCAAGCTGTTCATTTCCACAAATTCCACAATCCGATCTATTACATCGATATAGCGGAATACGATGGTGAGAGTCTTATCTTCATGTACATAAATTGTGTCTATCAGCTCAAGCAGTAAGGAGCGTTCCAGTTTTCGTGCATTTCGATATTTTCGGAAAACAACGAACACTTCGTCCTCGCGGTCAACGCCCTGCATCATTTGATGTTGCTCGGCCTCCAGATTACGAATTGCCTCGCCAAGCTGTTGTATTTGTTCATCGCACTTTGCTTTCAAGCGCCTATAGTCGGTCATATTAATCATGCCGGATTTCTGGTCGAAGTATAAACCATCGGCAATGGCTTGCGTTTTTGTCAGTTCTCGATTTTTTTCTTTTAGCATTTTCTCAATGCGTTCAGATTGGGTGTTAATGGAGGGCGCTCTGTTAACCTTATCTACAAGCTCCGCTAGCGATTCCACTAACGCGATTTGACTCTGTATCGCAGTCAATACGGCTTCTTCCAAAATGTCTGTGCGGATAGAGTGCCTCCCGCATCGCGTTTTGGATTTTTCATCATTTGTACGGCAAACGTAATAGACATTACCACGGGAGCCTTTACGTCGGAGCGCCTTATTACAATCCCTGCAGCGCATGAAACCTGAAAACAGATGCACTGTCCTTTCGCCATTTGGGGTGCGGGTGTCGCGCTGCAGTACGCGCGCTATATCGTCATATTCCTCTTGGGCGAACGTCGGATCGTGCGTATTCTTTACAATGTACCATTCATCCTCTGGCACTGCAACTTTATCGTGTACCTTATAGCTTACCACGCGTTGTTTGCCCTGCACCATATGGCCTAGGTTAATCTGATCCAGCAGCACCCGGCGTACAGCGGTACCGCTCCAAAGGCCATCGTTCATGTGGCTTTTTGGATTGCAATATTGCCAGCCTTTGCTGTGTTTGTAAGCGGTGGGATTGGGTACTCCCATCTCATTGAGACGCTTGGCAATTCCGGCAAGGCTCATGCTTTCATATAACAGCCACGACATCATCTCGCGCTTGATAGGTACAATTTCCTGATCTAAAACCAGATGATTTTTATCTTCTGGATCTTTCAGATATCCATAGGGCGGAAAAGCTCCGATATACTCGCCGTTACGACGTTTCGCATCGAATGTCCGACGAATCTCGCTGGATGTTTTCGCGGCAAAGCGATCATTCATCAAGCCAGTGATCGGCACTTCCAGGCCAGTGATTGCTTCCGGGTTTGTATATGTATCAATTTTAGGATCGCCTGTAGAGATAAATCGCACTTTTTTCTGAGGAAAATAGTATTCGAGATAGTAGCCCTGGTCAGAGTAATTACGGAAGGCGCGGGAGAGAGATTTGCACAGCACACAGTTTACTTTGCCTGCTTCGATGTCCTGTATCATGCGCATAAAACTCTCGCGGGAGTCATCAGTCCCTGTAAGGCCGTCGTCAATATAAAAGTCATTTATTGTATACTGCCCTTCAAATGAGTTATTGAGGTATTGAGACAGTATTTTTTTCTGATTGATCACGCTTTCGCTTTCCTCATTGCCGTCCTCGCGGGAAAGACGGATGTATCCGGCAATACGCCATTCGCACTGTACACTTGCTGCACTTTTGGTTCTGTCGAGCTTTGGCCGTCCCATGTCGTCCCCCCTTCCGCGCATTCATTGGTACCATGTTCGCTCTAAAAGGCCCTACAGTCAAGGATTTTCTGATCGTGTGCATGGAGAAAAAGAGGGCAGATGCGCGAGATATATTATGGCTTCTGCGAACATAAAAAATGCCCTCGCACATCTCTATGCAAGGGCTATTTTGTCCTATCAATGCTTATTCTGTCGGGACATGTTAAATTTAAGAATCTTTGTCTTTGTTTTCGTCTAGAGTTGCCACTTTTTTGCTTTCAAAAGCTAAAGCTAAGCGCCTCATAAAATCCGAATCCATAAAAACAACCCGTTTCTTCATGTGCTTAGCTAACGTACATATTGTTTCGCTTAATTGATCATCAAACAAAGCGGGAGCAATGATGGCGACAATATCAACACGAGTATCCATGAATCCTCTTATTGCTTGATCCAATATCTCGCGTCCCTCTTTGGAAGATCGTGTTATTTTTTTAGTTGTCGATTTCATAATGCCTTGCAAACTTCTGAGTTCACCTTCAAACATAACTCTGATAGACACATCCCCATACTCGTGTCCTTGGTGCGGCTGAGGGATAAAGTCGTCAAAGTAAGTAAAGAGCTGCATTAAGCATTGTAGATCATCTAGGCTCTTCCACGACTTATATCTGCAATCATCGCATTCGTTGATTGTTGAACCCTTACACTTTTCATTAAGTTTTCCCAAGGTGGCATTGATGGAAGGCAATTTCTCTGTAGAAAGATGCTGCGAATACAAACTAGCGAAGGTTGAAATATCCCTTGGCTGTATTCGTTTGAATCCTTTGCTGTTCAGAATTTTTAAATGCCCATTATGTACAGCAATGTATTCGTCTGAAGCAGCACTAATGCTGGGCTCTATTGCTTGGAGTTCCGTAACAATTTCTTTAAAAAGTTTGTCCTTAATCAACACGGTTAATAGGGAATTGGCGTCGTTAACTGCGTGTCCATGCCCACTATCGCATTTTAAACAAGTGACTTTCTTACGGCAATAATCGCAGTGCACTTCGTTTTTTACTAAAGCAAATAGGCTCCGTTCACAATCTGGGCATAAGGGCAGAATTGTGTCCTCACAGGAGTCACACATCAGCAAAAAGCTACACTCGGTATCCTTTGGAAAAGCTGTCTGTAATTCCAGCGGGGTTATCTCAACCGGGTATTCTGTAAGCTTTTTATAGCGGCAAATTAAAACAGCGATCGCTATTTTTTCAAGAGCTCTTTTTTGAGCGATTGTTAATTTTCTTGAACTAGAATTCTGAAATAAGTTGAGGTGCTGGAATTTCTCAATTCCTTCATCGGAAAAAACATTAGAGAAGAACTCAATGATGGCAAGTATTCGTTTTATGCTCCACTCCCTAAATTGGGTTGCTGTCAGATTTTTGCTAATATACAGTTTTCCTCTATTGCAGTTAACGCCTAGAGTGGCGGTGGTTTCTTCGTCGATTTCTTCATCATATGAAGTGGAGGACATTTCATGCCCATTAAATTCTGTAAGTAGGGCCTCTTGTTTATCTGAAAGTTGAGGATCAGAAAATATTACTTTTTGAGGCTTGTCGCTCCCCTTGTCATGGTGCGTAAGCGACATCTTTTTTCTCGTGCTTGGAGGAATAATGGTATCAAGCACTTTTTGATTAAGTGAAACACCGATTAGCTTTACACTAAACAAATGATAAAGAGTTTGCTTGACAACCGCTTCAATTCGAGGCGGCATATTATATAGGGCTACAAAACCCTTTTTCGAGCAGATCCAAGCAAAGCAGTCTATCCGTTCATATATGGAATCAAAACGGTTATCTTCCGTAACAAAGCTATATTTTTTTAAATAATTCATCCCAAGCTCAAGAACTGGCGTTTCACTATTCCCCCAATTATCTACGGCGTGACAACTCAAGCTCTTAGTGTTTTCATCTGCGCCATATCGGAACTCATCCAAATAAACATTCATGGCCTCTTGAAAGTGGCTAGGAGATACGTCTTTCCCCATGAAGCCTTTCGCCCAATAGAGCACAAAACCTGGCTTTTTTCCGTATCGGTATTCTTCAAAATACTGAAGGACTGTTTCCTCAGTTATGGATGTCTGCTCGAGTATATCTCGGAGCTGCTTTTTATTAAGCTGCCGTATAGCCTTGTTTATGCTATCAACTCTGTTTTTGTCAATAATACTCAGGTATTTGGCTTCCAGCTCCGAAGATTCTACTTCAGAGGTAAGCATTTTGCAGATACCTTCGAGCCGCATTAAGTCAAGCGCTAATATTGCGTTTTCAGTCATCATATAATTTCTCCCAACAGCGTTTACAGTTCGTTTGTCTAATTAGCACTCTTCGGCCTGGAGTGCTAAATCCATTATATCCCTGTAATGCGCTAAAGTCAACACTCCGCGACAAAATTCACACATTGTTAACATTTCTCTTGAGAGTCTATAATAATCACTGCATTCTTACTCTGTCATTTGACAGATATTAACTCAAAGCCTCCATGATCTCCCGAAAGGTCTCCATCGCCGTTTCCAAATTGTCTATGATCTCCCCCGCCAGCACATCCGGGTCTGGAAGGCTGTCGAGGTCAGCAAGAGATTTATCCTTAATCCAGAAGATGTCGAGGCTGGTTTTGTCCCGTTCTTTAATTTGACTGTAGGTAAAGCGGCGAAAACGACCATCTGGATTTTCTTCGCTCCATGTTTCATGACGCTCAAAGCGATTTGCCGGATTGAAGCAAGCAATGAATTCCTGTAAGTCAGCAAAAATCATTGGGTTCTTTTTCAAGGTGAAATGCACGTTCGTGCGGAAATCATATACCCACACTTCTTTGGTTTGCGCGTTCGGGCTGGCTGGACGATTATCAAAGAATATGACATTCGCTTTGACACCAGGCTTATAGAAAATGCCCGTAGGTAAGCGAAGAATGGTGTGCAGATCAGTAGTTTCAAGCAGTTTCTGGCGCACTGTCTCGCCTGCGCCGCCCTCGAACAACACATTATCCGGCACGACCACCGCCGCCTTGCCGCTGGACTTAAGCAGGGTATGTATGTGCTGCACGAAGTTAAGCTGCTTATTGGAGCCAGTCGCCCAGAAGTCCTGCCGGTTATACACCAAGTCCTCGGTTTCCTGTTCGCCTTCGTCGTTCGTAAAAGTCATGGAGCTTTTCTTGCCGAAGGGCGGATTGGTTAAAACATAGTCAAAGCGCTCTCCGGGGTCAACAAGGAGCGCGTCATTGCGCGTGATGGGTGGCTTACCTTCAATGTCGCCTATATTATGAAGGAACAAATTCATCAGGCAAAGCCGGTAGGTGTTCTTGACGATTTCCCAGCCGCGAAACGTGTTGTTTTTCAAAAAAGTTCGCTGGTTGCGGTTAAGCTTGTAACGGGAAGGGTCTGTCAAAAAGTCATATGCTGCGAGAAAAAATCCTCCTGTACCGCAGGCCGGATCAACAATTGTTTTACCGGGCTGCGGGCACAGGCATTCCACCATAGCCTTGATCAACGCGCGGGGCGTAAAATACTGCCCGGCTCCGCTCTTCGTGTCGGCGGCGTTCTTTTCAAGCAGCCCCTCATAAATATCGCCTTTCACATCGGCGGACATGGAAACCCAATCCTCCGCGCCGATCATGGTGACGATGCGCTTGAGCTTGGCAGCCTCACTGATTTTATTCTGTGCCCCGGCAAAAATTCTGCCCAGCGTTCCGCTCTGTTTGCCCAGCGCTTCCAGTGTGTCTTTGTATTGCTGCTCCAATTCTGCTCCGGCCAGCACAGCCAATTTACCCCAGGTATACTCCTCCGGGATACCGATGCTGCGCTTATAGGGTGGCTTGGCGTATTCGTCCGCCATCTTCAGAAATATCAGATAAGTAATCTGCTCCAAATAGTCGCCGTAGCTCACGCCGTCGTCATATAAAACACCGCATAGGCTCCACACCTTTTGTGTGATCGCGGACGCGCCATTCTCAGCCATGCTTTTTCCTCCCCGCTTTCTTGGGCTTTGTGGTTTCTGCTGCGCGTGTTGCCTTTATCCGCTCCAGCAACACATCCGCCGGTTCATCGTTCGGGTCTTGCGGCACCAGCTGCCCTGCAAATGCTTTTTTTAGTATACTCTGCCGCAGTGCCTCTGCCTTGGCAAGGCTCTCGTTCACGATGGCTTCCAACTTGTCGCAGACGGATAAACGGGATTCGATTGCAGCGACGATGGTAGACTGCTCAACCAATGAGGGCATCGGTATTTCGAACATTTTTACATCACCTACATTAACATGCGGCGATGCAGTGCCACCAGTCATTTTTTTTACGACGATTTCAATCTGCGGCGAATTGAGATAATGCATTAAAAACCTTGGAAGTAATTGCGCGTCAGTCCGCATGAGCATCATCCTTTGTCCCAAGCAAAGCTCAACATTCTCCGGCACAATACACGCTATCCCTAATATAGCCCCTTCACGACTATATAATATATCATCCTTTTCTGGTTTTAAGCGCCGTATTCGCTCATTATATGTGTCAACTGAAACATAATTCTTTTCATCCAAGTTCAAATAACCTTTACGGAAATTCGTCGTCCTCAAACATAGTTTTCCGCTTGCCGTCCATTTGGGGGTTGAATGCGGGCAGTCTACAATATGTGAGCACAGTGTTTTTAATGGGCGTTCTGTTGTATCTGAATAACACTTATCAAACGCCCACCTTAGCACCGCCTGCCGATACATCCGCAGCTGCTGCTGCACGGTTCGCAGCGTTTCCACGCCCTTGTCCAACTCCGAAAATAGCGCATCGATTTTGGCGACGATGCGTTGTTGTTCGGGGAGGGGTGGGAGTTCAACTATGTTCTTTGAATAATCCGAAATCCAGTATCGCTTATGCGTGGTGGCATTGTGTCGTATTAATTGCATTCGATAGAAAAGGAATTTTATATTCAGCTCGGGAGAAACAACATGCAATATCTTCATGGCAGAGGATTTCACTTTGAATGGAAACGTTACAAACTGCGTCGCGGTGGTAAAATCATCAAAGATTATGACAGGCAAATGGTCGTTGAAAATGCCATCACTTTCATTCGTATGCCCTATTATAAAGGTTTTCCCTGCGGTTAAAACAGGCGTTGGATAGCTTTCGCAATATTCAGTTGATGCAACGATGTATTTCTGTGGTTGCTCATAGTTCAAAAGACTGTCAAGCGAAACACTAACCCACCCCTTCGGCAAATCCAACCTCCCACCTCCTTACGCCGCCAACGCGACATTCATTTCATCCAGCAACGCTTCATAGCTGTCGCCGAACAAGGCATAAAACTTCCCCAGCCCGCCGTGGCGGTTAAAGGGAGCCAAATCCAAGTCTTCTGCTGATATCGCCAGCGAATCTGCGATGAAGTCCTTGATCATTCGCAGCCACATCATCTGCTCATCGGAAAAATGCTCGTGCCCGGCGTTCTTGGCAAAGGCCCAGCGCTTAAAATTGATATCCACGATATTGCTGTAGGGGCTGAGCTCGCCGCTGATTTTCAGCTCGAACCGCATCAGAGACACAATGTCGATGAGCTTGTTCAACGGGGATTTCGCTTTCACTTGCGTTGGGAATGTATAGCCGTAAGCGCTCCAAAGCCGCTCTGTGGAAAGGTGCTGCCGCAGCAGGGCCTCATGCACTTCCTGGATCATTTCAAGCGTCAGCGGGCGGTTTTTCCAATTGCCGTCGTAGAGGATAGACAGCGCGGTGATTTCATTCCTGTTCTCTTCCATAAACTTACGGAAAGCCGCGATATCCGCTTCGGCCTTTTTGCCGTAATCGCCATCCCAGGCGGCGATGTTAACGGTGTCGAGGTTTACGTTATCGATGATCTGGTCGTGCGCCTTGCGGGCATTTTCGATGAAGTCGCGCAGCTTTGGCTCAAAGAACGGTTCGGCGGCTTTTTCGGCAAGGGCCTCGCTTGTTTGCCCGCTTTTGACTACGAAGTCTTCATCAAAGGCATTAAGCAGCGCCGCCGCTGTATCCCGCAGGGAAACACCGCCCGAAATTTCGGTAAATTTCTTTTCCTCTACTGGCGAAAGCTGTTTATCCAATCGGGTCAATCGCCCGGCAAGCGCCGTGAGCGTATCCTCGTCCCGCGCGCCCATCACAACGCTCATCATGAGATCTTTCATGGAAACGCCTGGCTTGCGCTCCAGCGGGCGGGAGTCGGTCTTGATGGAATGGGTGACGCCAACGGCGTCGACAATCACAAAGCGCGCCTTGTTGCCCTTTGCCGAAGGCGTAACCTTCTGCAAGTCGTCCTCGGATAGCGTTCGGGTACCGCGCCCCTTCATCTGTTCAAAATAATTGCGGCTGCGTACATCACGCATGAACAGCAGGCACTCCACCGGCTTCACGTCCGTGCCTGTGGCGATCATATCAACCGTGACGGCAATGCGGGGGTAATAGTCATTGCGGAACGCCGCCAGCGCTTTGTCCGGCTTGTCCGCGCTGTATGTAATCTTACGACAGAACTCATTGCCCTCGCCAAACGCCTCCCGCACGATCTGAAGAATATCGTCGGCGTGGCTGTCGGTTTTGGCGAAGATGATCGTCTTGGGCACTTCCTGCCTGCCGGGAAAGATTTCGCTTAGCAGCTTCTCTCTGAATGTATGTATGACGGCCCGGATTTGACTTTTGTTGATCACATCGCGGTCAAGCTGTGTACCTGTATAGGCTTCATCGCCGTCAAGCATCTCCCAGCGCTTGGCGCGGGTGAGCCTGTTGCGCTTTTCCACGGACTGCCGCAGGATGGTCGCGCCATTGCGGGTAATATCGGTTTCAATCAGAAATGTATCATAGCCAACATTGACGTTATCCAGCACGGCCTGCTCGTGGGTATATTCGCTGACTACATTCTCGGCAAAGTAGCCAAAGGTACGCTTGTCCGGCGTAGCTGTCAGCCCGATCTGGAATGCGTCAAAATAGTCCAGCACTTGCTGCCAAATGTTATAGATGGAACGATGGCACTCGTCTATAATGATGAAGTCAAAAAACTCCGGCGGGTATTTTTCGTTATACACCACCTCGCGTGGGTTGCCGGTGAGCGTGTATTCGTTGGGGTTTTCAATCTCGGCGGATTCATCCAGCGCCTCACCCCTCAGAATGGAATACATACGCTGTATGGTGCTGATGCACACCTGACTGGACGCGGGAATAGACGGCGACTTCAAGCGACGCACATCGTACAACTCCGAAAAGAGCCGGGTTTCATCATTGGGCGTGTAGCCCAAGAACTCCTGCTCCGCCTGTTCGCCAAGATTCTTCGTGTCCACCAAAAATAGAATCCGCTTCGCACGGGCAAATTTCAGCAAGCGATAAACTGCCGTTATTGCGGTGTATGTTTTGCCCGCGCCCGTTGCCATCTGAATCAACGCGCGGGGGCGATTGTCAGCAAAGGATTTTTCAAGTCCTCGGATTGCTCTAATCTGGCAGTCGCGGAAAGACTTCTGTATATCCTCAAAATAGGGAATGCTTTTTAGCCGGTTGCGGAGGGTAGCGTCGTCGGTAAGCCACGCCCGCAGCGTCTCAGGGCGATGGAAAGAATACACCTCACGGGATCGGGCTTTCTCATCGGCATAGTCGGTAAAGCGCGTGATAACGCCGGTCGCTTCATATATGAAACGAAGCGATTGCTGATTGACAACCCACTTGATACCACTTTCTGCGTATCGTTTGGATTGCGATTCATGGACGGTGATGTTTTGCCCCTCTTCGGATCTCTTGGCTTCCACCACGCCGATGGGCCTCTTGTCCACAATCAGCAGATAGTCCACAGGGCCGGTGTCGGTCGCAAACTCACGCACAGCGACACCCAGCGCGGCGGCAGGGTTGTATTTCTTCATGTCCTGCACTGCCCAGCCGGATGCTTCCAGTTGTTTATCAATTTCGTGCCGCGCCTTCTGCTCTGGTGACATTTGTGTCCTTTATCCTCCTTCACCGCAAGCTGAAACTCCACTGTGGACTTTTGTCTATTATAGCAGATTTAACAGGGGAAAGCAATGCTTTGTGGAAATTTTTAGGAATAGTCAGCTATCCGGCCCGCCTTTGTCCGTGACCTCACCAATGCCGCCACCGAAGAACCAGCCGTGGGACTCAATGAAGCGCAGGAAGCGATCCGTGAAATCATCTGAGGATATTCGAGGGTGTACCTCTGCAATACCGTTGATTTCAATCAAGCGGCAGTTGGGTATTGCATCGGCACAGGGCAGCGCCTCGTCGATGCGATCCAATGCCGCCTTGTATTTCTTGATACGCGCCTCGTCCTTTTCCGTGGGGTTCGGGATGCGCGTCAAGTCCATGTTGTCAATCAAATCAGCCGACTTCACCCAGCAGGCAGTTTCGTTTTGCAGAACACGATCCATAAAGTCGTCATAGCTCTCGTCCGCCCGGCGGGTCAGACAATCCAGCGCGGCAATGATTTCTTCGCCAAACCCGTCCCGCCGTAGATCGTCGAAAGTGATGTCGCTGTCCTCGACGACATCGTGAAGCACGGCGCAGATTTTTTGCAACTCGCCCTCAACATTCATCATCACCCGCAGCGGATGCAGAATATAGGGCGCGCCGCCCTTATCAGTCTGTTCGACATGGGCTTGTGCGGCAATTGCGATGGCTTTTGTGAGCATAGCGTAATCCCCCTGTTTATCCTTCGTGTATTTACAGCACTGTCTCTGCATAGGTGTGCCAGTATTCCTCATCTGTCTCAACGTGATGTGTCCAACAATACATGAGGACGATTTCAAATTCCTGCTTTTTTCCTCTGGTAAAGCTTTTCTTCGGCATATTTCTATACAAGGTATCCAAGGCAAAT
>Ga0123353_10016860_pt1 | contig 10700 bp, 10 predicted proteins | sample TergutLab28metaG_3_FD_92763 | JGI IMG/M metagenome (GOLD analysis project Ga0123353, IMG submission 92763) | Labiotermes labralis P3 segment gut microbial communities from Petit-Saut dam, French Guiana - Lab288 P3 | ecosystem: Host-associated > Arthropoda: Insects > Digestive system > Gut ... | reverse complement strand
GGTGAATAGTCCTAAGTAAGGTGAATAGTCCTAAGTAAGGTGAATAATCCTAAGTAAGGTGAAAAAACCTTAGAAGGCGGCTCCAAGGGAGAGGTTTATCCTCGGCACAATCCCTTTATAATCGACATCGTACCACAAGGCGTATGAACTATCGAAGCTGCGGCCGTTCAAATAGGCGTAGCGGATGCCTCCTCCGGCCATAACATCCATGGTGAAACGGCCAAAGATGAATTTTACGCCCGTATCAACGCCCAAACCCACCACATCATAGATATCTGTGTTGTACGTTTTGATGCTGCTATGTTTATCGACAGCCTTTTTCACCTTAACACTCTTATATAAGGCGTAGGGACCAAGGTAGAAATTTACCCTGAACGGCCTTTTTGTTAAGAAAAATTTATAACCCAAATCTATACCCAACCCTTCCTTTTGGGTAAAGCGGTAATCGTCAATGTGCTGAAGTTTCACGGAGGGAGAAATCCGCAATGACCCTGAGGGAAAAAGACGCTCGTAGGTGAGCATAAAAGTCCCATTGAAGAAATAGAGAGGACTGAACAAGATGTGATTAGGATGATTTAACACCCCAACCTTTTTTTCTGCATTGTCGGTTTGGGCAAAGAGGAAACCCACCAAAAGGGAGGCTACAACGGTCAACAATATTTTCACTTTCATATCAAGACAATTTATTATTTTCTCTTCATAGATGCACCAAAGTGTCAAAACGCTGCACGGCATACAAAAAAAAATTATCTTTGTATTCGATAAAATGACGCCGGATGAATCTAACACCCTTCTGCTCAGACAAGTACCAATATACCATGGGCAAAACTTTTTGGGATAGCGGCCTCTATCGGCAAGAGGCTATCTTCAATTTACTCTATCGGGAAGCACCCGACAAGAACAATTGGGCAGTGGTGAGCGGTACACGCGATGGCATTGCGATGGCGTTGGCGCTGGGAGGTCAACCCGCCTCATTTTTTGAATCTTTCATCCCCGAACCCGTCTATGAGGAGTACCGACAATGGCTCTCCTCCATCCGTTTTACCGGATCAATCTGGGCTATGGAGGAGGGAGAGATTGCCTTCCCCGGACAACCGATTATGATTATAAAGGCGCCCATCATCGAAGCGCAACTTTTAGAGACGCCGCTTCTCTGCATTTTAAACCACCAGATGGCTGTGGCCACCAAAGCCTCCCGCGTAAGTCGAAGCACCTCAAAGCCCATCTCTGAATTCGGTTCTCGCCGCGCACACGGCCCCTGGGCTGCCGAGCATGGGGCAAAAGCGGCTTACATTGGAGGTTGCATCGGTTCATCCAACATTCTGGGAAAGGTCAACTACGGTGTTCCCTGCTCCGGCACCATGGCACACAGTTACGTTACGGCATTCGGCTGCACGCCTGACAAGGAGTACACTGCATTTACCACCTATATTAGGAGCCACTTCGGCGAGCCGCTCATCCTTCTGCTCGACACCTACGACACCCTCCGTTCCGGAATTTTACATGCTGTTGCCGCATTTAAGGCTTGTGGCATAAATGATTCCTACCCAAATACCTACGGGGTTCGGTTGGACAGCGGCGACCTTGCCTACCTCTCTGTAGAATGTCGAAAGATTTTGGATCAGGCGGGACTGAACGGATGTAAAATAACTGCAAGCAACGCCCTTGACGAGTACCTGATTTCCGATCTGGAGCGTCAACATGCCGCCATCGATTCCTACGGAGTGGGGGACGCAATTGCCACCAGCAAGCACAATCCCTGCTTTGGCAACATCTATAAATTGGTACAGATTGACGATCAGCCACTTCTTAAACGTACAGAAGACAAAGGTAAACTAATCAACCCCGGATTTCAGCGCACCTACCGCATATCAAGAGGTGGTGAATTTTCTGCTGATGTAACGTGTTTGGCAAACGACCAATTAAGTCAACGTATTGAATCGTTGGAAGATATTGTTTTAAGGGACGAATTTGACGACACCAAACGAACCGCCTATTCCGCCGGAAATTACCATTACCACATCCTCCAAAAAAAGATGGTGGAAGATGGCCGGCTGCTACACCCCGAACCCACAATCGAGCAAAAACGCAGCTACTACCTTGAAAACCTCTCTCGCCTGAACCCCACAGAAAGGCGACTCATCAATCCCCACTTCCATAAAGTGGATATTTCAGACGATCTTTATTCAACCAAAATCAAATTACTCCATGACATCCAAAGACAACTCAATCCACATTGACCCGAGCAGGCGAATTCACATTATTATCGATGTGCTCAATGATTTTATTTCGGGCAGTATGGCGTGCCTCCACGCAAAGGAGGCCATTTCAAAAATAACCGAGCGAATCAACACCCATCCATACGAGGAGGTGCGCTATATATGTGACGCCCACCCGCAACAGCACAGTTCATTCCTCGAAATGGGGGGACAGTGGCCTACGCACTGTGTCAAGCACAGTTTCGGGCAACAGATTGACCTCACCTTCTACACCTGCATCAACCTGCCCGTCAATCGCCCACGCATCAGCGAAAATGTTTTTGAAAAAGCAACCCATCCCGAACATGAAGAGTATTCAGGGTTTAACGCCGTAGGAACTCAGGGCAGGTTATTAAGTGAAAAACTCCACCGCGGACAACCCGTGTTGGTGAGCGGTATAGCCACCGAATATTGCGTCCTCGAAACGGTGAAAGATTTGCTGCAAAATGGATTTCAGGTAGAGGTGTTGCAGGACGGGCTCGCTTATGTCACCCTTGAAGGGCACAAACAGGCATTGGCTCAGATGCGGGAACTTGGTGTCAAACTCATTTGAGACTTGGTGTCAAACTCATTTGATGTGACCACTTTTAAGCAGCGCAAACATCTCTCGTTTATACGCCTCCACCCCGGGTTGGTCAAAGGGATTGACACCCAGCATATAGCCGCTGATTCCGCACGCTGCCTCAAAAAAGTAGAGGAGCGCCCCAACGCAGTGCGCATCTAAGCGGGGTATCTCAATTCGGATGTTGGGTACGCCTCCGTCTATGTGCGCCTTGCGGGTGCCCAATTCCGCCATCTTATTACATTCATCTATACGCTTCCCGACCAAATAATTGAGGCCATCTGCATCCTCTGCTTCCGCCTCTATCCGTAGCGTTCGCTCGGGTTGTGAAACGCTCAACACCGTCTCCATCAAGATACGCTGCCCATCCTGAATATATTGCCCCATTGAGTGGAGGTCTGTGGTAAAATCGACTCCGGCAGGGAAGATTCCCTTGCCCTCTTTCCCCTCGCTCTCGCCATAAAGTTGTTTCCACCACTCCGTAACAAAGTGCAGTTTGGGGTGGAAATTGGCCAACAGTTCAATTACTTTCCCGTTCCGGTAGAGCACATTTCGCATCGCCGCATACTGCACCGAAGGATTTTCGGCCGTTGGCATCAGGCTCTGCTCCATCTGTATTCGCGCACCCTCCATAAGCGCCTCAATGTCAATCCCCGCTATTGCCATAGGCAACAACCCCACCGGTGTCAACACCGAAAATCGCCCTCCCACGTCGTCGGGAATCACAAAGGTGCGGTACCCCTCCCAATCGGCAACACTCCGCAACGCCCCTTTTGAAGAATCGGTGATGGCCACAATACGCCTCTGCGCCTCCTTCTTGCCATACTTCTCCTCTATATGCCTTTTAATCAACCGAAACGCAATAGCGGGTTCCATCGTGGTGCCCGACTTGGAGATCACCACGCAAGCGCAGGAGCGTCTCTGCATCAACTCGAGCAACTCCCACAAATAGTCCTCCCCAATATTCTGTCCCGCAAAAAGCACCAACGGATGTTCCCGATTGGGAATGTGTGCATCAAAACTGTGCGACAATGCCTCAATCACCGCCTTAGCGCCCAAATACGACCCGCCGATCCCAATCACCACCACCACTTCAATATCGGCAGCAAAATCATCCGCCACCTCCTTCAGCCGCTCAATCTCCACCGCTTCCACACACTCAGGAGTCCGGATCCATCCCAAAAAAGCGCTTCCGCCTCCACTTCCATCCTTGAGTACCTGCAAAGCATCCACCCCTTGAGCCAGCCCCAAAGCCAACTCATCTGCGGCGACAAACTCCGCCGCCCCCGTCAAATCAATTCTAACTCTGTCCATATCAGCATAATTTATCAGTCAATTGACGTATTTTCTCGTTCACATCTCCCCGTTCATACAAAATCGAATAGGCAGCCTCCGCAATCGGCATCGGCACCTTATACTTCTGATTCACCTGAAAAATCCCCCGAGTCCCGTAGTAGCCCTCCGCCACCATGTCCATCTCCAACTGAGCCGCTCGAACCGAATACCCCTTCCCCAACATCCCGCCAAATGCACGGTTTCGGCTAAATTGCGAATAACAGGTAACCAACAAATCCCCCAAAAACGAAGAACGGGCTGTCTCTCTACTCTTACAGGGATGCGTTTTGTCCAAAAAATCTTTCATTTCCCGATAAGCGCTCGTAATCAGCACCGCCAAAAAGTTGTCTCCATATCCCAAAGAGTGACAAATCCCCGACATCAACGCATATATATTCTTGAGTATCACCGCATATTCTATTCCATAAATATCAGTGGAAGTTTCCGTTTTAATAAAAGCGCAGGTAAAGGCGCTCGCTATTGCCTGAGCCACTTCGTTTCGTTTGCAAGTGAGTGTCAGGTAAGAGAGGCGCTCCATAGCCACCTCTTCGGCGTGACATGGACCGCTCACCACCCCTAAGTTATCATAAGGAATATCGTACCAATGGTGAAAATACTCCGTAATAGTCACATTTTCATCCGGAACCATACCTTTGATGGCCGTAAGAATAAACTTGTTTTCCAACGAGGTCGCTAACGAGGCAATCTCTCCTTTGAAATAGGCCGATGGGATACAAAAGACCAAAACGTCAGCCTCCTCAACCACTTTATTGATATCGGTGCTCATATCCAATCGTTCCGAATCTAAACGGGCAGATTGAAGGTAACAGTGATTACGATGGTTGAGCAAAATATTGTGGATGATCTCCTCGTCCCGAACAAACCACGACAGCCGTGCCTGTGTCTGTAACAATATCTTTACCAAAGCCGTTGCCCAACTTCCGCTGCCAATAACAGCAAAGCGTTTAGGTGTATGTTCAAAAAAAGATTTCATCTGACTAATTTTTACACGGGCGCAAATGTACGCCATTTTTGCCAAATCGCATCTTTTTGGTACCTTTATCTGCTTTTCTTTTGACATCTATGGACTTTATTTCGTTATATAACAAAGCCTTACATAATCTTCCCCTCACAAGAGAAGAGGCGATACTTCTCTATAGAGATGCCCCTACGCAAACATTGATGTGTATGGCGCAAGAGATACGGTTTCAAAAAGTGCCGCAAAGGGCGGTGAGTTGGCAAATCGACAGGAATGTTAACATTACCAATATGTGCATTTCGGGGTGTCTCTTCTGCAACTTTCATGTAAAAAAGCACGAGCACAACAAGATTTTTATCACCTCCTTTGATGCGTACAAAGAGAAGATCGACGAGATGCGCGCCCTTGGGGGAGATCAGTTGCTCATACAGGGGGGATTGCATCCCGACCTTGACATCACATTCTACGAAACGCTGTTCCGTCAACTGAAAGAGTACGCGCCGGAGGTACGGTTGCACGCATTAGGCCCTCCGGAGGTGGCACACATAGCCAAAATAAGCAAATGCACCTATCGCGAAGTGTTGGAACGACTTACCAAAGCGGGACTCGACTCTTTGCCCGGCGCCGGCGCCGAAATATTGAGCAACCGCGTCCGCAACATAATCTCTCCTGCAAAACCCGATGCGCAGGCGTGGCTCGACGTGATGCGGGAGGCGCACCGGATGGGGCTTCTCACCTCTGCCACCATGGTTTTTGGACACATCGAGACCCTTGAAGAGCGCATCGACCACCTGATTGCCCTCCGCGACCTTCAAGCCCAAAAGCCGCCGGATGTCCCTGGATTTCTCGCATTTATCTGCTGGCCTATGCAACTCAAGGGAACCCCATTGGCAGCCAAATTCGACTTTCGCCCCGTAACTCCTGTCGAATACATCCGCACAGTAGCCATCAGCCGGATTGTATTGCACAACATCCAAAATATTCAGGCATCGTGGCTCACCGTGGGGGTTCCGGTTGCCCAACTCTGCCTCCATGCCGGCGCCAACGACATGGGATCCATTATGATTGAAGAAAACGTGGTCTCCGCTGCCGGTGCACGAAGCCAGCTTGACGCCGCAAAGATGAAAGAGGCAATCCGTGCGGCAGGGTTTGAACCGTGGCTTAGGGATCAAAGATGGAGCGCCCGCTGACGCCTGTGTCAATGGAAGATGGAGCGCTCGCTGACGCCTGTGTCAATGGAAGATGGAGCGCCCGCTGACACCTGTGTCAATGGAAGATGGAGCGCCCGCTGACGCCTGTGCAATAGTCTCCATATACCCGTGGTCTTCGGGTAGATTTGGTTGAATAGAGGCTTCAACCGCCAGACGATCACAACGCTCATTTTCGGGATGGCCGGCGTGCCCTTTAATCCAAACGAATTTTATGCGGAATTTTGGCCAAATGTTGAGAAATCGGAGCCATAGGTCAACGTTTTTCACCTTTTTAAAGCCGGTTGCCTGCCATTTGGGCAACCACCCTTTTTCAATGGCATTCACCACGTAGGTAGAGTCGCTGAAGATGGTGACTTCGGACCCCACTTTTTTAAGCGCCTCCAAACCCACAATCACCGCCAGCAACTCCATTCGGTTGTTGGTGGTGATGCGATACCCTCCGGAAATCTCCTTACGATGAGCGCCGCTCACCAACACCACACCGTACCCTCCGGGGCCGGGGTTCCCCTTGGCAGCGCCGTCGGTATAGAGTTGAATCACGTACATCTTCGCTATGATCCGGCCTGAGGTCCTTCAGGAATAGTCACCCTCAACCTGTTTTTTTGCAACTCTTTATGTTGAAGTCGAGATTGATAGAGATCAGATGCTGCATAGAGGGCGGCCAACATCGATTGGGGAGATGCTTTATCCTTACCGGCGATGTCGTAGGCGGTTCCGTGGTCGGGAGAGGTACGGATGATCGGGAGGCCGGCGGTGAAGTTAAATCCGGTGTGGAAAGCGATCGTTTTGAAGGGCACCAACCCCTGATCATGGTACATCGACAGGACGGCGTCAAAGGCACGGAAAGCCATAGAGCCAAAAAAGCCATCTGCCGGATAGGGCCCAAAAGCCAAAATCCCCTGTTGGGACGCATCAGCAATGGCGGGTTCAATCACCTGAATCTCCTCCTCTCCCAATACGCCGCCATCTCCCGCATGGGGATTTAACCCCAGAACGGCTATTTTGGGTCTTTCAATTTGAAAATCCACCCTTAGAGAATCGTTCAGTTGCTTGATTTTTTGTACAATCATCTCTCGGTTCAATTGAGTGGCTATCGCAGAAATGGGAATGTGCCCTGTGGCCACCCCCACCCTGAGCGTTTCGCTGCACAAAAGCATAATGTAGTGCGCTGCATTGAATGCGTTGGCCAAAAATTCTGTGTGCCCGGGAAAAGCAAAGCCTCCCTCATGCACCGTTTGCTTATTAAAAGGAGCTGTAACCAAAGCATTTATCCTTGAAGATTTGAGGTCCTGAACTGCAACTTGCAAAGCAGCCAATGCTGCTCTTGCCCCCTCGGGACTTCGCCTGCCGAGTTCCACCGCGCCGCTATCGGGCACGCATTGAATCAAGTTTATCCGCTTGGTATGCGCCTCCGAAGCCGAAGCGATTACATTTACTGCAAATGACTCCGCGCCGCTAATCATCTTTTTGTAATAAGCCATATACCTCGACGATCCATAGACGACCGGAGTAAAAAGTTCTGTGATACGAGGATCTAATAAGGCTTTAATAATCACCTCATATCCAATACCATTTGTGTCCCCTTGGGTAATTCCTATAATCGGTTTTTGTGTCATATCGTTACAATTAATGGCGCAAGATACGAATTAATCCAATATCTTTGCATCAATGGCAAATAGTTTTGATACCAACATACAGTTTTTAAGCGGGGTGGGTCCGCGGCGTGCCGCGCTCTTTTCCAAAGAACTGGGGGTAGCCACCGTTGGCGATCTGCTTGCGTACTATCCATTCAGGTACATAGACAGGAGCCGTTTTTGGGCTATTCGCGAAACGCATCCCGATATGGGTTATGTGCAGTTGCGGGGACACTTTACCTCGATGAACGTGCAGGGCGATGGAAAAAAAAGTCGCCTCACAGCCATCTTTACCGATGGTATGGACCGGATGGACGTGGTCTTCTTTCAAGGCATCAGGTGGATTCAAAAAGGGTTAAAACTCAATACCGAATACACTCTCTTTGGAAAGGTGTCGCTTTTTAATCAATCGATTAACATGGTGCACCCCGAGATTGAGCCGATTGACACTGTTCCGCTCCGTGGCGTTGCCACCATGCAGGCGCTCTACAGCAGCACTGAGGCGCTCAAAAACAATGGGATAACCCAAAAAATCTTCTCCCGACTTGTAGCCGAAGCGTTGTCCAAAGTGGAGGGTGCCATCCTTGAAACGTTGCCCGCTCCCCTGATGGATCGGTTTAAATTACTCCCCAAGTCGGTTGCCCTTAGAAACATCCACTTTCCCGAAAACAACCGCACCCTTTCGGAGGCGCAACGGCGTTTAAAATTTGAGGAACTTTTCTACATCCAATTGGGCTTGTTAAAGCAAAAATCGTTACGTCTCAATACCTTGCAGGGACGATTCCTCCCCAGAATCGGGATGCACTTCTACCATGCCTACCACCGCCTCCCCTTTTCCCTCACCAACGCCCAACAACGGGTGCTGAAAGAGATTCGAAGCGATGTGGTGGGCGGAAAGCAGATGAACCGCCTCCTTCAGGGAGATGTGGGGAGCGGGAAAACGTTGGTGGCGCTTTTTTCGTCCCTAATTGCCATAGATAACGGCTTTCAGGCGTGCATGATGGCGCCTACCGAACTTTTGGCGCACCAACACTATGCCTCCGTTTTGAAGTTGACTGCTGACGGCCCCACCACCGTGGGATTGCTTACCGGCTCTGCAAAACGTAAAGAGCGAAAGGAGTTGGCTCAGAAACTTATGGATGGGTCGTTGCACCTGTTGATTGGAACGCACGCCCTCATTGAAGATCAGGTGCAATATGCCCAATTAGGCTTTGTGGTAATCGATGAGCAGCACCGTTTTGGGGTGGCGCAGCGGGCGCAGTTGTGGAGCAAAAACGACCTCCTCCCGCACGTGCTTGTGATGACTGCCACCCCCATTCCGCGTACTCTGGCCATGACGCTCTATGGCGATTTGGATGTTTCGGTGATAGACGAACTGCCTCCGGGCAGACAACCCATCAAGAGTATGCACTTTACAGACAATCAGCGATTACGTGTGTTTGGATTTATGAAAGAACAAATCAAATCCGGGCGGCAGATCTATGTAGTCTATCCCCTCATCAAGGAGTCGGAGAAGATGGATTACAAAAACTTAGAAGAGGGATATCAAACAATCACTCAGGCATTTCCCTCGCCTGAATACCTCACTTCCGTGGTGCACGGCCAACAGAAAAACGAAGATAAATCCGCTGATATGAAGCGTTTTATTGACGGAAAAACCCATATTTTGGCAGCCACCTCGGTGATTGAAGTGGGCGTAGATGTGCCCAACGCCTCCGTGATGGTGATTGAGAGCGCCGAACGATTCGGGTTGTCGCAACTGCACCAACTCAGGGGGCGCGTCGGTCGGGGAACGGCTCAATCGTACTGCATCTTTATGACGGGGCATAAACTCACCAAAGAGGCGCGACAACGCATCGAACTGCTCTGCACCACCCAAGACGGATTTGAAATTGCGGAGGCTGACCTGCGCCTGCGCGGCCCGGGCGACCTTGAAGGCACCCAACAGAGTGGTTTGGCATTTGACCTCAAAATAGCCAACTTAGCGAAAGACGGCCAACTCCTCGAATTGGCGCGAAACGAAGCGCAAAAGATTCTTGAACAAGACCCCCGTTTGGAACAACCCCAAAATGCCATGCTCCACATTGGGTTGCAACGCTTACGAAAAGAAAACATCGACTACAGCCGCATCAGCTGAATCACTGAATCACCTGAATCACCGAACGCCTTCTCTATCCCCACTTCTCGTAATGAATACGCTCGGGCTTCCATTTATCTGAGGGGCGCTCGTTGCCCACGGGTGCACCAATGGGGATTACGTTGAGGGGCATAATGTGGTCGGGGAGTTCTAAGGCGGTGCGCACGGCATCTATCCGATCGTGGTAGGGGTAGCAGGCGGTCCAGACCGCTCCAAAATCCATCGATTCGGCCACGAGCAACAAATTTTGCGTGGCGGCGGCACAATCCAACATCCAATTAGGGGCACTTTCGCCGGTATGCACCTGCAAATCGCCGCAAATGGCTATGGCCAACGTAGCAGTTGAGAGCATCTTGGCGTAAGGAAGTTGTTCGGCGAGTCGATCCAAAACTTCCCTCTCCTCAATGACAATAAAGTGCCAAGGTTGGGCATTTTTAGCCGTTGGAGCAGCCATAGCAGCCCTGATCAGCGTCTTCACCTGCGAATCCGAAATAGAACATTCAACAAAGCGGCGAACACTCTTCCGCCTCAAAATAAGTTTTGTAAGGTTATTCATGTATTACTTGGTATTTTCGTATTTCTTT
>Ga0123353_10016857_pt1 | contig 10701 bp, 10 predicted proteins | sample TergutLab28metaG_3_FD_92763 | JGI IMG/M metagenome (GOLD analysis project Ga0123353, IMG submission 92763) | Labiotermes labralis P3 segment gut microbial communities from Petit-Saut dam, French Guiana - Lab288 P3 | ecosystem: Host-associated > Arthropoda: Insects > Digestive system > Gut ... | reverse complement strand
GGTATATACTCTCCGTTTTTTTCTCTTCAAAATGCAGTTTATTTCATAATTCTAATGTATTTGGTTCCTGTATTATTCACATTTTATATACAGTGTGTGCTAAAATTAAAAAAAAAAATTCCGGCGCCAAAAGGTTAAACCAGTCTATTTCTCTATAATTTCAGTACCACCCCTCCATCTTTTTTTTGTATCTCCAAGACGTCTTTTCAATGCAAGTTGTGCCATATAAAGTTCACACTTTGCACATTTATTTCTACGTGTGCCGCATGTCCAGCCAATCTCATAAGTACTGATCTATCACCGCAACAATATCGGGGAAGTTGTACAAAATCGACAAAATGGCGTGTCGAGGAGACGCAGCGAAGAAGACGACTTGTTGTTCGCAAGTGTCTTGCGTCCGGCGGTAGGAGAACCCACAGCAACGCGAACCGACCGCCCGACCGATCATGTAAACCGAAACTGGAAAGGGCTTGAAGCAAGGGGACGAAATCAAAAGCAAAAGGTTTCTTTACTCAGTTCATTGTAAGGGGGCTTCAGGGTTGTTGTGCACGCACTTCAAATGCACTTCGAAACGCTACGCAGTGCGTGCGTAAGGAACTGCGACACAAAAGAGCAACGAACACTCGCGTGAGCAGGAAAGGTGGTAGGTTTAGAGTGAGAGCTCGAAGCAGCTCGATATAACCACCAGGTAGTGGCACAGTGTTCGGAAATCCACAAATTATGCTCAGATTTCATCTGTTAACGGACGAACGCGATTTTACGATTGTTAAGCAAAAGTAACACAGTTTTATGTACTGTTGCACATATTTTGTGTGGGATTGGGAACATGGGACGTGTGCAGTCGTCATACTGCAAATTTAAGGTGCCAAGAATGACTGCAGTAAATAAAACAACGAATGAAAATGAGTAAAAAGTAGGAAAACAAATACTGACAGGAATCTGGCGGTCGCTATGTATTTTATAAAAACCATACAAGCACAAACCACAATAAATCTTAATGTCACGAGGCAAAAAAATTAATATCTAGACCGGACCTGCTAAAGCTTTGTGTGTGGAGCGGGCAACCGCAGCAAATTTTGGGCAGCGTACCGGCAAAATGGAATTCACGGCGCAGAACGAAGAATACACAAACATACATATAATAACATGTATAACTTTATCTGTGTATCCGTCTGTATATCAAGCACATTAAAATATATTGATGATAACAGGAAAAATTGATTCAAAGCGCATATCACTATGCAGCACGCCAGAATGTCTCTAGGTGTAACACTTCTAATGACACGAACTATAAAAGCAATCCGCTCATCTATAAAACCCCAAACAGGTCAAACGTTTTCAAAACTGTTTCGGTGTTCTCCATCGACTTCGCCATGGAAAGGGTTAAACGACGTTCACTCATTTCAAATGTTTCCACTGGCACCGTGGCTTGAGCTGATCCGGTCTGGAAGCTACGCCAAAGATATGTCTCTTTTAATGGCCATTTATTCAGCAGTTCAAGTTGCAACACCGCCGGGATATGGGTGCTCTTCTTGTCACTATCCCAATACACAATCGCGAAAATTACAGGATTAAAGAAAATGGCAATCTACGTATAACGTAACATTGAGGCGCGCTCGTACAACCATTGTTGTAGTGGAATAGCAGTAAGTGTTACATATTGTGAGCGTAGGTTTGTAGCCTTAGGTATTCAGCATGCAATGCGCATGCGCCGTATTGTCATCTGTGGCCTGCCCCGCTCTACAATATTTTTCCACATTTTCTCACAAACTGTACGATTTTCGGAAAAAAAAAATTACTGAACACAAAATGTGTGTTTTGATTTTCTCTACAAATTTTGTCTGAAACGTTTCTTATTCTAAGAACAATTGAGCGAGACATGATCGAATGTGTAAATTGGTCTTCATGTAAAGTACCCATTATTCGTGTCAGGTTTTAATAAAACTTGAATTTTCTCAACGGATTTTCGAAAAATGCTTAAATATCAAATTTCATGAAAATCCGCCCAGTGGGAGCCGCTTCGTTCCATGTGGACGGACGGACAGCCGTAACGAAGCTAACAGTCGCTTTTCGCAAGTCTGCAAATGAACATTAAACATTCAAATTAAGGAAATAAAAGTGAATGATAATTGATACAAAGTAAAGAAAGAAAGAAAGAAAGAAAGAAAGAAAGGAAGGAAAAATGCCTACATACTAAGATCAGCACGGATTCTGTAAATTTTGAAAACTGAAGACCAAGTCGTAACGTATCAGTTCAATCGAATGTGGCGCTATGACAGGCTAACCAGACTCCGGTCTGCTGCTGTCAGCCTTTGTCGGCTCATCACACTGCGGGACATTTCGGAAAAGTTGGAGTCTTACTGTAATTGGCAATCCCACCCTCCAAATGACAACCTCTTCGCTGAAGAGAACGAACGCACCGATCACGTGACCGCATTTCCCCACGGACTTTCGGTGCTCCAAGCAACGGTACCCGCATGACCGGCCACATGAGCCGTGCCTACGTCAGACTTCGCGATGCGACCAACCGTGGAATCTTTCACGTTTATACAGAAATAGCTGTCGAACTGCCATTTTGCTAGCGGTTACCTTGGAACCCCCTTCCACCCAAGGGTAGGCAACACCTGTTTCCGGTAAGACGAACATTGACTTGGTCTGAAGTCACCTGATCGCCGTAAGACATAATATTTAGCGGCCATAATGATATTCATTTGAACACAGACTGCGATAACTGCGTTTGTGTTGTCAGACTAAATGCACATTACTGCATTCCTACCACTATACCACTACACAAGTCCCTGACGTATGGGTGAGGCGCTTTCCTGAAAAAGCAGGCGTAAACCACAAATGATATTCCCATCATAAATAAGGAGAAGACGTAACATAATGCAGCCTGTCGAAGGGCGTTAAATAGGAAACGGGAGGGCGCAAATTTAGAAGCGGTGTAAATTGGCAAATGACGCTAAACTAAAAGGCGTAAAATAAACGGGCGTACAACAAGGACTGGGTGTACTCACTAGGGCACTGTCCGCTGTCCGATACAGAGCCGTCTGTCCTGCAGTCTGACAGTACCAGCATTCTGTCTGTCTGTCTGTCTGTCGCGGCCACACTGGGCCCTCGGCCTTGTTGCTACGTGACCAAACAACTAGTTAGGTCTCTGAAGCATACAACAACAACAACAACAACAACAGCAGCAGCAGCAACGTGCAAGCATTCTGCTGTCCAGTGCTCCCTGAGATCCAAAAGCCCATTGCCTATTTGAAAGCTCCACGGCTTCGCCCGCTCGTCCTTCTGGCAAGAGTAGTATAATAGTAAAGTTCGGTGTGCAATATTGGTGGAATGACACTGACAGTGGGACAAGCAGTTTTTGGTCACTGTGTCCCCGGAACGACACTGTATACCATTCATGACTACTGCCGATATGAGATCGAATGTAGGTCCGATTGTACATAACTGGGCACGGATAGAAACCGTCTGCTGCACTTGCTTTCTTACTTTACTTTACTTACTTACTTACTCCACGTGCAGGGTCCTTCTTGAGAAGCTGACCGGTTCTCAATCAAGAGATTCCCCGGACTGTATGGAATCCGAAGGTTCATTACCGCATTCACAAGTGCTCACTACCTGTCCCTATCCTGATCCAGATCAATCCAGTCCATTTCCACATCCCATTTCCTTGAGATCCATCTTACTATTACCCTCCCATCTACGCCTGTGTCTTCCAAGTGGTCTCTTTCCCACAGTTATCGTCACCAAAACCCTGTACACACTTCTCCCCTCCCCATACGTGCTACAAGCTCCGCCCACTTCATTCTTCTCAATTTGATCACCCCAACATCATTTGGTAACAGTACAGACCGTTAAGCTGCTCATGATGTAGTCGTCTGCTTCACAAGGTCTCTGTACATAATGTAGACGTTAGCCATACTGCATTCCGAACTGAACTAGCGGTTCCTTAATACTATTACGCAACTCTACAATGACATTATTCTATCGAACAACTCTCATATCTTACACGGTTTCGCGTGACGGCAGGCAGCGCAGCGCTCGCCGCTACTCCAGACTGCTTGAGGCGGGATCCACATGTTTCAGCCGAATGTACAGCAATAAACAGTACGGCTTCACCGGCTATATCGCGAGGTGCTGCACGCGCCTTGCTTCGGCTTGCACACGTGCGTCATGTCTGACAGAAACGTGATTCACTGCACGGTGAATTTTGTCCGAGTTTATAACCGAGCCGATGGGAAGTGACTAGCGAAAGCTGTCAGACAAACAAGAAGTATCTAAACAAACAACGCTTTGACGTGTTTTGCTGACAACAAGAACGGATACACGGGGAGACGCAACAGTATTAGAGTACTATGTATAGCGACAGATGTTTAGGTGCCCCCCGGGGTCAAACCGCCTTAAAAAACTGCAAATCGTTATAGATTTGCCATATGAGTAAAGCCAGTGGTCACGTAAAGACACGGAAGCCACGCAACCTTGCAGCGCCCCCATAACGTTAGTTTCATTCATTTTATACCCACCAAATACGCACCAAAGCAAATCTGTTGAAAGCTCAGACGCGTGACATCTGTTAACTGCACTTTCCTTAACAACGCAACACGCAGACAGCAACACACACACATCTAAAACACGTTTCGTTTCGTAAGAGAACCCGAAATTTGGCACAGCACCACCCAAAGACTAACTGAATGTACTCTCCGCACAATGTTCCCCGATTTATGGAAGAGGAATCCTTTTTGGAACGTTCTTACTGCCGCCCGCTTCTCGTTCTGGTAATGGGAGCACGCAGATCAGGGTGAGAGTGGAGCAATGGTGAAATGGTACTGACAGGGGAAACAGACTACTGGGGTAGGGGAACCTGTTCCAGTGCCACATTGAAAGACCTGGCATAGAACCCTATCCTCCGTGGCGACAGGCCGGTGACTGACCGCCGAAGCCTGTAAAGACCAAGATTAACACGAGCCATATTAAAAGAATTCAGTCCGTAATGCGCAGTAAACACACCCCGTCTCTGTTATAAAAACCAGTCAGTTAATGTTGTATAGGGAAATAATCGTTATTTGTTCTCGGATCCACACAAAACACATAAATACACTGTGTGGGTAGAACGTAGAATTGTTGAATGTTAAGCTGGCGGTACAGTAACCACTGGGCTACAAAGGTTAAAAACTCTGCTATAAAAGCCAGTCAGCTGATGCTGGATAGGGAAATAACCGCTGTTTCTTCTCAGATCCACATAAAACACAAATACACCGTGTGGGCAGAACGCAGAATTGTTGAATGTTGAACGTGGCGGGTTTCCATCTGTTAATACGAAGTTCGCAGTCCTCACTGCCACCTCTCACCGCCTTAATGCTATCCTCGGACCTCCTCCGTCTTCCAAACCCTCCGATACCAAAACGTTTCCTGGTAAAATTCTGAATGCACTTCAAGTACCTGCCATACGACCTATGTAGCCTCCAGACTTCACTGTCCCACTGATGCATCCGCTGGGACTGGAACTGCCGGAATCCCTCCTGTACCAACCCCGGCTGACAAACGAAAACCGAAGTGCAAGGAGAACAATCTATCCCAGCACCACAGTCCCACATGGGCTACCCGGCAGTCGATGTCGGCCTTTTCATTACTGCAAAATCTGGTGGCCTGTGTAAATAACCCATGACACTAATATCCAAACATTCCAGCAAAACCCCAACGACCTTCATCAGTTCCAATCGACAGACTTGCTACCGCGCCGGCTTCACAGTACGAAGATTGCCGCTCTGTGTAACTTTCTGCCGGGGTGCTGATGGGTCCTTAGCCCGGCCAGGAAGGAAACGAGCTCGGAAGCATGTCAGGATGCGCGCGATTTCAACAACATCGAGACGCGGGCTGTCATCAATCCGCCCCCCCCCCCCCCAAAGGCAAGGCGCCGAAGGAAATTCACGCTATTCTGACAGAAACATTAGCGTGTTTCCCTCCTGGTCGGGCTAAGGACTTATCAGCACCCCTGTACAGTCCTCACAATATTCAAGCGCTGTAACCCTTCAAGGACTAACACTAAAGCGAATCACACTCAAATGTTAAGTCCATACCGCTCGGTAAATATAGGGAGTCTCGGTTGTAACAAAACTGCAAATGACCTACTCCGTGACGTCGTGCAAACACCTTACCGTCCATAAATGACGTCACGCGATTTAGTCGGAAAATTGATCCCCGCCCCCTCTCGTCACATTTCGTCACAAAAGTCTGACTCCCCCTTCCCAAGTGATGTCACAAACTTATGAACACACCTAAGCAACAACACACACCCACACACGTTTTGTATGGGTATGAAACTTGGTCGCTCACATTGAGGGAGGAACGTAGGCTGAGGGTGTTTGAGAATAGGGTGCTGAAGAGAATATTTGGGCCTAAGAGGGACGAGGCAACAGGGGAGTGGAGAATACTACACAATGAGGAACTTAATGATCTGAACTGCTCACCCAATATTGTTCGGGTGATAAAATCGAGAACGAGATGGGCGGGGCATGTAGCACGTATGGGGGAGAGGAGAGGCGTATACAGGGTTTTGGTGGGGAAAACTGAGGGAAAAATAGCACTTGGGAGACCCAGCGCAGATGGGAAGATTATATTAAGATGGATCTTCATGAAGTGGGATGTGGGGGGTACGAACTGGATCGATCTGGCTCAGGATAGGGACAGGTGGCGGACACTTGTGAATGCGGTAATGAACATTCGGGTTCCATAAAATGCGGGGAATTTCCTGACTGGCTGAAAATCGGTTAGCTTCTCAAGAAGGAATCTGCTGCTTGGAGTAAGTATATATAATATAATATAATATAGTGTCGGTCCAGACCAACGGAAATTTGTTACCAATACAAATTTCTACGAAAAAACTTTACAATATACACAACTTCTAACATTTAAAAAAAAAGTATGTATATTTTAATGTAAGTAATATGGGTTCCCATAGTACATAAATATGCACTGACTGTACCTTATGGTTCTATAAGTAGGCATGAAGATGGTCAAGAATGACCGCAACATGTAGCCACCCTAATACATAGACTAACACTTAATACATTACTGGTGTGTTTGTCGGCGAACATTAACAATTTGTTTCCCTTGTGAACAAGAAGGTAGCTGCCTCTGTTCTAAGCCAGTTCGTACTGCTGTACCGATGCCAGACACTGTGCAAAGTTTGGGCCACCTGCAGTCACACCGCCCTCTGCCAGCCCCTTGCTCAGCACTAGATGCACAGTGAACAACTAATCGCACTCATTCAGTCTAACATGACACAGGTTCATTTTAACTCAACTGGTTACCTTTACATGCGTGCTACATGTTTCGACCTGTACTAGACCCTCCTCAGAAATGTCAATACAAAAACCTTACAAAGGAAGATACAATAAGGTCAACGTTGGTCAATGGCAAGGTGAGGCCTTCAGTACCAATTTCAGACGGACGCGACGTCCCTTGTTAATGTCTAAAATCCTGTCAGTGTGGTACAGAATTGTTCTAGGATACTACAGCCAGCACATGAATGCAGTTCTGAATGGGAAACTGTGTGGTAAACAGAGTAACCACCGAGACTTAAAGGGCCAGAAGGGGCCGAGATGTGTGCAGGCTGAATTCTACAAACGGCCGATAACAAAACAGGTCGAATGTCGAATATTCAGTACTCCTACCTTGGAATCTGCAGGCGGTAAGATACACATTGGGGCGGGGCGTATGTTTGGGTTGTGTGGGGGGGGGGCATATTACAGCATTAGAGAAAAACGCTGCTTATGTGAAACACAACACACCTTCAAACTTCGGCCTAGGAGCCTGCTCAGCGGCAACACTGACAATGAATGACGAAACACAAACACACACACACACACACACAAACACGCGCCAGCGTTGTTACAACAAGAAGTTGTGTGAAGAACTGCAATATATCCGTTCCTCCAAATGCTGCCACCTACGCAGTGACTACAGAAATATATATCTACTGACCCTGCGGATCGCAACGTCATCTAAAAAAATACACAAGCCGAGTTTCTACCTCAGAAAAGACACTGTCTTCTGATGACGAAGATAAAATGGCTTAATACCTCTGGTATCTTGTCACCACAAACAAGTGCACATTTGCTTCATACTAAAGCCAGTGGTACACACAGTTACCACTCTATTTTAAAACTTCAATAATGAAACCATTTCATGTAATAGGGACAGGATTTCGTTTACACAACTGCTTATCACTATATCGCTACATCACTCACACAGGAAGTGATGCAGTCTGTAGTTGAGACACCTGCCGAACTTCCTTTACGTAGCATTTCTTGACAACGTCCTTTCGAAGACGCCACGAGCTAAGTAAGGAGCTGAAAGCACCAAAATCCTGGGCTTTAACCTTCAGACGACACCCACGCGGTGCTCCACTGACGACGAGATAGCGAAGTTCCCTCTTTTCAACAGTAAACAAATGTTATTAATATTACTTCACGACGACGCTCATCCAGTTACACTGTGCAACAACACGACAAGTGTTGACAGTGCAGCTGACAGTGCCCAACAGCAGGCAGCACTGCGCAACTTGTTGCTGCATCTGGGAATGTGACAAATGAAACAGAAACTGGTACATGCTGGAACTTCCAAACGCGTGTTACTTGAAGACACCTCATGATGGCGTGGTTATTTTCGGCCGAAACGTCTTGCGAATTCCTGTATGACTGATAGTAAACGACGCACGCACGCACGCACGCACGCGCGCGCGCACACACACACACACACACAGCATAGGAGAAGAGTTACGCAATGCAGTGATCCACTGCGGTTTCTAATTTTCGAAAGCAAACCCACAAGCGTTCGTACTGCGTTAGAGGCTATCAAAATTAAGCACTGTCGCCATATTTGTGTTCCCCAGTGAACCAAATGCAATAAGGCATAACCAGGAAGGAAAATACTGTCCTCAAAAGAATGCACCCCATTTTCACAGAACTCGGAACGCCCACTGCTGCTACCCTCAGCCACATCGGTTCAATTGTTACATGTTCAGCCATCTATGCCTATGTCTTCTACGTGAACGCTTTCCTTTAGATTTCCGGTCCACTCTATAGACGCTCACAAAATGGCCCTCCACACTCGATAAATGCGGTGAACCAAGAGGTTGACCACGAACACTGAACGCAAAGCATCACGTTAACCCTGCCCAACATGTGCGTATTTGACCCACACATTGCATATGGCTGTCATCTGAAACATTTATCGGCGTCACATACACCGATTACCAACACCACTCTGTGACTGGACGAGTGATGGCCGACGTTTCCAAGCCACTAATATCAATAGAAACGTCACACATCACACAAGACCTCAATCTACAGAAACTCCGTTGTCAGAACATCAAACGTGTGTTTTCTGCGAGGTGAGAACTCAGCTCGTGCACTTTACTGACAAGGATATCGCGTCTGAGGGTGTTAAAACAGATCGCCGGTCAGAAGCGTGTAGTGCGCAGGTCTGCACTTCCTTCCGCGACTGTACGTGCTTGACGCGTGTAGGTGTTGTGGATTCCCTGCGTGCCGCGCATTCCGACTGCTTTCAGAGAGCCATATCCGACTGCAGCCACAGAACTACAGCCGTCCACAGCACCACGTTACAGAACACTCACACAGTTCAGCTTCCGTACGGCATCAGCCAACGTCGTCCTTCACCATTCTGCATGGCCACATACACACGTGATTCCAACAGTACTGTTGGTCTTCGTGGTTATCCTCAGTCCCACCCATCCGCCGGAACGGTGCCCCAAACACCGCGTCCCTCCATACGCTCTCTACACCACTGGACGCCGCACAATGTAGCCTACTCAACAGTTTTGCTAAAAGCGGAGTGATTGAGGGCTGTCAGGTGCCTCGTTGTACAGACCGTGAGAAACTGTGCCACTGTCGACGTTTCGGCAAGACATGCTGCCTCTATCATCAGGGCTGGAGTGTACAGACACTCTATATAGGCCTACTCACCGCAGCATGCACCGTCACAACACAACGCCCCAATGGCCGATGAACCGCGCTAACACACGGGGGGGGGGCACGCTGTGGCGCACTGCGCTACAAGCCGAAGGTCGCGGGTTCGATTCCCGATGGTTTCATTGGAATTCTTCATTGACATAATCCTTCCGGCCCTGGGGTTGACGCACCTTCTTACAGAAACGAATACCAGGAATATTTCCTGGTGGGTAAAGGAGGCCGGTGCGTGGGGCTAACAACCTTGCCAACTTCATGTGCCGAATGTCTTGAAATTCTGGTAGCTTCAACCTCCTGGAGCCCGCAGGGACTGTCCAGGCCTGTATAGGGAGTTCTCTATATTTACCTTTACCTTTACCATGCCCACACACTGTCACTAGTGTTACCATTTGGATCAGCTATCTAAAAAGGTAAAGAGTAAACCAAACAAAACAGTAACCTTGCCTGGTGCTGTGGGTAGGAGTGAAATAGTTCGAAGGTGTCTGGGAGCAACAAGATGGTTTGAACCACAAACAGGCTGAAGATCTGCACTGCTCACCGAACATCATGAGAGTGTCAAACGAAGGACGACGTGAAGGTCGGGCCGAGCGACACGAATGGGGGTTTGGGAGAGAGGGAGAGGGGGGGGGGGGGGGGGATAGGGTTTGAAATGGCTGGGGATAGAGGGGGGGTAGGACTAAAAAGGGAATTCAAAAAACAGGATGGG